>JACCDK010469531.1_pt1 | contig 11424 bp, 8 predicted proteins | sample 7445871 | NCBI WGS metagenome assembly JACCDK01 (sample SAMN15323436, study PRJNA562643) | freshwater metagenome | isolation source: river surface water | place: USA:Blue River Watershed | collected 2017-08-15
ATATACCCGTATTATTTCATGAAACTATGCAATATCTAAATATTCACCCTGAAGGTGTTTATGTAGATGCCACATTTGGAGGAGGAGGTCATAGTAGAGGTATTTTATCAAAGCTTGGTCCACAAGGCCGCTTAATTGCTTTTGATCAAGATGCTGATGCTAAGAACAACTTACCCAATGATGAGCGCATTGTTTTTATTCCAGAAAATTTCAAGTACCTGCAAAGGTTTTTAAGATTGCATAAGATTAACCAAGTAGATGGTGTCTTGGCAGACTTGGGTGTGAGTAGTCATCAATTTGACGAAGGCACTAGAGGCTTTTCAACAAGGTTTGATGGTCCTTTCGATATGAGAATGGATCAACGCCAAACTAGAACAGCTGCTCAAGTGATTGAAAGCCTTAGCGAAACGGAACTGCATAAAATATTCGAGCAGTATGGTGAAGTAACCAATTCAAAAACATTGGCGAAACATATTGTAGACAACAGAAAGCATGTGAAGTTAAATACGGTACAAGAATTTAAAACATTGATTGCACCTGTAGTAAAAGGAAATCCAAACAAATACTGGGCACAAGTATTTCAAGCCATTCGAATTGTAGTAAACGAAGAGATGGAGGTGTTGAATGATTTTCTTGCGCAATTGCCTGATGTGATTAAACCAGGTGGACGTGCGGTGATCATTACCTTCCATTCAATTGAAGATAGAATGGTTAAGAATGCTTTTAAAGTGGGCCCAGATGAAGAAAATCCTTCCAATCCTTTTCTTTCCAACCCTAGAGAAAAAGTTTGGGAGATCATTACAAAAAAACCTGTAATGGCTTCAGACAAAGAGATGAAAGAAAACAATCGAAGCAGAAGCGCAAAATTGCGTGCTGCCGAAAGAGTATAATAGTATGTCCGTACCCGTAAAAACAAATCCTAAGAATGCTATCAAAAGCATTCTAAATTATCAGTGGATTGCTGTGAACACAGGATTCTTCTTGTTTCTAGCTTTCATAGCGATACTCTATATCGCAAATGGTCATTTGACGGATAAGACTATTAGAAAAATCAACGCTACTAAAAAGGATCTTAAAGAATTACAGTTTGAATACAAAACTTTAAAAGCAGAATTAATGCAAAAAAGTGGCGCAGTTCAAATTGAAAATGCTGTAGCGCCTTATGGTTTAGCAGTAGGTAAGGAAATGCCTATTAGAATTCAAATTGAAAAAAGAAATATAAACCCCACCAACAATAAATAATGGATGTAAAACGCGACATATTGTGGAGGGTTTATTTAAGTTATCTATTAGTGGTAGCGGTATGCCTTGCTATAGTAGGCAAAGCGTTTTATATCCAACAAGTTCAAGGTTCTTATTGGAGAGGTTTAAGTGATAGCTTGCATCAAAGAATTGCTGAAATACCAGCAGCTAGAGGAACTATTTATAGTGAGGATGGTCAAATGTTGAGTACCAATGTCCCTCAGTTTGATATTTATGTGGATTTCAGAGTAGAGCCATTACATGAAAAAAATGGAAAATTATTTAGAGAGAATATTGATTCTTTAAGTTTAGCACTAGCTGATTTATTTAAAGATCAATCTGCAGCTCAATATAAAGATCAGTTAACAAAAGCTTTTGAAACGCGTGAACCCAATTACGAGTTAAAAAAGAAAATCGATTATAGACAGTATTTAGCATTGGCTAAGTTTCCTTTATTTAAAATTGGAAGATACAAGAGCGGTATGATTGCTCAGGAGCGTAATATCAGATTAAATCCATATCAAAATATGGGTTATAGAACTATTGGTTTAGCAAGAGAGCAAAATAGTGTTGGATTAGAATTGTCTTATGATACAGTACTAAAAGGAAGAAATGGAAGACAATTGGTTCGTGCAATTGCAGGTGGAGTCACTGTGCCAGTGCAAGAAGGTGAGTTTGAAATTGCGCCAGAAACGGGCAAAGACATTGTGAGTAATTTAGATGTATTTATTCAAGAAGTGACTACCAATGCATTGAATAAGATGATGGTCAAAAATCAAGCTCAATGGGGTGTCGCGATGGTCATGGAAGTGAAGACAGGAAAGATTAAAGCCATTGCCAACCTAGGTAAAATTACTGAAGGGGTATATAAAGAAGATTTGAATTACGCCATTACTCCTTCTGAGCCAGGTTCCACTTTCAAATTAGTTACATTATTAAGTGCTTTAGAAGACGGTAAGGTAAATTTAAATTCAACTCTTGATTTAGAAGGGGGTGCTTGGAAAGTTGTGGGCCAAACAGTTTGGGATTCTGAACAACATGGCAAACATCAAGCAACAGTTTTGGAAGCATTTGAAGAAAGTTCAAATGTAGGTATGGCAAAAATTGCCATGGCGCATTACAGTAATAATGTAGATGCTTATTATAAGCATTTAACTAAGCTAAGATTGGATTCTTTATCTGGTATTGATTTAATTGGAGAGAGAAAACCTCAAATAACCAAACCAGGAAGTACCTTATATGGTCCAACCACTTTGCCATGGATGGCATTTGGTTATAATATTGCTATTGCACCGATTCAAACTTTAACCTTGTACAATGCCATTGCAAATAATGGTGTAATGATGAAACCATATTTAGTAAATGCCATTAAGGAAGAGGGCAAAGTGATTAAAACTTTTTCTCCAAAAGTCTATAATCCTCAATTAGTAAAACCAAGCACAGTGAAAGCGCTACAAACTGCATTAGAGGGTGTTTGTATCAATGGCACTGCAAAGCATTTATTTAAAAATAGCTTATATAAAGTAGCTGGTAAAACAGGAACTGCTTTGGTAGCAAATGGAAATAAAGGATACGCTGATAAAATTTATCAATCTTCTTTTGCAGGTTATTTCCCAGCAGAAAATCCTCAATATACTATTGTTGTAATCATTAAAAATAAGCCACATGCATATCCTTTTTATGGTGCTTCTGTGGCAGGTCCAGTTTTCAAAGAGATTTCTGACAGATTGTACTCTACCTATATTCATAACAAGACCAATACTACTCCTGTAATTGCATTAAAAGATAGTCAGGCATTCCAATATGCTATTTCTAAATCTTCTCTTAAGGCCATTGCTCAAAAAATAAACTTAAGCTATCAAGATTCTAGCACTGCTAGTAATACTTGGGTGAATGTAAATGGTGCAGGTAAAGTAGCAAAAGTAGCAGCTAAAGTAATTACAGATTCAACCATGCCAGATATCAGTGGTTTAAAATTACAAGATGCATTGTGGTTGTGTGAGAAAAAAGGATTACAGGTAAAATGTATTGGAAAAGGAAGAGTAGTAAGACAAAGTATTGTACAAGGTTCATATATCACCAAAGGTCAACCCATATTAATTGAATTAAATTAATGAAAGCATTACAAAACATATTATTTGGAGTAGCCATCAGAGAAGTGGTTGGATCCACTAATGTAGAAGTGAGTGCTATACAAATAGATTCAAGAAAAGTAACAGAAGGCACTGTATTTGTTGCTATCAAAGGGGTACAAGCTGATGGGCATGGTTTTATTCAAACAGCTATTGAAAAAGGTGCTACTGTAATTGTATGTGAAAATTTTCCAAGTAACTTGGTTGCAGGAATAACTTATATCGCTGTAGCTAATTCTGGCGAATCAGTAGCAATTATGGCGCATCAATTTTATGATAGCCCTTCTACTAAATTAAAAATGGTAGGGGTAACTGGAACCAATGGTAAAACAACAGTGGCAACTCTTCTATTTAAATTATTTACTGAATTAGGATACACTTGTGGATTAATTAGTACTGTAGAGAATCATATTGGTAAAACTATTGTGCCTTCAACGCATACTACGCCGGATGCCATTCAGTTAAATGCTTTATTAGATCAAATGGTTGAAGCGGGTTGTACACATGTATTTATGGAGTGTAGTAGTCATGCAATTCATCAACACAGAATTACAGGTATACAATTTGTTGGAGCTGCTTTCACAAATATTACTTTAGATCATTTAGATTATCATAAAACTTTTGAAGAGTATCTAGCAGTAAAGAAATCTTTCTTTGATCATTTACCTGCTTCTGCATTTGCCTTATCTAATTTGGATGACAAGAATGGTGCGAATATGTTGGTTGATACAAAGGCTAAGAAATTAACTTATGCATTACATGCACCTTCTAATTACAAGGGTAAAATTTTAGAGAATCAATTAACCGGTTTGGTTTTATTAGTTAATGATATAGAAGTACACTGTAGATTAATTGGCATATTCAATGCTTATAATTTCTTAGCTGTTTATGGTGTAGCTATTCAATTGGGTGAAAACGCTGAAAAAGTATTAACAGCATTAAGTGCATTAACTGGTGCTGAAGGAAGATTTGATTATACTATTAGTGACACAAAAATTATTGGTATAGTAGATTATGCACATACTCCAGATGCATTGGAAAATGTTTTAGAAACCATAGCCAAATTAAAGAAAGGTGGAGAGCAGGTGATCACAGTGGTAGGATGTGGTGGAGATAGAGATAAGAGTAAAAGACCTATCATGGCTCAAGTGGCATGTGATTTAAGTACAAAAGTTTTCTTAACAAGTGACAACCCTCGTTCAGAAGATCCTAATGACATTTTACAGGACATGGAAAATGGTTTAACAAGTGCTGCAAAAAGAAAATACATTAAAATAGTTGATAGAAAGGAGGCCATTAAAGCTGCAGTGAGTATGGCGAATCCAGGTGATATCATTTTGGTGGCAGGTAAGGGTCACGAAAAATACCAGGACATTAAAGGTGTGAAAAGCCATTTTGATGATAAAGAAACTTTATTCACTTTATTTAAAGAATTAGAAAAATAATCCCCATGCTATATCAATTATTTTCTTGGTTGAATAAAACATTTAATATTCCTGGTTTGGGAGCCTTTCAATTCTTAACCTCTAGAATTGCGATGGCTATTTTGTTGTCTCTGTTTATTGCAACAGTATTTGGTAAAAAGATGATCTTGTTTTTACAGAGAAAACAAATTGGTGAAACGGTAAGAGAATTGGGCTTAGCGGGTGAGCAACAAAAAAAGGGAACGCCAACCATGGGTGGTATTATCATTTTATTGAGTGTATTGATTCCAACTTTGTTATTTGCCAATTTAGATAAAGTATATATCCGTTTGATGATTTTATGTACTGTTTGGTTAGGGCTTATAGGTTTCTTAGATGATTATTTCAAAATTCGAGCTCGTAAAGAAGCTCAAAGCAAGGGAGAAGCCTATAAAAAACAAAATAGTGATGGTTTAGCAGGAATTTCAAAAATTATTGGACAAGTTGGATTGGGTATTATCATTGGAGTTACACTTTATTTTAGTAATGCTGTAACGGTAGAGCGTGAAATAGTGTCAACTAATATTTCTGCTAATCTTCAAAAGGGTGAAAAAATTGCAAAAGGCGCAGACGTGGTGGTGAGAAATATCAATGGTCAAGAGCGACGATTTGTAAAAGTTAAAACACCTATTACCACCATTCCTTTTGTAAAAAATCACGAGTTTAATTATAGCAAATTGGTAAGTTGGATAGGTCCAGGTGCTGAACAATATACTTGGATAGTGTACATATTGGTTGTGACCTTTATTGTTACAGCGGTTTCTAATGGAGCAAATATTACGGATGGTTTGGATGGATTGGCTGCTGGAGTGAGTGCGATCATAGGCGCAGCTTTGGGAGTGTTTGTATATGTAAGTGGTAACTATGTATTTGCGGATTATTTAAATGTAATGTACATTCCTAATTTAGGAGAGTTGTCCATTTTTGTAGGTGCCTTTGTAGGAGGATGTATTGGATTCTTATGGTATAATGCATATCCAGCTCAAGTTTTTATGGGTGATACAGGAAGTTTAGCATTGGGTGGTATAATTGCATCCTTAGCCATTATCGTTAGAAAAGAATTATTGATTCCTATTTTCTGTGGAGTATTCTTAATTGAGAATTTGAGTGTGATCATACAGGTCTCTTATTTCAAATACACTAAGAAAAAATATGGTGAAGGAAGAAGAGTATTCTTGATGAGTCCATTGCATCATCATTATCAAAAGAAGGGGTTTCATGAAAGTAAGATTGCGGTTAGATTCTGGATTATTACCATATTATTAGTGGTGGCTTCCATATTAACCTTAAAGACAAGATAACATTGGCAAAGAAGTTAATCATATTAGGAGCAGGTGAGAGTGGAGTAGGTACTGCACTTTTAGCAAAGCAAAAAGGCTACGATGTATTTGTGTCTGATGCAAGTGCTATCCAACCTGTATTTCAAAAAGAGTTGGAAGATAATCAAATTGAATTTGAATCTGGATCACATAGTGTAGAGAGAATTTTAGCAGCGGATGAAGTTATGAAAAGCCCTGGCATTCCTGATAAAAACGAATTGATTAAAGCAATTATAGCAAAAGGAATTCCTATTATTAGTGAAATTGAATTTGGGTATAGATATAAAGGCAATTCAAAAATTGCTGCTATTACAGGTAGCAATGGTAAGACTACAACTACTTCTTTGTTATATCATATTTGTCAAGTGGCAGAGCAAGATGTTGCTGTGGTGGGTAATATAGGATTCTCTTTTGCAAGACAAATCGCACAGGACCCAAAAGCTTTGTATGTAATTGAAGTAAGTTCGTTTCAATTAGATGGTATCATTAGCTTCAAACCAGACATAGCTATTCTTTTAAATATTACAGAAGATCATTTAGATAGATATAATTACGAATTCGAAAGATATGTGAAGAGTAAATTCAGAATTATAGAAAATCAAACTGCTAACGATTATTTCATTTACTGTATCGACGACGAAGTAATCACCAAACATCTAGAACTACTAACTACTAATACTAATCCACTACCATTTTCTATGAAACAAGAAGTAAAAAAAGGAGGCTACATCAAAAACGATCAAATGATGTTAAAAATCCAAGAAGAACGCGTTACCATGAGTATTTATGATTTTGCTTTAAAAGGAAAACATAATGCTTATAATACAATGGCTGCAAGCATTGCTGCAAGTACATTAGGTATCCGTAAAGAAAAAATCCGCGAAGCAGTTAGCAATTTCCACAATTTGGAACATAGAATGGAATTTGTTGCAACAGTTCGTGGCGTTGATTTTATCAACGATAGTAAAGCAACTAACGTAAACAGCACCTGGTATGCATTAGAAAGCATGCAAAAGTCAACTGTATTGATTTTAGGTGGTGTAGATAAAGGAAACGATTATGAATTGATTGCAGATTTGGTAAAAGAAAAAGTAAAAGCAATTATTTGTATGGGTACAGATAATTCAAAAATTACTGAATTCTTTAAGGATAAAGTAGCTACTATAGTTGAAGTAGATAGCGCAAAGAAAGCAGTCAATGCAGCTTTTAAATTAGCGGAAAAAGGAGATGTGGTTCTTTTAAGCCCTGCATGTGCAAGTTTTGATTTATTCAAAAATTATGAAGACAGAGGTCGCCAATTTAAAGCGTCTGTAAAAGAATTATAATGCTAAGAGAAACTACTGATAAATTATTTTCACAGATGCCTTCAATAGGAGGCGTGAAAGAGCATTTAGATCAAAGAACTAGAGGTGATAAATATATCTGGGCTTTGGTTTTAGTTCTATCGCTTATATCTATCATGGTAGTCTATAGTGCAACTGGCTCTTTAGCATATAAAATGTCCAAAGGGAATACAAGTATTTATTTATTTAAACAAGTAGCATTTACATTAATTGGTTTAGTAGTAGTTTTTGCATTACATAGAATAAATTATACGGTTTTTTCAAGAGTTGCAACTGTTTTATTTATACTCTCCGTTCCTTTATTAATTTATACTTTATTTTTTGGTGCTAAAATTAATGAAGGTAGTAGATGGATCAAATTGCCTATCATTAATATGACTATACAAAGTAGTGATGTAGCTAAGTTGGCTTTGTTTATGTATATCTCTAGGGTATTGAGTAAAAAACAAGAAGTCATTAAAGATTTTAGGAAAGGATTTTGGCCTGTGTTCTGGCCGGTTTTATTGATTTGTGGTTTAATTATGCCAGCAAACTTATCCAATGCATTATTAACTGGTGCTACTTCTTTGTTGTTAATGTTTATTGGTAGAGTGAGCTTTAAACATATTGGCTTGGTTATTTTAACAGCCATGGTGCCTGTGGTCATTATTATCAGTGTTGCGATGGCTACTCATAATAGTAAAGTAAGTGCAGCCGAGGGAAAGCCTGTTGTAGCAGAAAAATTAAAGGGCTTTGGAAGATTTGGGACATGGGTAAGTAGGGTACAGGATTTTATGTATGCAGAAGAAAATGATGTTCCATATCAAGTACAACAAGCTAAAATTGCTATTGCCAATGGTAGTATATTATATGGATTAGGTCCAGGAAATAGTAGACAAAGAAATTTTTTACCTCAAGCCTATAACGATTTTATTTATTCTGTGATTATTGAAGAGTATGGTTTGATTGGCGGTGCCTTTATCGTTTTTATTTATTTAGTCTTTTTGTTTAGATGTATTAGAATTTTTAGAAGATGTCCTTATGCATTTGGTGCCTTCTTAGCATTAGGATTGAGTTTTACATTAGTTATTCAGGCGGTTGCGAATATGGCTGTCAATGTAAACATAGTTCCAGTGACTGGAGTGACTTTGCCATTGGTAAGTATGGGTGGAAGCTCTTTCATCTTTACTTGTTGTGCAATTGGTTTGATTTTGAGTGTGGCAAGAAATGTAGAACAAATGGAAGGTAATGCACCAACTGAAACAGAGATTGAAATTCCTGAAGAAAATACAGCTACTGAAAATGAAGTTCAACCAGCATAATCAACAATTACGCATCATTATTGCAGGTGGCGGCACAGGCGGTCATATATTTCCTGCAATTGCTGTTGCACAAGCTATTCAGGTAATTCAGCCTGATGCTGCAATATTATTTGTTGGTGCTACTGGTAAAATGGAAATGGAAAAAGTTCCACAAGCTGGATACGAAATAAAAGGTTTAACCATTGCCGGATTGAATAGATCCAATATGTTTAAAAACTTGTCACTGCCATTTAAGTTAATCAAAAGTTTTTTTCAAGTAAGAAGCATTTTTAATGCTTTCAAACCCAATGCGGTTTTTGGCGTGGGCGGATATTCTAGTTTCCCAGTTTTAAAATTTGCTCAATCAAAAGGTATCCCCACATTTATACATGAGTCCAATGCATTTGCAGGTAAATCCAATATATGGTTGGGTAAAAATGCAACTAAGATATTTACTGGAACTCAAGGTATGGAGCAATTTTTTCCTAGTGATAAAATAGTAGTTACTGGGAATCCAGTTAGAAAGAATATTAGCGCTTCTGTATATAGTAAAGATACCGCATTAATGAAGTTTGGTTTATTGCCAGAAAGAAAGACGGTTTTAATTGTTGGAGGAAGTTTAGGAGCTAATTCTATTAATGATGCAATTATGCAACATTTAGAAAGTTTTTCAAATCATTCAATCCAATTGATTTGGCAAACTGGAAAATCGCAGGCGAGTAAATATGTTAAAGCTGCGAAGGCTTATAGCAATGTATATGTAAATAGTTTTTTAGATGATATGAGTGCGGCATACACCGCTGCTGATTTGGTGGTAAGTAGGGCTGGTGCCATGTCGGTTGCAGAAATTGCTTTGACAGCTAAGCCATGTGTTTTTGTGCCATATCCATTTGCCGCAGAAGATCATCAAACTTTTAATGCAAAAAATTTAGTGGATGCATCTGCTGCTTTTATGATAAAAGATGCAATGGTACAAGAATCTTTAGCACCTATGATATTGGATGCAATTAGTCAGCCCAATATTTTAGAAAATATGCATCATAAAATAAAGGCCTTTGCAATTACAGATGCTGACAAGGTTATTGCAGAACAAATAATTAAGTATACATTATGAATCCACTAACTAATATTCAAAGAATTTATTTTATTGGCATTGGGGGTATTGGTATGAGTGCTTTGGCTAGATATTTTAATACACAAGGAGTAAAAGTATCTGGATATGATAAAACACCAACACCTTTAACAGATGATTTAGTCAAAGAAGGTATTCAAATTCATTTTGAAGATGATTTGACTCAGATAGACAAAGAGGCTACTGTTATTGTATATACACCAGCGATACCCGCAGAACATAAGGAGTTAAATTTTTATAGAGACAATGGTTATAATGTAGTAAAAAGAAGTGATGTATTACAATGGGTTACTGAAAACGCATTCACCATTGGTATTGCAGGAACACATGGAAAGACTACCACTACTTCAATGACTGCGCATATTTTAAGACATACAGGATATGGATGTAATGCTTTCTTGGGTGGAATCGCATCCAACTATGGGACTAATTTTTGGAGCCATGAAAAAAATGTGGTGGTAGTGGAGGCAGATGAGTATGATAGAAGTTTTTTAAAATTAGCACCTAATGTTGCAGTAGTAACTGCAGTGGATCCAGATCATTTGGATATTTATGGCACTGCAGAAGAAGTATTGAAAGCATTTGGACAGTATACGGATAAGATTAAGTCAAATGGGGTGTTGATTCAAAAATACGGCACCGAATTTCCTATAAATACAGCCAATAAGGAAGTATTTACGTATGCTTATAAAGAACCTAAAGCATCATTTCATACTAGTGATTTGAAAGTGATAGATGGTTCTTATCAATTTGATTTGGTGCATCCAAAAGGTATTGTGAATAATGTGGTTTTGAATATGGGGGGATTGCATAATGTAGAAAATGCAACTGCGGCAATGGCTATTGCTTTGCAATTAGGAATTGATGAAAATAAAATTAAAGAAGCAGTTGCTTCTTTCCAGGGAGTAAAGAGAAGATTTGAATTCAAAATAAAAACGGCCAATAAAGTATTGATTGATGATTATGCGCATCATCCTGAAGAATTAAATGCATTAATCAGTGGTGTAAGAAGTTTGTATCCGAATGAGAAAATGGTTTTAGTATTTCAGCCGCATTTATACTCAAGAACACAGGATCAAGCAGCTGGTTTTATTGAGATATTGTCAAAGGCAGACGAAGTAATTCTTTTGCCAATTTATCCAGCAAGAGAATTGCCCATTCCAGGAGTAAGTAGTGATATCTTGTTAGATAAAATGACAGTGGCTAAAAAAACGGTAATGAGTAAAGAGCAATTGTTTGAATGGGCTTCCAACACAAAAGATAAATTAATTGTGATGGCAGGTGCTGGCGATATTGATGCTTGTATCACTAAAGTAAAAGAGATCTTCTCAAAATAAGCAATGCAACACTGGAAAAAAATAGCGTTATACATTCTTTGGAGCCTTTTAGGGGTTGCATTGATTGTTTTATTTGTATTTGCATGGCAAGCTAAATCTATTAAGAAGTGTAAGGATATTGATGTAGAATTGGTGGGTGAAAATCCAACTGCTCTATTTATGAATGAGCAAGAGAT
>JACCDK011499925.1_pt1 | contig 11424 bp, 7 predicted proteins | sample 7445871 | NCBI WGS metagenome assembly JACCDK01 (sample SAMN15323436, study PRJNA562643) | freshwater metagenome | isolation source: river surface water | place: USA:Blue River Watershed | collected 2017-08-15
TAAAAGAAAGTATGCAATTGGAAGGTTATGCCTACCGATTGATGCCATTTAAAATTCCAGGAGCTGTTGAGGGTTTTGTTGACTCTGAAATCATGGCGAATAATTTTTTAAACAAGATGTATTGGCGCGGATTAAATAATGAGAAAATATACTACCATGGAGATTTTTACATGGGAATTCCGAGTGTAACATTGCGGTTAAGCACTTACCGTTTGGCCGATCAGTTTATTCAAGAGGGTAATAAAGTCATGGCCAAAAAGGTATTGAATCATCTTGAAAAAATAATGCCGGATAAGGTCATCCCTTATGATCAGTTTTCGTCTCGTATGATTGCGCTTTACATTGAAGTGGGTGATTATACGAAGGCGCTTGACATAGCAAAAACCATGGTAGCTCGAAATGATCGTGCGTTAACTTATTATTTATCGGGAGATTCTGTCCGTTCGCATAATCGAGATATTCAAATGGCTTGGTATGAAATGAGTATCATTAGTTCCATTTTAGTGAACTCCAATCTACCCATTAATCGTTATGAAGCAATTCTAGCTCCGGTTGAAAAATGGAGTCGTCAATTCAAGAATTAGATTGACTTTGCCTCAAATAAAAATGCCCAAGAAATTCTTGGGCATTTTTATTTATCGTCTGATGGTTTCCGTTTAAGAAAACATATCTCTTACCTTATGGAAGAATCCTTTTTCAGATTTCCCTGGCTGTGGCGCAAAGTTTTCAGACTCCCTTAACTTCTCGAGTAACTCTCGTTCCTCTTTGTTGACCTGCTTCGGTGTCCAAATATTTACATGTACCAATTGGTCTCCAATCGAATAGCCATTCAACTCTTTAATTCCTTTTCCTTTTAAGCGAAGAATTTTGCCCCCTTGGGTACCGGCATCAATGCTTATTTTGGCTTTACCTCCAATGGTCGGCACCTCCACGGAGGTTCCTAAGGCTGCATCTACAAAACTAATGTATAAGTCGAAAATCACGTTATTCCCATCACGATGTAACACTTCGTGCGCTTCTTCCTCCACCACAATTAATAAATCGCCTGCTACACCGCCACGAGGTGGGACGTTTCCTTTTCCCGACATAGACAATTGCATGTCATTGGAAACTCCTGCAGGTATCTTGATTGGGATGATTTCCTCTTCAAGTACACGACCCTCCCCGAAACAAGCGTCACATTTTGCGCCCACGCTTTTCCCTTCTCCCGAACAGGTAGGGCAGGTTGATGAGGTGACCATTTGGCCCAACATCGTTTGCTGAACTCTTTTTACTTGACCGGAACCTTGACAAGTGCCGCAGGTCTTTAAATCAGTACCGTTTTTAGATCCATTGCCCGAGCAAGTTTTACATGCTACATGGCGTTTTACCTTGATTTTCTTTTCAACCCCGTTTGCGATTTCTTCCAAGTTGAGTTTCAACTTGATTCGTAAATCAGTTCCCTTGCGCTGACGACGTCCACCGCGACCTCCTCCACCAAAAAAACTACCAAAAGGACTGTCATCTCCACCACCGAATATATCACCGAATTGCGAGAATATATCCTCCATGTTCATGCCTTGGCCCCCAAAACCACCTCCTGCAGCGCCACCCATGCCGGCATGACCAAAACGATCATACTGCGCTTTCTTTTGGCTATTGCTTAATACCTCATACGCCTCAGCAGCTTCCTTAAATTTTTCTTCGGATTCTTTATCATCCGGATTTTTATCCGGGTGATACTTAACAGCTAATTTTCGGTAAGCTTTTTTGATTTCCTCTTCGCTTGCCGATTTAGATACACCTAGAACCTCGTAATAATCTCTTTTTTGAGCCATTGTTGAATTAATTTCCTACCACCACTTTTGCAAAGCGAATGACTTTATCGTTTAATGTATATCCTTTTTCAAGTACCTCGAGTACTTTTCCTTTTTCTTCTTCCGAAGGTGCAGGGTATTGCGTAATGCAATCATGGAAGTCGGCATTAAATACCTCTCCCTTCGCCGGCAATTCTTTTAAGCCCTTGCTTTGTAACGTGTTTAGTATTCCCTTGAATATGAGCTGAATACCCTCGGAAATCTCTCCTTCAGGAGCATTTGCAAGGGCCCGCTCGTAATTATCGATACTCGGCAATAACTCCGATATCACCCCGGCGGCTGCAGTTTGCAATAATTCGACCCGCTCTCTGGCTTTGTTTTTTCTGAAATTCTCGAAATCTGCATATAGTAGCAAGTATTTCTTCTTCATTTCCTCCAACTCATCTGGAGCCGTTTGTTCTTCCGTATTCGTCTCTTCCGTGGGTGCATCTGCACGCTGTTCTTGCAATGTTGAATCTTCAATCGGCTGTTCGTTCTCTTTCTTTTTCATAAGGCAAAATTAATACGCTTTTTGGCTACACAAATCATAGACCAGAAAGTATTTTCTGACAGTTTGGCATAAATTCACATAGCTTCGTAATTTTATGGCACATGAATCAGACCGCTTCCTCGAATGCTCAGACGATAAAACGTTTAGCCCATCAACATGGCTTTGCCTTTTGTGGTATTTCCAAGGCTGATTTTTTGGAAGACGAGGCCCCTAAGCTGGAATCTTGGCTTAATCAAAATATGCAGGGTGAAATGGCTTACATGGCTAATCATTTTGATAAACGGCTCGATCCAAGATTGTTGGTTGAGGGTGCTCAAACGGTCGTTTCTCTCGTGTATAATTATTTCCCCTCCGAATCCTTTCAGCCCCTATCTGATTCATTCAAAGTCTCTAAATACGCTTGGGGCGAGGATTACCATCGTGTAATTAAGGATAAAATGCAATGCCTTTGGGATGATTTACAAAACGAAGTAGGGGAGATACAAGGGCGCATGTTTGTGGATTCGGCCCCAGTTTTGGAAAAGGCTTGGGCTAAAAACTCCGGCATTGGATGGATTGGAAAAAATGCGAATCTAATTATTCCCAAACAGGGTAGTTTTTATTTTATTGCCGAATTAATCATCGATTTACCTGCTGCTGCGGATGGTCCTATCAAGGATTTTTGTGGGACTTGTACACGTTGTATTGATGCCTGCCCAACAGATGCCATAACGCCTTATGTCGTAGATGGGTCGAAATGTATTTCTTATTTTACCATTGAACTGAAAGAAAATTCGCCGATTGCTTTCCATCGAGATTTTGAGGATTGGATTTTTGGCTGTGATATCTGCCAGGATGTTTGCCCCTGGAACCGTCACTCGAAACCCAATATTGAATCGCGGTTTGATCCGAATCAAACCTTCTTAGGTTTGTCAAAATCAGATTGGGAAGGACTTTCAGAAGACTTGTTTAAATCCCTATTTCGTTATTCGGCGATTAGTCGGACGAAAATTCATGGCCTCCGAAGAAACATCGCGCATGCAAAAAAAATGAGGCCATGAACTTCATGACCCCTTTTTGCAAATTAAACCCTATAGTGATTTTCTTGGGATGAATTGTAGCGCAAGTTCATGGCTACCCTTATCGTTGTCATTAATGAGTTGTGCAGCCATTTCACCCATTCTTGTTGGCTGATTGGACAGGACTGAAATGCCCCCAACTAATATTTCTTTGAAGTGTGAATCGTTGAATGCAATCAATCCCACTTGTTTTCCAATATTCAGTTGATTGGCTACTGCGTATTTGATGGCCCGAACCAAATCTTGGTCGTCAAGGGTAAAATAAATTACCCCTTCACGTACATCGTCTGCTTCGAGGCCATCCAATACTTGAAAATCCAATCCATTGGATTCGCAGAATTCACTACATCCATTAATCAAGGCAGGATCGAAATAATCTTCTTCGGTCACTACCAAATTAAATGAATGGTACTTATTAAACAGGTTTAGTTGGTTTTCAAATAAATCAATCAATTGCTCTTTGGGCTGACTAACAATACTTGCATGCGCGTGCGAGATGCTGTTGTAGTTTTGGTCCAAAAGAATCAATCTATCTCCTGAAATTTTCTTCAGGCATTTAATGTTCTCCTCCTCTTCCTCGATTAAATGTGGCATTATCACGTAATAGTGATAATTTCCTAGTTGTTGGGACATGATCTCTTGGAATTGGCTTGTTTTGTATTGGTAGGTGTAAATATCTACCATCACATTCTTACCCAAGGATTCACAAAAGGAGTCAAAAACAACCTTATTTGTATTGGTTATTTTTCCCACCAAGAACAAGACTTTGGTTTTCGTCTTAACCTTGGAGTCAGAAATGAAATAACCTTTCCGAAAAATGGAAGTAATGACTCCCATTTTATGTAATTCGGTGTATGCCCGTTCGACGGTATCGCGTGACAGGTAGCACTCTTCGGATGCTTCGTTAATGGAGGGTAAGCGTTCGCCTGGTTTCAATTCCCCCATCTCAATATCCCTTAACAGCGAATTAATTAACTGCTGGTATTTCGGCAATTTATTGTCGGCATTTTTCGCCGAGAATGAAGTAAATGTTTTTACCATGTTGTTTACCTGATTTACTCGGATGACTTTTAATTGAAAAGCATGTACAAATCTACTTCTTCGCCTTAGATGTCATTGGGACAAATCTTTCAAATTCAAGGATTATTCTTGCAACATTCGGTTTTGAAAAGAATTTACAACGATTTTCTTTTGATCCATCCTGATAATACGGCAAGAACTTGGTGATAATTTTTCTATTTTAGTTGTTTCAAATATGAAGTCGATTAAAAGCTTTTTATGGGTTTGTTTTTGTGCGCTTTGCTTCTTAGCGAAGGGGCAACAAACGCAGCGTTTCGATCGATTGAGTACAGCATCGGGTCTTTCTCAAAGTACTGTTTTCAAAATCATACAGGACAAGCGTGGTTTTCTTTGGTTTGCCACGGCCGATGGCCTAAATCGTTATGATGGGCATTCATTTGTCATCTATCGCCATGATCCGGGTAATGCAAATACCTTGAGTGGAAGTGATATTTCGTCCCTTGCCGAAGATGCTGATGGCAACCTGTGGGTAGCTGCGCGTAGCTCCGGACTCAATAAAATTGATTTAAAGACGGGGAAGATCATTCGGTTTACCCAAAAGTATCAAGGGATTGATTTTTCTTCGATTACCATTTCCTCTTTGCTCAAAGTCGATAACCATCGGATTTTTGCCGCCGCCGTGGGCATAGGATTGTTGGTTTTTGATACCCAATCCAATAAATTCTTGTCGAGTGAATCGGAGATCACTCAACCTTTAGTCAAAGATGCCGTTCGTTTGTATAAACACTCCAATGGGAGTATCTGGTTAGGGACTAAAACCGGTCAATTAGTTTCTTATGGCGGGAAAAGGGTCTTTATTCCCTTTGATTTTTCGGGGAAATCAATGTCAACGACCTTTCGAGTTCGAGCTTTGTTTGAAACTCAAAATGGCGATCTTTTAGTTGGCACCGAGGGCAAAGGTCTTTTTCGATTCAATCCTCAAAATCAGCGATTTACGAATGTGTTTTATTGGGCGAAAGATCCTCTTTCTCGTCAAAATATTGTTAGTTCTTTGGTGCGTGATGCATTAGGTAATTTGTGGATTGGTACCGATAATGGGATTTATACCTTGAAAGGGGAGGATTTTACACGGCCTAGGCATATCCCCTCCAACCCAGATCCGGAACTAGGAATATCCTCATTTTCTGTCATGAGTTTGTTTACCGATTCCAATCGAAATACATGGATCGGTACCTGGGAAGCGGGCTTAAACATTAGTTTTTTCCAGAAGTCCCGGTTTTCGGTACTACGTTACAAACCCAATACTTTTCAGGGGCTCTTAAGTAATAAAGTTACGTCTTTAAGTGCCGGGAATGAACAGGGTGTTTGGTTAGGAAGTAATGTTGGCCTGTCTTTTTTTAATCACAAAACGGGACAAGTCAAGCATTTGGTGAATGAAGCGGATGCCAACAAACTCAATGTGACGACCGGTTTCGATGTGAATTTGTTGCACGCCATGCCTGATGGTTCCGTTTGGGTTTGTGCTTGGGGCAAAGGGCTCTTTCATTTTACACCACCCAAAGAATTGAAGTCGTATCCTTTCCGTTTGGGGGAGTCGGGAATGAATTGGACTTCTTCCATGTTGGATGGGAATCGCTTGATTTTGGGAACGCAAAACAAAGGCTTATTCGCCTTTGATTTGGCAACGAAGTCCTTTTACAATCCATTTGGAAGCTTTAGTGAACTTGAACTTCGCAATAAGAACATCAACAGTATTTTAAAAAGTAAAGATGGGCGGATTTGGGTTGGGACGACCATGCAAGGTGTCTACGTATTTGATCCCAAATCAAAGAAAATCACCCATTTTGAACGAACCAATTTAGCTAATAGCCTAAAATATAATCACATTACCTGCATTCGGGAGGACCGGCAGGGCCGCATTTGGGTTTTGACCAATGGGGGTGGTTTGCATTTATTTTTAGGGGATTCGAGAGGGTTTAAAGTATTCACGGTGGCTGACGGTCTTGGGAGCAACACCCTTCGTGGTATGGAGGAAGATAAGAAAGGGGATTTATGGTTGACAACCAATGGGGGTATTTCCAAAATGGACGCCCAAACTTTCAAATTCGTGAATTACGACGATGCGGATGGTTTACAAGGAAAAGAATTCATCGTTACCGCGCATGCGAAGAACAAACAAGGTTGGTTGTTTTTTGGTGGCGTTAATGGCCTAAATTACTTAAAATCGGATAGCCTTCGAATGCGCTTGGAGGTCCCCCAGGTTTATTTGACAGGATTAAAGATTTTCAATAAGTCAGTTGCGGTAGGAGCGCCTGAATCACCCCTCACATCTGATTTACCCGATTTAAAAGTTCTCGTATTGCAGCCGGAGCAATCTGTGTTTAGTTTGGATTTTGTGGCCATCGAGTACCAAAGACCCAAAAATAATCGCTACGCCTACATGTTGGAGGGATTTGATAAAGATTGGAATAATGTCGGTACGCAACGAACAGCGACATACACCAATTTAAGTCCAGGCAAGTATACATTTAAAGTAAAGGCAACGAATTCAGACGGGGTTTGGGGAGAAAATCCAGTCGAATTGCAAATAGAGGTCTTGCCACCTTGGTATCGTACTTGGTGGGCTTATTTGCTGTATTTTTTAACCTTGGCGGGGATTGTTTTTGCATTCATGCGTGAAATTCAAATCCGAGAATCCTTTCGTACCGATTTGCGATTAAAGGAAATTGAAAAGGAGCGAATTAAAGAACTTGAACAGATTAAGACCTCTTTTTTTACCAATATTTCTCACGAACTACGAACTCCTTTGACCTTGATTATTAGTCCGATTGAGAAATACTTTTTGAAAAATAGTTCATTGCCCAAAGAGCAAGAGGGTCGATTGAAATCCATTCATCAGAATGCACAAAAATTACTCCGACTCATCAATCAATTATTGGACTTATCTAAAATTGAGGCAGGTAAACAGCATCCAATCATTGCGAAACATGATATGATTTCTCAATTAGTGCAAATTGTTCAAGGCTTTGAATCCTATGCGCTGCAGAAACAAATTAGTTTAAAATATGAATTTCCGGTTGATTCCTTGTGGGTATATTATGATGCTGACATCGTTGAAAAATGTTTGAGTAATCTCTTGTCCAATGCCTTTAAACACACGCCCGAAGACGGGAAAATAGGTGTTGTTTTGGAATTGGATGAAGTGTTTATTGGGACGATTTCCCAGGTGCGAAAAGTGAAAATTAAAGTGATTGATACAGGAAGAGGCATTTCTGAGGCTCATTTGCCACATGTTTTTGATCGTTTCTATCAAATACCTGATGCTGTTCACGTCGTTGGAACAGGTGTTGGATTATCGCTTTGCAAAGAATTAATGCAACTTCATTTAGGGGAGATACATGTAAGGAGTCAATTAGGTGCTGGAAGTGTTTTCAGTTTGCATTTCCCGGTGGAATTGGACGCTTTTGATCCTACTTGGCTTCAATCGGCTGATCAAACCCCGAAACTTACTCCGCGCATAGAAAATTCTGTCGCAGAGTCGATTGTCAAAGAAAAACCTATCCTATTGGTGGTGGATGATCATGCCGAAATGCGTTCGTTTATTGGCGAGATTTTTGAGAATCGATTTCAGGTACTTTATTCAGATCGAGGGGAAGATGCCTTGGAGCAAGCGCAGGTTTATTTGCCAGATTTAGTCATTACCGACTGGATGATGCCGGGGATGAGTGGGATTAATCTTTGCAGAGCGCTTCGTCAAAATGCAAAAACAAGTCACATTCCTATCGTTATTTTGACATCGAAAAGCTCGCAAGAAAGTCAAATTGAAGGGATGCAATCAGGGGCGGATGATTTTGTTAGTAAGCCCTTTAACGCAGATATCCTTGAAATCAGGGTAAATACGCTTTTGGAAGCCAAAGAAAGACTTCGTAAAAATTGGCAGAAACAAATGATCCAACAAGAGTTGAGTGAAGGTAAATTGCCTATTTTTGAGGATGCATTTTTGGTCAAGGCGACTCAGTTGATTATCGATCATTTGTCGGACCCCGATTTTGATGTGGATGATTTAGAAAAGGGTCTTGACATGAGTAAAATGCAGTTGTATCGGAAGTTGAAGAATTTAACCTCTTTAGCGGGGAATGAGTTTATTCGTTCGATTCGACTCCAACAAGCTAAAATTTTATTAGAAACAAGCTCGTTAAATATTTCAGAAGTTGCTTATCAGGTGGGATTTAATGACCCAGCTTATTTTACAAGAGCATTTAAAAAACAATATGGCCGTACGCCAAAATCAATAAACCAGTCCAACCATGAAAAGAATTAGTGTCCTTATTTTAATTGTTTGTGCTTCTTGGGGATTTTTGGCACATAAGACTTTGCAACAGATTTCAATTTATCAGTTGCCGGATGACTTGGCTGGTTACTTTTATTCCAATCAGGATTACTTGGTACAACAATCGATTCGTCCGGATGTTCGCCGGCGAGATGATAAATCCGAAGATGCGAAGCATTATTTGGACATGGATGCACATCTATTTGGGAAAGATTATAAAACCTCGATTCCTCATGATTTTGCACAGGCTGTTCAAAAATATGGGATGGATAGTTTGCGTAAAGAGGGTTTGGTCCCATGGGAGGTTTACCGGGTATATGGTCGTTTGGTTCAGGCATTCAAAAAGGAGATGCGAGATTCCGTATTGTTTTATGCGGCCGATTTAGGCCACTACGTGGCGGATGCACACGTCCCCTTGCATACGACAGCGAACCACGATGGTCAGTTGACAGGTCAAAAAGGGATGCACGTCTTATGGGAGAGTTTGGTGCCGGAAGCTCAGTTGGCTACATATACATTGAATCAAGTGGAAGGAGTTAAATACATCGCTAAGCCGCAAGATTTTATTTTTCAAATTTTGTTGGAATCTCATGCGATGTTACCACGCATGTTTGCGGCCGAAAAAGAAGTGAGGGCGGAATTAGGGGAGTCGGGATCTTTTGAGATGGTTGAGAGAAACGGCCGCCAACAACGCTATTATACCAAAGCCTTTATTCAATCTTATGGGAATAAATTGGGTTCCTCTATTCCAGAGCGCATGATGTTGGCCTCTTCACGGGTAGCGTCCTTTTGGTATTCCGCTTGGAAGGATGCGGGTTCACCTTCTTGGGTGAAGCAAGATGCGAAAGTGGTCGATGCTTTTAACCAAGAGCGAGTTATTTGGAAGAAAAATGAATTGATTAGCTCAGAGAAGTTGATCTCTTTAAAAGGAAAACGTTCAGAATAGGCATGGTTAAGGTCGTTTTACTATCGGATACGCATAGTTATTTGGATCCAAGATTGGATGTGCATTTGAAGGAATGTGACCAGATTTGGCATGCGGGGGATTGGGGATCGGTGGAATTGGCAGATAAACTGGCTGCTTATGGGAAACCGATTGCGGGGGTTTATGGCAACATCGATGATCGTACGATTCGTAATACCTATCCTAAAATTAAACGATTTCGCTGCGAGGATGTCACTGTGGCCATGACACATATTGCTGGTGCTCCGTCCAACTACAAACCCGATGCTTTAGAGGCTTTTTCGATGGGATTACCCATGGTTTTCGTGTGTGGGCATTCGCATATTCTGCAGGTGAAAAGGGATGCCAAACGTAATAATATGCTCTTTTTGAATCCAGGGGCGGCGGGCCAACATGGTTTTCATCCGGAACAAACGGCATTACGCTTTAAGATTGAAGGTTCGCGGATCTTTGACATGGAAGTTATTCAGATGCCGCGTATTAAAGTGAAATTATCCCCCGAGGAAGCCAAATTGCTGTAATCCAGCATTAGGCTTTATTCACTTCAAACGATTGATAATTTTCAAATACCGAACCTTGCTGATACGATTTTAGGATCCATCCACCACCGATAACATCATTTCCTTCGTAGAAAACGGCTGCTTGTCCTGGAGCTATGCCACTGACAGCATCGTGAAAATCCACTTTGATTTTATCCGAGTATTGATGAATGATCGCATCCGTTCCGGCATCCTTATAGCGTACCTTGGTAAGTGTTTCAATTCCCTCTGCGGGAATTTCGGCATACTTTTGCAGGTTTAATTGACCTACCCACATTCCCGTACGGTTTAGATCCTCTACCTGACCAATCACAACTTCATTTGTTTCTTTTCGAATTTCAATGACATAAGCTGGGAAGCCAAAGGCTTTACCCAGTCCTTTTCGTTGGCCAACTGTGTAGAAGGGGTATCCTTCATGTTGGCCAATAATTTTGCCGTGTACATCCACAAAATTTCCGCCGGCTACTTGTGCCTCTAATTCGGGTAATCGACGCTTTAAGAAACCACGGTAGTCATTGTCGGGCACAAAGCAGATTTCATAGCTTTCGGATTTATTGACCAAGTCGACGAATCCACGTTCCGTGGCCATTTCTCGAATGCGTGCTTTGGTTAATCCACCTAAAGGAAGGATGGTTCGCGCTAAACTGGATTGCGAAACTCCCCAAAGCACGTAGCTTTGATCCTTCAAGGTATCTACGCCTTTGGAAATAATGTAACGGCCACCTTCCTCTCGAATCTGCGCATAGTGCCCTGTGGCAATGAATTCGCAGCCAAGTTGATCAGCCCGACGGAGTAAGGCATCCCATTTGATGTGCGTATTGCACATAACGCAAGGGTTGGGTGTACGACCATCGACATATTCTTGCGTAAAGTAGTCAATCACAGAATCTCCAAATTCCTCGCGGATATCTAAAATATAGTGGGGAAATCCGAGCGAAACGGCAATGTGACGGGCATCATTGATGGAATCCAAGGAACAACAGCCGGTTTCTTTTTTATCCCCCCCGGAACTGGCATAGTCCCAGGTTTTCATGGTCATCCCGATGACCTCATATCCTTTTTCGTGTAACAAAACAGCTGCGACTGAGCTGTCGATTCCGCCGCTCATGGCGACTAAAACGCGTCCTTTTGATTCCATATTCTGATCCAGGTTCAAAGCCTGTTGAA
>JACCDK011023311.1_pt1 | contig 11423 bp, 7 predicted proteins | sample 7445871 | NCBI WGS metagenome assembly JACCDK01 (sample SAMN15323436, study PRJNA562643) | freshwater metagenome | isolation source: river surface water | place: USA:Blue River Watershed | collected 2017-08-15
GCCCCTGCCCGGGCAGCCAGCGCACAATATAGCCATGCTCCATCAGCGCCTTATAGGCGTCTTCCGCCGTGACTTTGCCTTCAAACAAAACCAGTTGGAAATTGGCTTTGCTGGGGATGGCGCGCAGACCCTGATTGCCAAGCTTACCAATTTCTTCGGCAAACCAGCCGAGCCATTGGGCATTGTGCGCGCGGCTGTGCGCAACGAAATCTGTATCCGCCAAGGCTGCGATGGCGGCGTCTTGTGCGGCAATGGAAAAGCCAAAGGGCGCACGAATCCGGTGCATGGCATCAATAATGGGGGCCGCGGCATAGCCCCAGCCCACTCGCTCTGCCGCCAGCCCATAAATTTTGGAAAAGGTCCGCGTGATGAGAACATTGGCAGCCGTTTTGGCCAAGGCCATGGCGCCATCTTCATCCTCATCGGCGAGATATTCGGCATAGGCATGGTCCAGCACGAGCAGGACATGATCGGGCAGGCTGGCATGCAGCCGGGCAATTTCCGCGCGCGGCGTGTAGGTACCCGTCGGATTATTCGGATTGGCGATAAAGACCACACGCGTCCGCTCTGTCACACAGGCGAGCACGGCATCTATATCAGTCGCATAGTCACGGTCGGGCGCGATGACGGGTGTTGCGCCAACGCGCCGGGTGGCGATTTCATAGACGGCAAAGCCATAGCGCACGAAAATAATCTCATCGCCGACACCGGCAAAGGCCCCTGCGGCCAGATGCAGCACCTCATCTGATCCCGTGCCGTAAATAATCCGTGCGGGGTCTAGATCATAGGCAGCGGCAATGGCTTCGCGAAGTGCTGTGGCGCTGGCATCGGGATAACGCTCCAGATCACCTGCATGGCGCAAAAACGCCGCGCGCGCCTGTGCGCTCGTCCCCAGCGGATTTTCATTGGACGACAGCTTGGCCACCTTGCGGCCATCATCTGTTTTCGACTTGCCTGGCACATAGGGGGCAATGTCCATGATCCAGGGCTTGGGTTGGGGCGCAGTCATGCCCCGCGCCTTAGACGGGGCGGGGATTTGGGTCAAACAGCTGGGCATGGTTGCGGTTGACAATAGCGGCCTGTCGACCCTAGCCCCGCCGCATGTCTGACGCGCGCTTTGGCCTTGATCGGAAAATCACCCTGACCGAGCCGTTGGCGCTCGATGGCGGGGGCGTGCTTGCGCCTGTTGAAATTGCTTATGAAAGCTATGGCGCGCTCAACGCCGATGCGTCCAATGCGATTCTGCTCTGCCACGCGCTGACGGGCGATCAATATGTTGCCTCGACCCACCCGATCACGGGCAAGCCGGGCTGGTGGGCGCGCATGGTTGGGCCGGGAAAGCCCATTGATACGGATCGTTATTGCGTGATCTGCCCCAATGTTGTGGGCAGCTGCATGGGGTCGTCCGGCCCGGAATCCTTGGCGCCGGACGGGCAACCCTATGCCATGCGCTTTCCCGTCATCACCATTCGCGACATGGTGCGCGCGCAGGCGATGCTGCTCGACCATTTGGGCATTGATCGGCTCTATGCTGTGGTCGGCGGATCCATGGGGGGGATGCAGGTTCTCACTTGGGCGGCGACCTATCCCGCCCGGGTCGATGCTGCTTTGGTCATTGCCTCAACCGCGCGGCATTCGGCACAGAATATCGCCTTTCATGAGGTCGGCCGACAGGCGATCATGGCGGACCCCAATTGGCGGGGTGGAGATTATTATGCGGATGGACGGGCGCCCGATTCGGGTCTGGCCGTGGCGCGCATGGCCGCGCACATCACCTATTTGTCGGAACATGGCCTGACGGAAAAATTTGGCCGCCGCTTGCAAGATCGCAAGGCCAAAACCTTTGGCTTTGACGCGGACTTTCAGGTGGAAAGCTATTTGCGCCACCAAGGATTGAGCTTCACCGGTCGATTTGATGCCAATTCCTATCTCTATATTACGCGGGCGATGGATTATTTTGATCTGGCAGAAGATCATGGCGGGCATCTCGCCAATGCTTTTCGCGGCTCTTCCACGCGCTTTTGCCTGGTGAGTTTCGACACCGATTGGCTCTACCCCACATCCGAATCGCGCAATATTGTCCACGCCCTCAATGCCAGCGGCGCGCCGGTCAGCTTTGTCGAGCTGTCGGCCCCATTTGGGCATGACAGCTTTCTTCTGGAGGTGCCGGAACTGGACCGGGTGGTGGATGGATTTTTAAAGGCAGGCGGACAATGAGCGGCTTGCGCGCGGATCTGGCGATTATCGCGGGCGAAGTGGCTAAGGGCGCGCGCGTGCTTGATGTGGGCTGCGGCGATGGGGCGCTGATGGCGGCGCTGCGCGATCAACAGCAGGTCGATGCCCGCGGTATGGAGATTGACCGCGATAATGTGGCGGCCTGCGTCGCGCGGGGTCTTGCGGTGAGTCAGGGCAATGCCGATACCGATTTGGCCGATTATCCCGACATGGCATTCGACTATGCCATCCTGTCACAGACATTGCAGACGACCATGCGTCCCGATCTGGTGGTGGAGCAATTGTTGCGGATTGGCGCACGCGCCTTTGTGTCCTTTCCCAATTTCGCGCAGTGGCGCACGCGCATCGCGCTGATGTTCGGGGGGATGATGCCCGTTACCAAGCAATTGCCGGCGCGCTGGTATGACACGCCCAATATCCACCATGTCACGATCGATGATTTCCGCGACTTTATCGCACAGCGCGGCATCCGCATTGAAGGCCAATGGTTCTTGCGCGGGGATCGCCTGATTGGGGAGCGGGGTGCCAATCTTTTGGCGGAACATGCGGTGTTCCTGCTGGCGCGTTAAGCTGCTTTATTTGCCTTGAAGCTTGTCCCGAAGCGCGGCCAGCGCACCAAAGGGGCCTGCTTCACCCTCTGCCAACACCCCGGCTTCGCGCAGGCGTGCTTCGGCATTTGGACTGCGGGGATAGAGATCAAGCGCAAGGCCGAGCGTCTGGGCGACAGCTTCGCCAATGTCGATCGCTTGGCCATCATGCTCCATAATGTCACAGTCTTCGGCGTTGAGTTCGATTTCCTCAGCCTCGGGCGCGGCGTCCGGTGCGATGAAGCGGACGGCAAAATCTTGAGATATCAGGGCGGGCACCGGCTCTCCCGTCACAACGCAGCTTTGCGTCGCCCGGCCTGTCATATGTCCGGCCACGTCAATGCCACCAGCCACCGGTGTTACTGTCGCTTGCGCCTTGAGTTCGGCCACATCTTGAAGTGCGAATCGACGGGCAAGAGCAACCCGCTCTTCGGCGGAGGCTTCAACCTCCACTTGCTTCAGCCCGCCCAGCGAATCGAGTCGATAGGTTCGGGAAAATTCAGGCGTCACCGAATCTCTCCGGCCAATAAGGCCTCGAGCGGGGTCGCCCCCAGACGCTGCCAAAAGGCGCGCAGGCTGGACGCGCCATGGGCAAGGGCGGCATCACCCGGATGCTCGGTGCGATGAAGGTTGCGCACCAGCGCGTCTTCCAGTCCGCCCTTGTTCAGGCCCGTGCGATAAGCCTCCATACGCCCGCCAAGGGCCGCCATCATGCGGCCAATATGCTTGCCAACCACAATATCACCCACGCCCTCTTGCCGAAGCTGCCCATCCATATCGTCAACGAAAATCTCGGTTAGCATAACGGCGGGGAGGCGACCTGCCTCTCCCTCTGCATCCAGCCGGACGATGGTCAGAGCGGTTAATGCGGCGACCATTTCAAAGCGGCCATCCATCGTATCGGCGACTTTGCCGTCTCGATACCAATGGGGTTGGCGCGCTTCGGCAACGACAGCGCGATAAAGCGGCGCGAGTGCATCCCGCCCTGTATTTCGGGCAAAAAGCGATTTCAGCAGTTTCAGCGCCATGCATATGGTCCTATTGGGTTGTTGTTCTTCGGCTCCCGGCATATTGGGGGTTGCGGCCCATTCAGCAAGGGGTCAGGTCGCGTCATGGAAAGGTCTTCGTGCATGAACCGCAAAATTGTCCCCGTCCTCGCGCTTGCCGCCCTCGCATTATCTGCGTCGGGGTGCACGCGAATTGGTGGTCATCAGGGCTATATTACGGACCCAACGCTGGTTGATGCGATTCAACCAGGCGTGGATAATCGCGATTCGGTGGAAAAGACGCTGGGGCGCCCCACTTGGATCAGCCAGTTCGGCGCGCAGGATTATTATTATTTTTCGCGCAACACGCGCCAATATGCCTTCAACACTCCGAAGGCCTCTGAGCAGATGGTCATGCGGATCCGCTTTGATGCGGCGGGCAATGTGACCGCTGTCGACCGGCGCGGGACGGAAGAAATTGCCAAGGTCGATCCGAACGGCAAGAAAACCCAGACGCTCGGCCGGGAACGGAGCTTTTTCCAAGAGCTCTTTGGCAATATCGGCCAAGTCGGCTCGGTTGGCGAATCGGGCGGAACGGCCGATAATCCCAATTAAGATTTGGGCCCAATTCAATGGCTCGCCGTCCCGAACCATGTTCGGGACGGCTTAATCCTTATCGCGCAATGCCGCTGGCAGCCAGCACGGCGAGGGTGACCAATTCCGACGCTGTGGAGACCATTGGGGCAACCTGAACCGGCTTTTCCATGCCGATCAGGATTGGACCAATCATCGAATCACCCCCAAGCTCGCGCAGCAGCTTGGCCGAGATATTGGCGGCCTGTAGGCCGGGCATGACAAGCACATTGGCAGGGCCAGACAGGCGGCTGAACGGATAGGCTGCCGCCATCCGGGGGTTGAGCGCGACATCCGGCGACATATCGCCTTCATATTCAAAGCTCACGCCACGGGCATCCAAGATGGCGACCGCGTCCCGTATCGGGTCGAGCCATGTGCCGCGCGGATTGCCAAAGTTGGAATAGGATAAAAAGGCGACGCGGGGCTCTTGCCCCATACGCCGGGCAACCGCGGCGCTTGCTTCTGCAATATCGGCCATTTCCTCAGCGGATGGCCGTTCATTCACTGTTGTGTCCGCCAAGAATACGGTGTGATGCTGCCCAACCACAATGTGCATGCCAAAAGGCGTCATGCCCGGTGCAGGGTCAATGACGCGGCGCACTTCGCTCAGCGTCTGGCCAAAGCCCCGCGTCACGCCTGTGATGACGGCGTCGGCCTCTCCCATTTTCAGCAGCAGGGATGAAAAGACGTTGCGATCCTGATTGACGATCCGCTCACAATCGCGGCGCAAATAGCCGCGACGTTGCAACCGCTCATAGAGCATATCGACCATTTGCGGGACGAGCGGGGAGTTGCGGCTATTATGCAGCTCAAAGCTTTCCGGATCTTCGACACCGAGAGCGGCCAGCTGGTCGCGCACACTGTCGCGGCCGACAAGAACCGGGGTGCCGCAGCCGCCGTCGCGAAAGGCAATGGCGGCGCGCAGCACAACTTCTTCCTCGGCTTCGGCAAAGACCACGCGCTTGGGGTGCGCGCGGGCATTTTCATAGGCCATGGTCAGCACACCCGTGGTCGGGTTCATGCGCGCACGCAGCGAGGTGCGATAACCCGCCATGTCGAGAATTGGTCGCGTCGCAACGCCAGAATCCATCGCGGCTTGCGCGACGGCAGCGGGCACAATTTCCATCAGGCGCGGGTCAAAGGGCGCGGGGATGATATAGTCTTCGCCAAAGCGTGGCGTCTTGCCACCATAGGCGGCGGCCACTTCTTCTGGCACCTGCTGGCGCGCGAGTTCTGCAAGCGCGCGGGCGGCGGCAATCTTCATCGCGTCATTAATCGCGGTTGCCCGAACATCGAGTGCGCCTCGGAAGATGAAGGGGAAGCCGAGCACATTATTGACCTGATTTGGATAATCGGAACGACCCGTTGCGACGATGACGTCAGACCGGACGGCCTTTGCTTCGGGAGGGGTAATTTCCGGGTCAGGATTGGCCATGGCGAAAATAATCGGGCGATCCGCCATCGACCGGACCATATCGGGTGTGACCGCGCCCTTGACCGACAGGCCCAGAAACACATCTGCGCCATCAAGGGCATCGGCCAGCGATCGACGATCCGTCTTGACCGCATGGGCGGACTTCCACTGGTTCATCCCCTCGGTGCGGCCTTGATAGATCACGCCCTTGGAATCGCACATTAGGATATTGTCGTGCGGCACGCCGACCGCCTTGATGAGTTCGGTGCAGGCAATGGCCGCCGCGCCGGCACCGTTCACAACGATGCGGGTATCCTTCATCTCCTTGCCCGTCAGATAAAGCGCATTGATCAGGCCGGCGGCTGCAATAATGGCGGTGCCATGCTGGTCATCATGCATGACGGGAATGTTCATCCGCTCTTTGAGCGCCTGTTCAATGATGAAGCATTCAGGGGCTGCGATATCTTCCAGATTAACGCCACCAAAGCTTGGCTCCATGAGGGCCACGGCATTGATAAAGGCTTCGGGGTCTTCGGTGTCCAGCTCAATGTCGATGGAATCGACATCGGCGAAGCGTTTGAAGAGAACCGCCTTGCCTTCCATCACAGGCTTGGAGGCCAGCGCGCCCAAATTGCCCAGGCCCAAAATCGCCGTTCCATTGGAAATAACGGCGACCAGATTGCCCTTGGCAGTATAATCATAAGCGGTTGAGGGGTCGTCGGCGATTGCTTTGACGGGCACGGCCACGCCGGGAGAATAGGCAAGGCTCAAGTCGCGCTGCGTCGCCATTGGCTTAGAGGCGACAATCTCAATTTTACCGGGGCGTCCCGCCGAATGATAAAATAGCGCCTCGCGATTTGAAAATTGCAACTTTGAGTCGCTCATTGTCTCTCTTTCCCCGTTACTTAAGTCCCAAACCACGCCTTAGGCACTTCTTTTGGCAACGGGAAGCGGGGATTGCACCCAAGGCCTAAACACCGCTATTCGGGCCTTCTATGACACAGGCCGGCGCAGGGGGCGTCACACCCATGATGGCGCAATATCTTGCGCTCAAAGAGGAGGCAGGAGACTGCCTGCTCTTTTACCGCATGGGTGATTTTTTTGAACTGTTTTTCGATGATGCGCGGGCGGCCGCGCAGGCGCTCGACATCGCGCTGACCGCACGCGGAGAGCATCAGGGCCAGCCCGTCCCCATGTGCGGCGTGCCCGTTCATGCAGCTGATGCCTATTTGGCCCGGCTTATTCGTGCAGGCTTTCGCGTTGCCATTGCCGAACAGATTGAAACTCCGGCGGAGGCCAAAGCGCGTGGATCCAAATCTTTGGTCGCCCGCGCCATTGTGCGCGTAGTAACTGCGGGCACTTTGACCGAAGAAGCGCTGCTGGAGGCGCGCAGTGCAAATTGGCTGGTCGCTGTGGCGCCGCACGGGTCTGCCATGGGGGTGGCCGCCGCAGATGTTTCGACCGGACGGTTTGAAATTTGTGAAACAACGCCAGACGGCGTGGCGGCTGAATTGGCGCGGCTGGGGCCGTCGGAAATCGTCGTGCCCGAAGGGGCGGAAATTGAGGGCACAGAGCGCCGCCGGGGCGATTTTCTGCCTGCCGACGGCGCGGCGCGGCTGAAGGCCTTATTTGGTGTCGCCACGCTGGATGGCTTTGGCGATTTTTCAAAGGCAGAATTGGCTGCCGCCGCAGGCTTGCTGTCCTATCTGGATCATGTGGGGAAAGGCAGCCTGCCTTTCCTCTCCCCTCCGATACGGGTGCAGGACAGCGATCATATGCTGATCGACGCGGCGACGCGCGACAGTTTGGAGCTTGTTCGCGCAACCGGCGGAAGCCGCGCGGGGAGTCTGCTTGATGCCATTGATCGTACGGTCACGGGCGCTGGCGCGCGTCTGTTGGCGGCAGATTTGTCTGCCCCACTCATGGATGCGCGGGCGATTGCGGACAGGCTTGATTTGGTGGGTTGGTGGGTCGATCACGGCACGACAAGAGATCGGTTGCGGGCCAGCCTGCGTGCCCTTCCCGATCTCGGCCGGGCGCTGGGGCGGCTCGCGGCCGGACGTGGCGGCCCGCGCGATTTGGGCATGGTGCGTGATGGCCTGAATGAAGCCCGGCAGTTGCGCGAATGGTTGACGCGTATGGCAGATGCTCCAACGCTGTTGCACGCTTTACTGCCTGCCCTCGACGGGCATGGCGCGCTCGTGGACGTTCTGGCGCGGGCGCTGGTGCCCACCCCGCCCATCGACACCGCCCATGGCGGCTATATCGCCGAAGGCTATGACGCCGCGCTGGATGAATTGCGGTCGATGAGCGGCGACGGTCGGCGGGCCATGGCGATGCTGGAGGCGCGCTACCGCGACCAGACGGGCATCGCGGGCCTCAAAATCAAACATAATAATGTTCTTGGCTATCATATCGAAGTGTCGGCCAAGAACGCCGATCCTTTGATGGCGGCAGACTCTGGGTTCACCCACCGCCAGACATTGGCGGGCGTTGTGCGCTTTAACGCGCCAGAACTGCATGAGCTGGCGATGAAGGTGACAGAAGCGGGCAGCCATGCTTTGGCGGCAGAAGCCGCGCATCTTGAAGAACTGACGGCCTTTGCCCTCGCCAGCGCGCGGACCATTGCCGCCACGGCGGATGTGCTGGCCCGACTGGATGTGGCCACAGCGCTGGCGGAGCGCGCCGTTGAAGGCGGCTGGTGCCGCCCCGATTTTGTGGCGGAGGCTGTTTTTGAAGTGGTGGGCGGGCGCCACCCAGTTGTCGAAACAGCATTAGCGCAGGAGGGCAGCCGCTTTGTTGCCAATGATTGCGTGTTGCTACCTGAGTCCCGCCTCTGGCTGGTGACAGGTCCCAATATGGGCGGCAAATCCACCTTTCTGAGGCAAAATGCGCTGATTGCGGTGCTGGCCCAATCGGGCTGTTTCGTGCCCGCCCAAACGGCCAGACTTGGACTGGTGGATCGCCTGTTCAGCCGGGTCGGCGCGTCGGACAATCTGGCGCGCGGCCGTTCAACCTTCATGGTCGAAATGGTCGAGACGGCGGCTATTTTGGCACAGGCGACCGAGCGCAGCTTCATCATTTTGGATGAGGTTGGCCGCGGCACATCCACCTATGATGGCCTTGCCATTGCCTGGTCGGTGGTTGAGGCGGTGCATGAGGTTAATCGCTGCCGTTGCTTGTTCGCCACCCATTATCATGAGCTGACCCGGCTTGCCGAAACGCTGCCCGCCTTGTCGCTGCACCATGTTCGCGCGCGGGAATATCGGGGCGATCTGGTTTTGCTGCATGAATTGGGGACGGGCCCGGCCGATCGCAGCTATGGCCTTGCCGTTGCTCGACTTGCAGGTTTGCCGCCGCAGGTGCTGGCGCGGGCCAAGGCTGTGCTCGATAAGCTGGAGGCGGGGCGCGATGCAACGGGCGGGCTGGCTGCAGGGCTGGATGATCTGCCCCTATTTGCAGCCACCAAGGTGGAAGAGGTGCGGGATCCATTACGCGACGCCCTGTCTGCCTTGGATGTCGACGGCCTGAGCCCGCGCGAGGCGCTGGATCAGCTATATCTGCTTCGGCAGTTGATGCGCGCTGCTGGATAACGCCAATCCGCCTTGTGACTTGATCAACAAGCGCCCATATTCGGGTGATATGCCGCAGCTCTTCCATCTTGTTCCGCAACGACGTGCCATCATTGAACGGCGTTCCCTTTCGGATGCGCTGTTGGCGCTGGAGGGGGACGATCCGGCCGCTTTGCGCAAGGCATCGGTGCAGGTGCTGCGTCCCGCGCTAGAGGCGGGCCGAGCCGAGATTGCGCGGCGTCTGGCGTTGCGCCCAACACAAGGGCGCGAAGCCGCGGCCAGCTATGCCTTTTTGACCGACCAGATTTTGCGCCTGATTTTCGATTTTACGATGCAGCGGCTTTACCCGCTGAACAACCCGACCGCGGCAGAGCGGCTCTCTCTGATTGCGGTTGGTGGCTATGGCCGGGGCGAAATGGCGCCCCAGTCCGATGTCGATATCGCCTTCCTCACCCCCTATAAACAGACGGGCTGGTCAGAGCAGATCATCGAATCCATGCTCTACACCCTGTGGGATTTGGGGATGAAAGTCGGGCATAGCAGCCGCTCGCTCGATGAAATGGTGCGCATGGCGAAAGAGGATCTGACGATCCGCACCGCCATGCTGGAATCGCGCTATGTCTGGGGCGATGAGGCGCTTTATGATGAAGCCTCTGCCCGATTTGCCGCCGATGTCGTGGCCGGAACTGCGCGGAGTTACATCACCGATAAGCTGGCCGAGCGTGGCCTGCGGCACAAGCGCATGGGCGATAGCCGCTATGTGGTGGAACCTAATTTAAAAGAGGGCAAGGGCGGTCTGCGCGACCTGCACACGTTGTTTTGGATTGGCAAATATCTCTATCGCGTCAACACGGTCGCAGAGCTGGTCGATAAAGGGCTGTTGTCTGCAGATGAGCTGCGTCAGTTCCAAAAGGCTGAAAACTTCCTGTGGGCGGTGCGGTGTCATCTGCATCTCATTGCCAAGCGGCCGGAAGAACGGCTGACCTTTGATGTCCAGCGCGAAATTGCAGAGCGGATGCGTTATAATGACCGGCCGGGCCGGTCCGCGGTTGAGCGGTTTATGCAGCATTACTTCCTCACCGCCAAAACGGTGGGGGATTTGACGGCTCTGTTTCTAGCCCATCTGGACGACACGCACGCCACTTTGGCGCGCAGATTTGCCTTGCCGAGCCTCGCAGGTTTTCGCCGCAGTCCGAAAAAGCTTCATGGCTTTGTTCTGGATCGCGGGCGACTTGCCGTGCCGACGGATGATTTTTTTGCAGCCGATCCGGTGCGGCTGATTGAACTGTTTGCGCTGGCGGATGCGCACGGGCTAGAAATCCATCCGCAAGCCATGCGCGCGGCCGCGCGGGATGCACGGCTGATCGATGCCAAGGTGCGCAATGATCCACGCGCCAACGCCTTGTTTCTGGATGTTTTGACGTCGCCAAGAGCGCCGGAGACGGTTTTGCGCTGGATGAATGAGGCAACAGTATTTGGCCGCTTTGTCCCCGATTTTGGCCGGGTCGTGGCGCAGATGCAGTTTGATATGTATCACCATTACACGGTGGATGAACATTCGATCCGCGCCATTGGCCTTTTGTCTCGGATTGAAAAAGGTGTGCTGGGCGATGACCATCCGTTGGCCAGCGCCATTGTGCGCCAGCTCGTGTCCCGCCGGGTTCTCTATGCCGCCGTATTGCTGCATGACATTGCCAAGGGGCGGGGCGGCGATCATAGCGTTTTGGGCGCTGAGGTGGCTTTGAAACTCTGCCCCCGGCTGGGCCTGACGCCCGCAGAAAGCGAGACGGTTGCTTGGCTTGTTCGCCATCATTTGTTGATGTCGGCAACCGCGTTTAAGCGGGACTTGTCTGACTTTAAGACCGTTCTCGACTTTGCTGAGACTGTCCAATCGCCAGAGCGATTGCGCCTGTTGTTGGTGCTGTCGGTGGTCGATATTCGGGCCGTCGGCCCCGGTGTCTGGAACAGCTGGAAGCGGCAATTGCTGACGGAC
>JACCDK010138303.1_pt1 | contig 11422 bp, 16 predicted proteins | sample 7445871 | NCBI WGS metagenome assembly JACCDK01 (sample SAMN15323436, study PRJNA562643) | freshwater metagenome | isolation source: river surface water | place: USA:Blue River Watershed | collected 2017-08-15
CCTGTTGAATTTGGATGAGGCAGCATCAATACAAAACCAGCAATCGCATCCTTGCTGCTTGACCATTGAGGCACCCAATTCTGGCCTTGTCGAACCACACGAAGTGGCCCCACGCCAAAGGCTAACAAGCGATGACCCGAAAAAAGCCCTGCAATGGCGTGACCGATCTCATGGATCAAAATTTGAAACCAAACCATGACAGGAAGTGCGACACACAGAACAGCCGTCTTCCATCCACTCAAGTTGCCAACTGCAGAGACTGACAAAAACATCAGCCCACCACCTAACATCGCTCCCACCAAACTTTGAACCCAAAACATTGGGCTTCGCCACTGCGGAACTTTGTCCGGCTGTGGTGGAACAGGTAATGAGAAATGCGGCATTTGAATCAAAAATTAAATCTGAAAATACTGGAACTCAGTGATTAGGATTTAACAAGCGTGGCTTCTTAGATTTGTCCATTGGCTCTTTTGAATACGAGCATCTTGGGTTTGCCCTTCACAAACTCTATATGGGGTTTGAGCACAGAGGCTTCAGCGCCGGGCACCTCAATATCCTGAACTTGAATGAGTTCATCGCCAATCGTTAAACCTGCTAATTGCGCTTGCGAACCGAGCTCAACTTGGTTGACTGTGATTTTTATCACTTTAGGATTAAAAAATCCATCAGCTTGAACATTCAAGCTAAAGCCAATTCTTCCAGATGACTGTTGCGCGTGAATCTGAGTGATTGAGATAAGCAAAGCGAAAAAGACTAAAACTGTCTTTGCGACCAATCGATGTAATGTCATTTTTAAAAAAACGATGTGAATTTGATTTGTTGAATATTTAATTGAAAAAGTGAGTAAATTATCAGCGATCAGTTTTTAACAATTTAACAGCAGTTTGCCAATGCTCAAAGCTAAAATTAATTGCAGTCACTCAACAAAAGCACTATGAAAACAAACAAAGTAGAACGCGTCTACCTAGCAAGTGGCTTGATCGGCCTCATCTTTACTAATCCTCGTAAAGCGCTCGATGACTTGATGGTGGAGGCGAACAAAGACGGCTGGCATGCTGTGCAAATTGTGAAACACACCAACGAAAACTTGCTCATTACCTTGATTCAAGTATTGGTTCTATTCCTCACCGTTGGCCTCTGGACTTGGGGTGCTGGTTACCTTGTGCTTTTGGAAAAAGATTGATGACTCCAAATGCAATTTGAAATTCACTTAGATGACTTATCAAGCGACGATTCTCAAGCAATCGTTCGAGAGCATATGGCGGGCATGCTGGCCAACACACCCATAGAAAGTGTTCACGCATTGCCAATGGATAAGCTAAGACAACCCAATATTAAATTTTGGAATGCATGGCTGGGATCAGAGCTGTGTGGCTGTGGCGCTTTAAAAATCCTTGACCCTCAGCATGGTGAAGTTAAAACAATGCGAACCCGGGCAAAGTTTTTACGTCAAGGTGTTGGGCAAGCGGTCCTCTCTCACATCATCAAGCAAGCAACTGATGAGGGCATGAAGCGACTGAGCTTAGAAACAGGTTCATCAGAATCATTCTCAGCCGCCAAGGCTTTGTATTTGAGAAATGGCTTTGAAATCTGTGGCCCTTTTGGCGAATACACACTAGATCCACACAGTGTGTTTATGACAAAGCACCTATAAAGTAAGCAACTAAAACCTGACCAGGATTGGATAGTTTCCAGAAACGAACCACTCGTCCACTGATGGAAAAATGAGGATAACTTTCTAAAGTCGCATTTAATTCTGGCGACTTCTTAAGAATTGCTTCAGATTGTGTCGTCAAGATCACGACATGACTTCACATATCTCCTTCATTTGTAGACGCAGCATCTTAGCGGGGCTGGTGTCAGTTCTGATGAGTGGTGTTAGCTTTGCAGGCGACACCTCGCCAGATGCACTTTTAACGCAATATCAACAAGCCGCGGGCCAAAAAGCCGATCGCCTGCGTGGGCAAAAGTTTTTCAATGCCACGGCAAGCAACGATTTGAGTTGTGCGTCCTGTCACGGTACTTCAGCGGCACAGCCGGGGAAACACGCCAGCACCGGCAAAAGCATTGCACCTTTAGCGCCCTTGGTCAATCCCGAACGGTTTTCAGATTCAGCCAAAGTTGAAAAATGGTTTCGTAGAAATTGCAAAGATGTGCTGAACAGAGAATGCACGCCTCTTGAAAAGGCAGATGTTGTCGCTTACGTCAAGGAGATCAAATGAGATTGGCAAAAGGCTTACTTCTGAACTCGACCGCCATCGTTTTGAGTTTATGTTTTCATTCTATGGCAATGGCTGATAGTCCCCTCATGCCAGCCAAGGTGCTGCCTGCTTACAAAAATGAGTGTGCGTCTTGCCATATGGCTTACCCACCCGCCATGCTGTCTAAGCCTGCTTGGCAGCGGGTGATGGGCAAACTTGACAAACACTACGGTACGGACGCCTCTATAGATGTCGCTACAGAGCGTCAAATTGGTGCCTGGCTACAGACATTCGGCGGCACATATAAGCGCGCAGAGGCTACCTCACCTGAAGACCGATTGACCACTACTCAGTGGTTTGAAAAGAAACATCGGGGTATTGACAAAGCCGTGTGGACGCGCAAATCAGTTAACGGTAAAGCACAGTGCCAAGCCTGCCACCAGGGAGCCGAAAAGGGTGACTTCGAAGACGATCGCGTTCGAATCCCTCTTTGAACCAACCAAATTAAAGTCAAATTCGTCAATGTTCAAGGCATACCACATGACCAACAGCACACTCCATCCGCTTCAAACATCCTCGCAAGTGGCAACACCCAGTCGACGCATTGTCGAGCTGCCCATGCGTTTGTTTCACACATTCATGGCCATCAGTTTTGTGGGCGCCTACATCACGGCCGAAAGCGAACGCTTTAGATTGCTGCATGTCAGCTTGGGGTATACCTTGTTTGGATTGGTCATCTTTAGGATTCTTTGGGGCATGTTGGGGCCTCGTCAATCTAGGCTGAGCGCTACATGGCGAAAACTGGCAACGATCAAAGAACTCAAATCTGACTTTCAGAATTTTCCTGAGTCTCTGCTGAGTTGGAATGGGCAAACGCTTCGAAAATTAGGCATGTTGGTGTTAACAATTGCAGCTTTCAGCACACTACTTTTGTCTGTATTCATTACCATTTCAGGATACGCCCTTTACAATGAAATAACGGGCGATTGGATGTCGGAAATCCATGAGTTTTTTGGCAACTTTTTACTCATGGCGGTGCTTTTGCACATTGCAGTCGTTGGGCTTTTGGTCATCAGCAAGAAGGCCCAAGGTTTGCGCCCTATGTGGTCAGGCAGACGCGATGGCGCTGGACCCGATGTGGCTAAAAGCAACCATCTGTGGGCAGCTCTGTTGCTCAGTGTTTTAGTGGCTTCGTTTTTGTATTTTCAACTGACATAAGGTCTTGAATCACAATGCGCGTGCTTTTGGCAGAAGACGATGAAACCCTAGGCTCTGGCCTCAAGGCTGGCTTGGCACAAAATGGCTTCCAGGTCGATTGGGTGCGAGACGGTATTGCAGCAGAACGTGAAATGCTGACCCAAGCTCATGAGGTCGTCATTTTGGACATGGGCTTGCCTCGCCAAGATGGCTTGATCAGTTTGAAAAAAATCCGTCAAAAGAAAATTCAAACACCGGTCATCATTCTCACCGCCCAAGATGCGGTGTCCTATCGCATTGAAGGACTAGATGCAGGCGCGGATGATTATTTGGTCAAGCCCGTCGATTTATTGGAGCTTGCGGCGCGATTGCGTGCTTTGGTGAGGCGGTCACATGGCGAAATTCAAAGCACTGTCACGGTTAAGCAAGTGACGCTCAATTCCACCGCCCGTGTCGTGACCCTCAAGTCTGTGCCTGTTGACTTGTCTACCCGTGAATTTGACCTCTTGTTCACCTTCATGATGCATGCAGGGCATGTACTCACACGCGATCAATTGGAGAAGCATTTGTACAGTTGGGGTACGGAAGTCAGCAGCAACACAGTAGAAGTACACATTTACCATTTGCGCCGTAAACTGGGCAATGATGTGATTCAAACAGTTCGTGGCGTGGGCTATGTCATGCCAAAATGAAACCATGACGCCCCCCCAAAAACGCCCTTCATTGCAATATCGATTATTGAGCTCATTGATGGCAGTGACTGCTGCCGCATGGTTGCTCGTTTTGGGACTGACTTGGTACGAAACGGACCATGAACTCAAGGAGTTGCTGGACGCACACTTAGCGCAAACGGCTTCCTTTTTAGTCGTTCAATCAGGTGATGGTCACGAAAATCACAGTGATTTCACGGCCAGTCCAACGCTTCACAAATACCAACCTCGCGTCGCTTTTCAAATTTGGCATGAAGGTGAGTTGATCGTTCGTTCAGAAAAAGCGCCCTTGATACCCTTTCGGGAGGACGGCTTGAGCGGACTGACAGATCGAAATGTTGACGGGCAGGATTGGCGAATATTCAGTACGCAAGGTCAAGAAAAAGATGTCTGGATCCATGTCGCTGAGCTCGGCAAATACAGACAAGATATTTTGTATGCGGGGCTTGAAAGCGCAATTTGGCCCTTGTTAGTTATTTTCCCGCTCTTGGCCTTGTTGATTTGGTGGTCCATTCGAGTTTCCTTGGGACCTTTGCGACATTTGGGTCAGGAGATTGGATTACGCAAGGCCTCTTCGCTACAAGCGCTTCGTGAAGATGATGCTGTGCAGGAAGTACAGCCCTTAGTTCACGCCTTGAATTTGTTGTTCAAACGTGTAGAGATTCAAATGGCCAGCGAGCGTCAGTTCACGTCGGATGCAGCCCACGAATTGCGAACCCCTGTGGCGGCCATTCGCATGCAGGCTCAGGTCGCTTTGGGAGCCATGCAGGCTTCTGATGAGATTGGCCAAATGAAGGCAGTGCAAGCCCTCTTGGATGGATGTGACCGTGCCAATCGATTGATTTCACAGCTCTTAGAGCTATCTCGGTTAGATGCTGCTGAATTCAACCATGACGCCATCAGCACCGAACCTGTCGATGTGGTGGCTATCACGCGTCAGCAGTTGGCCGAGTCTGGCTTCACGTGGATCGCAAAAAATCAAACTTTGAATTTTGAAGCGCCCGAGTCGCTGATGATCAGAGTTAAACCTGAGTGGTTGTCTATTGTGGTTCGCAATTTGATCGACAATGCCAGCCGTTACAGCCCCGAAGGGGCAACTCTGCAGGTCACGTGGCAGCAAGGTGTGCAGCCCACGCTTAGCGTAGAGGATAGCGGACCTGGCATGACAGAAGCCGATAGGCGTAGGCTTGGTGATCGGTTTTTCAGAGTCATTGGCAACGATGCTTCTGGGTGCGGTTTAGGCTGGTCTATCGTGCGAAGAATAGCCCAATTGAGCCGTGTTGGCATTGACCTCAACGCCAGCAACAGGCTGGGTGGATTGAAGGTCACCCTAAGCTGGCCAAGCCCTTGAAGATCAAGACGAATCAAGTTTTAGTCTTCAGATTCACTTAAGAATCGCAAACTAAACTTTCTTCATTCTTGAAACTCGAGGCATTTATGAAACACTCCAAATTTAAAACTGGTTTATTGGCAAGCGTCATGGCTAGCGCTGGTTTGCTCAGCGGTTGTGGGGGCGGCGCAGGTGAAACTCTTCTGATCTCCCAGGCTCTGTCTGTGGCTGGCCTGATCAGTGGCTTGGGTTCGGTTGTCGTGAATGGCGTGCGATATGAAACGATTGGCGCTACAGTCTTAGACGCTGATGATCACCATAATATCAATGCGCCTTTAGGTTTGGGCATGACCATCAGCCTAGAACCAAACAGCACCAACCCTACAGCAGCCAGCATCATTCATGTGCAAAGCGGCATTAAAGGGTTTGCCACGTCTGTTGATCTTGTATCAAAGACTTTGAACGTCGCCGGCTTGCCTATTTCAACTGATAGCAGCACCATTGTCATTTTGGCAAATGGTGCAGTGGGTAATTTGGCCAATGTTGGCAATAACTCAGTCGAAGTTTATGGATTGCCGCAAACAGATGGCACCTTCAAAGCGACGCGAATTGAAATTGAAACTTCGTCTTCATTTGTTCAATTGGTGGGTGTGATTTCAAATTTAAACACTGCCAATTCAACATTTAACCTAGGTTCAGGCACGCAATCCGTCAGCATTAACTTCAATGCAGCGACTGTTCCGACCAGCTTGATCAATGGGGCTGTTGTCTCGATTAGAACCAATGCGCAAAGCAATGCGAATGCTTACACGGCGACTTCGGTATACGTCAGGTCTAGCAATGCAACCGTATTCAACGACTACGCGACCAAATATGCTGGCACCACAGGTGTCAAACATGAAGCCAATGAACTTTACGGTATGGTAACCAACCTCACCAGTACCAGCACTGGTTGCTCACTGCAAGTTCAAGGCATTCCCACCACTCTCACCAGCACCACTTTGTGCAGCTCTTTGCAAAACGGGGACTACGTTGAGGTGAAGGGTCAACTTAGCAACGGAGCACTTGCGGCTTATCGTGTTGAGTTCAAAACTGCAGGCGGCGATCGCAATCTGACAGGCTACCAAGATGACCACAACGACGATGATCACGACAATTTGAAATACAGCCGCATCCCCACCACAACTTCAAGCAATAGTTCAGAAAGTTCAAGTAGCTCTGGAAGTTCAAGCAGCTCTGGAAGTTCAATGTATGAACGATCGACAAGCTATGAACTCTACGGCACACTGAGCAACTGCGTGACCACCACATGTTTGTTGAATACCAATGGCACAACCATCACCATTGATCTCAGCACGGCTATTTGGGAACATGGCCGAGTGATCACCAGTGGTCTTGTAGAGGTTAAAGGCTACATGACTGCGGCCAACGTGTTCAAGGTCATCAAAATTGAAGACAAGCGCGGTTAATGAAGCGATTGCTGAGAATGGCATGATCCATCATGCCCATTCTCAGTGACCGTGTTGGCGTTCAGGCTTCAATAATGAATGAAGCAGCAACCCGATGCATCCGCCAACCATCTGAGCTAAAACAAAGGCCGGCACATCAACTGGTGAAATTCCAGCAAATGTATTGGTGAACATGCGACCAAACGCAGCTGCTGGATTTGCAAAAGATGTACTGGCCGTGAACCAATAGGCTGCGCCAATATAGCAAGCAACAATCGATGATGCCTTACCCTCAGGTGAGCGCAAGATCACGAATAACAAGCCGCAAGTAGCCACTGCTTCAGCGAACCATTGTGCAGGACCAGTTCTCACTTTCGTAGACCATTGCAGTATTTCAAGATCAAACATGGCGTGTGCTGTCCAAGCACCTATTGCTGCACCGATGAGTTGTGCAATCAGATAGCCCATCAAATGATGTCGCGCTAAGTCTTTGCGATATGCCATGACCATGGACACGACGGGATTGAAATGCGCACCACTGATGGGGCCGAGTGTTTCAATCAAAACATAAAGCGCAAAGACAGTGGCAAGCGTGTTAGCCAAAAGAGCTACGGCTGTATTGCCATCAGCCAATTGTTCGGCCATGATGCCTGAGCCAATGACGGCACAAAGCAAGGCTGCTGTGCCAATGAGCTCAGCAAAATATCTTCTCCAATGGATCATTTTGTCGCGAGATCTCGAGCTGTATTTTCTAAAGTCAATTTACTAAGACTTGTCATTGGAAGGCTTGTCAAAAGATCAAGACGCCTTTTAATTTGATGAAGTGTCTGCTTGAAAGCCTCTAGTTTTTGCTCGTCTGTGCCAATTGTTTCTGAAGGATCTGGGTAACCCCAGTGCGCGGTGGCAGGTTGACCTGGCCAATAGGGACAAACTTCACCAGCGGCGTTGTCGCAAACTGTGATGACCAAATCCATATGCGGCGCATCGGGTGTGGCAAATACATCCCAACTTTTGCTGGTCAAGCCTTCCGTTGATATGCCTGCCTTTTCTAAGGTAGCGATGGCCATAGGGTTAGGTTTTTGATTTTCCCTAGGGCTACTTCCCGCTGAATAAGCTTTGAACTTGCCTTGCCCCATATGGTTGAGTAATGCCTCTGACAAGATGCTTCGAGCTGAGTTGTGGGTACACAAAAAAAGTACATTCAGGGGTTTGACTACGATCACTTTGGGTTCCTTCGGATTAGCAGTTTTTGCAAACAGCCTCAGGGCTGACCTCGCAGGCCTCCCCTTGGCAACAGTTCTGAGAAAGATAAGAAAGTACGGCATTCATGCGGTCGTACTGAGCTCGATAAATGAGGTTGCGGCCACTACGCTCTTGAGAAATCAAGTCTGCATTCATTAACTCTTTCAAGTGAAAAGAGAGCGTGTTGGCTGGCATGCCCAATGCTTCAGCCAACAAAGCGGGTGTGAGACCTTCTTCTCCCTTGACGACCAATGCACGAAAAATCATCAGACGGTTAGGCTGAGCCAGGGCAGCGAGTGCTTTAATGACAAATTTTTCTTCCATAATTCAATGCTAATAGAAATATATGACAATTTTATTTCATATGATTTCAAACTAGACTTGGAGTTCATTCCTTGATTGATACCGTATTTGAAACCGATCGCCTAGTTGTGCGCCGATGGCGAAATTCAGACCTAACCAGCCTGATGGCTGTCTACGGCGACAGAGATGCCATGAAATGGGTTGGAGATGGTCAACCCCTCACCCAGGCCTTGTGCGCTGAATGGCTGACCGTTACAAACAGAAATTACCAAAAATATGGCTACGGAATGTTTGCCGTAGAGTTGAAATCTGAATCGCGTGTCGTTGGATTCTGCGGCATTGTTCATCCCGGCGGGCAAGAAGAGGCTGAGTGCAAATATGCCTACCTGCGACAATTTTGGGGTCAGGGTATTGCCAGTGAAGCATTGGCTGGTCTCATCGACTACGGCGTCAAAACACACGGTATTCGCCGAATGATCGCAACCACCGCACCACAGAACATTGCCTCGCATCGAGTTCTACTCAAGTCGGGTATGGCTAGAGGTGAATTACGCAATAATGAAGACGGTAGCTTTACGCAGGTTTTTGAATACACAGCCATGCCTACACTTCATGGAGTTAATCCTGATCAAACAAAGATTGCTTCCGAAAACAAAGAAGGTGGAAACAATGTGAATTTGGCGTCGATGTCGAATACTGTGCGCAAAGCACTATTCCAGTTCGATGACGCCGGTCGGCTGGTCAGGCTTCCCAACAAGCTATCGATTCAACAAATGACCATGTGGGCTTTGTGGACCCACTTTGCTGAGAATCAAAAATACACCGAGAAAGAAGTCAACGCCATCATCAATGGGTTTCACACATTTGGCGACCAAGCAACGCTGCGTCGTGAGTTGGTCAACATGAAACTACTCGGGCGCAAGTCTGATTGCAGTGAGTATTGGAAAGAGAGTCATCACCCCAGTGAGGAGGTGCAGGATTTTCTTCGCGCTTGGCGAGCTGGTTTGAGGTAGACCTGTGGCGCCATCATTTACTTCTACTGTTGAAAACAGATGGAATAGCTTGCGAAGCGCGCCTTGCTACAGCCATATTATGAGCACAAGCTCTCGGCCAAGCCCATCCCGATTGATCATCAAAATTCGAACCAATGAGGCAACGGCCACTATCACTGCCAATGAACAAATGACCACGCTTGAAATAACTGTTCATCGATTTAAAAATGAACAGTTGCTATATCGTGGGTCTTGCTCTACCAGTTCAGACATCGATAGAAGACTTCAAAGTCTCCTAATTGATTTATCTGCATCTCCATTCGCTTGAGAGCGTATTGACTCTTTCACAAAGAGAAAAAATTTCTATTCTTCGTTCTGGACGCCAAGATGTATCAAAAGTTTTGAGAATCTGTATTGATGTGTTTCTAATTGATCAGCCCAAAATACGACCACACAATGCCACCCAAATAACGGCCTGGTAGCAATGTAAATGCGCCAGCACCAATACAAGCTCCAAAATACAAACCAATCATTGCTTTGCGGTGCTTTTCTATCTCTTTCATGGCCAATGCTCTAAATGAGTAGACAAGCCAAAACACGGTGACTGGAATAAGTAGATGAATGGGGGTGTAGCCAATGATATTGGGCAGCCTATAGTCTCTAATGAAAATGGCGGAGACAGCTGAAACGATCATCATAGAGACCCAGCCATAGCCCATCGCTCTGTGAAACCAAGGTCGTTTTGTTTGACCCAATCGAGCCCACATCGCAATGGGACCTATGACTAAAGCAATTATTGATGCGGTCATATGAACTGCGATGACGGGGCTCATTTGCATCTGGATTTATCTCTGGTCTTAGTTAGTAATAGTTTACTAAAGCCCAAATGGCAGAAAAAATATTCAAAAGCTCTAAGATTCAACATATCAATTGTAAGAAACAAACTTATGCCCCAAGTATTTCTACGCCAAGTTAGCAGAAGTGATGGCGATTTGCTTGCTGATTTGAGAGTGCGAGCAATGAAAGATAGCTTAGAAGCCGTGGGGCGCTTTGACCCTATTCGTGCCAAAAATAGATTTCTTGAAAACTTTGATCCACTTTTCACTCAAGAAATATTGCTGAACAACGAACGAGTTGGATTCGTCGTAGTGAAAGAAATGGATGACCACTTCTACCTAGATCACCTTTACATCGAGCCTCACCATCAATCAAAGGGGGTTGGGGCTGCTGTTCTTAAACAAGTCTTTGCCTTGGCGGACGATACAAAAAAAGCAATCAAGCTTGGAGCGCTAAAGGAAAGTCGCTCCAATGACTTCTATAAGAGTCACGGTTTTGTCTTGACTGAATCAGGTGAATGGGACAACTATTACATTCGCTTGCCAAAGTAAGAAACTCTCTATTCATCGTTCTGGGCATCAACCTTTATCCAAAGTCCTGCGATTCTGTCAAATCCAGATGCCTAAAAGTTTTGCAACAAATGCAAGGCAGATAAACCACATAGCCACAACAATGAACAGCCCAACATAGCTCTTTGGTTTGGATTGTTTGCGATGGATCCAATCAACAGCTTGTTCTCTGGCTTGAAACAAAACATCAATGGGGATGAGTTTTAATGCCAGCCAAACCAATGCAGGAATGATCAACAAGTCATCCAGATACCCCAAGACAGGAATGAAGTCAGGAATCAGATCAATGGGGCTTAAGGCATACGCCACGGCAACAAAGCAAACAACTTTTGCCCAGAAAGGCATCTTCGAGTTTTTCAATGCAAACCACAATGCCAACACATCCAATTTGAGTGCTTTAGCCCAAGAAGAGATTTTTTGGAACAATTTCATTTCACTTCGTCATGGACAAGGTTACAAACTTTATTAAAAAGTTCTAACATTCACCCCAATTCATTTGCTATAATTTTTGGCTCAGGCTCTTTAGCTCAGTCGGTTAGAGCGATGGAATCATAATCCACAGGTCCGCGGTTCGAATCCGTGAAGAGCCACCA
>JACCDK011178115.1_pt1 | contig 11415 bp, 9 predicted proteins | sample 7445871 | NCBI WGS metagenome assembly JACCDK01 (sample SAMN15323436, study PRJNA562643) | freshwater metagenome | isolation source: river surface water | place: USA:Blue River Watershed | collected 2017-08-15
ACACCTAACGACGGATACGCCCTACAACACCTACACGCGGCGAGGGCTGCCGCCGACGCCGATCGCATTGCCCAGTGAGTCCGCTCTAAGAGCAACGTTACAACCCGAGGTCACGGGTGATCTCTTCTTCGTCGCGACGGGTGACCCTGATGGTTCACATCGGTTCTCGAAGACGTACGATCAACATCGACAGGCGGTGCGGGCCATGCTCGAGCGTCAAAGAATGCGGCGCGCTTCCACGCCGACGCCAGGCTCGTGAGGTAAGCGAGCGATGCGAGGCGGCTTCATCACGCTAGAGGGTATCGAAGGGGCGGGCAAGACGACGGTTGCCGCGGCGTTGATTGCCAGTCTCGAGCGTCGGCAACTGAAGGTTCAGGCGACACGTGAGCCCGGCGGCACGCCGCTCGCCGAGCAATTACGCACTATGCTGCTCTCGCGTGGATCCGAGATTATTTCACCCGCTGCCGAGACCTTGCTGATGTTCGCGGCGCGATCGATTCACATCGAGAATCGCATCCGACCCGCTCTCGCCCAAGGTGAATGGATCGTATGCGATCGTTACACCGATGCCACGCGCGCCTATCAGGGTGCAGGTCGTTCGGTCGATGCCGCGTGGATCGAACACCTCGCTCGTGAGGTTCATGCGGGAATCGAGCCTGATTTGACGCTGCTACTCGATGTACCGGTCATAGTCGGTCTCGAGCGGGCGCGTCAACGACGCATCCTGCGCGGCGAGGTCGTGGCCGATCGCTTCGAAAGTGAGACGGTGGAATTCTTCGAACGGGTTCGCGCACGCTACCTGCAATTGGCTGCGATGTCGCCGGCGCGTTTTGCCGTCATCGACGCGACGCAACCAATCGAGGTGGTGCTCCGTGCCGCAGAGGATGCACTGACGGCGATGCTCGGGCGGCTCGGTAGGATTTGAGATCATGCTGCCCCTGACGACGCAAATTCCTTGGCTTGCGGCAGCACAGGCGCAGCTCGCCGAGGCGATCGAACAGGATCGACTGTCGCACGCGCTACTCGTCACGGTGTCGCCGGGGCAGGGTGGAGAATGGCTGGCCTATTGGTTGGCCGCGCGCTTCTATTGCCAGAGCGCGGATCATCAGCCCTGCGGCGAATGTCGCAGTTGTCAACGAGTGATGGCGGATGAGCAGCCCGATTGTTTGGTGCTCCGTCCGATCGAGGACTCCAAAGAAATACGAGTCGATCAGGTTCGGGAGCTCACCGCGGAACTGGCGTTAACGGCACATGGAGCAGGGCGAAAGGTCGCGATTATTTCGCCTGCCGAAAAACTCAATCGTGCGGCAGCGAACGCGTTGCTGAAGACCCTAGAGGAGCCCACGCGGGGTGCGGTGTTGATTCTCGTCAGTGGCGAGGCCAATCGATTGCCGCCAACGGTGCAGAGCCGTTGTACTCGAATTCGGATTGCTCCACCAAGCGAAGCTGCGATGGTTTCGTGGTTGCAGCGCCAACGTGGGGGCTCGACCGACTGGGCGCGGGTGCTCGCCGTGATGGGTGCGAGTCCCATTACCGCACTTGAGGTGGACTCGGCTGCTTTCGTGGCTCTGTATGATGAAACTGTCAGGGCGTTGGATCGAGCTCGCAGTGGTAGCCTTGATGCCATCGAGACAGCCGAAATTTGGGGTAAGGAAGATTACGGACTGCGCATTGCTTGCATGGAGCATTGGCTGCTGCAGCAACTGCGACAAAGTGTTGCCTCGGGGCAAGCCGATTGGGCTGCGCGCTTGCTCGATCTGCAAGAGCCGCTGCGCGAGGCGCGTCAGTGGATCGACTCGCCAATTAACAAGCCGCTCTCACTCGAGCGTCTTTTGTGGCGTCTCAACGCGGCTGGCGCAGGCGCTCCCAACCGGGGTCGGGCGTAAAGCGCGAACCATAACGATCGGCTAATTCTTGTAGTCGTCGCACGCATTCATCGATGCCACGATCACGCGCGGCCTGCAGCGGGCCACCACGGAATGGCGCATAGCCAGAACCGAAGATCATGCCAGCATCGATCCACTCTTCACGTTCGACCAAGCCTTCACGCAGACAGGCAACGCATTCGTTCGCCAAAATGAGCGTCAAGCGATCTTGCAGATCGGCGGGGATCGAGCCTTCAACTGCGGCGCGCTGCGGCTTGTCGCCGAGCCAACGGTAAAGACCCTCACCAGACTTTTTGCCGAGCTTTCCGGCAGCGACCAAGGCCTTGAGCGCATCGAGATCGGGCGTGGTTCTGCCGAGCGCATCGGACACAATCGAACCGACGTGCAAGCACACATCGAGGCCGACGAGATCAGATAGTTCAACCGGGCCCACCGGCATACCAAAATCGACGGCAGCGCGATCAATGATTTCCTTCGCAAGGCCTTCCTGCGCTGCGTACATCGCCTCGAACATATAAGGCACGAGCACGCGATTGACGAGAAAGCCCGGTGAACTGCGACAGGGCAGCGGCAGTTTATCGATCCGACGCGCGAGGTTGATCGCTTTGTTCAACGTCGCCTCATCAGTCGATGAGCCACGAACGATCTCGACCAAGGGCATCAGCGCGACGGGGTTGAAGAAATGGAGACCGACGAGACGCTCGGGATGGTGCAACGCAGAGCTCAGGTCCTCCAGTTTGATGGAGGAAGTATTCGTCGCGAGGATTGCACCGGCCTTCAATCGCGGCTCGATGGTCGCAAATAGACTGCGTTTGATCTCCACCCGCTCCACGATCGCTTCGATCACGACGTCCGCTTCACCCACCGTCGAACCATCAGCATCGGCGCGCAGACGGGCGATGGCGGCATCGCGACGTACCGGGTCTTTGATGCGCTCAGCCATCTTGGCATGTTGCTGTTGTATCGCGGCCGAGACGATGGCGGCGTCACGATCCTGCAGCGTCACGTCGAGTCCGCGTGTTGCACACAGCGCGGCGATGTCCGCGCCCATGACGCCGGCACCGATGACGTGCACCCGCTGTGGTGTAGGCAATGTCTTGTCGCCCTGGGCTTTCAAGGCGTCCTGCAGCAGAAAGACGCGAACGAGATTTCTCGCCGTCGGCGTCAGAAACAATTTGGCGATGGAATCCGCCTCGGCCTCGTAAGCGGCTTCGCCATGGGCGCCGTGCGCGGCCCAAAGATCGATGAGTGCATAGGGGGCAGGGTAGTGCTCTGGACGAGCCTTCTTTCGCACTTGTGCGATCAGGCGCGGCTTGACGAAAGGGCGCACCGCCGCCCACGACAAGGCACGTTGTAGCAGTGGAGGACGATGTGCTGGCCGTGGCTGCAAAATAAAATCGCGCGCTAGCTGCCGCAGACCCTCGGCGTCACGGGCGAGTGCATCGAGCAAGCCCATCTTTCGTGCCTTATCCGCTCGCAGGTTACGACCCGTGAGCATCAAATCGAGTGCGTTCGCTGCACCCAGTAAACGCACGGCGCGAACAGTACCGCCGAAGCCGGGATGGATGCCGAGCATGACTTCGGGTAAGCCGAGGGTTAGCCGACCGTCGTCGAGTCCGATGCGATGACGGCACGCGAGCGCCAATTCCAGACCTCCGCCCAAGGCGAAGCCCTCGATTATGGCCACGGTCGGGCATGGCAGAGCCTCGAGTCGATCGAATACCGATTGTCCGGCGCGAACCAGTCGTCGTGCCTCGTCGACGCTACTGAGTGTTGTGAATTCTTTGATATCGGCGCCGGCGATGAAGCCCGATGCTTTCGCCGAGCCGATTACAAGACCGCGCGGAACGGTGAGGGCGATCTCGCGTAATATCGTGTCGAGTTCTTCCAGCACGATTTTCGAGAGCGCGTTGGCCGAACTGCCCGGGCGGTCGAGCATCAACCAAACGATACCGTCGTTGTCTTGAGTTCGGGTCCAGCAAGTCGAAGTCACGAGACAGCCTCACGTCGAATACGAAAGTCACAGACGATGGGACGATGGTCCGACAGTCGCACATCGGGGATTCTGAAATCGAGTATGTCAATTTCGCGCGACACCAATACGAAATCGAGCTCGAACTGTGGGAATCGCGACGGAAACGACGCGAGCCCCTGAGCGTTTGCGCTACGCAGGCCGGTCGCGCTCATAAACAAATACAGTTCGTTGGTGCCCGAGAAGGTATTGAAATCTCCGGCGACTACCACGGGCTTTTGCGCCTTGAGGATCAGATCGTGCAAGTGCCTAAGCTGCTCCTGCCGGTGCCGATAGCGTAACGACAAGTGCACCAAAAAAATGCACACATCGTCGAGCTCCATCTCGATGATCAGGCGCTTGATGCCCGTTGGAAAATAATGAAACCGCTCGCCGGTAACTCGCGGTGCAGCCAGGATCGCATTGCCTTGCTTGCGCACGATCGGCAACTGGTGGTTGATCGAGGCCGAGCCGTATTTGCATTCGTATGCCGTGTAATGCCCGAGCCGATCGGCGATGTATTCGGCCTGATTCACGAGGCCGCTACGCACCGAACCCGAATCGACTTCGATCAGGCCGACGATGTCCGGATCTTCACGGCGCACGAACTGGGTGATGTCATCGAGAACACGCCGACTGCTGCGCAGGTAGCCCGCGCCGGGTAGCGGCAGATGAAACGCCGGGCCCGTGCCAGTCGCATATCGGATGTTGTAAACGAGTAAACGTAGGGGGGATTCAACGGTCGACACAGCGCGCAGTTTACGCCAAGGAATGCCACACTCTGGCGTGGCGTTCGCAGGTCCAATGATTCGTATAATGTATATTATGTTAAATAAAGCATGTAGCGATCTATGATCCTCTTGCTCTCAGCGATGCCCGAGGAAATCGCCGCCCTGCGCGCCGGCTTGCAACTGCAAGCGCTTGAGCATGGCGCCGGTCGTGAGTTCGCCCGAGGGTTCATTAGCGATCACGAGGTCGTTCTGGCGTTTTCGCGCTGGGGCAAGGTTGCAGCGGCGGCTACCGCAGCGCACGCCTTATCGAGATATTCGATAGAAGCGATTGTTTTTACAGGGATTGCAGGCGCCCTTACCGACTCGTTACAGGTCGGTGATCTGGTTCTGGCCGATCGCCTGTTTCAGCACGACCTCGACGCTAGTCCGTTCTACGCGCCCACCGAGGTGCCGCTGCTGGGTCTAGCGGCCTTGCCGGCCTGCGCAGGGCTGTCGGGCCGCATAGAGGCTGCCTATGAGCGCTGGGGCGCCATTGAGCGCCAGGATGGCCGCCTAGCCCCGAGATTGCACCGAGGGGCCATCGCCACGGGCGATCAGGTGATTGGCGATGAGGTGTCTCGGGCGCGCGTCCAACGAGCGACGCCGGAGGCACTGTGTGTCGAGATGGAAGGCGCGGCGGTGGCGCAGGTTTGTCACGAGTTTGGCCTCCCCTATGCCTGTCTACGCATGATTTCCGACCATGCTGACGAGCGTTTGACCCCCGATCAGATTTACACGCTCGCGCGGCGCAGTGGAGAGACGATGCTTGGCATTCTGCGGCACTTGGACCGCTGAGCTCGCGTTCGGGAGCTAGGTCGCCGCGGTGATCCCCCAGCCTGCGACCCAAACTAAGTTCACGATCGGAACCTTGATCGCGGTACCGCGAACGCGCGCTGATGTCTCAGCGTCTTCATTCGACCACTCATTCGCGACGCCAAAGACACTGCGGAGCGTGGCGAACGGCAGGACGATGGCGCCCCAGTGAATCGTCTGCGTCGCAACGAGCACGGTGATGGCCCCAACTGCCACGACATGCATCACCACAAACAGCGCAGCGGGCCTGCGGGGTCGACCAGGCGCCACGGCTGCTGCCGTCGCTGTCAGCCACGCCAGCATGGTGACGACCAGCGGATAGGCATTCATGCCGGGCGACTCACAACAGGATCGGGACGATCCAAAGGCATACCGCTGCGATGGTCACGGCTCCCGCCAGATCGACCCACAAGCCCGCCTTGAGCATCGAAGTGATCGGAATGCGTCCCGTCGAGTACACGAGTGCATTCGACGACGTTGCCGCCGGGTTGGCAAAGCCGAGATTGGCTGCCATTGCCGCGGCGAGTGCCGCCAGCACGGGGTCGTAGCCAGCGCCGAGGGCGAGACTCGCCGCAATTGGCATGAAGATGGTTGCGGTGGCGACGTTGCTCGCAGCCTCCGTGATCAGCGCGCAGAGCACCGCGATCGCGAGCAGCATCGGTAACAACGGCAGATCACTCACGGCACCGAGCGCTTGGGCGAGCCACGCGGATAAGCCGGATTTCACCACGGCATCTGCCAGTGCGAGTCCGCCGCCCAAGAGCAGGATGAGATACCAGGGCGCACGCTTGGCATCGTCCCACTCGAGTAAGGTGCGAGAGCGTCCCGCCTCGGTGGTGCCGGCCGGTAAGAGCGCGAGCAAGAGTGCGCCTGCGATGGCGATTCCCGCATCCGTAGTACCGGCGACGTATCGTTCGACGAAGGGCTGAAATACCCAGGCAAGCGCGACGAGAGTGACGATCACGACCACCCTCTTCTCGGGTGTCGTCATGGGTCCCATGACTCCGATGGCGTCGCGGATCGATTGCCGTGTGCCGCCGTCAAACTGAAAGGGCAAGGTCACGCGACAGAGGATCCACCAGGTCACCGGCAGCATGACGAGCATGAACGGCACGCCGAAGCTCATCCACTGCGCAAATGAGATCGAGACATCGAAGCTGCGCTCGAGAATGCCGATGGCGATCGAGTTGACGGGTGTGCCGATAGGCGTGGCGAACCCGCCGATGTTAGAGGCAAGAGAAACGCCGAGAATCATGGCAGCGGCAAAATTGCGTCGATGAGCGTCGGCGTCCGGTGAATCGAGATTCGGCACGATCGCGCTGATCGCCGCTAGCGCGATGGGCAGCATCATCACCGTCGTCGCCGAATTATTGACCCACATGGAAACCACTGCGGTCACGGCCATGACAGCGAATAACAAGGACCGTGGCTGTGGATTGGCATGCGACACGACGAAAAGCGCGACACGTCGATGTAGGTTCCATTTCTCGAAGGCCGCGCCGATCAAGGTGCCGCCCAAGATCAAAAATAGTACCGGTGACATGTATTGCCCGGCGACGGCATCGGCCTTCGATACGCCAAGCAGCGGCAACAACAAGAACGGCAAGCTGCCCGTCAGTGTGACCGGCACCGCTTCGGTGAACCACCAGCAGCCGATCAGGACAGTCAATGCCGCTACTCGCCAGCCCTCAGGCGAGAGCGAATCGGGCGCCGGCAACGCCAACATCAAAGAAAAGAGGCTCGCACCAAGCCAGAATCCGATTCGTTGCAGACTCACGCGAACTCCCAGCCGTCAGCGACGAGCGGTAAACGACGCGGTCGCGCGCCCGTGGCCATGTGGATGGCACTCGCGAGCGCCGGCGCCACACCCGGGACGCTCGCCTCGCCGGCGCCCCCCGGTGCATGATCCGTGCGCAGCAGGTGTACGACGATCTTGGGGGTTTGAGACATCCGCAAAACCGGCGCGGAGTCGAAGTTCCGCTGTACCGCGGCGCCCTGCTCGAAGCGGATTTCGCCATCGATCGCGGCCGAGAGTCCAAAGATGATCCCTCCGGATATCTGCGCATCGACCGTCCCGGGATCGATCATCAGTCCGCAATCAAAAACAGCGACGATCTTATCGATGGTGACACGCCGCCCGACGACGGTGACTTCGACGATCTCAGCGCAATAGGATCCGTAAGCGATGCTCAAGGAGATACCGCGCCCGCGGCTCGCGTTACCTCGTCCCTTGCCTAGGGGGCGATTCCACTCGCCCAACTCGGCAACGCGATCGAGTACCGCCAGGGCGCGCGGATCGTGCGCACAGAGCTCGCGCCGAAGTGCCCACGGATCGCGCTTGGCGAACGCGGCGACATCGTCGATCGTGCTCTCGGCGAAAAACCCGTTTTGTGATTGGGCCACCGAGCGCCACGTGCCGATGGGAACCGGCGCTTGCGTCTCTACGTAGTCGGCCAGTCGCATCGGGATGCGGTAGAAATCATTGATCAAAAGGCCGGTCGCGAATGGATCCGCAACGCCGGGCGGCAAGTTACGCTTTTGGAATGTGAAGATACTCGGGCCGGTAATTCGAGAGTGGACGGCGAGTAGCTGCCCTTCCTCGTTCAGGCCAACGCGCGATCGCGCAACATGCGCGGGACGAAATCGATCATGAAGAAAGTCCTGCTCGCGAGTCCAAGTCAGCTTCACGGGTGTGCCGGGTCGAGTGCGGGCCACTTCGCGAGCGATGGTGACGGCCTGGCGTACGAAGTCGGTTTCCCATTTACGACCGAAGCCGCCGCCCAAGAAAGTCACATGGAGCGTGCAACGTTCGCGCGGCAGGCCCGTGATCGCGGCGATCGCATCGCGACAGCGATCGGGTTGCTGTGTGGGCGCCCACACTTCCGCGCGATCGGCATACACAACCGCAGTCGCGCAGAGCGGCTCGAGCGCCGCGTGTGCGAGAAACGGCACCTCATAGCTCCACTCGGCCTGTCGCGGCGCGCTGGAGAGCGCTTTGAGAGTGGCGTCTCGGTCGTAAGGAGGCCCGTTGAGCGCACGACCTAGTCGTGCGTCGCGGTCGGCATCGAGCGCCGCGTGCATCGTCTTTCGCAGCGCCTCGCTGTCGAAGGCTTGTGCAGGTGTCTCGTCGAACTCGACCGCGAGCTCAGCCGCCGCTCGCCAGGCGGTCCAGGTCGAGGTCGCGATGATCGCCACCCCCTCCTCTACCTCGAAGGCATCGACGACGCCAGGGCGTGCAAGCGCCAGCGTCCGATCGAACGATTTGACGCGCGATGCGACCGCGGGCGATCGACGCAAGGCGGCGTAGAGCATGCCTGGACGCGTCACATCGATACCGTAGATAGCACGACCGGTCACTTTAGGCGGCGTGTCTTTGCGCGGTGTCGTGTGGCCAACCAAACGATAGTCTTGGGGTTCTTTGAAGCGAGCACGTTCGGGTACCGGTAACGCCGCGGCGGCGAGCGCGAGCGTTGCGTAGCTCAGCTGTCGGCCTGTTGCCCTATGGTGAATCGCTGAGCGCTCGGCACTGCACTCGCTGACGTCGACCTGCCATCGATCGCTTGCGGCTTGCAACAGCATCTCGCGGGCGCTCGCGCCCAGGCGTCGCATCACATCGCGATAGATGACCACCGATTCGCTCGCAGCGGTTCGATGCCGACGCGTGACGGGATTGATCAGACCATCATCGGCCGTCGGGAGCACGATATCGACGTCGCTCCAGTCGGCCTCGAGCTCCTCGGCCAAGATTTTGGCGAGCGCATCGTGTATGCCCTGGCCCATTTCAGACTGCGGGCTCGTAATTCGAATGCGTCCGTCAGGCGTGATCTCGAGATAGGCATTGAAACGGGCTGCGGCGTCGGCAGCGCTCGCCGCTGAGGGCGAGATCCGCAGCAGGAAACCTCCACTCAAGGCGAGTGCTGCTTGCAGCACTAATCGACGTTCGGGATTGGGCAGACTCACTCGAGGCGTCTCTTGCGGAGCGGTGGCATCAGCGGGCGCTGTTGGCCGACGAGCGTATCCAAGCCTCTACCGACGCGCGATCGGTGATATCCGCGTAACGGCGACCCACATCCCGCAAGGTATCGTTGTGCGGGCCTTCCTCGGCGTCGCCACAGCAATCGGCCAGCACTTGTACGCGGAAACCGTAAGAGAACGCATCAACGATAGTCGCGCGTACACAGCCACTCGTCGTGCAGCCGGTCACCAATACCGTATCGACATTCTCTTTCACGAGAAACGTGATGAGCGGCGTTTGAAAGAACATCGACGGCGCGTTCTTACAGTACGTGAAGTCGGAAGGGTCATGAATCTTCGGATCCATGGCTGTACATTCGTGACCGTAAAAGAATTCTTTCCGAACGGCAGCGACCTTCCACAACGGCATGTCCTTGTTGCTGCAATAGGCCGTGTAGCAAGCAGCAACCGGTAACCCATTGGCTCTCGCCACTTTCAGGAATTCTGCGGTGTTATCGCGTGCTCGATGGAGTCGCTCGAGGCCACCGAGTTCAAAGCGTGGGTCGGTGAAAGCCAGCTGCCAATCGACCACGAGCACAGCCGCTTTATGTCCGAAACCGATATTGCCGCTCGCGTACCCGACTCCGACGTACTTATCCGTCATGTCCAACCCCACTCGCTAAAAGAAAAAGTCCCCGCACCTGGTCGGGTACGGGGACTTTCGTTCAAGGCCTGATCAGGCTCAAGCCCTTAGGCGGCCTTAGAGCCCTTCTTGCCTGCCGCCTCGGCGCGCTTCATCGCCTCGGCCGCAACCGCAGCCCACTTGGTGAAGCGCGGTGCCGCCGGCGGATCAAAGCCCGTCTCAGCCTTGCAGCGTGACTTGAGCTCTTCGATCGACTCGAAGCCGCGATCAAAGATCTTCTTCTTGCCGCGCTTAGACGCCATCTGCTTACGCAAGCTCGCCGTGGCAGCCTCGTCGATCTTGCCGTCCGCATCGACGATCACGCCGTAACGCTTGGCGCCCTCGACGGTCACGAGACCGGCGACGACATCGAACGCGACGAGTTTGGCATCACGCTCGAGCGGATCGCCCCAGCCGCCGCCGCCCCAGGTGTCGGCGATCAGCAGGTCGCCCGCTTCCACCTTGACGTGGTCGATCTTCGACGGGAGCAATTCTTCGGTGCCATTCGCTCGCTGCAACAGCTTGCGGCTGCGAGCGCCAGGCTCGCCGCCATTGGCGCCCCAAGGATAGGTGAGCCAACGGTCGTCATGGATCGAGATCTCACCCGGCTCGAGGAAGCGATAGCCGATGCGCAGACCGTTGCCACCACGGTGCTTACCGGCACCGCCGGTGTCCGCGATGGTTTCGTAGATGTCGATACGCAGCGGGAAGTAGCTCTCGAGGAACTCGTTCGGCACGTTGGTGAACGACGGCCACAGGGAGTGACCGTCCGGACCATCACCGAAGGGCTTGCCCGGAATACCACCGAAGGTGATCTGGTACAGCTGATACCACTCGCCGTTCTTGTCGTAGCCCGAGTACATGAAGTGCGGGCTATCCGAGAAGCCGGCACCGCACATGAAGTCAGGGTTGCCCTGACCAAGCAGACCCGCAAGGATGTCGAAGATACGGCCGAGGGCGTGCGTGCGGCACGACAGCGCCGCAGGCTTCAACGGCTTCAGCAGCGAACCCGGCGGGATGCGCACTTCCATGAGGTCGTAGAACCCGTCGTTGAACAGGATCTGCGGGTCGAACACCATGATCATGTAGATGCCCGCGAACATCTTGAACATTTCTTCGTTCAACAAGAAGTTGATCGAAGAAATCGACTGCGGGTCGGTGCCGGTGAAATCGAAAATGCACTTGTCACCTTCGCGCCACATGCTGCACTTGATGCGATACGGACCCATGTTGAGGCCGTCGTCGCAGATGTAGTCTTCGAAGTGCTGCTTGGTTTCCGGCACGTTCTGACGGATCAGC
>JACCDK010490351.1_pt1 | contig 11413 bp, 9 predicted proteins | sample 7445871 | NCBI WGS metagenome assembly JACCDK01 (sample SAMN15323436, study PRJNA562643) | freshwater metagenome | isolation source: river surface water | place: USA:Blue River Watershed | collected 2017-08-15
TGCTTGGCAGGTATTTGTCGGCACTCTTTTTGAATAAGAGTTAATCAAATACTTGCGTTCTTGAGTCCATTGTGACGATATATGGATAGGAACGATTGAAACAACGATCAAGGATGCAGTACTGACTAAGTTAACTTTGAGTTCAGTAAATAAACATCTTGTGACCAAAATTGTACTTTTAGGAATCAGGGGAAATCGGTCCTCTGATATTGGCTGTACTGATCTTTATATCAAGAGTGGCTTTTATGGTTGGAGATCCACCACCATCATATTGAATTCTAAGTTGTGTATTACTGCTAGATACTGGAACCCCTATATTGAGAGTTCCGCTATTAGTTGTAACAGCCTGATTTGAAGGTATCGTCACGGTATAAAGAATTGTCGCAGTGCCTCCACAGTTTCCCGAGTTTTGATTCCAAGTAACTGTGCATGAGGCAATATTTATAACATAGCTATTGGTTTTGTTGGTTTCAGTCTTTAATGTAAAGGAGACTGAAGTAAGCGCGATACTCCCATTGTTAATTAAGTAAAACAGCGATCCAGTATTAGAAGGTGAGCTAGAACCCTTAATTCCATCTTTAATGTACGGCTCGTATGCAAGGGGAAGGGTGTTATCTTCTTGAGCCAAAGCTGACCAGCGCGCACTTTGAATACTTGTGAGGTTTGAAGAGTTGGAGATTGAAACCAGCCCCGCGTTGGCGATTGTCGCATGCATCTCATTGCCCAAGATCATCACTAGGGTCAATGAGATGCATGTCACCAATCTCCTTCTCATGATTTTAGTTATCTATGTTGGTTTCAGCTCGTTGGAGAACTCTAAAAGTCCAGCGAATGCTTGCAGTATTGTTTTGAATACTTCCACCTACAACCGTTGGAGCAACTCCGTTAATCGTCGTCTCGTTCTGATCAGGCAGAGCAAGTTTTACTCGTAAATAGAGAGTTTTTACCGGTGCGATGTCACCAGCTATTAACACTGGAGGCGAAGGAACCGCTTGCTTGTCGGTGTTAAAGGTTGCTAAGGCTACGTTACTCATAACTGTAGAAGTTTCTCCACCTGTACAGACCGCATCAGCCCATGCAATTGAGCAAGATTGAATGGTTACAAATAGGCCCCTAGTGTCATCGCGAGTCAACACACTAGAAGTTGCAGAATCACTAGTTGTAAGAGTCAGCGCTGTTGTGGTCTCTGTTCCAGTTAAAAGATTGACATAGAAGGTTCGAGTATCTTTTGGAACCATACTGCCAATCGCAGTACCAAAACCTCCCGACAATACAGAGTTCAATGAACCGGCAGACTGGACAAGTGAAACAGTTCTAGTCGTTATGGATTGACCTGTGGTGTTGTAGGCAATCGCGTCAAGACCTGCAGAAGCCGAAGAGGCTGCCACGCTTAGGCCAACCGACCCTGCTAGCAGAACAACAACAAATTGCGCTGTAGTTTTGATTCCCAGATATCTTGATGAGAACAATTTGCTAAACATGGTGCTCCTTATTTCTTCCTTGGAATGGGTCAAGCAAGTAACTAGACTCGATTGTCTGTAGCTCTATGTCTTCTTTTTCTTTTGTACTTCTTTTTCTAAAAAGTGAATCTTTAGGATCTGTCTTGCGGCGCTTGACCAATACATTTCCAACAATCAAGATGTTAATCAAGATGATCAAACCTAGACCGATTAACTTAGCTTCGCCGGTCGATAGAGCCTCTATAACGTAACCAAACTTTGGAACCACCGTTGCAACTTTACGTACAGCGGTATCCACTCCCACCACATATGGTTTATCTGCTTGGTTATTGGCATCACCTTTTGTAATAAATTCAATGGTCTGCCCAAGGTACTTCTTATCGATTATTCTGTGGGATTGAATTTCCCACGTTTCAGGATTGAGCAGCAAAACAATGTCACCCTCTTGAACTAAATTAGCCGAGGTGATCTTTGCAAAAAACATATCTCCCGCGCTCATCGCTGGATACATAGAGTTTGAGGCAACTTTGTGAACCGATACGCCAAAGTATGAAGAGGAGATAGCTGGCAGAACAAGTGCAAGGGAAGCGGATATCACGAAAGCGATGTTAAGAACTCGCGACCACTTTTTGCGGGCAAGTGCTCCTGCATCGCGACGATCAGCAATTGTTCCTGTGCGTAGGCGGCGTTCAATAAATTCACCAGTGACTGGATCTATTGGTCGCTTGGATGGTGCATTCATTGTTCACCTCATTTCATTCGTTGTTAATCAACTTTCCGATGAGATGAAATGTAGGCCTTGTTCAACTGCAAATCTCTGGCATTTGCGGGGCTAACCCCCTCTACTTGGGAGTCAAGACACAATCAATTCTGTGAAAAGTAGAGGTTTCCCTACAGTTTAAATAAAGGACATCGCCTTTAAATACTTCATAGCAGCATTTACTCGATGGTTTGTTTCAGCCGATGCCGCCTCCACATTGAGCAGTTTTGATGCTGCAGCAATGGTTCTCTCGACCGCTTTGGTGGTAATCCCACATTGCCTTCCAATTGCAGCGTTGCTAAGCCCCGTGGACATAAGTCGCATAACTCGATGCTGCTGAGGTGAAAGTAATCCCTGGTAATTATGTTCAGTGAGCACCGCCTCCAACATGGTTGGATCTAAAGTTGCTCCACCTTCATATGCTCGCTCAATCTCTGCAATGACCGTCCTAGGGTCTCTGCAGGGCTTATTAAGCCAGTACGCATGTGTATAGAGGGCAGAGACCAAACCTTCTTTAGCGATCGCTGGATTATCACGTTCAGACATAAAAATGATCACTCGCCCGGGGGACTCGCCTCTTATTGCCAAAGCGGAGGAAAGTGCATCACTTCGACGTAAGGAATCCATATTCACTAGAACAACATCTGGATCAAAACTTTTTAACCCCGCTAAGCTTTCTTCTGATGGGACTACTAAGGTCTCAACACTTACATCTCTTGCTTCACTAAATCCTTTAGCGATAAAGCTTCCCATTCCGGGACGAAAAGAGTTCTCAATAATAAGAATTCTTTGAAGACTCACGCTTTTCTCCTAAGCAGTCAATTACCTTTTAAGGCAGGTTAAGAATAAAGGGTTTGCGGTACTGGGGCACGTTCGACTCTACGCAAGTACTCTAAAACCAGCATAATTCTCTTGTTATTCTCATTTTCACTACCTTCAACACCCAAAATCTGTGTGACTCGAGCAATATTTCGCTCTACCGTCTTGACCTTAAGGTTTGCAATCCTTGCAATCTCCTTATTGCTAAGCCCTTTGGATAGTAATTCGATGGTTAAACGTTGCTGCTCAGTCAATTCGCCCAAGAAGTCCTGGGTTGTCAGGAAGAAGTCTTCGAGTTTCTTTGGCATTGGAATATCGCCCCGAATAACAGTGCCGAGAGCCGCAAGCAATTCAGCTGTTGCCTCCTTGCCAACAAGCCGAGCATTGAGCCAATAACTCCATCCCGATAAGGCGGTCAAGAAAGAATCCCCCTCCAAGATTGGCGGGGGAGCGTCACTTGAAAAAACCACCTTAAGGAGGGGAGAAATCTTGCGCATATCCTCAGCATGCTGAAGTGCCTGACTCTTTTGAATTGAGTTCAAGTCAATGAGTACAACATCTGCATTAAACATCGAGATTGCACGTAGCGCATCTTCAGAATCTGCAATACGCGCGCTAACCTGCGAGTTCGAAAATTGATTAATTCTGTTGCAGATTTCAAAGGCATCACGTTTACATGAAGGATCCTCAAGGAGTAAGACCTTAAAAGAAGGGTTCTCGGACATTCTTTTCATGGGGAAATTCTGGGTGATGCCTGTAATCGATAATCACATGAGAGCGAGGGAACCCCCCTGAGTATTTTCGCGTACCCAGTTCCAGAACTCGACTTCAGGCATGGCAGGTGCGTAAAAATACCCTTGAGAATAAGTAACACCGACCGAAGTAATGAAGTCATGAACTTCAGCGTTTTCTACACCCTCGGCAAGTGCTTGGACACCAAGACTCCGCGCTATGTGAACAATATCGAGAATGAGTTTTTCATCCTGTTTGGACATCTTGTCACGTGGCATGAAGCTTTTGTCTAATTTCAAAATAGATAAAGGCAATCGATGGATTTGACTTAAGTTTGAATAACCAGTGCCAAAATCATCCATTGCGATCATGACTCCTTGACTCTTTAATCTCTCTAGATTTTCAAGGGCGATTTCACCCTCACTGAGTGCATGCTCGGTAATTTCAAGCACAATTGAGGATGGATCTATCGAGGACTCATTAAGAGTTATTAGCACTTGATCGGCGAACTCAGGACGAAGTAACTGTGAGGCCTCAATATTGACGCCAACCTTGAAGGTTTCGATCCCAAACTGAGATTGGAAAACATAGGCATTTTTTCGCATCTGTAGTGCGGCGTCTAATACCCAACGACCCAGCTCATCCATCAAACTGTAATCGCGCAATTTAGGTAGGAAATCATCTGGGTAGACCAAACCATGTCCAGGTCGGCGCCAACGAATAAGCGCCTCAGCACCTGCAAGCCTATTCATTCCAAGCTCTATTACTGGTTGATAGAAAAGCTCAAACTCATTGTTCCGAAGCGCCTGCTTCAGGGCAAACTCTTCGGCGAGTGCCTCAACAAGTTCCTTTCCTTCAAATTCATTGTAAACGGCAAAGCCTGCTCGAGTTTGTCGGCCAGCAATATTGGCTGCGATAGCACCATTATGCATAATGTTTTCCGCATTAACATCTTCAAAGTTACTAACTAAAAGTCCAGCGCTAACCGTGACCTCGACTTCGATTGAGTCGTTTCGAGCCACAAACTCCATGTTGGATTGTATTTCCAACGCCAGATGTCGTGCCTCAGGAATGTCTTTTACCGTAGTTATCAATACAAACTCATCTGAGGAAATGCGAGCCAATAAGTCTCCTGGTTTGGAATGTTCCGAGAGTTTAATACCTATTTTTTTCAGAATAGAATCTCCATATTGAAATCCCATTGAGTCATTAATTCTATGGAATCGATCGATATCAAAAAACATGCTTGCTACTAGATTGTTTGTCGGTGGTATCTGTGATATTTCATTAGTTAAGCCAGTGGCATTGAGTAGACCCGTAATGTGATCGTGAGTTGCTCTGAAATTTGATTCTGCAAGGAGTTTTCTACGGCTCGCATGTACGGTAGCGATTTCTTGAACTCGTTCTTGAATCATATCAAGTTCAAATGTGTCTATGTACTCAGAATTGGCGACATGAATTTTTACGATCTTGCTCTCTTTTTCAAGCATCTCTACTGATAGACCACTTGATGGTGAAAGTTGATGTATTTCTTCATTGAGTCTTGTCATGAACTCGCCATCGGCCCATGAATCCACATTGCGATTCAAAATGGTGTTTTGAATTCTGTCGAGACCTTGCATCAATGAAAGTCTACTCATCGCAACATCTAGTTTTTGTTGCTCATCACGCAAAATATCCCTGGATTTACGGAATCTTCTTGTGATGTCACGAATCAGCCATAGAAACAAAATTCCACCAACAGTGGCTGTCGCAAGGGTAATAATTGCCTGATACAGCTCAGCTTTTGTTCGACTCTGGACCACTTTATTCACCTGTTTTAAGGATAAACGCGCAAGATCACTACTCAATCTTCTGGTCTCAGTTAAGAATATCTGCAATGCTTCTTCATTGGCTGCGTAAAGTCGTTTCTTTTCCTCAATCGAAAGACTTTTGCCATCAATAATAATTTTATCGATTGCTGCCAAAGACCATTTATATTGATCACTCAGTTGATCATAAGTTAACTCACCATTTCCTAGACGAACCTGCAAACGTTGACCCAATAAAGCTCGCGTGATTTGTAAATCACGATAAGTGCGACCTTCATTCAACCACTCCTCTAAAGCGATTGCTGTGTTAAAACTTTCTCGTTGTGAGTATGCCAAGGAGGCAGCATCATTGGCTTCAGACAAAATTGAGAGTTTTTCAACCTGATGAGGCTGGGAGGCATAAATTGACCATCCACCAAGAAATATAATTCCAGTGAGCATTAAGACGCCAAGCACAATTTGCCCTGGATGAAACTTGATCCTTCCAAGTTCATCCAGGGGTTCAGCTTGCTCCTGGCGTCTTATTTTTTTCAAGGTTTTGCTAGCTCGATTGTGCGAATGCTCCAGTTCCAAGCATCAAGATTGGTGAAGTAACCACTGTCTGTCGCAAATACAATGCGAATCGGCCCACCTTGGTCCATTGGAATAGGGCCACCATCGCGAGATACCGCAATGTAGGCATTATTTTCACTGAAGTTTGAGACGGTATCAGGGAACGCATAGTCATTAAGTGCCACGGTATTTACTGTGTCAGATGGTTTAAAACCTAATCCTGAAAGCAATTTATCTAGCTTGATTACTTTGAAACTTTGCTCCAACTTAACAAATGGTTCCATGATTTTGATCTCTTCATCAGCCAATCTAATCAATTCACCCATGGTGAAATCCTTGGTAGTAGCTCCCTTAATAGTGAGCACTACATCGCTATCAGCAGGTGGATCAACAACAAAGCCGGCCCCATAAGGGTTCGAAGAGGCAGTTGGAGATGGAGTTGCCTCACTTGCCTGCTTACTGCTTGAACACCCAGTAAGCAGTAGTAATACTGAGAGCGCAATGGCTATCTTTTTCATTCTATTCCTTTCCTATATCGGTCTTCTTGATGATCATGTAAGACTCGGACTGAGAAATGACCGAGGTATAGACGGGGTTAACCTTTTCGAAGAGGACTAATGGGGAATTAGTTGCATTTGAAATAGCCACCAGTACCTCAAGGGTAGTCATATTTGCTCCAGATTCATCTATCAGGAGCTCTTGACTTGCAACTAAATAGGATGGTTTTAACTCTTGAATTAGGCGGATTTCATTATTCCCTTCGCCATAGTTGCTTAAAGCTGTGGTTACGAATCCCGCCTGGGTAAGTTCTCGAGCAAAATTTGCCGAATCCAAATTGCCAGCACGGGTATCAAAGGCGAATGAGATTTTTTCACATTTATAGGTTTTATGGAGAGCTTCAAAAAAAGTTTCCAAATTACTTCGATCTGCTCTTTTAAATCCAGGAGATTCAATGATGATCATTACATCTTCAGGTCTTTGAGAATTTGATATTTCAATTTGCTTAGCTATGAATGCAGCAGCATCTTGCATTACTCGTGGTGCAAAATAAACAGGCGGAGTTATTGTTACAAAGAATCCCGCAGGCAACTCAGAATAAGAACGAATGATCTCTTGGATACTTATGTGTTGCAGCTCAGGTATTCCAATCAAAATGCTTTCATTTTTCTTCTCTGGACTTGAAAGATCAATATTTGACTGATGTCCACCTAAAGATTTAGCGTTATACATACGAACATCCGCATGCGATATTGCATTTCCAAGATTCTCGTTTGGATTCCAACGCGCAACCCCGATGCTAACTCGTGGTGTTATTACAAGGTTTGGTTGAGGCTCAAAAGGCTTACCTAGATTTTCCAAGAATCGTTGAGAGGCGGTATTAAGTGAATCGTAGTCATCAAAACCTTGCGAGACGATTATGAATTCATCTCCACCAATACGAGCAACTGTATCAACTGGCCTACTACTTTCAATTAGACGTCTTGCAAACTCAACTAGAAATTGATCTCCCACGGAATGTCCGTACTGGTCGTTAATACTCTTAAATTTATCAACATCGAAATAAAAAATGACTCTAGAAATGTGTCCACCTACGTATGAAGGTTTCTCTGGATAAAGTTCTTCAAGTCCACGACGATTGAGTAACCCGGTCAATTGATCATGTGTTGCCCGATAAGCCAACTCTTCGGCACCTCGAGCACGACGGACCACTTGAGGTAACAATGAAATTAATGATTCTAGGACTGTGATTGCATTAACTCCGTAACTGCGATGGTTCGGAAGTAAGAAAAGTAGTCTCATCGCCAATGAGGTCGGTCCGGTTACATCAATAACTAAAAATGATCGTGCACCAGCTGTTTCAAATCTCTTTATATTTGGGTGCCAATGTAAATCTGCGGCTTCTTCAACCCTGGGCAAAGTTGCTTCATAACTTCCAAGATTCACTTCAGCGTTCAGTGGCAGGGGAATAGCATGGGCAATATTCTTACTAAGAACTCCCAATGAGATCGGAGTTACGGCGGAAAATACCCATCCTGAAGGGCGTAACTCATTTTCTTCTTCTAGCCAGGCTTGACCACCCCACCAACCAAATTCATTGATTACGCTTTGAATGAATTTCTCGATAACTTGGTGAAGATGCTCGCGGGTGTTAACGGTATTCACCAAGGTACGTGAAATACGGTCAGTTGTAGATTTGATGCGAAGTTCAGATTGCTGCAAACGAAGCTCTTCTTGCAGCTGATTGGCTTCACGGCGAGCATCCATTAATGCCATTATTTGCCGGGCAATTCGCATGAGCGCTTCAACCTCATCAGAAGTGAATTCACGCTCTTTTGTGTCAAAAATGCACAGCATTCCGAGCACATGGTTATCTGTTGTAGTGATAGGTACGCTCATAGCAGCACGAATATTTGGATCTAGATCACGAGCCTTTGAAACCTTCACACGTGGGTCAGTTTGAAGGTTAGGAATGTAGGTGGGTTTGGTGGGATTTTCAAGAACTAGTTCAGCCAGTGAACCCGCAAGAGCACTTTCTTCCGCATTGAACCCAAAAGTTGATTTATACCAAATTCGATTCGCATCAAAAAAACCTATTTTTGCGTAAGGAACACCCATTAGATCGGCGGTCGTGGTTGTTAAATCATCAAAGCGAGCCTCACGTGGCGTATCTAAAATTCCATAGGAATAGAGCGCCTGTAAGCGCGCTTGTTCATCACCTTTAGGGGAAAAGTCATTGACCGGTGAACTCATATTTTTGCTCCCTTTAGTTGAGCGAAAATACTTTTTAATTCTTGTCCATCTTGCTTCACACCACTGTAACTCATTGTGTATACAATGACATGTATCAGAGTCTGAATAAACTTAATTAGAGGCGCAGATGAATCGTGAAAGCTTTGAAGGAGAGCTAGAGCCTTATGCGCCAATACCTGTAAGCCAAGCTGGATCTGATTTAAAAATCGGGTCGTGGTTTCAGAAAAAAGAGAAGTTAGCCCAAGTAATTGCGATTTCAGGGGTTGCTGCAGGGTTGATTTACCTGACTTGGCGGGTGCTTTACACCTCATTGAATATTCCATTGTGGTCCTTCACCCCCCTCTTCCTAGCCGAGCTATTTGGCTTTATCACCTACCTAATTTTCGTCCTAGAAGCGTGGAATGTTGAGAAAACTCCGAGGCTACCCCCCTTGATTTTGGCCTGTGACATCGTGATTCCCACTTATAACGAGAATCGAGACATAGTTGAACCCACAATAATCGGGGCATTGGAGGTGCGTGGGAGGACAACTGTCTGGCTCTTAGATGATGGGCTTCGCCCTGAAATGGCAGATCTGGCTAAATTTTATGGCGTCAACTACTTGACCCGTGCGAATAATGAGCATGCAAAGGCTGGAAACATCAACGCTGCCCTGCCAAAGCTAACAGGAGAATTGATTCTCATTGTTGATGCCGACCATGTTCCAGCACCAGATTTTCTTGAGGCCACGACTGGATATTTTGCAGATAGCAAGGTTGCGTTGGTTCAAACAGCCCATTCATTCAGAAACCATAACTCGGTTGCGCACTCAAGCAAAGGACGAAATGAGCAGTCACTTTTCTTCGATGTGTTATTGCCAGGCCGCAATCGGACAAAATCTGTTTTATGGTGCGGATCAGCAGCTCTGATTCTGCGAAGTGCTTTGAATGAGGTAGGCGGACTTTCCACATATTCAATTACCGAGGATTTTGAAACCTCACTCAATATGCGCCGTGCTGGTTATAAAGTTCTGTACCACAATGAACATCTGGTTCAAGGTCTGGCTCCAGATAACCTCAACGCTTATGTAACACAACGTCATCGGTGGGCTCAAGGTCAATTTATGTTGTTTCGACCTTCAATTCGCTTACCCCTTCGCAAAGAACTTGGGAAAATTGAAAGAATCTCCTACTTTGGTGGTTTCTTGTATTACATAACACCTTTTCAAAAACTTTTATACATGTTTAATTTAGTAGCCGTTGCATTTTTTGGATTAATTCCAGTTGGATATGCAGGAGGGTGGTATGTAGTTTTTTGGGGTTCAGCGATACTACTGAATCTAATTGCAGTCACGGCACTTGAACGTGGAACATCGCAACCCTTTGAAGGTTTGAGTAATACCTTTATAACCATGGAAGCATACATCCGTGCTTCTATGGCATTGTTTTCCAAAAAGAGTCAGAAATTTGTTGTCACGCCAAAGAGTGAAGTTGATTTGGGCGGTGTGCAAGCGTTACGAATTCTGCGCGTACCGATCGTTATTGCTGGAATTACACTGGCCTCAATTCTCTTCGCCTGGTTTAACTTCATTTACTATCAACTACTTAATCATCAAGGCATGAAACCCCTTTCATTTCCGACGGTAGTCGTAATCACTCTATTCGGTGGCCTTGAAGTATTTGTTATTTTGCGAACATCCTGGCGTCTCTATCAACGTAAACAGTTTCGCGAACTCTGGCGCTTTCCTGTTCGCCTTAGGGCTTATGTGAATGGCGAGCTCTCGTCATGCATTGATTTACATCAGCATGGAGCCGCTTTTGTCACTACCCGCACAGCTATAGATTCTCAGGAACCTTTTGATTTGATGATTGAATGTCGAGACCTAAATGGGAAAGTTCAATGGGCCAATGGCAAAGGGGAAGTAAAAAGTGTGCGCACGATCGCAGGTGTCACTGACAATGTTCGCGTTGGAGCACATATTGAATGGGAGGATGACAAGTCTCGTACCAAAGTTATTAAGCATTGCTATGTCATCGAGCAATATGTTGCTCGCCAAAGATATTGGGTTAGAACTGAAGATAGATTTGTGGTTCTACTCCCTGCAATTATCAATGGAAAATTAGGAAAGTGTGTCGATGTTTCAGAACACGGTGCATCCTTTATCGTTGATGCCAAAGATCTCAACTTGACTAAATCAGGGGATGTTTTACACGTGATCGTCGGAGAAGATATCGTTGGACGAGCCGAGGTCCGTAGCACCTCCGATCTCGGTGAGGGTCAAATTCGTATTGGATGCTCGATACTTTGGGAAGATGCTGATTGGATTGACTCAATAGAACGTGCCAATAGAAAAGTGGAGCAAAAGCACAAGAGGCATCTGCAGACACTCCCGCAAGGAGCTTTTAACTAATTCTTTACATGCTAGTCAACTACTTGCGTTCTTGAGTCAATCGTTGAGATAGATAGATAGGGACGATTGAGACAACGATCAAGGCTGCCGCAACTACGTTAACAATCGGTGCCTGATTTGGGCGGAAGAGATTTTGGAA
>JACCDK010335649.1_pt1 | contig 11411 bp, 8 predicted proteins | sample 7445871 | NCBI WGS metagenome assembly JACCDK01 (sample SAMN15323436, study PRJNA562643) | freshwater metagenome | isolation source: river surface water | place: USA:Blue River Watershed | collected 2017-08-15
CGGATGCCTTGCATCCGGCGATCGCAATGCTCGGCCAAGACAACATAGGCAGCCTCACCCATTAATTTCTGCAGCTCTGCCTTGTTTGAGATGTAGACGGGTTCGCTTCCAATATGTGCATCGGTATTGCTGGTGCAGTACCAATCAAAATCATCGCCACCATCACCCCAAGCGAGGCGTTCGTATTCACCAATAACTGTTACAGAATATTCGCGCTCGCCGACTTCACGAGTTTCGAAACTTCTGCGAAGAGGAAGTTGCCAACAAACATCTGGCTTTGTATCAACGAAGTGCATATCCCGTTTCTGCGCTAAGTGATGTAAAACGCATCCGAATGAACCTGTGAAACCAGGAGCTTCATATCCTTTTCGATTAAGGAAGATACATGCTTCATTTACTGTGCGCGTTTTGCGTTCTCTATCTTCATCTAAATCTGTGATGCGCAGTTGGCCGCCTGGCTTCTTCGGGCGAGCTTCTTCATAAAATTGCCACATCTCTGGAGTAAGAAATTCAGCAGCCTTACGAACTCGTTCTTCATCTTCTTCATCGGAATACATGGCACCTTCGGTACAGCACCCATCATTAGGGCGATCTTTAAAGACTCCTTGGCAACCATCGCCATAGATACAGGTCCAGAAAGATGTGAGCCAGGTCAAATCGCACTTGAAGATTTCTTCTTCATCGTTGGGATCTGTGAATTCGACCCAGTCGCGTGCGAAACCTGGCTTTATCTCTGACATAGTCGCAGAGCCTACGCGTACTCTTTCGCTATGGCTAATCAGATAAGCGATATCAAAGTTGGCATCATTGGTGCCGGAACTATGGGAGAAGCGTTTATTGCTGCTCTTATTCGCTCCAATATTGCTCCTTCATCAATTAGCGTTGTTGTACGTCGTCCTGAGCGCGGTGAAGAACTTAAAGCACGCTACTCTGTAGTTGTTGAACCTCTTGAGCAATCGCTGGCAATGAGCGACGTTGTGATTCTGGGAATTAAGCCGCAAGGTCTTGCAGATTTATTGCCACAAATATCGCCACATATCAAAGCGGAGGCTCTTGTTATCTCACTTCTTGCTGGCAAAACCATTTCGACAATTGCTTCAGGGCTAGGTGGTCATTTATCAATTGCGCGCGTCATGCCTAATACCCCGACGCTGATTGGCAAAGGCATGGCGGGCTATTCACTCAGCGCTGGTGTAACAGATCGTCAGAAGAAATTTATTGAAACTCTCTTAGCAGCTACTGGTAAAGCCATCGAGATTCCAGAAGAGTTACAGAATGCCCTCACAGGTACTAGCGGTTCAGGCCCTGCCTACTTCTTCCGCTTTGTCGAAGCGATGGTAGATGGTGCGGTGAAGATGGGGCTTAGTCGAGAAGATGCGACCACTTTGACTATCCAAACAATTGTTGGAGCAGCTGCGTTGTTAGAAAGTTCTGAAGATTCCCCATCTCGTCTTCGTGAGAAAGTCACCAGCCTTAAAGGCGCGACTGCAGAAGCACTGGCAGTTTTTGATGAAGCAGGAATATCAGAGATAGTGGCAAAGGCGATGGCAGCATCGGCACATCGCGCGGGAGAACTTGCGCAGCAATGAAAAAGGCTCTCTTCCTCGCACTAGCTTTTAGTTTGGCGCCAACCGCTGCCTTTGCTATTCCAAAACCTGTGACGGTAAAGCCACTTGAAATTGTGGCAACTGCAGTCAATACAGAAGGATTATTGGCTACTGGAAAGACTCTCGTTACCTATACAAACACTGGGTCTACGAATTCCAATATTGTTTTAACTGGCTTTGATGTAACCGGCGTTCAGCAGTGGGTTCGCACAATTGATTCGGGAGTAGATGAAATAGTAACTGCAGCGGTAGTCGATGCAGCCGGAACAATCTGGCTCGCCGGATCATCAGCGGCGGCACCGATGTCAGAAACACCGACTGCTGCAATACCGGCAGAAAATCCTGATGGGGTAGTAGTAGAAGCTCTTCCACAACTTCGCCCAGATATGAATCAGATAACTATTTGGAAGCTGACGCCACTTGGCGAACTGGTGGAAACGTATTCATTGGCGCAAAGTTCGCCAGCGCTAATTAGCGCACTATCAGTAAATTCTTCAGGGATCTCAGTAGTTGGTTCACTTGCCGGACGCACCTTCCTAGTTTCTGCTAGCCCTGCAGGAGTATTTGGTAAGCCAATTTTTATTGGTACAAGTAAGACCGTTCTAAATGCAGTTGTGCGTAGCCCAGATGGCACAATCAATGTTTTTGGAGAAAGTTCCGAGACGCTGGGTGGCAAAAAACTCGCTGGAACGCGTGATGGCATACTAGTAAAAGTTAGTAAAACTGGAGCAATCACAAATGTGGTTCGCAGTTCTGGTATCAAAGCGCAACGGTCATGGCTAGTTGCTGATTCAACGCTAGCGCTCACTGGTTTCGTGAAAGTCGGGAAAGTTACCGAAACTGCTTTTACAAAATTTAATTCATCGTTTGCACCAACGTGGACAATTCGAATTCCATCAGCTGGAAGTTCGACTGTGTTGAGCGCTGCTGGTGTTACATACGGTGCGATTTCCTCAAACTCGGCAATTAAGGGCGTGACTGGATGGAAACCAACGTCACCCACTCTGCTTCTTATGACCTTCACTTCCAAGGGAGTTCTTAGCGGTGCCTATTCAGCAAGTGATCTCAGCTCCCCAATTTCACTGGTTTACTCACGTGAATTAGGCCTTTGCGGGCTTGCTAGAGGAAGCGGCGAATCCGTTTCGATTTTTAGGCTAGGTACACGGTAACCTTTCCCACCTCAACTTTTAGGAAATCGATTAAGAAAGAGTGTGACCTATGGGTTCCGTTATCAAGAAGCGACGTAAGCGTATGGCGAAGAAGAAGCATAAAAAGCTTCTGAAGAAGACTCGCATTCAGCGCCGCAACGCCAAGTAATTTTTAACTCTCATTACTGAAAGCGGAACATTGATAGTTGGCCTTTAACGCCAGCAATCAAATATTTAACTCGATCAATTGTGACCCAGGCGGAAGATATTCCGTCTGGGTTCTGTTCTGAGGTTACCAATTTGATTGTAGGAATAGCGCGGACGCTATCGAGCACGCAGAGCCTTTGTTGGCAATTAAATGCAATAAGCGCGCCATCTGTATTTAGGAATTTTCCAGGCACACCAAAGAGTTCACTGCTTGCAGAGTTTTGTAGCGGAGAACTCTGTAGCGGACTCCAACGGATTTTGGTTGGAGAGGTTGGAGAGGTTGGAGCGGCGTTAAGCCAAGTGGCTTGAATGCCGTTGATGGTTTTAGCGATAGCGACATCGAATCCAGTCATTGGGACGGCGCCTCCTGAAGTATCGAGATTGAAGTAGCTCCAAGTCGCCCCCGAAAGCGTCGGACGAGAAGCTACCCGGACTTCACCGGATGTTGGTTGCTTCTTCTGATTGATTGTCAGTACTGAGTCATAGACAACATACGTCATGTTGCCATCAAAGAGCGCCTTAAGGTGGAAGGCGACATCACCCATCGTGCGACCATCAGTTTTGCGATCGCCATCTACAAGTTCATAGTTCCACTTATTTGCACCCTTTATTTTGGTTGCGCCCAATAAAATTCCTTGACTTTCATCACGATAAAAGACTTGCACGCCGCCAGCTGTTGCTACACACGCACTGGAGATACTGACATCGCTACCGGTGCGGACTCGTACTGGATCCTTGTAATCATTTACTTGCGGTCCATTGCCATCAACAATTTCGTGGGTAAATCTCTTGCCATCGTATGTGGCATAGCGAAGGTCTCGATCATCACTTTCTGAATAGAAGATATGCAGTAACTGCTTTGTCCCAGAACCATTTACACAAAGGGAAATAGGGCTCGTGATCTTTGATTTAGTTCGCTCACCAGAACCGCCAGCGCCATCAACTGTTGTTTTACGCCAAATCTTTCCATCCCACGAAGCGATGCGAAGCACACCACTTCTGGAATCCGTATAGGCAACTAGAGGTTTTCCATTGAAATTTATACTTGATACGCGTTTGCCATCTGCATTTTGGTCGATAATAAATCGCTTCCAACCAGTTTGCGGCACCATTGGTGCAGTAATGACCGCATCTGAAGTTCCATTTGTATTTGAGGCAACGATACTAAAGCTGTAACTAGTGCCATTTTTTAGGCCGGTGAAGGTAAGTGGCGAATCAGTAACACTCTTGACTTGGTTAGTCGTCAGATTACGCACAGAATAACTTGTTACCTGTGCAGTACGTGCATTTGCCGGCGGATCAAAGGTAATAATCGCCGAACCATCGGCAATAAGTGCTACTGCATTACGGACAGGAAGTGGAATTCCTACTGCGACACCAGCTGGTGGCTTGCGGCGAAGGTCTTCGAGCATACCCAGCAGCAATGACCCTGGTTCGCGGAATACTTCACCTGCATCGAGATTAGGGGTCATAATCGAATTAGCCCCGAGATCTTTATAGGTATTTTCATCGATATGACTTACCGATGAACCGTCTTCATATTTAGCAGGTGTATAGAGAATTATCTTTTCTCCACCATTAGCTGCATTGCCATTCTGTCCTGACCATAAGAGTGTTGATGTAAGGGCTTTACCGAGCTCAATAGATGGAGAAGGTAAGTCTGAAAGTCGACGCCCATCTGGTAATTGCGCATAAGCTGTATATGGAGTTGGTTGTTCGATATTTCCGTATCCAAAGAATGAATCGTAGGAATCAGTAGAGAGAAAACCGAGGCCATGTGCCATCTCATGCAAGAAGACTGAAGGTAAGTCATATTCATTTGCACGGGGAGTTCCGTCATTACGGGTATTCCAACTCGCAAGTGAATTTATCTGAATCACCATATCGGGATTTGCTGGATCAAGATCTTTACCCGCAAGTGCATTTGCTAACGCCGATGGATACCAAAGGCTTTGGTCAGGGGCACCATCAAATCCTGAGTAGTAGTTGCCAGGTCGCGCACTTCCGAGAACTCCCCAGGATGGTGAACGCCCCCATGTTGCATCAATTGTGATGGGTGCACTGGAGGCGAAATTTGCTGCCCAGATATCGACTGCAGATTGAAAGTCTTTTTTCGCCCAATCAGGGAAATTCTTGTAGTTAACTACAAATTTTGACTTTGCTTCAAGATTAAAAACTTTGGGAGGCGTAGTAGTTGCTGTGCCTATCGCTTTACCCGCGTAGGTATGTCCCCAGACTGTTGATGGAGCAACTTTAAATTGTGAAAGTGATTGCGCTGGTGCAGGAAGAAGAGCGGCGATAAGTAATGAGAGGGCAAGAAAGAACCCACCTTTTCTAAGCGCCAGGCTCCTCATAGCAGGCAACGCTATCAGGATGAGAGAATGCAGTCATGGTCACCGTTTACTCTCGTCACGCCTGCCATCTTTGCGAAAATGCTGTGAAAATTCTGGAAGGAATGCGCGAAGAACTCAATTTTACAATTGATGTCATTTATATTGACGATAACGCTGAGTTAGAAAAATTATATGGACATCAAGTGCCGGTAATTCATATCAACGGCGAGCACCACGATTTTTTCAAAGTTGATCCAGAGAGATTTAGAACTTCCCTTGAAAAACATCGTCGGCATCAATAATTCGATAGGAATAACCCTGTTCAGCTAAGAATCGTTGTCGATTTTGGGCAAAATCTTGATCAATTGTGTCGCGAGAAACTACTGAGTAAAACTTCGCTCCACGTCCATCTGATTTAGGGCGCAAGATTCGACCTAAGCGTTGCGCCTCTTCTTGGCGTGAACCAAAGGCACCAGAAACTTGAATGGCGATTGTCGCCTCAGGAAGGTCAACGGAAAAATTAGCAACCTTCGAAACAACTAAACAAGAAACTTCTCCACTTCTAAAAGCTGCATATAGTCTCTCACGTTCCTTTTGAGAGGTATCTCCCTTAATGAGTGGAACTCCTAAAGTTTCTGAAAGATCATCTAATTGATCAATGTATTGCCCAATAACAAGAATTTGTTCACCTGCATGGTGGGCAACTAACTCTTCGACCACGTTGCGCTTAGTACGAGTGGTCGCACAGAATCTGTAGCGCTCTTCTGGCTCGGCTGTTGCGTATGAAAGGCGTTCTGTCTCTGTGAGATTAACGCGTACTTCAATACATTCGGCAGGTGCGATATACCCCTGAGCCTCGATCTCTTTCCAGGGAACATCAAATCTCTTTGGTCCAATCAATGAAAAGACTTCACCCTCCATCCCATCTTCACGCACGAGAGTGGCGGTGAGCCCTAACCGGCGACGAGATTGGATATCTGCTGTAAATCGAAAGATTGGCGCAGGAAGCAGGTGCACCTCATCATAAATAATCAAACCCCAGTCGTGGGTATCGAAGAGATCAAGATGTGCGTACACACCATTCTTCTTCTTTGTCATCACTTGATACGTTGCGATAGTTACAGGTCGAATCTCTTTTTTTGACCCTGAATATTCGCCAATCTCATCCTCGTTAAGAGTTGTGCGTTTAAGTAATTCATCACGCCATTGACGCGCTGCAACTGTATTAGTAACAAGAATTAACGTGGTTGCCTTCGCGTGAGCCATCGCTGCAGCCCCAACTATTGTTTTTCCTGCGCCACATGGAAGAACAACTACACCGGAGCCGCCATGCCAGAAACCTTCAGCTGCATGTTCTTGATACTGGCGGATCTTCCACCCATCTTCTTTCAGTGCAATCTCATGTGCCTGTCCATCAACGTAACCTGCAAAATCTTCAGCAGGCCAACCCAAACGCAGAAGTGATTGCTTGATTTGACCACGTTGGCTGGGATGTACTGCGATAGTCTCTTTATCAATGCGCACTCCAAGAAGTGGCGCAATTTTCTTGGCACGAATTACTTCTTCGAGAACTCCTGTATCTGTTGTTACCAGGATTAATCCATGCACTGGATCTGCCTCTAAACGCAACCTTCCGTAGCGCGACATAGTTTCAGCAACATCGACTAGGAGTGAATGCGGGACTGCGTATCGGGAGTACTTAATTAATGTGTCAATTACCTGTTCTGCATCATGCCCGGCAGCGCGCGCATTCCACAGACCTAAATTGGTGAGGCGATAGGTATGGATGTGCTCAGGTGATCTTTCAAGTTCAGCAAACGGTGCGATAGCGCGGCGGCATTCGGTAGAGAGCGCATGATCAACATCGAGTAAAAGTGTTTTATCGCTCTGGACGATTAGTGGTCCATCGGTCACGAGAGGAGATCCTTCATCAGGGCGTGGAGAAAATCGCTGCGCTCTTGCATAGAAGAGATACTCACCCATTCGGATGGAGCATGTGCTCCACCACCCACTGCGCCAAGTCCATCAAGCACTTGGGCACCAGCTGCTGCTGCGAAGTTTCCATCGCTAGCGCCACCTACTTCAGCACATCCCAGCGGCTTCATACCAATTGCTGCTGCAACTTTTTCAGCACGTTCATAGAGCGCCTTGGTAGATGAAGGTTGTAGTGGTGGCCTATTGAGACCGCCTGTGATTTCTAGTCGAGCAGCGGGATTTACTGCAGTGAGATTCTTTATTGCGCGGTCAACGCGCTCTAGTTCAGCTTGAGAAAATGAGCGCGCATCAACATCGAGTACTGCCATATCTGGAACAGTGTTTGTAGTATTTCCAGAATGCAAGAGAGTTGGAACAACAGTGGTTCCGTGTTCTAAATTCTCTAATTGGCCAAGTGCCAGAATTGCATGAGCAATTTCTGTCGTGGCGTTGACACCTTTTTCTGGCTCTAGACCGGCATGCGATGCCAGACCGATGACCTTGATTTGGTACATCGCAGTTCCTTTACGACCAGTCTTAACCTTGCCATCAAGAGAGGCCTCCAAAACCAAAACCGCCTTAGCGTTACTTGAAAGTTCTTTAATTAACGCCTTCGATGCGTGACTTCCGGTCTCTTCATCGGTAGTTGCAACTAGTGCAACTGGTCCTTCAATTCCCTTAAGTGCATAGAGCGCTTGGATAAATCCGGCTTTCATATCGAATGTTCCAGGTCCGCGAAGAACATCACCATTAATTTCCCAGACGGGCTGGAATGAACCGACTGGCCACACGGTATCGAGATGAGCTAAGACAAGTATTTCCGGTTTTTCAGATCCCCACCAGAAGACTGGTCGCCCTTCAATATTTTTTATTTGTGCTGGCACTCCCAAGACTCGAGTAGCGATATCACTCGCTAGTCGAACAACTTCATGGCAAGCCTCTAAATCATCACTGGGAGATTCGCATCGAACCAATGCTTCTAGAGCTGCCAACATAGGCTCAAGTCTGCCGTATTCAGTGGATTTCTCGCTCGTCATAACGCTGCTACCCCAGTAATTCGCGCAATTCTAAAGGTTTGAACTTCACCACTAGCGTGATCACGCGCCAGAAGAGAACCAGCGGATAGTTTTAGTGGGTCAACAATGCGATGAGAAACCAAGCCGTTGTTATCGGCATAACCAATCGAAAGTGATTTATTTGGTTGGTTTTGTAAGTAGTCGCTAAGAAGCTCAAGAGTTTCGTTGGCAGTTGTGCGAGGAAGTGCACCGAGCGCTTCAGTTGCAATATTGCGCATGGTGCTCTGCTTACGACTAGATTTTTCTCCAGTACGAAGTGCACGCAGCGCTCCTTCAATCTGAATTTCATCAGGTCTGTCATATTCACCAATGATGCGTGGAGGACGAGCCTTGCCTTGTGCGCGCTGCACTCGTGGCCCACTGAGCAGAAGCCCCTTCGCATCTTCTCCTGCGGGAAGATATCCGTAACTTCGCAAGATATGCATAGCTTCGGCTGCATCAAATGAGGAGATTAAAACCTCAGGTGCGATTCTGCGAAGACCTAAAATCTCTAAACGCTTATCTCCAATAATCTGTGCAATCAGCGCTGGATCCTCGCAACGAATAAATGAGGCGGTATTTCCAACTCGTAACTTGCCATGCTTCTTTGCGACATCAGCTATGAGGTACTCCAGCGGTTGTGGCATGGGAGTTTTTGAAGTCTTTGCCAGGAACTTAGCGATTTCATCGCCTGTCCGACCATGATCTAATCCACGTCGGATGGAGCTTTCTGAGAATCTAAAGACAGTTGCGCCACCGCGCGATTCAACATCGGCAATCAGTGCCAACTCTTGAGCAACTTCATGCTCAAGCGGACCTGGAGCGATTGCAGTGTTATCGCTTTGAATCAAGATGTGGTCAACGGTTTTTGGAAGGTCGCTATCAATGGCCGAACAATCGGCGCCATCAAGGAAATCAATTCCATACCGTGAAATAACGCCTTGGCCGGTAATTCCTAGCCACTCACATTCGCGGATAGTCCACGCTAGATAATCACGTTGTAGCCCACCTGCTCGTTTACTTGGTGCAAGCCAGAGCGCGGCCTGATAGAGCGAATCAAAGTCAGGTGCAATTGCAGAATTTTCTCTCAGCAAATTGAGAGTGAGCCTTCTTGTGCTGGCAGCGCTTGCGCGATCGAGCTCTGGCCCTAAAGGTGCTACGTTCTTGCTTCCTTCTTTGCCAACCAATCCAGGAACACGAGATGAAATTAGCCATGCGCTTGCTAGCGCCTGCCAACGTGCAGAAGCGCTCTGCATCAACCACATATCAAACTGAGTTGTTGGCAAAATTCGATCATCTGCTTCGATTGTTAACAGCCCCGCAACATAAGCAACTTCAGCGATAAAGGCTGCACAACTTTCATCAACGCCAAGATGCAATGAAAGCTCTTTTAACTCGCGTACCCCAAGCCCACCCGAGCGAAGTGCTGTAGCAGGCTCTTGCGCCCAGTAATTAAGAACTTCCTCAGTCCAGCGAAGGAAAGTCGTGATGTTTGCAATTGCCGCCAACTGAATGCTGTGCGCATCTCGTTTGCTGCCGGTCACAGAAGGTTGTGTTACTTCAAGTTCGCGATGAACTTTATTGCCTCTTAAGTAAATTGCGACCTCTCGCGGTAAGACTACTGTTTGTTGATTAAATGGAATTAAGAATCCTTCTTCCAGCAACCAGGCAACTCCTGCGGAAGGTTTTTTGATGTCGCTGATAGTTCCACGCGGAGGACCCCACACCATTGCCGAGAGAACTTTTTCTGCTGCAGCTGGTGCATCATCTAACTTCTTCAACTTCAACTTAGCCATCGAATGTGGACCAAGGCCTGCTACCTCATTACCCAGCACCTCTTTAAGATTTGTGGGCGTGCGAAGCCCATCTTTATCTGTATAGAGAAGTCCTCTTTCAATCAGTCCAGGGAGAATAAAGAGCGCTGATTTTTCGGTGAGCGCCACGACATCTTTTTCAGAGAATGGTTCTTCCAAAATTGCACAGACTTCAAGTACTTGCAATTGCCATTTATTGAGCGCATCAACCGCGCGGGCCAAGCTCGGTGCAGAAGAAGCTCGAACTGCCAGACTTGCGATATCGGGAGGAATGGGAGTTACAAGATCTGGGCGATGAGTGAACAAGGAAATGAGCGCCGCATCGTCAAGTGCGCGCAGGTAGTCTGCATAAGAGCGAATTTCCATAACCTGCCAACGATAGCCGTTAGTTGGGTAGGTCCGCTAATTGAGTGCGTAAAAAGAGCAGAAGAGAATTTAGCGTTTGCGAGGAGTAAGCCAGGCAGCCATAGCCGCCATGCGACTGACAGCTGGACCTAACAAGCGATTGAGATAACGCGCGCGGCGGAAATCGTGGATCGGCCAACCCTCTGCAAGTGCGCGGATACGCAAAATTGCGTCAGGATTAATTGCACATGGGTTACCAACTGCTTGAAGAAGTGGAATGTCATTGTGGCTATCTGAATAGGCGTAACACTCTGACAGGATGAATTGACGTTCTTTCGCTAAATTTTCTATAGCGACTGCCTTCTCGGCTCCATGAAGAAGTTTTCCTTCCAGTGACCCTGTGTAAATTCCATTTTCAATGTGAGCTTTACTACCGAGTGCTCCAGTAAGACCTAAACGTTGTGCAATTATGTTTGCCATGTCTTGAGGCGCTGCAGTGACTAGCCAGACTTCCTCGCCTTTATCTAAATGTGATTTTGCAATCTCAAAAGTTCCTTGCCAAATTTTTGGAGAGACGAATTCATCGTAGATTTCTTCGCCAATTTTTTTAATATCTTCAACCGCATGCCCACCAATAAAATCTGTTGCAGCATTTTGGAATTTTTCAATTACTTCTTTTTTTTCTGTTCCGGTCATGCGAAAACGAATATTGGCCACTACGAATCGTGAGATGTCAGCTTTTGTGAAAAATCCACGCTGATACATACCTCGTCCGAGAAAGTAGAGTGTGGACCCTCTCACAAGGGTGTTATCTACATCGAAGAAGGCAGCTCTTTGAGCGGTGAGTGCCATGTCACTACCCTAGCGAAGAGAGCGCAAGAGCGACGCTTTATGCTTATCTCCATGAGTTCCACCGTTTATGTAATTC
>JACCDK010222247.1_pt1 | contig 11408 bp, 15 predicted proteins | sample 7445871 | NCBI WGS metagenome assembly JACCDK01 (sample SAMN15323436, study PRJNA562643) | freshwater metagenome | isolation source: river surface water | place: USA:Blue River Watershed | collected 2017-08-15
AAATCAGGCGCTGCCGCAATCAGTCGGGCGTCCGCTGGGTTGCGTACATCAGCCCACACAAGTTCCCCCACCGCCTGCCCCTTGGCATCATCAATGAGGACAACCTTTGTACTGCGCGCATCAGATATGCGCCATGGTCCGGGGGTGTGTTTCATTTCAACACCCCCGCAGATTTGAGTTTTCCGGTTTCGCCGTCAAAAGTTAGTCGTAGGTTTTTTTCTGCATCAACACTTCTATTGTCGAAATATGTCACTTTGTGTTCTTTAACCAGCCATTCAACAACAACATCAGGTTTTGGTTCTGGTTTGATTCGATAGTCCAGATCAGGTCGCCATATAGGCGTGTCATTGTTCGCTGTGATCCACTGGTTTATGAACAAGCTGAAAAATTCAATCTCTGCCCCGTCTGCCCAAGCCTTGATGATGGCCGCGTGTTTGTGTGGTGTGCGTGTCATTTCTTTGTTCCTTCGTCAGTTGCCAGCCTCTGCTGATCTTTAAGTCGGTCCACAAGCCCAGCGTCGGTTTTGCGTGGCACCCTTTGCCCCATCACAAGGGAGGGTTTGTCAAAGGCGTCTTGTGAGCCCTCTCGTTGCGGTGGTGTGCGGCGCTTTGGCCAGCCTTGGGAGGTCATAACAAATTCCTCTCATTCAGCATGGCATCGGCAATTTCGTATGCGTTGTTTGCAATCGCGGTTGCGCCAACATCTACATTGAGTAAGGCGCTTGAACAAATTCCCTGCATCGCCTTGGCAGCAAACTCGTCTCTCGCACTTTGAGCAATCATTTCGTCCAGCCACTCAGTTCCGCTGTCCGGCACTTTGAGTTTGATGGCTGCGTATTGACGCAGGGTCATGCCGCCTTCTGGTTTGTCGATCATCACAGTAGGAAACGCTGGCCCACCTTTTTCTATTTCGTTCATGTAGCCTCCCGAATCGCAGTCAACGCATCAGCGTTAGTCACATTCAGCCCGTAGTTGCTACTGATGAACGAAGCAAACAACGGCCGACGGTCATCTGCGTAGTAAAGAGCTTGACGCGCATAGCACCGCGCCTCGGCCCACAGTTTGAAGTCGGGCACCAGCAAATAAAGAAAGCTGTACAGGCACATCGCAAAAACATAGGGCAGGGCGCTGGTGCCGATCATGTTGTTGCCCAGCCAATCCAGCAGCGCAACCACGGCCACACCCGCCAGGCCAAAACGCCACCAATCGGTTGCGTGCAGACTTTCGTGGGCACGCAGCCCATCGTCGTCGCGGTATTCAGGCCGGATAAAGCAAAGCGGTCCGTAGGTGGTGCCAGCAAAGCGTTCAGGTACAGGCCAGTTGGCGTAAATCACAAGGGGGTATTCCATTTCGAGTCTTTCCGAATTAGGGCAGCAAACACCAGCACGACAACCACGAAGGCCACCGCGATCAGGCAGATCAGCATGCAAAGTGAGTGGGCGGCGGTGGTCATGGGGTTGGTTCCGTTCTGTGTCCTTGAGTTGATTAATCGTTGCGAGAAAATCAAGTATTAACGAAAACTCAACCTGATCTGTTTGGATTAACTCAATTATTTTTCGAGTGTCGTCGAAATACAACTATTTTCTGACTTCACAAAGTTCACTGCCAGTTCACTAGAGCTAGTGAACTCAAGAATGGCTTAACCATGCGGGCTAGACCCCCGTTTTTGCCCAAGTTCACAAAGTTCACTGCACTTCTTAGAAATAGATAGAAAGTTAGGGTTTTTACTTAGCGTTTGGAAATAAGGGTGATGGTCAGTGAAGTGGTGAACTTAGGGTATATATATAGATGTAATAACAATAATATATATATAAATCAACTACTTAAAGAATCTAAACCAGCATTTCCCAGTTCACTAGATTTAGTGAACTTTAGTGAACTCTGTGAATCGGTACAAATTGCCGGTAAAAGATACCGGCATAAATTAAATTGAGTAATTATCAACTGCACTAATAAAATTGAGTCATGACAAAGACCTCAATTCGCGGCGAAGAAATCGAGCAAGCCAAGCTCATCAAGTGGAGTCACAAAGTCGCGGTGCGACAGCTGATGCCACAACTCGCTTGGCTGCATCACAGCCCAAACGGCGGCAAGCGCGATGCGTTCACCGGCGCTCAAATGAAAGCCCTGGGCGTCAAGCCCGGATTCCCCGACCTGGTGTTGCCCGTCGCTGCCGACAAACACCCAGGCATGGCCATCGAGATGAAGTCGGCCATCGGCAGGACATCAGACACTCAAAACGCGTGGTTAGACCACTTTACAGGCCAAGGCTGGGTTTGTCGGGTCGCTAGAACGGCCTCAGAGGCACGATCGCACCTCTGTCAATACCTGGGCATGGACATAAATCAAGTGCCTGAGATCGACGGATGACGAAGCCGGGGAGTTACTGTCACCGCGTTCTGATCGCCCTCGACGACATCGACGAGCCGATCAAAGCCCGTGACTTAGCGTCCCGCGTCGGCCTCACATACATGCAAACAGTCTTTGCCCTCAACGCACTCAACAACAACGAACTGGTCACGCGCATCGGCTCAAAGTCAACATCAATGTGGGTCAAGCGTCGCTACTTGGTACCAGGCAATCCCATCATCGCCCTCGAAATTGCATTCAAAGGATTTTTCAAATGACAACATCAATCTTGACCGCAGCAGCTGCCATCGTCGACAACGACCGCGAAAAGACTTATGGCCATCCATCAAAGAATTTAGAAGCCATCGCAGAGTTGTGGACGACTTGGCTAAAGGCACGCGGTGCGTTGGCTGACAACGCGATGCTGACTTTCGACGACGCGGCTTGCATGATGGTCTTGTTGAAGCTGGCGCGACTTGCCAACGATCCAGAGCATCGTGACAGTCAGATAGATGCCTGCGGCTACATGCGTCTACTTGAGCGTTGTCAGCAAGATGTGGCTATCAAATTAGCCAGCCAACCGTAACCTACCTGCAATTTCTATATTCAAAGGTTGCGTCGCCATGAAAGATCAAGCCACAGAAGCCGTCATAGCGGCCATTTGTTCTAAAGCGACCTACGCGGGCTCTTGTGCCACCTTCCTCGGCTGGTTTTATTCAAGTGATGCAACTGTGATCTTCGGCTTAATTTTGGGCGTTACCGGCCTTGCAATCAACTGGTACTACAAGGCCAAGCAAGACCGACGCGATCAACGAGAGCATGACGCAAAGATGAGCATGCTCGACAGCGGTGAAGGATATTGACCATGTTTGATCTCATTTCAGGCGGCGTTCTTGGTTCGATTCTTGGCGGCCTGTTCCGCTTGGCGCCCGAAGTCCTGAAGTGGTTGGACAAAAAAGACGAGCGCAAACATGAGTTGGCTATGTTTGAGCACCAGGTCGATCTAGAAAAAGCCCGTGGCAATCAAAAACTCGCAGAAATCGGTGCGCAGCGCGAGATGGCCATCGACACCGGTGTGCTCGATGCGTTCAAAGCAGCGATTGACCAACAGACCCAGATGGCCGTGGCCACAGGCGGCAAAGTTTTGGCGCTGTCTGCATCCATTCGACCCGTTGTGACATATTGGATTTTGCTTTTGTGGTCGCTTATGCACCTCTGGCTTGCCTACAACGCCTACCAACAAGCACTGCCCGCCATGGAAGTGTTCAGGGCCATGTTGTCGCCTGACTTCGCTGCACTTGTGTCTGGCACGCTGAACTACTGGTTTCTTGACCGCACTTTGCAAAAACGCGGACTGCAATGAATGTCACCATCGCCACACAGCTTTGCCAACGCTTTGAAGGGTTCAGAGCGAAGCCATACTTGTGCCCAGCAGATGTGCCCACCATCGGTTACGGCAGCACCTACTACTCCAATGGCCAACGCGTCACGCTGGCCGACCCACCGATTGCAGAGCCCCACGCACGCGCTTTGCTCGTTTCAGAACTCTTGAACACTTACGCGCCTGGTGTCGTGCGCCTTTGTCCCATCCTATTAACGCTTGCCATGCAGTCAAACGATTGGCGACGCATCAACGCCATCATCGACTTCGCCTACAACCTCGGCCTCGGCAGATTGCAGACATCAACGCTGCGCCGAAAGATCAACCAGCAGGACTTGTCGGCTGCTTGTGACGAGTTGCGCAAGTGGATTCGTGGTGGAGGGCGTGTTCTGCCCGGCCTTGTGGCCCGTAGACGAGCAGAAACGGAATTGATGGCGTGACAACCGACCTAGATGCCAAGCCCAAGCGTGCGCTGGGGTCCGAGAAAGGACACCGCAAGCTCGTCGGCGGGGAACGCCTGTTGAATGGTTTTACCACCGAGCAAGAGGCCTATTGCCGCGGGCGGGCGATGGGAATGAACGCGCAAGAGGCAGTGAAAGCAGCTGGTGGCACCTTTTCAGTTGTGACCGCACGCAAGTGGGAGGCCACGCTGCCCAAGATCAAGGCACGCATTCAAGAGCTGTCAGAGATGGCAACTCAAAACGCCATCCTAAAAACAGGCTTAGACCGCGAGTGGGTGATCTCTCGATTGATGTCAGTGGCCGAGCGATGTATGCAGGCCGAGCCAGTGCTCAAGTACGACAAACACGCAAAGGAAATGGTTGAAACGGGTCAATACACCTTTGATTCGGGCGGTGCAAACAACGCTTTGAAGATGTTGGGCGACACGCTTGGCATTTTCAAGCCCGCCGAAAAGAAACCAGGGGATGAATATGCCGAACTTAGCGACGACGACATTGCCCGAATCCTTGCGCAGCTTGCCACCGAGGTTGGTCTGCCTCAAATTGGCGCAGGAACTCAAGCGACGCAGGGATCGGAACCGCTTGAAGTGCTACAAGCCATACCGTCGACAGATTGATTTCCACAACGCGGGCGCCCAATTTCGTGAGCGCCTGTTCAGAGCCGGCAACCAGCTCGGTAAAACTTGGTCGAGTGCTTACGAGATCGCCTATCACCTGACCGGCCTCTACCCAGAGTGGTGGCAAGGGCGTAGGTGGGCACGCGGTGTGACAGGCTGGGCGCTGGGTCAGTCTATGCAGTCAACTCGCGACACCATGCAACGCTTGGTGATGGGCCGCCCAGGCGAATGGGGCACCGGCACCATCCCTGACCACCTCATCATCGACATCCGGCGTGCACAAGGTGTGGCCGATTGCATCGACTGCGTGTTCGTCAAGCATTCATCCGGCGGTGTGAGCCGCTTGTACTTCAAGAGTTGTGAGCAAGGGCGCGAGAAGTTGCAGGGCGAGACATTGGACTTTGCTGCCCTCGATGAAGAACCACCCATGGACATCTACACCGAGGTGCTGACGCGTACCAACGCCACACGCGGCATCGTGTGGATCACATTCACACCGCTGCTGGGCATGTCCGATGTGGTGAGCCGGTTTTTACTTGAGCAAAGCCCTGATCGCATCGACATCAACATGACGATTGATGATGTCGATCACTACACCGCAGAGGACAAGAAGCGAATCATCGACAGCTACCCACCACACGAGCGCGAGGCGCGTGCCAAGGGCATCCCGATCATGGGCAGCGGGCTTATTTTTCCCGTCACGGAGGAATCAATCACGGTTGAACCGTTTGCCATCCCAGATTTGTGGCCAGTGATCTGCGGCATTGACTTTGGCTGGGACCACCCAACAGCCGTGACATGGCTGGCATGGGACAGGGACAAGGACATCATCTATTTGTACGACAGCTTGCGCATGCGCGAATCGCTGCCCAGATACATTGCGCCACTGATCTTGCAACGCGGCGCGTGGGTGCCATGTGCGTGGCCACACGACGGATTGCAGCATGACAAAGGATCTGGCATCCAGTTGGCCGAGCAATACCGCACGGCAGGTGTGAACATGCTGCACGAAATGGCGCAGCTGCCAGAAACCGGTGATGAAAACGGGCATAAGGTCAGCCGCACCAGTGTGGAGGCATCGGTGCTTGAAATGCTGAACCGCATGCAGACCGGTAGATTCAAAGTGTTTTCCAACCAAAAAGACTGGCTGGGTGAGCGCCAGCTGTATCACCGCAAAAACGGCAAGATCGTCAAAGAGCGTGACGATTCAATCTCTGCAAGCCGATACGCACTGATGATGCTTCGATACGCCCAAATGGTGCCCAATACCAAGGCGCAAGTAGACCCAAGGCGCGATTACAACTGGCGTGTTGGATAGATCAGCCATATCAAATAGTCGCCAGCGCCTGAGAATTTCCCGGCAACGCGGGACACTTCATGGCCATTGGCGACATTCAACTCAGCACGGCAGCCATGCCACCAACTCAAGACGGTGAATATGGCATGAACTTCGGCGGTCCAACCATGGCCGCCAAAATTCAATCCGACCAAACACCACACGGCGATGTCGTGACGGGAGAGGCGCCGACTGACGAAACAAACCAGGCGCCCCCCGAGCTAGAGAACTCGGCGCTGCCTCGCCACAATGTTGAAATGTTCTTGTGGGAGATCAAGCATCAACCCCACTGGCGGCGCGAAGCAGATCGCGCCTGCGACTATTACGACGGCAACCAGCTTTCGCCCGAAGTTGTCGAATCGCTGCAAGACCGCAAGCAGCCCCCCCTTTTCACCAACATCATCCAGCCCACCATCGACACGGTGCTTGGCATGGAGGCCAAGTCACGCACAGATTGGCGCGTGCGCCCCGAAGATGATGAGGTGTGCAACGACGACATGGCCGAAGCACTTAGCGTCAAGCTCAAACACGCAGAGATCGAGAGCCGTGCAGACCGCGCGGTGTCAGATGCCTATGCGGCCCAGCTAAAAGCGGGGCTTGGATGGGTGGAGGTGGCACGCGAGAGCGACCCTTTCAAGTGCCCGTACCGCGTGCGTTACATCCATCGCCGCGAGATTTTCTGGGATTGGCGCGCAGAACAACCAGACATCAGTGACGCACGCTACTTGATTCGCCGCCGATGGCTTGAACTAGAGCATGCGATTGCATTGATGCCCCAGTACGCGACGCTGTTGAAGATGACAACAGGCGGCTGGGCAGGGTTCGATCCGCTGCTTGAACAAGATTCAAAGCTCGTTCAATCATGGGAGGTCGAACGCGACACGCGCATTGCAGCCGTCGATTGGCGCGACATCCAGCGCATGCGGGTGTGCCTGTACGAGATTTGGTACCGCAAGTGGGTGCGTGGCTTTGTGATGACATTGCCCAACGGCACGACGATGGAGGCTGACTTCAACAATCCGCGCCACAACGAGCTGATCGTGGCCGGTGTCGCAAAGGTCAAACAAGCCACATTCCAAAAGATCAGATTGGCTTGGTACGCCGGCCCGCACTTTTTATACGATGTGCCGAGCCCTTACAAGCACAACAACTTCCCGTATATCCCGTTCTTCGGCTACCGCGAGGACTTGACAAATGTGCCCTACGGCCTGGTGCGATCAATGATCTCGCCGCAGGACGAGGTAAACGCACGCAAATCCAAGATGTTGTGGTTGCTCAACAGCCGTCGCACGATTGTGGATGACGACGCCGTGAAAGATCATGCGTTGACGATGCAAGAGGTGGCAAGGCCAGACGCCTACATCAAACTCAACCCAGCAAGAAAACCCGGCTCAACCTTCAAGGTTGAACCTGGTGGTGAGCTGGCCATGCAGCAGTTTCAGATCATGCAGGAGGCCAAGCAAGAAATTGCGCAGGCCAGTGGCATACACAAGTCAATGCAGGGTCAGCAAAGCGGTGCGACATCCGGCATCGCGATCAACGGATTGATCGAACAGGGGATGAACACCTTGGCCGAGATCAACGACAACTTCAGATTTGCCAGACGCCTAGTTGGTGAGTTGTTGTTTGAGATGGTGCGACAAGAACTTTCCAATGGTCCAGCAAAGGCAACGATAGGCGAGGGTGGGCAGAAGAAAGTCATTCCGTTGAACCAGCCATCAGTTGACCCTGAAACCGGCAAACCGTTTATTTTGAACAATGTGTCTGCCGTCAAGGCCAAGGTTGTGTTGGACGACATCCCGTCGACGCCAACCTACAAGATGCAGCAGCTGCAAATGTTGACAGAGATCACCAAGTCTTTGCCACCACAGCTGCAAGGATTCGTTGTCGACTTCTTGATCGAGGCCACCGACATGCCTAAGCGACATGCAATTGCCGATCGTTTGCGTGCAGCCGTGGGCATACAAGACCCGGAACAACAAAAGCAGGCCGCTGCCGTGCAACAACAACAAGCCCAGAAGCAACAAGCGATGGGCGACAAGGCGTTTGTGATGGACATGGCCGAGCGTGCCATGCGCGTCAGAAAACTCAACGCCGAAGCGGAGAAGCTCATGTCAGAAGCAACCGCAGCCAGATACCGACCCGTCGTCAGAACGCCGCAAGTCGCGGTGACGGCGCCAGCCATTCAGTAAGGAGATAGAACCATGTGGGATAGAAAAGTCATACAGCTGCCAGACGGCACGACCGCAGATGCAGCCATTCTGGTGAACCCAGACACCGGGGTACCTTACTCAACCACCAGCGTGACCAATGGCGTTGAAGGCTCAAACACAACGGTGTCAACGCTATACAAAGCAACCGCTGGTTTTGTAGATCAAAACGGTACAACAGCAATTGGCAATTCGATTCGCGACATTCAGGTGCTCAATCCAGCCGGCACGGTGATCTCAGATATTTGGTCGAACTTGACGGCCAATTTTGTCTACGCAGTTCCACCCCCAGGTGCATCAATCGCTGTTGAATCGAGCAACCCGTTGACGCTTTCGCAATTGCAAACGCTGTTGCCGCTGTCGGTGCGCGGCACGACTGGTACAGATCAGGTGGCGCTCGATAGCTCTATCAAGGCCGTCGAGTTGGCCGTGCGCGCGCAGGGCGGCGGCATTGCCGTGATGGATGCAAACAACGCAGTGTGGTGGATGGATGTGAACGATGAGGCGGTGCCAAAAACGGTCACCTACTATCAGTTTGGCACCACCAACACGGGCTCACCAGTGCTGCCTGTGCGCCCCTATTCATACACGGTGGGTGCGGTCGATGTGACAAACAGCGTTTTGCCCACGGGCGCCGCGACATCAGCAAACCAAGCCTTGCAGCTGACGCAAGAAACTACGGCTGCCACAAAGCTCAATGCCATCGAACTCAAAACCCCAGCATTGGGAACGGCACTGTCATCAGCATCGACACCGGTGGTTTTGGCTTCTGATTCAACGCTGCCACTGCCTACTGGTGCCGCAACTTCTGCGCTACAAACTTCGCAGTCAACGATCTTGTCGAATACGCTGACGCAACTCACCACGGTGGCCACGCGCACGCCTGCTTTGGGTGTTGCTTTAGCTGTCGCATCAAGCCCTGTTGTACTGGCCTCTGACGCCGTGTTGCCTTTACCCACCGGTGCGGCAACTGCTGCCGCGCAGGCCACTCAGTTAACGCAGCTGACAACAATAGCAAGTCGCACCCCGGCGCTAGGCACCGCGCTTGCCGCTGCGTCGACACCTGTTGTCTTGGCTTCTGATGCCACTTTGCCTTTGCCAACAGGGGCGGGGACAGCTGCCAATCAATCGCTGCAACTGGCACAAGAAACAACGGCAGCAACTAAGCTGACTTCAATCGAGGCCAAAACCCCAGCGCTTGGCATTTCTCTGGCTGCCGCCGCTTCGCCTGTTGTGCTTGCCTCTGATGCGGTTTTACCACTCCCCACCGGTGCGGCCACATCAGCAGCACAAGCGACACAGCTGACTCAACTGACCGCGATTAGCGGAAAACTTCCCGTCGCCCTTGGCGCTCAGACAAAAGCTAATTCGCTGGCGGTCAACATCGCATCCGATCAAACGGTGCCTGTCAGTGTGGCGGCCGTGCAAAGAACATCAGCCCTTACATCGTCCACCGGGTCTGGCTCAACAACAGCGGGGCTTTACGCGGTGTCCTTCAACAACATCGGTAACGCAGCAGCCACTGTCGCCGGAGGCTCTTTGCCTGCTGGTCAGAGCCTGACATTCCAAGGCGCAATGAATGACACATTGGCCGCCATCACCTACAACGCAACCGGCACAACTTTGTTGGTTGCCACTTTGACATAACAAGGGAGTTAATATGTCTTTTGGTTTTGGCGCTAGCGCATCGTTGTCCAACGCATACCCCCGGCTTAGATATGTAGATAAAGCCAACGGTCTTAACACCAATGACGGCTCTTACAACAAGCCGTGGCGGGATTTAGATTACGCCGCCGCAAACATTGGAAATACGGGGTCCACTCTCTATATCGCCCCGGGCACATATCCTGAAACAGTTAATTTTGCAGCTCTGAATGTCGATGTGATTGGCCTGGGCGCACGATCCGGCCTTGTCAACTTAACCGGGGGTTGGACAATTTCAAACACGACCAGCTCAGTGCGTTTTAAGAATGTGAGTTTTGCAAACGCGACCACCACAATTTCAGCCGCCGGCAGCGTCTATCTTGATGGCGTGATGGCCTTGACCATCAACAAAACAGGTGGTGGATTTTTCCAAATTTCTAACAGCGACATCGGTGATTTATTGTTACCAGTTGCGGGCAGCGGTGAAGTTCTTGCGTCGCGCATGGGCGCCCTCACGATTGGCTCAAATTCTGCTGTTGTGGCAGTGCGCAGCTGCCCCAAAGTTGGGACCGTCACGATCAACGCTGGCATTGTCCAAATCTTTGATTCAAATGTGTATTCAGCATCTTCCGGTGCTTCGGCCATCGTGGCTGCAAACACCACCGGCGCGATGCTTTATGTGTTCAATTCAACGCTGTTTGATGCCACTGGCATCTTGGCACCTATCACCATGGGCGCAAATAGCCAGTGTTGTTTCCAAGGTGCAGTGTTCAAAAACGCAACCTCAACATTCGGCACAAACTTGTCGACGCAAGGTCTGTTTGATTCCATTCGTTTGATTGCCCCGCTGTTACCTACTAGCGGTGGCACTGGCACCAACGCGGCACCTACTGCGGGCCAACTCCTAGTGGGCACATCAAATGGTGTTTTTGTTCCCGCTGACCTAGCAACTCCTGGCAACAGTGGCGTGACCATCACCACTGCGTCTGGCAGTGTCTCGATTGATGCAACCATTCCAGAACACGATGCGACATTCGCCTATCTTTCCGGGAAAATCGTCACAAAATCCGGTTCGATTTACAAAGCCAACAGCAACATTGCTGCGAACACGACATTTGCAGCGGGCTCCAGTGCTAACCAATGGACATTGGTGGGCTCTCCCGGTTCCAATGTGTCGATACAAAACAATTCGTTGACTTTTCCAGCTAACCCGTTCAAGGGTGACGCAGTATTGGTCACCACCACCGGAACAGCAGCCGGGCAACTTGAAGAACATTGGATTTACACGGGCAGCACATGGGTGCAGGTGCTTGGCAATACACCGGTGTCTGGCTCAGTGATTGACAACACAATCACAAACTCAGCGTCAGTGACTGTCATTGGCCGTTACATCGTGCCGGCTACCGGTGGC
>JACCDK010882877.1_pt1 | contig 11408 bp, 8 predicted proteins | sample 7445871 | NCBI WGS metagenome assembly JACCDK01 (sample SAMN15323436, study PRJNA562643) | freshwater metagenome | isolation source: river surface water | place: USA:Blue River Watershed | collected 2017-08-15
CAAGTGAGCCCTCTAGCTTTGAAGCTTCAACAATGTCTTCTACTTCTTCAAGGGTGTAGGCATTGTCCGCTTCGTCTCTGGGGGTGAACCCAAAAATACGGAGTATGCCGTTGGACACTTTGTTGAGCAAAAAGACAACTGGTTTTACAACCTGGGAAACTGCGAAAAGCATTGGAGCGAGTATCAAAGCCGCTCGATCCGGAATTGCAATCGCAATGTTTTTTGGAAGCATCTCACCGAGCACGACGTGCAGGTAGGTAACAAGTAGCAGCGCAATGACGAATGCGGTTACTGAGCTAGTTGCATAGTCCAGCCCTACAGCGGCAAGCGGAACTTCCAACAAGTGGTGAATCGCTGGCTCGGCAATAACCAAAATCAAAAGTGAGGAGACTGTGATTCCCAGCTGAGCAGTTGCCAACATAAGTGAAACTTGCTCCATGGCCTTGAGGGTTATTTTTGCCGCTCCATTGCCGGCCTTGGCCTTAGGTTCGATTTGTGCCCTTCGGGCTGAGATAACGGCGAATTCGGCGCCAACGAAGAAAGCATTTGAAATCAGCAGTACAACTAGCCAGACCAGACCCATTAAGTCATTACTCATCGTCAGACACCTCCTCGACAGGTGTGAAGCGAATTCGATCTACTCGTCTGCCATCCATGCGAACAACCTCGAGTTGACCCCCGCGAATCTTTACGATGTCCCCCTGAGCCGGAATCTTTCCAAGCTCGCTCATGATAAAGCCAGAAATAGTGTCGTAGTCCTCATCCTCAGCCACATGCAGACCAAGTTCACGAAGCTCGGCTGGTCTAGTGAGGCCTGTGAAGACCAAGGTGCCATCGGCAAAACTCTTTATGCCACCTCTGGAACGGTCGTGCTCGTCATTTAGTTCCCCGACCATTTCCTCGATTGCATCTTCCAGGGTCGCTAGCCCCGCGGTTCCGCCATACTCGTCAATGACAATCGCTAACTGCAGACTTTTTCCCCGTAGAGCGAGAATCAATCGATCCAAAGGCATAGTTTCCGGAACACGAATTGGCTCAACCATTAGAGCGGTAACGGGCACTTGTTCACGGCGGTCGAGCGGAATAGAAACCGCACGCTTTAGGTGAACAACGCCCACAACATCGTCAACATCTTCTCCGATAACTGGAAATCTCGAGTGCCCGGTCTTGATTGCAAAATCAATTACATCCGATGCCCTGTGCTCTTTTTCCAAAGTGAACATCTTTGGCCGAGGGGTCATGATGTCGCTTGCAGCTAACGAACTAAGAGAGATGGTCTTTTCAATCAGCTGTGCGGTGTCTTGCTCCAAAGAGCCCAGATATGCGGAGTGGCGAACGAGCGAGGTGAGCTCTTCGGCGCTTCGGGCAGAGGAGAGTTCTTCTTTGGGCTCGATGCCAAACTTTCGAACCAGCCAGTTTCCATTGTTATTCAAAAGCTTTATAAGAAGTCCGAAGGTCCAGGTAAAAGCGACCTGGAAACCAACTACCAGGCGCAGCACTCGAACTGGAGCCGAAAGCGCCATGTTCTTGGGAACTAATTCACCTATCAAGAAGGAAAACAGGGTTGCAATTGCCATGGCCACCACCACCGACCAGGCCGAAACTGCCGCTTCGCTCAACCCCCACTGGGTCAAGCTTGGAGAAAGCAGTCTCGAGAGCGAGGGTTCTGCCACGAAGCCGGTGAGCAGGGTCGTGAGGGTAATTCCCAATTGGGCCGAGGATAGGTGGGTTGAAGTCTTGGCAACCGCCTTGATAGGCAGATCTAGTCCTTTTTTGCCAGAGTCCCGCAGGCGCTCCAGTTCAATGCGCTCAACATTTACCAGGGCAAATTCGCTGGCCACAAACAGGCCAGTACCCACCGTAAGCAGGAGGCCAAAAGCTAAAAGCAGGTAATCGCTCAAGCAATCACCTGCGGCCGACTATGACTGGGTTCCATTTCCCCTCAACTATAGCCCGCGCAACGGGTAGGCTTTATGAGGTTTTCGAACAACAAAGCACAAAGGGGTCCTCCTTGTCTGGCAATGAAAATAACCACTCTGACTCGGATTTTGGAGCAAATGAGTGGCTTGTAGCCGAAATGTACAACCAGTGGCAGCAGAATCCAGACTCTGTCGACAAGTCCTGGTGGCCAATCCTTGAGCGCTACCAATTAGCTCAGCGGGGTATTCCCGCGGCAACCCCAGTAGCTTCAGCGCCCGCAGCCGCACCCGAGGTCTCTACAGCGACCGCAGCTATCACCGTTCCAATCGCGAAGGTGAGCGCCGCAGCACCCACCAACACCCCGGTGCCCGCTGACCTCCCTCAGGCAACCGTTACGACCGAAATCTCTGGCGAGATCGATGCTGAACCAGAGGTCAACATCCTGCGTGGAATGGCAAAGACCCTTTCGACCAATATGGAAGCGTCATTGACAATTCCAACCGCGACTTCTGTCCGAGCTGTTCCGGCCAAGTTGTTGATTGACAACCGCATTGTGATCAACTCACATTTGAAGCGCACCCGCGGAGGAAAAGTTTCCTTCACTCACCTAATTGGCTACGCGGTTGTGCAGGCCCTGAAGGAATTCCCCAGCCAAAACGTTTTCTACGACGAGATTGACGGAAAGCCTGCGGCCGTAACTCCGGCAAATATTAATTTTGGTCTGGCAATCGACATTCCAAAACCAGATGGCACGCGAGCACTACTTGTTCCAAACATCAAGCGAGCGCAGAATCTAAACTTCGCTGACTTTGTCGCAGCATATGAACAACTTGTAAAGAAAGCTCGCGACAACAAACTCACCGCAGAAGATTTTCAAGGCACAACCATTTCGCTTACCAACCCCGGTGGCATTGGAACCGTTCACTCTGTTCCAAGACTTACCAAAGGTCAGGGCTGCATTGTTGGTGTTGGCGCCCTTGATTACCCCGCCGAATTCATGGGTATGGGAGAGGAACAACTAAGCGAACTCGGTGTTGGGAAGGTTCTGACTCTCACTTCTACATACGACCACAGAGTGATTCAGGGCGCTGGTTCTGGCGAATTCCTGAAGATCATTCAGGAACTTCTGCTTGGAGAACGTGACTTCTACCAAAAGATTTTCGCTGACATGCGTATCCCCTACACCCCAGTGGTTTGGGTTAACGATTTTCACTGGGACCTTGCGGACCAAAACGGCAAGAACACTCGCATTCAGGAACTAATAAACGCCTACCGCAACCGCGGACACCTCTTGGCGGATATCGATCCGCTGCAGTATGTCCAGCGCTACCACCCAGACCTGGACATTCGTACGTACGGACTGAGTCTTTGGGACCTAGACCGCACTTTCAAGACCGGTGGTTTTGGTGGCAGGACCAAGGCGAAGCTGAGGAACATTCTTGGAATTCTGCGCGACAGTTACTGCCGAACAATTGGTATTGAGTACATGCACCTGCTCGCCCCCGAGGAGCGCAGCTGGTTCCAGCAGCAGCTAGAGCAGCCATACCGCAAACCAACTCGCGAAGAGCAACTGCGAATTCTTTCCAAGCTCAACGAAGCCGAGGCTTTTGAAACTTTCTTGCAGACCAAGTTTGTTGGTCAAAAGAGATTCTCGCTCGAGGGTGGCGAGTCCCTGATTGCAGCACTAGATCAGGTATTACAGGCCGCTGCTGATCAAAACCTCGAAGAGGTTGCAATCGGCATGGCGCACCGCGGTCGACTAAACGTGCTAACCAACATTGCAGGAAAAACCTACGGACAAGTTTTCCGAGAGTTCGAAGGTAATCCAGATGCCAAAACCGTTCAGGGTTCCGGTGACGTGAAGTACCACATGGGAACCGAAGGTGTTTTCACTTCCGGGCACGGAACCAAAGTCAAGGTTTCACTTGCCGCAAACCCGTCTCACCTCGAAGCGGTAAATCCAGTTCTAGAGGGAATCGTTCGGGCAAAGCAGGACCGCCTGGGTAATCCAGACAACTACCCAATCGTTCCCGTGTTAATTCACGGAGACGCTGCGTTCGCAGGACAGGGTGTAGTTCCCGAGACGCTTGCCATGTCAGGACTGGATGGCTACAAGACCGGCGGAACTATTCACCTAATTGCAAACAACCAAGTTGGCTTCACAACTCTGCCGAAGGATTCCAGGTCAACTGTTTACTCGACAGACGTTGCAAAGGGATTCGACATTCCAATTTTCCACGTGAATGGCGATGACCCAGAAGCGGTAGTTCGAGTCGCCCAACTAGCTTTTGATTACCGTCAGAAGTTTGGCAAGGACGTTGTAATCGACATCGTTTGCTTCCGCAGACGCGGTCACAACGAGGGCGATGACCCTTCGATGACTCAACCGTTGATGTACAACTTGATTGAGCACAAGCGCTCGGTTCGAACTCTATTTATGGAGAACCTGGTAGGTCGTGGTGATATCACAGCCGAAGAGTTCGAAGCAGCGAACGCAGCTTTCCAGGCTTCATTGGAGAAGGCTTTCATTGATGTTCATGAGGCTATGAGTAGGCCAGTTGAACTTCAACCAAGACCTGTCGGCATTGGAACCACAGCATCGGATAAGCCAGAAGTTACCCACCACACCGCAGTCTCGCGAGAAGTGGTGGAGGCGATCGGTAATGCCCATGCAAATCTTCCCGATGGCTTCACTGTTCACCCTAAGCTTGCGCAGCTTTTGGAGAAGCGCGTTGAGATGAGCCGAGTAGGTGGAATCGACTGGGGCTTTGGAGAACTAATTGCTTTTGGTTCATTGCTCTTGGAAGGTATTCCAGTTCGACTTGCCGGACAGGATTCTCGACGCGGAACTTTCGTGCAGCGACACGCAACCTTCCACGACCGAAACACTGGTCAGGAGTGGATGCCTCTTTCCTACATCTCAGAGACCCAGGCTCGCTTCCAGGTATACAACTCACTGCTCAGCGAGTATGCAGCAATGGGATTTGAGTATGGATATTCGGTTGAGAAGACAAATGCCCTGACTCTGTGGGAAGCGCAGTTCGGAGATTTCTCGAATGGCGCACAGACCATTATTGACGAGTTCATTTCCTCTGCGGAGCAGAAATGGGACCAGAGATCATCTCTAGTTCTTCTTCTCCCGCACGGTTATGAAGGACAGGGACCTGACCACTCGTCAGCCAGAATCGAAAGGTTCTTGCAACTTTGTGCTGAAAACAACATGACAGTGTGTCAGCCTTCAACTCCGGCATCGCACTTCCACTTGCTACGCAGACAAACCAGAATTCAGCCGCAGCGACCAATGGTTATCTTTACTCCCAAGTCAATGCTGCGTTTGAAGGCTGCGTCGAGCTCGGTGGAGGACTTCATCACTGGCCACTTCCGCCCTGTTCTGGTTGACGAACAGAATCTGAACCCAGGAAGCGTCACAAAGGTGATTCTTTGCTCGGGCAAGATTTATTGGGATCTGCTAGCCGAAAGCCAAAAGCGTGCGGATGGAAAGACGGCAATCGTTCGAATTGAGCAGCTCTACCCAACCCCGGTAGATGAAATCAAGGCTGCGCTCTCTACCTATCCAAATGCTGAGATCCGTTGGGTTCAGGATGAGCCGCAGAACCAAGGTCCTTGGACCTACATGGGACTGTTCATGCCTAAGTACGGAATTCAGATGAAGGTTGTTTCAAGACCCGCATCTGCATCTCCGGCAACCGGTTCAGCTAAGCACCACGCTGCAGAGCAAGCTGATTTGATTCAGAGAGCCTTCGCGGAGTAGCTCTTGCGCTCAATTCGAGTGGTCATTCTTGGAGATGAACTCCTTACCGGAAGTTCAGACCCTAAGGGTTTGGGCTGGCTTGGAAGAGTGCAGGCTCGCCTGCCACAAAGCGAAGACATCACAGTCTTTCCACTCGCAACAGTTTCCGAGACCACTTCTGAACTTCTCGAGCGCTGGAGATCAGAAGCGCTGCCAAGATTTTCTGCCGCTACCGAAAACTATCTCGTGCTTGCTCTGGGCAGCACCGACATCATGGCCGGCGCTACCATCTCTCGCTCGAGACTCAATCTCGCGAGCATTTTGGATGATGCAAAGCGCGAGGGCGTGAAAGTTTTTGTTGTGGGACCTACCCCAAAGGGTGTCGCGGAATTTGATGCGGAACTTTCACATCTGAACGAAGGTTTTGAGGACGTTGTGAAACGTCGCGAACTTACCTATGTGGATTGCTTCAGACCGCTTGTGGAACACGAGGGGTGGAAACAAGAGATTGCAAATCACCCAAGAAAACTTCCTGGACAGGTTGGCTATGGACTGATTGCTTGGCTGGTTTTGAACCGCGGTTGGTTCGAGTGGTTGGGACTAACCGAAAACTAACTAGTGGTCCTGAATATCTCTCAGGCGGTTCATGACTCGTTGAGCCAATTCTTCGGTTGGTGCCTCATCACATGAACGCTGAATTACCTGGTTGAAGACAACCTCAATGTCATAGTGCTCTTCGCAGCTCTCACAGTTGGCAAGGTGTGAGGTAATTACCTCAAGCTCGGTGTGGTTCATGGCGGAATGGAGATACTCGTGAACGCTGCGCTTGACTTCGTCGCAATCGACCGGCTTCATCATTCCTCCTCACTTTCCACCTTGTAACCTTCTTGGCGTGCGTATTCAGACAACAAAGTTTTAAGCAATTTCTTCCCGCGATGCAAGCGCGACATGACAGTTCCGACCGGAGTGCCCATGATTTCGGCTATTTCGGCGTACGGGAGCCCCTCCACGACGGCGTAATAGACCGCCATTCGGAACTCGTCCGGAATCTGGGCTAGGGCGTCCTTGATGATCTGCGAGGGCAGGTTATCTATGGCCTCGAGCTCCGCGGCCCTATTGGAATTAGAGGTAATCGACTCCCCAAGCCCTACCTGCCAGTCTTCCAGGTCGTCCAGGGCGGTCTTTGCCTGGTCCTTATTGCGCTTGTTATAGAGGTTGATGTGGGTATTGGTCATGATTCTAAAGAGCCAGGCCTTTAGATTCGTTCCCTGTTCGAACTTTCCCCAGGCTCCAAAGGCTTTGGCGTAGGTCTCCTGGACCAAATCCTCGGCATCGGAGGGGTTCCTAGTCCAGCGCAGAGCTGCTCCGTAGAGCTGGGGCATTAGTGGAAGTGCTTGCTGCTCAAACGAGCGAAGTTTCTCTGAATCTGGTTTTGGCTTTGCCATCACTTTGGAGTCTAGCCACCTTGGCTGAATAAAACATGACAGGTATCTTGGTACAGATGCCAAAGACCAACTGGCCGGCTCCCCTAGCCCATGGCCCACTGAGCGCCACAGTTCGCCTACCCGGCTCAAAGTCTCTAACTAATCGTGAATTAGTGCTCGCAGCCCTTGCAAGCTCCCCCACAGAACTGATTGACCCCTTGGTTTCGAGGGACAGCCAGCTAATGATTGCGGCCCTGGAATCCCTCGGAACCGGTTTTCAGTGGATTGGTTCCGACCTGGTTGTAACCCCAAACAAGCTTCATGGTCCGGCCCAAATTGATTGCGGTCTGGCCGGAACAGTAATGCGCTTTGTTCCCCCGCTGGCAGCCCTGGCGACGGGTGAGATTTCCTTTGATGGTGACGAGGGGGCAAGAAGGCGCCCCATGCACACCACCATAGATTCGCTGAGGGCCCTAGGGGTCGAGGTTGAAGCCAACACCAAGGCTCTGCCTTTTCGGGTGATTGGCCATGGATCGATCAGGGGTGGTGAATTGGAGATTGACGCTTCGGCGTCGAGTCAATTTGTCTCGGGACTTCTGCTTGCAGCCGCAAGATTTGAGCAAGGCCTCACCCTTCGCCACACCGGAGCAGAACTGCCTTCACTCCCCCACATTGAAATGACCCTTGCAACTCTTCGGCAGAGAGGCGTAGTTGCAAAATCGTTGGACGAAAGAACTTGGAGAGTGGAACCTGGTGAAATACAGGGTGGTCGAGTTGTAATCGAACCTGATCTTTCTAACGCCGGACCATTCCTTGCGGCAGCGATGGTCGCGGGAGGCAGTGTTTCAATACCTAACTGGCCAAACCAAACCACCCAGGTTGGAAATGAGTTCCTAAACATCCTTCCAATGATGGGCGCCTCGGTGAAGCTTGAAAAAAATGTCTTGACCATTGGCTCCACTGGAGAAATTCACGGCATAGATATCGACCTTTCGATTGGTGGCGAACTTGCTCCAGTAATTGCGGCACTGGCTGCGATTGCGGATTCGCCTTCGCAACTGCGCGGCATTGCTCACCTAAGGGGCCACGAGACCGACAGGCTGCATGCGCTCGCTACAGAGATAAACAGAGCCGGTGGCAAGGCAGTCGAAACCTCTGATGGTTTGATCATTGAGCCAAGCGCTCTTCACGGTTGCACATGGGAAACCTACGACGACCATCGCATGGCAACCGCAGGCGCAATCATTGGACTGAGGATCCCCGGAATTGTTGTGGAGAACATCGAAACCACTTCCAAGACCATGCCTGAATTCGCAACCCTCTGGAAAGAAATGCTCGAGGCGAAATGAGCTGGCTCTATGAGCCAGACAATGGCCACGATCTCGATGAAGATGATGTGAGAGTAAGGCCAAACCCCAAGGGTTCAAGACCGAGAACTAAGCGACGCCCAAGTTTTGAAAACGCGCCTATCGGCATGGTGCTCGAGGTCCACCTCGCCCGCTATCGAGTTCTGATGGACTCGGGCGTTGAGGTACTCGCGACCCTTGCAAAAGAACTTCGCAAAGAAGGCGCAGTAGTTGGCGATCGAGTTGCAATAGACGGAGAAATCTCTTCACAGAAAGACGCTCTGGTTCGAATTGTTCGCGTGGAGCCGAGGGTTTCGCTGCTAACAAGATCGGCCGAAGACGGCGAAGGGAATGAGCAGGCAATTGTTGCAAACGCGGATCAACTGGTGATTGTCGTTGCGGCAGCAGATCCCGAACCGCGAGCTCGACTAGTAGATAGATATCTGGTGGCGGCGTTCCATGCCGGACTAAGCCCAGTGCTTTGTGTCACAAAGTGTGACCTGGCGGATCCGAGCGACTTCCTGGAGAAATTCACCGGTTTTGATCTCAAGATTGTGAAAACGCGAAGAGATGCTCCCGCTCTGGCAGAACTTGCAAGTCTGATGAAAGATCACAAAACAGTTTTCGTTGGCCACTCGGGAGTAGGAAAGACAACTCTGGTGAACCAATTGGCCCCGGAACTCGCCAGGACCACCGGCGAGGTAAACGAGGTCACCGGCAAGGGAAAGCACACCTCCTCGTCGGCAAGGGCGATTTGGGCTCACGGGGGGTGGCTGATTGACACTCCGGGAATTAGGACATTTGGGCTGAGCGCTATTTCAGTCCAGGGGCTCCTGGAGGGGTTTAGGGACCTGCACGATGCAGCCCAGGCCTGCCCTAGAGATTGTTCACACCTAGCCGATGCCCCAGATTGCGAACTAGATGAAGCTTCCCAGAGAGGCGAAGTATCACATCTTCGTCTCGATTCATTTCGAAGGCTCATTTCATCTCTGAGTTCGGTAGAGTGACGCCCGTGAGTATTGCTAACGACCTATCCCTGGCGATCAGACTTTCAGAGATCGCAGACCAAATCTCCATGAAGCGTTTCCGTGCATCCGATCTTCAGGTTGAAACCAAACCTGACCGCACTCCGGTAACCGATGCTGACAAGGAAGTCGAAGCTGCTCTGCGCAGAACCTTGGCCAATGAGCGCCCGGATGACCAGATCATTGGTGAGGAATACGAAAACACCGACCCGCAAGAGAGAAGTTGGATCATCGACCCAATTGATGGAACCGTCAACTACCTGCGCGGAGTTCCGATCTGGGCCACCCTCATTGCACTTCGAGAAAAAGGTGAGATCACCGTGGGTGTGGTTTCTGCTCCTGCACTGCAAAGAACTTGGTGGGCTGGCAAGGGATACGGTGCGCACACCGAATACGCCGATGGTAAGACCAAGCGAATTCAGGTTTCGAAAGTTTCAGAATTGTCAGACTCTTACTTCAGCTATAACTCACTACAGATGTGGGATCAGGTTGGAAAGCTTGACAAGATAGTCGAAATTAATCGTAAGGTCTGGAGAACCAGAGCATTCGGTGACTTTTACAGTTACATGTTGCTGGCCGAGGGCGCAATCGACGCAGTTGCGGAACACGATCTAGAGATCTATGACTGGGCGGCTTTGGTTCCAATCATTCGTGAGGCGGGCGGTTCATTTACCGGACTTTACGGAGATCTAAAGGAAGACACCGAGTCGGTTTTGGCAACCAACGGGCTGCTGCACCAGGCATATCGCGACGCACTTTAATAAATAATTGCAAACCAACGCAAAAAAACTCTTTGCAATTTCTGCAATAGCTTTACTCGCATTTAACTTACGCACCGCAGTTTCTTCTCTCTCCCCCATAGTTGGATTCATAAGCGTGGATATCCCGCTGCCGATAATCACCATTGGGCTCTTGGGGATTGCGGCTCCCCTCTCGTTTGCACTTGCAACTTCGATTTCCTCGAGACCTGCTAAGCGACTTGGCGTTGAAAAGACTCTGGGAGTAACCGTCGCAATGATTGTTTTGGGGCATTTACTAAGAGCGCTCGCATGGGATTCTTCTTCCTTGTTTGCAGGTTCTTTGCTGAGCTTGCTAGGCGCTGGAATTGGGAATGTTTTGCTTCCAGTTATGGTGAGAAAATACTTCCCAAACCGGGTGGGGATCGTTTCCAGCTTCTACATAACTCTCACCGCGGTCTCAGCAACTCTTGGATCCCTAATCGCTGTTCCCATGGCAGAGGCATTTGATTGGCGCATCGCCCTGGGGCAATGGGCCATCATGGCGATTCTCACCATGATTCCCCTCGCCACGCTCTTACCAAATAGCAAGCCGGCAACTTTGGAAGAGGACAAGGTAAGACCGGTCAAAAAGATTTGGCGATCACCTACGGCCCTTGCTATTGCCGGGACTCAGATGATGACCTCAATCTTTGGCTACGTGGCGTTTGCCTGGATGCCGCTGATACTGGTCGAACATAACGGTGTGACGCCTGCAGAGGGCGGGGCGCTACTTTCACTTTTCGCGCTGATGGGGTTGCCTGCTTCCTTGGTGGTTCCGATTCTGGCCGACAAATACAAGAAGTCTCAGACGGGAATCGTTTGGTTCTCTGTCGTGATGGCTTTTACGGGCTCTCTTGGTTTGATCTTTGCGCCAAAAGAACTTCTGTGGCTAGTGATGATTGTCATGGGGTTAGGCCCAACCATGTTCCCGCTCGCCCTTACGCTTTTCAACCTTCGTTCCAGGCAACGCTCAACAGTCTTAGCGGTAAGCGCGTTCGGCCAAGGTGTCAGCTATTCAACGGCAGCTATCGTAGTTTTTGCTTTTGGAGTGCTTAGGGAGCTAACTGGAAATTGGAACCTGGCGCTTTGGGTATTTGTTACGGTTGCAGCCATTGCTAGTGTGATTGCTTTCCAAATTAGAAAGAATCACTTTATAGACGACG
>JACCDK010892472.1_pt1 | contig 11404 bp, 5 predicted proteins | sample 7445871 | NCBI WGS metagenome assembly JACCDK01 (sample SAMN15323436, study PRJNA562643) | freshwater metagenome | isolation source: river surface water | place: USA:Blue River Watershed | collected 2017-08-15
CCATTAATTATAAAATCAACATTATTAGAATCAGAAGATGCTGATATTATATTATTTGAAATACCTGATATTTGTGTAAAATCAACTTGAGTTGAACCACTAAATATTCCTCTACCTTTAGCTTCATATCCTGCAGCAACTTCCGCTTCAGTAGCATAAGTTGCATCTAATGAAGATGTAAATGAATTTAATGATGTTAATATTCCTAATACTTGCGATGAACCACTAACAGTTCCAACTGGCAATAATGAAGTAATTTGTGTAGAAGATGATACAACACTATCTCCACCTGCTCTTAATAATTTTGATTCAGCTCCTAATGGACCTGCTACCCAATAATCATTTGCAGTATCCCATAATAATGAACCAGAAGTTGTTGTTCCAGTTACATCTCTTACCACTAATCCACCATTTACACCACCACCCGCATTTAATTCAATAATATTATCTTTAATTGCTAATGTAGTTGTATCAATTACAGTAGTAGTTCCCAATACAGTCAAATTACCAGCTACCGATACATCCGTACCACTAATAGTTATTGCATTTTTTAATGATGCCGTATATGAATTTAATGATGCATTATCATTTGATGCGGTAAATGTATTTAATGAACTTAATATTCCTAATACTTGAGTTGAAGATGATACTACATTTTCTACATTTAATTTTGTTTTTATCGTAGTATTGATAGATGAAGTAAATGCTTCTATATTATTTAATCTAATATTAGAAGAAGCAGTAAATGCATTTATTTGCAATAATGCATCTCCAATATTACCAGGGTCCAAAACAGTTACTAAATATTCAACATCATCCAATCTACTATCAACGGATGTTGAGAATGTGTTGAATGTAGAACTTGTCCAACTATTAAATGAAGCAGTTGCTAAATTTAAAGATGATGTTACAATTTCTAATGTTGAATTTTTTGATTCTTGTGATGCCGTAAATGCATTTAAACTAGCAGTTACGGATTGAATCGTACTGAATTTATTTTCAAATGAACCCGTTTTTGCATTAATATCCGCAATATGTCCATTTACACTTGCCGATGTGTTTTCTAAATTGTTTAAACGAATAGTTGCAGATGCAGTATACTCATTTAATGAAGTATTTCCATTACTAGCAGTCCAAGCATTTATATCAACTATATGTCCATTTACACTTGCTGATGTGGTTTGTAAATTTGATAATCTACTATCTACTGATGTAGAATATACATTTACACTTACACCATTTAGACCAACAATTGTAGATGAACTAATTGAACCTAATGCTGAAATATTTGTATTAAAATTTAATCTCGTGTTAGTGTGGTCCCAACTCATTGAAACACCGGCACCAGCGATATTCAATCCAGCTCCATCCGCAATCGCAGAAGTAGTAGAACCACTTGCTAATGTAATTGATTTATCTTCAATAAATGTTTCAGTTGTATTTAATGATGTTTGTGTACCATCTACAATTAAGTTTCCTAAAATTCTTGTATTACCACCTGTTACATCTATTGCATTTTTTAAAGAAGATGTATATGTTTCAATATTACTTAATCTAATATTAGTAGATGAAGTAAATGTATTCATTGAAGAAGTATATGCAGAAATAATTACATCTTTTGCTAATTGAGAAGATGTGAATGTATTCATTGAAGATGTATAATTTCCTATGATTACATTTTTAGCTTCTTGTGAAGATGTAAATAATTGTAAAGAAGCGGATGCTAACTCCAATTGGTCTAATCTATTATCAACCGATGCGCTAAATGTTGTAGGATTTCCTAAACCCAATACATTTCCCTCTAATGAACCAGAAAATGTTGTAGCATATATATTTCTCCAAATAGCAGTTGGTGTACCTACATCGATAGTATTAGTAGGAGTTGGTACTAAATTTGTAGTAAATTGTCCTAAAGCAGAAATATTATCAGAAGATTGGTTACCTAAATAAAGGTTACCTGAAATAGCTACATCACCACTAAAATATGCGTTTGATGCTGTAATGTTGCCACCAATATTTAGTGAACCTGAATTTGGTTGGTCTAATCTTGCTAATGTAATAGGATTTCCATCTCCTAATGAAACTTGAAGAGAACCCGAACTTTTATGTAAATATAATTCACCATCAACTAATGATACTGAACCCGAACCCCTTCTTATTTGAAATATTGCTGCCATTTAATTCTATTATGTTTCTTATAAATATAATAATATCTTTTTTATTTATCTATCTAATATATACTTCAACTCTTGCACTTCTATTTATACCTGTTGTGTCTTGGCAGCAATTGATTCTATCACCTGCTGAATAACTTCCAAATTGTGTATCCATACCAATACCACCACCAACATCATTTGAACCAGGTGCTCCGCCTGTTACTAATGTTGCAGGAGATGAATATAATCCCTCACCATTTTCGTTCCAACCAAATCCCCATCTACATCTAGTTTTATCATCACCAAAATAGTTACCAGGCCCGTCAAAATTAAACCCATAAAATCTAATATCTACTTGACTTGAAAATATACCACTAGCCCATCCACTAAATGTTTTTGCATCTCTTATAAAATAACCACCATATCCACTTGTATATGTTCCTGCGTTTGTAAAAAAATCTACTAAATTTGTTCTAGTACTAGCTCTACCACTATTAAAACTTCTTTCTAACCAAGTCCAAACACCTGCACCAGATATACTACCACCATCGGTTGCAATATCAGGCCACCTTGCCATCAAATCTGAACCTTCAAAATAATTAAATATATCAAATTTAGCATCACCATCATCCAAATTAAAATTATTAGGATTTAATGTATTTCTTGTTGTCCAATAACTTGCAGCATAATTGAATGTAGTTCCTCTAGTTGCTTTCATTGCCATCATCCAACCACCACCATCAAATGTACTATCCATAATACAAAATGTTTTTGTCGGGCCGATTGTTGGTAGATTAATATAATATACACCATTCGGTGCATTCGTATTCATTGCTTTAATTGTTGCAGCAGAATCGGCAGGATTAAATGCCGAACCTAAAGGTGCATCCACTCCATATCTTCCTCTTTGTTCATTAAATACATTTCCAATTTCTTCATCACTTAATGCTCTATTATATATCATTACCGCACCCAAATATCCAACAAGTAATTCACCATCATTACCTTCACCAAATCTTAATGTTTCAGTATTTGTAGTAGAACTAACTGTTCCCGTTACATACGCACATCGTATTGTATTAATAAATGTAGCTTTTGATGAACCATCGCTTCGGATAACAACTTGTTGCCATTTACTACCTTCTATTGAATTTGTTGGAGTATCGATTGGTCCTAATGAATAATTTGTTTCATAGTGAATATATTTCAATGCACTTCTCAATGTTGCGGCATATTGTTGTGAATTACCTTTACTTATTAATCCATGCCAAGTAGTTCCACCCAAAGATGGATTAACCCAAATTAATGCGGTATATTGTTGTGTACTTGTAAAATCCAATGTACTACTATGTGCTACATTTGCTCTAGCAGTTCCATCAAAATAAAGTGAGCCACCACCAACAGTACTAAAAGTTACACCTGAACCAGGTAAGGTTAAATTATTTGAATTTCCTGATAAATCGGTTAAAGTAGTTCCGTTACCACTATAACAATTTGGATTACCTGCATCTATATAGCATACCAATCCAGATGTACTATAATTTTCTCTTTGTTTTTGTGCACTTACCCATTTACTACCATCATACATTTCAACTTCCGAACGAGATGAATTATATCTAATCATTCCCGTTGATGGTGTAGGTCTTTGTGTTCCTGTTCCGGATGGTAATGATATAAATCCGGTTGAACTCGTTATTGATGTATTTTTAAGTGTTGCCATATTATCTTAACCATAATTGAACGTGTGAAAGATACATTGCTTCATCAGCTTGTGCTTGGTCTGCACCACATACATGCCTTGCTGTAAAAGATGTAGATGCGTGGTCATAATATCCACTATCAAATACATAATATCCATCTTTATTGTAAGCACCATTTGCCCAAGGTCTATAAGTATATATTTTAGAACCACTCCAAGTTACACTTGCTCCAGATTGTAGAACAGAATAGGAAGGGTCTGTATTATATGTTTTAGTAAATCTTAAAAATTCAGTTTCTCCACCAGCCGAATTCATTAAAAATAAATTATTTGTTTCAGTATCCAATGAATCCACCATATGCCAAAACACAACATAACGAACTTGTGTGTGAGATGGAATAGAACTTAATGTTAATGTATATGTTGCAGGGCCTGTTGACCAACCGTGTGCAGTTACATGTCCTAATCCACCGAAATTTAACATTGAATAAGTTGTTGAATTATTCCAATTTCCGGTAAATAAATTAGCATCTCTGCCTTCATAATAGTACAAATAACTTTCACTTTTTGTAGAAATATTTGTCCAAGTATTGGTATAGAATTCAGGTCTATTTAAAGTAGTATTATATCTTAAATAACCACTTGCAGCAGATGGTCTTTCTGCTGTTGTTCCAGCTGGTAATTTTAAAAATCCCGTATCGTTAATTGTTACATTTTTAAATGTTGCCATTATATATTATATCTACTTCTTTGTGCGTTAAAATTTTGTAATATATCACCTGCCGATAAAACACTACTATATCCTCTTGCAATTGAAATCCTACCTTGCATATTTCCAACCGCTGCACTATATATACTACCTATGTTAAATTGACCTGTTCCTGTGTAAGTACCTGAACCTGTATGTGAATTTACTAAAGAACCATTTGCGTAAAATTGTTTTACGGCATTACTATTGTTATGTGTAAAAACAAATTGATTCCATGCATTAAATGTTAAACTATATGATGGAGTATCTAAATCATTTGAATATAATCCAAAAATCATACCTCTACTTGCCGATGAATTCCATAATATATGTAATCCTTGACTTGTAGAATACCCACCTTGCCCAAAAAGTCCTGCACCATTTGCTGTTATATAACACCATATTTCTAATGTAAAATTTTGTTGTAAATTTAGAGATGGTATATATGCATATCCAGCAGCTGCTCCAAAATTTATTGAACCATTATTTGATGTATCAAATGAAGTAGTTCCACTTAATTGAAAATGCCTACCATTACCACTTATATCATACCATAAATTTCTATTTTTTGCATAACTTGATGGTTTTGCTGCATCTACATGAAATAAAGTGTTTGTTGTTATAATTGGTCCTTCTGCTGCTCTTTCCGTTGATGGGTCTATCCAAAAAGTTCCGTTATAGTATTCAACTACACCCAATGTTGTATTAAATCTAGTATAGCCAGTTACAGGAGAAGCAGGTCTTTCTGCTAATGTACCACTTGGTAATCCAATAAAACCTGTATCATTTATAGTAAGATTTATAAGATTTGCCATTATTTATTTTCTTTTAAATCTTCAATTTCTTTCTTTAAATCTTTTATTGCTTCTATTAATACACCAACAATTCTACCATATGAAACTGAATCGATTTCTCCCTCTTCGTTTTTCAAAACTACTTCAGGTAAAACTTCATAAACTTCTTCAGCTATCACACCCATTTCTTTTACACCATTATCTTTCTTATCATATGTAACACCTCTCATTTGAAGAACTTTATCTAAACCATATTTAATAGTTTCAACATTTTCCTTATATCGTATTGATGAGTTTTCTGTAATTGTTCCTGCAAATGTTACATTTTGTGAACTATTAATTGTTACAGCAGTTGTACCATTGGTTGATAAAAACATCGAATTTGCACCTTCTGCATGTATTGTCATACCACCCGCTTGGTTACTATAAACATATGCACCACTTGCTCTATATTGACCGGAAGTTGAAAAAGAACTACCAAATAATGCAATACCAGCTCCGTTTGTAACACTATTATTTCCTAATTGAACATTTGTGTTTGAATTTGCCGTTGTATTTCTTGCAACAATTGTTGCTGCAGTAGTTCCCGTAGCAGTTATAGATTCAAAAGTAGGAGAAGATGTGCTTAAAACTGCTTGATTTATATAAGTTCCAAATCCATTTGTAGATGCGATGGCAACTTGAGATGAACCACTAACAACTGTGTTTACATTTAATTGCGTTTTAATTATAGTATTAATGGATGATGTAAATGATTCTAAATTAGCAGTTTCAACTTCTAATGTTGATAATCTTGTAAGTGCGGAACTGCTAAATGTTTCTAAATTAGCAGTTTCAACTTCTAATGTTGATAACCTTGTAAGTGCGGAGCTGCTAAATGTTTCTAAATTAGCAGTTTCGATTTCCAATGTTGATAATCTTGTAAGTGCAGAACTACTAAATGTTTCTAAATTAGCAGTTTCAATCTCTAACGCCGATAATCGATTTATTGCGCTTCCACTAGCTGTTGATAATTGATTTAATCTATCAGTTTGTGTTGAATTTGTTGTATCGTTTGAACCTGTGTATGTGTTTAATGAACTTAATATTTCTATTATTTGAGAAGAACCACTAACCACACCATCTATATCTAATTTATTTTTTATTGTAGTATTAATAGATGATGTAAATGAAGATAGTTGGTCAATTCTTGTTGTTTGTAAAGAATTTAATGTATCATTTGAACTCGTATATGCGTTTAATGATGATAATATATCTAATACTTGCGATGAACCTGATACTACACCATTTCCTGCGTTTATAGTTGTAACATTCAAAGTTCCTAAAGTAGTTGAACCTGTTACTTCTAAATTACCTGCAAATGCAGTATCAGTACCATTATGATAAATGTTTGATGAACTAATGTGGTCACCACCCATTCCCATTATTAATTTATTAGATGGCATTCCTACTTCATCTCCTAATGCTCCACTATTTCTTGGACCGGAAATTAACATACCACCACTATAAGAACTACCACTTGATTTTTGATAAACCCATCTTTCGTTTTGAGAATCCCAAAATAAAGAACCCGTTCCTGCGGTTGAGCCTGAATCGAATACGGATATACCACCAAATCTAACAGCAGGTGTATCGGTATTTAAATAAATTGTATTAGTTCCAATATCTACTGCCGATGCTGAAATATTTTGTAAAGATGATGAACCTTGTACAATTAAATCAGAAGTAATATAAAGAGAACCCGTAATAATTTGCGTTCCTATAAATGTATTAGAACCAGTAGTTGCATACTTACTTTCAATAACATCTAATCTAGTATTTGTTGAACCTGTATTGGTTTTTATTGTAGATAATTGTGCTGCTATTGAAGAACTAAATGTAGATAAATTTATTCCATTTATATTACCAGTCGTTGAAACAGAGCCGGTAATTCCTAAATCATTTCCAAATTGAATTGAGTTACCACCCGAAGATGTTACTTTATATCCGTCTTGTATTTGTAAAGTTCCTCTAACATCAATTAAGCCAGTAGTTGGGTCAAATAATAAATTACCACCACCTGATGTTTTTAATTGAATATCACCATCTGCTGATTGTAAAATAATACTATCACTACCGGCTTCTAAAATTTTAATTGATTGACCTACATCGGTCGTAATTTGAAGTTCTTGATTTGTAGAACCTAAAACTTTTGTACCATCTATATAAAGTGAACCAGATGAAACATATATATCTCTCCATTGATAAGTTGCCGAACCTAAATCATATGTGTTATCAATAGCAGGTAATATAGAACCACTTAATGTTTGTGTTCCTCTAAATGTATTAGAACCGGTTGTTGCGAATACACCATAATTTAATATTTGAGTAGAACCACTAACTACACCATTAGTTGCTGCTATTGAACCAGTCAATCCATTTACTACCATCACCGAGCCAGTTAAAGTAGTAGTACCCCAAATTCTTATTGAACCACTTACATCTAATTTGTTACCAAAATCATTTGTACCACCATTATGTCCAATTAAAACGCCACCACCCGTTGTAAATCTTACAGATTCAAATGATGTGTTTGGCCAAAAGGTCATTGCTTTAGATGAAACAACTGTGAATTTTGCTTCTGGAACTAAATATCCACCAACAAATACCGATGCACTAACTTGTCCGGTTGTTGAAAGATTAGATGGAGTTAAAACACCCGTAATTTGTGATGAACCACTAAAAATACCTCTACCTATTGTTTCATATCTCGTATCATATGAAGCAGTTAATTGAGAACTACCACTAATAATACCACTTGGTAATTGTGATGAACCACTAATAACACCACTTCCACCTAAAACTTGTATAGATGAACTTATTGCACCATTTAACGATGTTAAATAACTAGCTGATAATGCATATCTGGCATCGTATGAAGATGTTAATTGAGAAGAACCACTAATAATTCCACTACCACCTAATACTTGCGATGAACCACTAACAATACCACCAGGTTTTGATGCTATATTATCCCAAGTTGTTTGAGTAATACTTCCACTTAAAACATATCTTTCATCGTATGAAGATGTCAATTGTGATGATGAACTTACTGCACCATTTAATGATATTAAATATGAACCCGTTAATCCACCAATACTATGCCATTTTGCATCGTTTGAGCTCGTATACGCATTTAAGGAAGATATATTATTCGAAGAAGTTATAAATCCTAATGCACTTATTTGTGCAGATGATGATACTGTACCAATTGGTGTACTACCAATAATACCACCATTATCAATTCTACCAACAATTTGATTATTTAAAATGAAAATAATTTCATCTGTTCCAGGTATAATTTCAGTAGTACCTCTATCATTTGTAATAAATGTTTGATAACCTACCGGTCTACCCATATAGCTTTCAGCTTGGAAATCTACGGTATATTTTGTAGATTGATTATTTCCATCGCTTAAACTACCTGAATCAGGTAAATTATAATCCCAATCGTTTGCAGGTATTTCGGTATCAGCTGATGTATCAATTCCTGTCAATAAAGAACCATCTCCTACAAAGAAAGATGCAGTCACCGCACCTACTACATCTACATCGCCACCTACTACGATATCATTTGTTACATATATACTATCGCTTACATTAATATCATTTGTTACATTAAGTTCACCAAACGAACCTGTTTGTGTAATAGTAATTGAACCCGTTGTAGTCGAATTCGTTACAACAATATGTTCTATTGATTCGGTTGAACCCGATTTATGAATGAATGCTCTACCATCATAGGTATTGATTGCAATCTCTCCTAAATTAAGTGAACCAGTGTCTGGTACCTTACCCGATAACGCAGAGCGTTTGAGTATAATGTTTTGAGCCATATATATGGATGCCTTTAAAGAATTATGTAAGTCGAGGTAGTATATACTACTTCAATAGATATAGATTAAAAACAAAAAACCCTTCCAAAGAAGGGTCTTTAAAAAATATGTTTTATTTAATTAGAATGAACCACCATCTATCACATTACTCATAACAAAATTTGTACCATCGTATTGTAATAAATCACCGGAAGTTGTTGGTGCTGAAACATATTCAATTTTATTTGAATTTGCTTCATTTCTAAACATTACTCTTTTTGATGTTCCAATTGAACCACTACTTAATCGTAAATCTGCAAAACTACCTGTTGGTGAATCGAATACAGATGCTGATACTTTTGTATTTACAATAAATCCACTATAAGTGTTATTGAAACTCATAGATACATTAGCACCTGCAACTTCGAATCCTGCTCCATCTGATAATAAAGCTGATGTAGAACCACTTGCTAAAGTTATCAACTTATCTTCAATAACAAGTTGTGCAACATTCATAGTAACAGTGTTACCTAATATTGTTAAATCTCCACCGATTGTTGCATTTCCAGTTGTTTGTAGAGTTGCAAATGTTACATCGTTTCCGGTACCAACACCTTGTGGTGTACCTGTACCTTGTAATGTAACTACACTAGCGCTTATAGAAGCACTAAATGAATTCATTGATGAAGTATAAGATGATATTATTACATCTTTTGCTTCTTGTGAAGCTGTAAATGAATTTACCGATGCGGTTGCTGCTGCTAATTGGTCTACTCTACTTAATAGAGAACCACCTCCACCACCACCAACAGATGCTGATAAAGCTGCAATTGATGATGATACATTTGTAATATTGTCAGTTAATACTCTACCTTTATATTGATATCCAGATAGATAAACATATTGAGATGTAGTTGGTGCTAATGCGGTTGTAGTAAATTGTAAAACACCTGTTTTGTAATCAAAAGTGTAATTATTTACTGAAACTTGGTCACCTGCTACAACACCTGCTGATGTTGATGAATTCGATACAAATACCTTAACACCATAACCTGGAGTTGCATCTTCAGCGTTTGCATTTGCTAAAGATACTGCACCATACTTTGGTGATATAAAATTAGTTTGTTGATTAGGGTCAATTAACTGACCTCCAATACCTGCCGCTGATGCGGTTGAATTTGATAATAAAAACCAAACCTCACTTCTTGAGCCAGATGATAAATCAGAACGAGTTAAACCTGCTCTATAATAATACTGCATTACATTCTGCCCATTAACAGAATATATTGAACCACTTTGAGCACTTCCGCTAAATGGTAATCCAGTAGATGGTATTAAAGCCTGGTCAACATATACTTCATTGGCGTTGATGTCCAAAGTAGATGTGAATGCTTCTTGAGAGTCTGTAAAACTATCATGCGTATATCTTCTACTTTGGAGTAGTCTATTGGATTTGGATAATTTATCTATCGCCATTTTATTTTTTTATTATATCTTAATTATTAACTGAATGTTGTAGTTATAGATGTAACCGGTGTTGGGTCGCCTTTATATCTCACAATTACATAAATGTTTGTATAAGTTGCGTTTAATGTCATACCATCTCCGTTTCTTAATGGAATAGTATAAGTAGTAGTTGCTAATGAACCACCTGTATTACCATACAATGCGATTGTTTCTCCAAATGGATTTTGTCCATCGGTATTTGCCGTTTTATTAGCAATAAAGTTTGTTAATAAATCCGATGGGTCATATAATCTAGCAGGTGTATAAATCGTATTTTTAGATGATTCAAACAAAATAGCTGCTGCTACGGAGTTATTTGTTGTAGCTCCCCAGTTTACTAATGCTTGTCCTAAATTCAATGTCATCGAAGTTTTAGTTCCTGATGTTGTGAATTTACGAATATAATATTTGTAATCAGATGCTCCCGATGGGTTTCCTAGCCAATATCCATAAGTTCCACCAGGTCTAACCAAATAGCCAGGTTTAACTTGTAAATCAGTTGCTCCTAAATTATATAATCCAAATGTAGTTGTCCAAGGTGTTCCGTTAAATGCTAATACATTATCTGCTAATTGAATTCTATAATTCTCACCAACAAATGATTCAACTAATGCGGTTGAAGCATCTGCTCCTTGTGTTCTCGTAAA
>JACCDK010003276.1_pt1 | contig 11397 bp, 9 predicted proteins | sample 7445871 | NCBI WGS metagenome assembly JACCDK01 (sample SAMN15323436, study PRJNA562643) | freshwater metagenome | isolation source: river surface water | place: USA:Blue River Watershed | collected 2017-08-15
AAAACCTTGTAGACTCCGAGGTCCTATTTACCCAATTAAAAGGGAATGGATTAGAAGTTACACATGAGGCAAAAAAAGACACTGCGAACATCGTGGTGGTGAATACCTGCGGTTTCATCGACAATGCAAAGCAAGAATCCATTGATACCATCCTTCGTTATGCCGATGCCAAAGAGGCCGGTAAAATCGATAAACTTTACGTAACCGGTTGCCTTTCGCATCGCTACAAAGACGATTTAGAAAAAGAAATTCCATTGGTGGATTCCTTCTTTGGGACAAATGAATTACCTAGATTACTGAAGGCTTTAAAGGCCGACTACAAGCATGAGCTCGTGGGAGAGCGTTTATTGACCACGCCAGCGCACTATGCTTACCTAAAGATTGCGGAGGGTTGCGATCGTCCTTGTAGTTTTTGTGCGATTCCACTGATGCGTGGAGGTCACGTTTCGAGACCGATGGATGAATTAGTGAAAGAAGCCACTTCATTAGCCAAGAAAGGGACTAAAGAGTTAATTTTAATAGCCCAAGATTTAACTTTTTATGGGTTAGATCTTAAGGGAGAAGGGAAATCAGGTCGCCAACTCAAAGAACTGTTAGAGCGCCTATCGGACGTTCAAGGCATCGAATGGATCCGTTTACAATATGCCTACCCAGCTGGATTTCCCATGGAAATTTTGCAAACCATGGCGGAACGTGAAAATATCTGTAAGTATTTAGACATGCCCCTTCAAAGTGGATCCAATGCCATGTTGAAGCACATGCGCCGTGGCATTACCCGTGAGAAAACGGAACAATTGATTACCGACATCCGCGAAAAGGTACCCGGAATTGCGCTGCGTACGACTTTAATTTCGGGCTATCCAGGGGAACGAGATGCGGATTTTGAGGAGACTTATTCATTTGTGGAACGCATGCGTTTCGACCGCTTAGGTATTTTCAATTACTCGCATGAGGAAAATACCCATGCTTATTTAGTTCAGGATAATGTACCTGAAGAGGTGAAACAAGAACGTTCGGATGAGATTATGGCGCTCCAACAAGGGATTTCGGAGGAGCTAAACCAAGCAAAAATTGGTCAAACCTTTAAGGTCATGGTGGACCGCAAGGAAAGTGGATTCTTTATCGGTCGGACAGAACATGATTCACCCGAGGTGGACAACGAGGTCTTAATTCCAGCTGAGCAATATGCACGTCAGGGAGATTTCGTTCAGGTAAAGATCAACAAGGCAGAGGAATTCGATTTATACGGAGACATCGTTTCTTAATAACGCGGAACGCGCGCATCTACTTCACGGGACCAAGCATCAATGCCTCCGCTTAGATTAATAAGTTTATCAAATCCATGCGCTTGCAAATGGCGTATGACATACATGGAGCGCATCCCATGGTGACACATCACGAGACCGGGTAGGTCTTTGGGGATCATGTCAGCTTGTAATTGATTCATGGGCATGTTGATCGATCCTTCTAAACTGGCTAATTCCCATTCAAAGGGTTCGCGGACATCCAATACAAAATGAACATCTCCAGCCGCTAAGGCTCTTTGAGCGTCTGATGGCCCCATCTCCAAAGGCAGGGCTACTTTATTCGGGAAAATTCGATCCGTTGCGTCAGATGAACGCTCCATCTTAAACTGTTGCATGCGCATGCTTCGAACATCGAATCGAATCAAGGACGATTGCGCAGGTGAATTGAAGCCTGCCAAATAGAAGATAGCTTCCTTGGCTTGCATCAGCCCCATGATACCTGGCAAAAATCCAAGCACACCTGCCTCGTTGCAATTTGGAATCTCGCCGGCCGAAGGTTCATCAGGAAAAAGACAACGATAGGTAGGCCCCGTTCCGTGGGCATTACAGACAGCTAACTGACCTTCCCAGGTATGAATCGCCGAATACACGAAAGCCTTGCCATAGCGAACACAGGCGTCGTTAATGAGGTAGCGCGTATCAAAATTATCGGTACAGTCAACCACCAAATCCGCCGCCACCACCAACTCAAGATTGCTCATCGAAAACTTTGCAGCAATAGCCTCTACTTGAACGAGTGGATTTAAAGCCTCAACGTAAGTTTTAGCAGCTAATACTTTGGATTGACCGATTTGATCGTTTCGGTAAATGGTTTGTCGGCCTAAATTACTCAACTCCACCACATCATGATCCACCAATGTTAAGCGTCCGACTCCCGCAGCAACTAGATAAGGAATGACCGTCACACCGAGTCCCCCAGCACCAATCACCAAGACATGCGCGGCTTTCAAGCGCAGCTGTTGGTCCATCTCCCACTCTGGAATGGCCAACTGTTTTTGGTAGCGTTTAAATTCGTCAGGACTCAACATAATGGAAATAAAAAAGCCTCCTTGTTTTCAAGGAGGCTAATTTCGATAAAAATATTGATATAATTAAACGCTCAACGTACCCTTACGAGCTGCAGCGATTAAAGTCTTCTCAAAACCGTTTTTGTTAATGGTACGGATAGCCTTTGCAGACACTTTCATACGAACCCAAACACCTTCTGACTCTAAGAAAAATTTCTTAGTCTGTAAGTTTGGGAAAAACTTACGCTTCGTCTTATTATTCGCGTGTGATACATTGTTACCTACACGAGTTCTCTTACCAGTCAATTGACAAACCTTTGCCATAATATTGTATTGTTAAAATTGTATGCGCTTAAAAATGGTTTTCCCTTAAAGGGATTGCAAAAGTAGACAAATTTTCTAAAAATACCAAAGGTCTTTGTAAAATTTATAAAATGCCTTGGATTGTGTATCTTTGAAACATGGCCAAACGAAAAACTGAGGAATCCCTTCGTAAGAAAATCATATCGTCCTTGATATGGTTGGGTACCTTACCCTTGTGCCTTTACACGCTACTGACCTACCTACTGAGCTATTCGCTCATCATTGATCATTGGCTAGCGGGCTTCATGATGATGACCCTGCCTTATGCACAAGTTCTCTGTTTGATTTCCTTACTTTACTGGTTATTTCGTCGGGCCAAAAGGGCTCTTTTACCTTTGATTGTTCTGGCCTTAGGCTATGGATTTATTCCACGAAGTGTCGTTTGGAACACAGCCAAGACATCAGTTAAAAATGAATTGCGTGTGTTAAGCTATAATGTCTACGGCATGTACTCGAACAATTACGCGGGGAATGAAGAAAAGGTCAAGGCCTTAAAAAGTTTTATGTTGGACTATCAAGCAGATATAAAATGCTTTCAGGAATTTTATTCCCATGCTGATCGTAAAGCCTATCGAACGATCAATATGATGAAGGAAGATTATCCACATTATGCCTTCATCCCTTTGAAAGAAGATTTTTTTGAGGCGAAAGAAAAAATGGGGCTTGCTATTTTTTCCAAATACCCGATTATTCGGCAGGCAGGTAAACAATTTGGGAACTCGGCGAATGGCTATATTTATGCGGATATTGTTGTCAAGGATGATACCATTCGGGTAATCAACGTGCAGTTGTGGTCGATGGGCATTCGAGTCGGACGAGTGACTGGAAAAATCCGGGATCAGGACTATGAAGATGCCAAAAAAGAAGGTCGCGGTATTATGAACTCACTTCGTAAGGGCTTCATTCATCACCGGGATGAAATGACCCAAATTAATCGACTCATTCAAGAAAGTTTACACCCAGTTATACTCGTAGGGGATCTAAATGAAACCCCTTATGGCTGGGCTTATGGCACCTTGCGTGAGCGCTTGCAAAACTCATTTGAAGAGGCGGGTCGCGGATTTGGATTTACGTTAAATCGAAGTCCTTACCTGGTACGAATTGATAATCAATTTTGTTCCAAAGATTTTCAAGTTCAGCAATTTATCACGCTTCGAAACATCAAATATTCTGATCATTTCCCGATTGCAGCGATTTACTCATTAAAATAAGGCACCAAGGGTAAATTGTATCCAGTGGAATTCCTTGTCCCGACGAATCACTAACTCTATTTTATCTCCCGACTTTCGACGAAGGATGCGGTTTATCTCCCCCAGTGTGAGTGCATCTGCCCGTTTCCCATTGATGGTCCAAATTTCATCCCCAGCTAAAACACCTGAAACGGCTGCAGGTGAAAATGGCTGAACAGCTTCCACGACAAAAATTCGGTAAAGAGGTCCTTGAGCCCGAAGGTTTAAGCCAGACATCCCAAAATCGAAACTACGTTTCCATTTTCGTCCATTCGGTTTAAACAATACATATTGATCTAGATAATGAAAGGTTATCGTAAATCGACGCAAAAATTCACCACCTAAACTGCCCTGTAAGCCACCCTTTGAGAGATCTAAGGCCGACTTATTTTGAGGAAAAGCCGTCGGAACATTGGACCAAGTCAAAGATCCCAATCGCATATTGGGTACCCGCCCCCAATAACCTACAATGGATCCATTGAGACCCTTCCCCAAGTAAACCAATTGATTCGATCGACTAAATTGGCTCGAATCTATCCCCTGCCCCTCCAAAAAAAGGACATGTCCTGCTCCAGAGTCAAGCAATAGCCGATTATTCATGTCTCCCTGCTTACTTTGAATGCCCATCGTATTTAGGTAGGGTTTATTCTCAGAAATCTCTAAATCGAATCGCTGGCCCTTTCGTTTCCGATACCGATATCGATTCGGCTGCGTTAAGACTAGCTGATGACGCGCATAATCAATGCAAACGACCAAATTCGAAAATAATTCATAGCCTATGACTCCATGGATTTTTGTACCAACAAATTCTGAAAGATTGAGCTGATCATTCGATACGTAAATAATGTTCTGATGCAAAGCCACTGCTTTCCCCAAATTCAATTGATTATCAATCACCACGTCAGCTTGAATGGGATCTCCATTGCCTAATCCCAAGAGACTTAGTTTGCGTAAAGATTTTAATCCTAATTTTTGGTAAACCGAGGAGTCCGTTAACAACGTAGTGCCTAAGCCCGTATCAACTAAAAAGCGTAAGGTATCAGACTTATTCAGTTGGAGCGGAACAACGATAAGGTTAGCATATAACTCAAAAGGAACCACGAGTTGTCTCTGTTTGGGATTCCACTGAAAACCCAAACCATATTCTTTTAAGGAATCTAGCGAATAAGAATTCCCGGGCCATGAAAGACCCATAAACGCCAAGAAGATAAAAAGGATTCTCATAGGTCTAAATCTACTCAGGTAAAACGAAAAATTCATCTATTTTTGTCAGAAGCTATGCAGAAAAAATCAAAAAATCAGTTGTGGAAAGTTCTTGGAACAAATTTCGGCGTGGCGGTGACACTCGGCGGGACGTTGGGAACTGGGATTTTACGCAAACCCGGGCCTATCGCGGAGCAATTACATAACCCCACCTTGGTCATTGGACTTTGGCTTATCGTTGCCATCTATGCATTGTTAGGTGTCTCCTGTGTTTTGGAATTAAGTTTATCTGTTCCTAAAGCAGGTTCTTGGTATGGCTATGCAGAACGTGCTTTTGGCCGTTACATTGGATTTTTAGTAGGCCTCAGCTCTTGGCTAGGCACAGTGACCGCTTTGGGATTTGGATCGTATACTTGCAGCGAATACCTCGCCATTTTATTTCCAGCTTTACAAGACTATGTGCTATTTAGTGCCGTGGGGATGCTGGTCTTACTCTGGTTTTTTCATCAATTAGGCGTTGTCGCAGCCGGGAAATCCCAAGAATGGTTTAGCGGCATCAAGGCACTCGCTCTCATCGGCTTCATTTTCATTTGCCTCCTTGCTGGCGAAGGTGGAACTTGGAAAGCCAGCCCAGCAGCTCCCACGGGAATGCCACTTTGGTCGGGCATTTTAACGGCACTACTCTCCATTTTTTACGCCTTCGACGGATGGCATACCGCCTCTTACTTCACCGAGGAAAACAAAGATCCCGTCAAAAGCATGCCAAAATCCATGTTCATTGGGGTTATCCTTGTGGCTGTCATCTATCTTCTCATCAACATAAGCATTCTCTACACGCTCTCTTGGCCTGCATTGAGTCAAAGTAAATTGGCAGCCGCCGATGCCATGCAGAAGATCTTAGGGGCACAAGCAGGCCGTTGGGTCACCACCTTTTTAATGCTGAGTATTTTTGGGATTTTGAATACACAGGTCATGTTCGCACCACGCGTTCTCTTTTCGATGAGTCGGGACGGACTGTTTTTCGCGCGCGCAGGAGAAGTAAATCAACACGGAAGTCCTACCGTGGCAACGCACATAACCGTGGGACTGGCTTGTCTTTTTTTAATCAGTAGTCAATCGATTAGCGACCGACTCTCTGACATTGCTACTTTCTTCTTTGTAGCAAGTTATTTAGCAGGCTTCGCCTCATTGCTAAGACTTAGAATGACAGAACCGAATCTCCCGAGGCCCTATCGGGTATGGGCGTACCCTTATTTGCCTATCGTTCTTGTGACTATTTCTAGTTTGTTCTTAATGGGAACCTTGGTACAAAATGTAGGAAGTATCCCCTTTGTCGCCGCCTTTATGGTAATTAGCTATGTGATTTACCGAATTGGTTTATCGAAGCGCATTTAACAACCATAAGTATTCCATTTGAGCATTGGCGTCCATACGTTTATGGAGATTCCCCATAATTGAAAACACATACAATTTGCCTTTGGAGTTTCGATAGAATCCTGAAAGATTATATGTATTTCCAAAAGAGCCTGATTTTGCATAAAAACGGGACCTTGAATCATCCAATTTCATTTTTCTAATCGTTCCTGTTCTCCCCGATTCCGGCAATAACTTAAACAATCGTTCCTCACCTACCTCTTTTTTTAATTGCAATAAGACAGCAACTAAATCTTGAGGACGCATCAAATTATATCGAGACAATCCCGAACCATCAACCCACCTCAGTGGTAGCAATAAAGAATCCTCTTTCGTCAAATTTTCGATAATTTTTCGGGTAGGTCCGACCCAATTCCTTTTCGCGGCGATTAGGTATAAAAGCTGCTCCGCGATTTGGTTGTCACTATCTTGCAACATGGGGGCAAATAAACTATCGATCTTGCCCGCGTAGACCAATTTAGAGCGATGATCAAATGCCCTAGGCTGAGTCAAGATGGGGACCTTGATTTCGTAATTCAATAAATCCGCAGTTTGTTTTGCCGAAGTAATGAACGGAATTGACCAAAGTGACTCCCCCGTTCTGTGGTACTTTACCTCAAACTGATTGGCATTACGATCCCGTTTAGGATAAAAAGACTCCCCCAGATTTACTTGAGAAATAAAATATTCAGGGTAAACAGTCATTTTTCCATCTTTTATGTGAACCCGCACCTGATTATTGTACATGGGAAGCAAAGAGATCTCTGCTGAATAAGAATCCATGTAATCATCCCAGGCCCAACCTGCCCCCAGGGGCATCACATTCTTATCAGAATCTGCTAAAACCAATACTTTATTCGTTGAGGCAAGTTTTTTAAAAAGCGCATCCCCCTTAAGTTCCGGATGTCCCAAACTGGGATCCCCTGTCCCCCAAAAATAGAGGGTATCCGCCGTTTCATAAAAACGATAGGCCGGAATTGAATCTTTTAAAATTCGATTAGCTTCTAAAAAAGTCACCAACTTCGCATTGGATGCCGGCATAAAATAATGATCGGCATGGTGCTCAAAGACTGTTTTTTGTGTTTCAACTTCTTGAATCAATACGCCTGAGGCATATTCAGCGAAATGCGTCGACCTAAATTTTTTTGCAAGTCGGAGACTGGTACATGATGAGGCTAAGACGCCAAGCAAAAGCAGGAACCCAAATTTTTTCATAGCTTAAAGGTAAAAAAAATCTGTATTTTCGTGCTTATTTTAAACCCATGCTTGTAGGTTTTGTCATCTTTTATTTGATACTGAATTTGTTGGTAGGCTGGTTTGCTAGTACCAAAGTTCGGACGACGACCGACTTCGTTTTAGCGGGTCGGACCCTTTCTTTTGGTTTGGCTACCATGGTCACATTCGCGACTTGGTTCGGATCAGAGACCCTACTTGGCGCACCCAAAGAATTTGTTCATGGCGGATTATATGCAGTTATTGAAGAACCATTTGGCGCGGCATTAGGTCTATTTATTGTGGGGGCAGTCTATGCACGCAAACTTTATCCCCTACCCGTACTCACCTTTAGCGATTTCTTTCGCATTCGTTTTGGCGGCCTTTCAGAAAAAATTTCCGCCCTCGTCATGATTCCATCGTATTTTGGATGGATTTCAGCCCAATTAGTAGCCCTTGGACTTACGCTTCATTTGTTGTTACCGATTAGTACAGAAATGGGCATCGTTGTAGGTGCTCTTTTGGTGATGACCTATACACTCATGGGCGGAATGTGGTCGATTTCCATCACCGACTTCCTTCACAACATTATTTTGATTGTTGGACTCCTCTTCTTAGCATTTGTATTGCTCGATAAAATCCCTGATTTTAATGCCTTTTTAGCCCAACAACCAAAAGGTTTTTTCCGATTCACCCCACAAAGCTCCGAACCGGTCGAGTGGTTAAAATATATTGGAGCGTGGATGGTTATAGGCTTGGGGAGCATACCACAACAGGATATTTTCCAACGGGTCATGTCGGCAAAAAGTAGCCCAATCGCAGCCAAAGCCAGTCTTGCCGCAGGAGGCATGTACCTCACGATTGCATTACTTCCCTTGCTAATCGGCTTAATAGGCGTTCGATTATATCCAAGTTTATTGTCCAATGATAACCTTTTGATTCCGCATTTGGTCATGCAATTCATGCCTTATGGGATACAAATTCTTTTCTTAGGTGCCTTACTATCAGCGCTTTTGAGTACTACCAGTGGAGCTATTTTAGCGCCGGCATCCGTGCTCGGAGAGAACCTTTGGAAGCCTTTGTTAAAACATCCTTCCGACAAAAAAGTCCTCCTGATTATCCGATTCTCTGTCGTTTGGGTGACCTTAGCGTGTATATGGATGGCGGTGAGTCGGCAAAACATCTTTGAACTCGTAGGCGAAGCCTCCGCTTTCAGCTTGGTGTCACTTTTTATTCCTTTGAATGCTGGATTGTGGTGGAAGCGCGCCAGTGCGATGGGGAGCCATTTAAGTATGCTATTGGGATTATTCGTTTGGGCCTACTTTAATTTTATTGCCCCGCAAGAAATTCCAGCCATCTGGTTTGGATTGGCCGCAAGTCTAATCGGGCTGTTGGCGGGAACTTATCTTTTTCCTAGACCAACCACGGTTGCTGAATAGTACCGACGTATTTCCCTTTTTGTTGGGTAATGAAAAGGTCAATCAATTCCGTCCCAATATTTGGATACATGGTTATTTGGCTCAACTGATTTAGAGGCATCCAAAGGACTTCTTGGGCATTGGTTTCCCCAACTTGCAATGCGGGAATCCCACCGATGAGCTCGCCTTCAAATAGAATGTGTAGGACATCATCTCGGTTTTCGGACCCGCTCACTTGGCCCATGAGTAGCATTTGGCCAACCTCCACATCGATTCCAAGTTCCTCCATACATTCACGAACAATTGTTTCAGTCAATAGCTCGCCAGAATCTGGATTTCCACCGGGTAGATTATAGATAAATTGATCGCCATATTGGTATTTCATGACGAGTATGTGATTGTTTTCAAATAAGACTAAGGCTGGTCGGCAACGCATAAATAAGGGTAATACAAATCAAATTAACATTATTTTTCGAATTGTCCTACCTTTGTAACTCTAAAACTAGCGAAATGACGGTACAAGACGTTTGCCAATCCATGGAAAAATGGGCGCCACTGAGCTGGCAAGAATCCTACGATAATGCAGGATTACTCTGCGGAAATAGGAGCCAACAAGTAAAGGGCGTATTGATCAGTTTAGATTGTACAGAAGCTGTGGTACAAGAGGCTATCGAAAAAGGCTGCAACATGATTGTAGCTCATCACCCCATCGTGTTTAAAGGCTTAAAGTCATTAACTGGGAAAGATTACGTGGAGCGGACGATGATTCTAGCCATTAAACATGACGTCGCAATCTATGCCAGTCATACCAATTTAGATCATGCGCCCCAAGGTGTAAGTTTTCATTTAGCAAATAAATTAGGCTTGATCCATGGTAAAGTGCTCCGCCCCTTCCAGCAAGCCCTGAAACAATTAACCTATTTTGTCCCGACGGATTCCGCGACCAAAACCCGTGAAGCTATACATGCGGCTGGCGCAGGAAACATTGGGAATTATTCAGAATGTAGTTTTAGTCAGACGGGTACAGGACGATTTAGACCTAATGAAATAGCTAGCCCAACGATCGGATCAGCAAACAAATCGGAAGAGGTGAACGAAGAACAAGTTCAGGTAATCTTTCCAAAACATCTCGAAAAAGGAATTTTAGCGGCCTTATTTCAAGCCCATCCCTACGAGGAGGTAGCCTATTTTGTGACAAGTTTAGATAATACATGGGATGAAGTTGGCTCAGGCTACATCGCAGAATTACCCCAAGCAATGGCTTCAGATCAGTTTTCGAAACACCTTAAGCAATCGTTGGGATTAAGCCACTTTCGCCACACAGCGTGGTTAGGCCGGCCGATTCAGCGGATTGCCGTATGTGGGGGAGCAGGAAGCTTTTTGTTGGGGGATGCAATTAAAGCAGGCGCAGATGTATTTATAAGTGGTGATTTCAAATATCATGAATTCTTTGATGCCGAAAATTATTGCACTATTTGCGATATTGGGCATTATGAATCCGAAGTCATGATAAAGGAAGGAATCCATGCATATTTATCAAATAATTTTAGTACTTTTGCCGTTCTGAAAAGTATGACCAACAGCAATCCTGTGAGTTATGCTTAAAATTAGAGCGAATTAATAATTCAAACGCAACAACAAGAATGGCTACAGTTACCGAAACTACAATTGCCCAAAAGTTAGAAGCATTATTAAAGCTTCAAACCATTGATTCAGCCTTAGACAATATCAAGAAAGTACGAGGTGATTTACCCGAGGAGGTTCGTGATTTAGAGGATGAAATCGCTGGTTTAGAAACACGTTTAACTAAATTCCAGTCGGAAATCGTTTCTTTCGAGGAACAAATTTCGAACTATAAAATCTCGAAAAAGGATTCTGAGAAGCTTATTGTCAAGTACAAGGAGCAACAAATGAACGTTCGTAACAACCGTGAATTCGATGCAATTTCGAAAGAAATCGAATTACAAGGTTTGGAGATGGAAATCGCTGATAAGCGTATCAAAGAAATCGATTTCAAAGTTTTAAATAAGAATGACGAAATCGCTTCCTTAGAATCTGCTTTGTTTGAGCGTAAAAAGGATTTAGAAATCAAGCAAAAAGAATTAGAGGTTATCATTAGCGAAAGCGAAGAAGATGAGCAAAAATTCTTAAAAGATCGCGAGAAAGCGTTAAAGAGCGTTGAAGAGCGCCTATTGAAATCTTACACAAAATTACGTGGAAACGCGATCAACGGCTTAGCCGTGGT
>JACCDK010151053.1_pt1 | contig 11396 bp, 9 predicted proteins | sample 7445871 | NCBI WGS metagenome assembly JACCDK01 (sample SAMN15323436, study PRJNA562643) | freshwater metagenome | isolation source: river surface water | place: USA:Blue River Watershed | collected 2017-08-15
ACTGCTTGAATTCATCAGTCAGTTGCTCGTGAACTTGGATAGGGACAAATAGTACCGTCACCTTCTCTTCCACCACCGCTTTGATTTCACTAGGTCTGGCCGCTGAGCAACAAGTCAAGGATAGTGCACAGGTCTCTCCTGCTTCCAGATAGTATAAAAATAGTTCCTTCCCGTCCTCGTCCATGCGCATGATCTTGATGGAACCTTCCAGTACCAAAGGAACAGCCTTTACAAATTGTCCGGGTTCCATTAAGGTTTTACCAGGCTCAAAGGTTGAAAACTGACCTTTTTCCAATAAACGATCCAATAGTTTGGGGTCGGTTAGGTTGGGTAATGCTTGCCTAAGGATTTCTCTAGTCATGAATTAAAAGTAAGGAACAAAAATGGATTTGACTACGGATTTGATTCGGTGATCCAAATCACAATAGGCATTAAAAAAAACACCATTCATCCAAAAATCCCTATTTTCCTGTAGGATCCTGTGCTAATTTTGAGTTCAAGTTTTTGACATGAAATTCTGGATTTACTTTCTATTCCTTTTGGTGGGAACTGGGCCCGTTGCGCTAGCTCAGGAACTTCGTGTATTGGATTACGAAAGTCAAAAGCCCATTTCTGGAGTTCAACTTGTTGACAAAAAATCAAAAGTAAGTACCTCCACCACAGAAGAAGGAATCACGAACCTTTCTGTCTTTCAGGGAAAACCCCCACTTACCTTTTCACGACTAGGATACAAAAGCAAAACACTTTCTTGGGATGAACTCGAGGCAGTGAATTACTTAGTTTACTTAGAATCTAGTTCCCTCACGCTAGCTACCACGGTGATTTCCGCATCAAGATGGAATCAAAACGAAGCCGATGTTTCGGGAAAAGTGCGGCAACTGGACTCCGAATGGCTTGACCTTCGCAATCCTGTTACCACGGCAGATTGGTTAGGATCCTCTGGAGAGGTATTTGTTCAAAAAAGTCAACTGGGAGGAGGAAGCCCGATGATCCGAGGGTTCTCCGCCAATCGTCTCCTCTACTCCATCGATGGGGTGCGGATGAATACGGCAATTTTCAGAAGTGGCAATCTCCAACAGGTGATTTCGATTGATCCCTTTTCCCTTCAAAATACTGAGATTCTTTTTGGACCAGGTGCGGTGATGTATGGATCGGATGCAATTGGTGGGGTGATGGTCTTTGAAACCCTCCGCCCTGATCACCAAAATCAACAACTCAAAGGAAACTTGGTCAGTCGGTTTTCCTCCGCCTATTCTGAAGAAACGCTCCATGCAGACTTCAGCTATGGCAAAGGGAAATGGGCCTTTGTCACGAGTGCCTCCTACTTTGACTATGGAGATTTGAAAATGGGGAAAAATAAAGGACAAGCCTCCTATTTACGGACCACCTTCGTGGAACGCCTCAATGGAATTGACCAAGAAGTCACCAATCCCAACCCAAGAAAGCAGGTCGGCGCTGGCTACAAACAAGTAAATCTGATGCAAAAAATCAGTTTCAAAGCTTCCACTAATTCAACAATCGACTATGGGTTTCATTACTCCTCCACAGGCAATATTCCCCGCTACGACCGCTTAATTGAAAGACGAGACGGAAAACTGAGATTTGCACGATGGGATTATGGTCCACAACGCTGGACGATGCAGCAACTCAACTGGAAAACCACAAGACCTACAAAAGCCTATGACCAAGCAAAAATTACCGCTGCTTTTCAATGGTTTGAAGAAAGTAGAATCGAGCGTCGGGTGGGCAATACCACTCAATTTGAACGAGTAGAGCAGGTTCAAGCTTCTTCACTCAATGCAGACTTTATTAAAACCCTTTTCCAATCCCATTTCCTTAGCTATGGGGTGGAGGCCGTTATCAATACAGTAGATTCGAAGGGACAGTCCTTCAATATTTCCAATCAACAGGTTGCCGCTGCTTCCTCGCGCTATCCAAATGCTACTTGGACCTCCTGGGCGGTCTATGCCAATTATGCAGCCCCGCTTAGCCCCAAATTGAAGATGCAATCGGCGTTGCGCTACAATATCAATGGGATTAATGCAGACTTTTCGAATAACCTGAAATTTTATCCCCTACCCCAACTTCGGTTGAAAGATCAATACCATTCGCTTACAGGTAACTTGGGTTTGGTATACCAACCTGATCCCAGCTTCAGTATCTCCCCCCAAGTATCAACTGGGTTTCGTGCGCCCAATGTAGATGACCTTGGAAAATTTTTTGATTCACAGCCCAAAACCGTTTTGGTGCCTAACCCTAATTTGAGACCTGAGTATGCTTACAATGCCGAGTTAAACCTAAATAAAATACTCTTTGGGAAAATCAAACTCGATGTAACAGGTTACTATACTTGGCTAGATCAAGCGATGGTGCGAAGACCGAGTACTTGGAATGGTCAATCTCAACTCCTTTACAATGGAGAGATGAGCCAGATTTTTTCCATCCAAAATGCTGCTTTTGCAGAAGTAAAAGGCATCCAAGCGGGAATGGAAGTTGCGATAAGCAAACAACTCCTACTCACTTCCAACTACAACTGGCAAAAAGGAATAGAAGAGTTGGAAGACAAGACCACGAGTCCCTCTCGGCATGCAGCGCCTAACTTTGGAGCAACTAAACTTCGCTACCAAGGCAAGAAAATGACGCTTGAGTTGAGTACACAGTACAGTGCCGCCATGCCCTTTGAAAAAATGCCTCAGGAAGAAATCGGTAAACTCGCCATTTATGCCACAGATGAACAAGGAAATCCTTACTCCCCTTCCTGGTTCATCCTTAATTTCGCTGCACGGATCCCCATCTTCCCAGGCATTCAAGCAAATATAGGGGTAGAAAATTTAGGTGACCTGCAGTATCGAGGCTACAGTTCTGGAATTGTAAGCCCAGGCAGAAACTTTCAATTGTCCTTGAAAGGGACTTTTTAAGGCATTTAAACTAGTGATTTGTCCGTAGGCATTTACGACTAAATGAATTTGGAAATTTCTTCCTTATTTTTCTTTAGATTCATTCCAAATACCCGTACTTTTGGTCAAAGGTTAGCAAACACAAATGACTGCGGATCAACTTACGCTCAATCAATCTGGAAAGATTTTGGAAATCACCTCCTCCCCATTAAAAATCAATTTAATGGAATTGGGATTTCTTCCAGGTAAACAACTAACCCTTCAGCACAGAGCTCCTTCAGGTGGACCCATGGCCTTTCAATTGGATGAAACCTTACTAGCTTTGCGAAAAAATGAGGCTTCCTTGATTCGTATCGAACTGATTTCCTGAGCATGGCATCTACAGATCATTTCGAGGGAACCGGTACTCCACAAATTGCCATCATTGGAAATCCCAATGTAGGCAAGTCTACCATTTTCAATTACCTCACGGGCCTCAACCAAAAAATTGGAAATTATCCAGGCGTAACCGTAGACAAGAAAACCGGAATCCTTCAAATTCAAGAAGAAAATTTTGAAATCCTAGACCTTCCAGGTACATACAGTTTATTCCCCAATTCCGAAGACGAAATCATCGCCCACCGGGTGCTGAATAATCCAGAACTGGAAAAAAGACCGGATTATGTTCTGCTGGTGATTGATTCCACCCAACTATCCAGAGGGCTTTTTCTAGCCACGCAATTGATCGATTTGGGAATCAACCTGACCATTCTCCTCAATATGGCGGATTTGGCAGCTGCAAAAAACATTGAAATTCGGAGTTACGAACTCTTTAAGCAGCTGGGAGTCCCCATCCTTCAAACCGATGCGCGAAATCAAAAAGGTCTAGAGCAAATCAAAGAACTGATTCACCAACGGAATTTTTCAAAAGCCCCTCAATTTGTCAATATCCTAGAAGTAGTTCCTGCTACTTTGCTGGACCAGGTGAAAGAGAAATTTGGCTTGGAAAACAATTACCAGGCCTACCAGATGATTCGATTTGGCGCAAAGGATAAGTCCATCTCCGAAGTGAAACGAAATTGGCTGGCCCAAGCCTTAGCAGAAAGTGGATTTAACTTGGAAGAGGCCCAACTCGAAGAAACCAAGATCCGATACAAGAAAATCACCGAACTGGTCACCAAATCCCTGACCAAAAAATCGGCACCAAAGGCGAAGTCTAGGATCGATAAAGTGGTGTTGCATCCTTTCTGGGGTTATTTCATTTTTATTGGAGTACTCCTATTGATCTTCCAAACCCTCTTTTCCTGGGCCTCTTACCCCATGGATTGGATCGATGGTTTTTTTGCTGATATCAGTGGAAGAATACTGAACAGCATGCCCGATGGGCCACTCACCCGTCTTTTGGCTGAAGGAGTGATCCCTGGAATTGGTGGTGTGGTCATCTTCATTCCTCAAATCGCACTGCTGTTTGGCTTTCTAGCCATCTTGGAAGATACTGGCTACATGTCACGGGTCGTGTTCCTTTTGGATCGATGGATGCGTCCCTTTGGCTTGCATGGCAAAAGCATCGTGCCCTTAGTTTCTGGTGTTGCCTGTGCCATTCCAGGCGTCATGGCGGCTCGAAATATTTCCAACTGGAAGGAGAAAATGATTACCATCTTGGTCACTCCACTGATGAGTTGCTCCGCCAGGCTACCGGTATACATCATCTTGATTGGGTTGAGTGTCCCCGATGAACAAGTATTTGGCTTTATCAACCTGCAAGCACTTGCGCTACTGAGCCTCTATGTGTTGGGTGTACTGGGCGTTTTGGGAACTGCATTTTTGCTCAAAGTCATCCTCAAAACGGATGAGAAGAGTTTCCTGATGACCGAACTCCCTTCCTATCGCATTCCTCGATGGAAAGATGTAGGGATCACCATGTTCGAAAAGTCTAAAACCTTCGTCTTTGAGGCAGGAAAGGTGATTTTGGCCATATCCATCGTGCTTTGGGTATTGGCATCCTACGGACCTCCTGCTACCATGGAAGAGATTCGTCAACAGGGAATTGCCCAGCAGGAACAGGCATCCACTCCTGAGGAGGTAGCATTGATTGAAGCAGAAACCAGTTCGCTATTGCTTGAGAATTCATTCATTGGCATTATGGGAAGGGCGATTGAGCCCGCCATTCAGCCTTTGGGCTACGATTGGAAAATTGGGATCGCACTCATCACTTCCTTTGCAGCTCGAGAAGTATTTATTTCTACGATTGCCACCATCTACAGCATTGGCGGCGACCTAGAAGACGACTTGACCATACGAGAGAAACTCGCCACCCAGGTGAATGCCAACACGGGAGAGAAAACATTTACTCCCGCCACCTCCTACTCTTTACTGGTATTTTATGTGTTTGCCATGCAATGCATGAGCACCTTAGCGGTAGTCAAACGAGAGACCAAAGGCTGGAAATGGCCTATTATTCAAACGGTTTACATGAGCGTCCTGGCCTACTTCATGGCCTGGATCACCTACCAAATCTTTAGTTAAGATGTGGCAGCAAACTCTCGTCCTCCTTGCCGTCCTAGGGGCGATTTACTACCTCATTCGGAAATTTTTCCAAAAACCAAAGGGAGGGGCGACTTGCGACAAATGTGCTAAGCCCTAAACTCTGTGCAAGGGACATGGATTTCCCAATTATTTTTGTGAATATTGGCTTATGCGAAAAGTAGCCTTCCAAAGCATACAAACCACCCTTTTTTCCTATGTAGGCGTGGTCTTGGGCTACATCAATGTCCTTTGGCTGTATCCCTATGCCTTGGACACCACCCAACTCGGAACATTTCGCACCATCCAAGACCTAGGATTGCTGCTTGTCCCCTTTGCACAGTTGGGTCTAGGTCACGGAATCACCCGCTATTTCCCCAAACTCGAACGAAACCATGCTGCACTACTGACCTTTGCCTTACTCTTTTCCTTTTTGGGATTTGCTGTGGTATCGCTTTTGTTTTTTGGGTTTAAGCAGCAAGTCATTTCACTCTTTGCTTCCAATTCCCCTGAGGTCATCAATTTTCTTGGCGTAGCCTTGCTTGTTGCCTTGTTTTCAGTTTGGAGTAGTGTTTTGGATGCCTTTGCCCGGTCCTTTGTCAAAGTGGGAATTCCTACCTTTTTCAGAGAGGTTTTCCTTCGACTTCTCACCTCCATCTTAGTTGCCCTTTACCTGCTCAAATGGATAAATTTTGACCAAGTGATGCTGGGATTGATAGGGGTTTATGGTGCTTCCTTGGTTGGCGTCGCTACCTACTTAGTTTGGCTAGGCGTATTGAAACTGGATTTTTCTTGGAACCAGTTTCCGAGCGGTTTTAAAAGTTCGCTCCTTAAATACAGTTTGATTACCTTTTTGGCAACAGCAGCGTCTACCCTGATCCTAAAGATAGACTCGGTCATGATCAGCTCCATGCTGAGTTTGGAAGCCAATGCCATCTATTCGATTGCATTTTACATGGCCTTGGTTATTGAACTTCCAAGAAGAGCAATTTCGCAAGTTGCCATGCCTTTGATTGCGGAACATTTTGCACAGCAGCGGCTTCAGGAAATCAACCTACTCTACCGGCAATTATCCAACCGGCAACTCTACATCTGCCTACTGCTTTTTGCGCTAATTTGGGCGAATATTGATTCAATTTACCACTTTGTGCCCAACCGGGAAATTTACCAAACTGGAAAATGGGTAGTCTTAATTATTGCGCTTGGTAAATTGGTAGACGTCGCCTTTTCCTTGAATTCTGAAATTCTCGTCTTCTCCTCCTACTACCGCTTCAACCTCATCCTGACAGTAAGCATGAGTTTGCTGCTTATCGCTGCAAACTATTTTTTAATTCCTATTTATGGGATTGAAGGTGCTGCTTTAGGTTCTGCTGCAGGCATGCTTGCCTACAACTTGGTCAAATATGGGTACCTCAAATGGCGGCTGAATTTAGATCCCTTTAGTGTAGAAACCCTTAAGATTTTAGTGGTAGGAATCGTCACTGTATCGGCCCTGTACTTGAGTCCTGGGTTAACCAATCCTTTTTTGTCACTCGGAATCACCTCCCTACTTGTGATCGCCGTATTTGTGGCAAGTTCCGTCCTACTCGGGGTGGGCAAAGAAGAATGGGCTTGGCTAAAAAATAGAGTAAAGTAATCCGGGCCTAAGAGTGTTACGAAACCACTAGTAGTGACAAGATTTGAGCTGCCTTAAATTCGCAACCTTCCACTGTTATCCTGCTCATTGAGCGAGGCACCGTACCGATAGCTATCGAGACGGAGTGAGGCCTGATTTTGAAGGGGGCTTTACTCGGTATTGTTTTTAAATTGTGAAGTTCGAACAAGTCGACGGCCCGGATACCTCAAAGATACACCGAGAAGCGCATATTTCGGTCTAACATCCGAAGAATTTGATTGATACCAATTCCCTTTTTCGAGGGCAAAAAATCTGTTCAATCCCTATTTCTGAGTCATTCAAAACCCATTCACTCATCCATAGTCCCAAGCAACTCGCTTCAATTCCAGAAAAAAATTATTTTTATAGGAATCCAAAGAATATTTGACAACGATTACCTTTACCCCAAGTTACGACCAAGCTTCATGTATCCGATAAAAAAATTGATTGTCTGCCTGGACCAAAGTCCCTTAGACCAGACCTTAATTGCCTTCGCTGGATTTATCGCAAAAGTAAATCAGGTAAAGAAAATCTACTTTACCAACGTGATCAAAAACTTCTCGCTTCCCAAGGAAATGCAGGAGGAGTTTCCTACCCTGATTGAACAGATGCTAGCCGAACGCAAAGCCTACATGGAGAATTTAGTGGCTGGTCAATTTCCAAAAATTAAGGGTTTAGAGGTAAATTTTGTCGTCAAAGAAGGAAATCTATCTAAAAAAATCTTGAAGCTAGCAGAGGAAAAATCAATCGATTTAATCCTCATGGGTAGAAAGGTGGAACTTGTCGGTACCGGTGTGGCCTCGCAGCGCTTGTCACGTCGAGCTTCCTGTTCTCTCCTCATAATTCCAGAAAATTCTAAACCTAGATTCAATAAGTTGCTAGTTCCAAGTGACTTTTCCGAGCACTCCAAAAATGCTTTGGAAGAAGGGATTTTATGGGCTAAAAAACATGGGAGCGAAACCGAGCTCTTCTTCCAAAATGTCTTCACCGTTCCTTCAGGGTACCATTTTACGGGCAAAAGTTTCGAAGAATTTACCCAATTGCTAAAGAAAGACTCAGAAAGTAGTTTCAAAAAATTTATCCGAAAGATCGATACCAAAGGAATCCAAATTACACCCGTCTATACCCCAGATGAAGACGATAATCCGGTACAGGAGATTGTTTCTACAGCCCTTGCACTTCAGGCAGATGTGATTCTTATCGGTGCCAAAGGAAAAACCGGGGCAACAGCCCTCCATATTGGAAGTATGGCGGAGCGTCTTATCCAATTCAATAACCGAGTGCCTTTGCTCGTCAGCCGACCCAAAGGAAAAAACGCAGGCGTTCTGGATTACTTAGTAGAAATCTAATGGGTTGCGAGGCTAAATTGCACATTTAGCCCGTTAGTTGAATTCGCCAGTCCCAAGGTTAAAACCTTGGGTACTTCTGATTAAATAGAAGTACAATTTTTAAATACAGGCATTAAACCCTGCCTTCCTCCCGCTGTCTAAAGGCTACTCATGAAGGTAACTGATCAAGAAATTTTAGCCCGTATCCGCTCTCCTTTCACGAAGGAATTGGGCTTTAGGCAATTGATTGAAGCCTACCAAAAATCAGTTTACCAGGTAATTCGGCGAATGGTCCTGATCCATGAAGATGCAGATGACCTCACCCAAAATACCTTCATCAAAGCCTACAAGGCCTTGGATCGGTTTGAAGGAAATTCCACCCTCTTTACCTGGCTCTACCGAATCGCTACCAACGAGTCGCTCACCTTTCTAGAAAAAAAGAAAAAACGCTTCTTCTTTTCGTTGGAAGATCACCAAGAAAAGTTGGAAGCCTATGTAGACCAGAGCCCTTCCCTGACTGGGGAAGAGATTCAAGTCAAACTACAAAAAACCCTATTAAAACTTCCTGATAAACAACGACTTGTATTTCATTTGAAATACGAAGAAGACTTGACTTACGAGGAGATTGCTCAAATCACTGGGACCAGCGTGGGAGCATTGAAAGCCAGCTACCACCATGCAGTAAAAAAAATTGAACAAGAACTTACCCAAGAATAAACCCTTGACCACGAACGAAGTCTAACGAAAGCATGCAACAGATTCCTAAACTAAAACCTTTTCAAACTCCCGAGAATTACTTTGAGGAGTTACCAGAAAAGATCCTTTCAAAAGCAAAGCGATCAAAGCCCATCCCCTCCTGGACCTGGGCAGCGGCTGCTGCGGTGTTACTGGGTATTGTATTATGGCAAGCAGGTGAAATTAACGAAAACAAACCCAATTTAGTAAGCCCTGAGGAAGAGGCCTTACTCTACATTGAAAGCGAGCAATGGAGCACTGAAGATGTACTCAGCCTTTCTGAGGATCCCAATGCGCTTTTGGATCAAATTATTGAAGAAGAATACGCTAAAACAGCACCCCTATGGACCGAAGAAGAAACCTGGTTTTAAACCCGATGAAAGCTTTAAAAATCTATTTACTCCTACTCTTTATGGCTGCCTCAAGCCTTGCTTTTGCGCAGCGCAATGGACAGCCTGTGGATCCAGAACGCCTGCAGGCAGCTCGAATCGCCTACATCACTACTAGAATTAGTCTGAAGACGGAGCAAGCCGAAAAATTCTGGCCCTTATTCAATTCCTTCACAGAAACTAGAGAAACCTCCATGCGTACCATGGGAGAACTCAGCAAAGGGGTAGAAAGCATGACTGAAGAAGAAGCCAAATCTCGAATTCAGCAAAAACTGCAAATCCAGCAGAAATTAGTTCAAGATGAAAAAATCTTTGTCGCTGAGGCTGCTAAGGTGCTGACCTATAAGCAACTTCTTATGCTTCAAAACATAGCCAAAGACTTTAACAGACACCTGTACGAACGCGGACGGGGAAGAGGAAATTAAACCAACTTTAAATTGAACTTAAGGGCTCCTTCTGAATAGATGGAGCCCTTATTTTTTCAATAAATCCCGGATCTCTTCCAACAACTTTTCGGTGGGCGTAGCCTCTGGCTTTTCTTTATATTCTTCACTATTCCCTTTCAACCTGTTGATCCCTTTGATCGCCACAAAAATCACAAAGGCGATAAAAGTAAAGTCCACCACGTTTTGGATAAACATCCCGTAATTCAGCGTAACTGCCTCTACCACTACCCCATTTGCATCCTGGCTTGCTCCTTTCAACACGATATTGAGGTGCTTGACATCAACTCCTCCCACCAACAAACCTAGAGGAGGCATCACCACGTCGCTGATAAATGAAGAAACAATCTTGCCAAAAGCGGCTCCAATAATTACCCCGACAGCCAAGTCCAGGACATTGCCTCTGACTGCAAATTCTTTAAACTGTTTGAAAAAAGTCATCCGGTTTTTCGTTAAATGAAGAAATAATTAGTTTAAAATTAGAAAACAGGTTTCTTCAAATTACATCAATTTTGGTTTAAACCCTCCTTTTTTCAAAAATAATCCTTTTCCAACCAGCGGATTGCTACTAAACGGAGTAGTCAAATTCCTACTTTATTCAGGACTAATGCCTCATTAGATTTGTGAATTTTCAGTAACCTTGCATTCAAATAATCCACTATGCCCGCTCCTATTGCAATCAAAAAACATCAACTCCTTGAAATCCATGGCCATGAACGTCACGATTCCTATTATTGGATGAATGATCGGAAAAACCAAGAAGTGATCGAATACTTGAATGCTGAAAATGACTACCTCAAAGAAGTCATGAAACCTACTGAAGGGTTGCAACAGCAACTTTTCGAGGAAATGAAGGGTCGTATCAAAGAGCAAGACGAAAGTGTACCCTATTTTAAATCGGGGTATTTCTGGTATTCACGATTTGAAAAAGGCAGCGAATACCCCGTGTTCTGTCGGAAATTAGGGAGTTTAGCGGCTCAAGAGGAAATTATCTTGGACGTGAATATCCTTGCCGAGGGAAAAAGTTATTACCAAGTTGGGCAGGCTACTTGCAGCACCAACCAGCAATTACTTGCCTTTGCTGCCGATGAGGTGGGCAGACGAATTTATACGATCCACTTTAAGAACTTGGAAACACAAGAAATATTGAAGGATCAGATTCCAGAGGTAACGGGTAATTTTGTTTGGGCAGCAGATCAACAAAGCGTTTTTTATTCCAAGCAGGATCCCGAAACACTCCGCTCCTTCCAAATATATAAACACATTTTGGGTACTCCACTTGCCCAAGACCTCCTGATCTATGAAGAATTGGATGAAGAGTTTTCCTGTGTGGTTCACAAAACCAAATCGGAAAAATTCATCCTCATTCATTCCGAGAGCACCATCAGTTCCGAGGTACGTTTTGTCCCTGCAGATCAACCTACAGCATCTTTTCAAATCCTGCAAGC
>JACCDK011962224.1_pt1 | contig 11393 bp, 7 predicted proteins | sample 7445871 | NCBI WGS metagenome assembly JACCDK01 (sample SAMN15323436, study PRJNA562643) | freshwater metagenome | isolation source: river surface water | place: USA:Blue River Watershed | collected 2017-08-15
AAATGAGTGAGGAATTTTTAGGAAAAATGCAGATGAGCACCGCAGCGTATTAGATATACGTGAGGAGCGCAAGCAAGTTTTGACGATAAAATTACCACTCAGAATGAGGTTATGCAAGAGGTCTACTGTCCTTTTTTTCCATATCGCCTAACTACATCAGGAAGTTTGAGTTTAATAACTTACGCCCATCAATGACAAGCGCAAGAAAAAATGCTGGATTTTCACAGTTATTTTCTCATCGTTTTAGCAATATTTCATGGCAATTTCATTGAGCTCAACATAATTTACCTTACCAGTTGCCAGTATCGGTATCTCTGGTAAAAACAGTATTTGCTTTGGTATATATAATTCAGATAAACCAATTTTTTTAAATTCTTTATGCACCATCTCTCTGGTTAAATCTTGATTATCTGTAAAAACAAGTATTATCTCTCCCCTGCTATTATCTGGCAGAGAAACTGCTGCAACCCTAAAATCTCTAGCTATAATCTCTATTTTCTCTTCAACTACAGACAAAGAAATCATTTCACCTGCAATTTTAGCAAACCTTTTTACTCTCCCCAGTATTGTCACATATCCTTCTTCATCTATGTCAACTATATCTCCAGTATCATGCCACCCCTTCCTGATTTTTCCATCTACTAAATGCTCTGGTTGCTGTATTGATTGCTTACCATCTTTTAAGTATCCAAGCATTACATTGGCTCCAGATACAATCAGTCTACCACCTTTATTGATGCCAGGTACAGCCTCTAAATATGCATCTATTCCAGGCAATAGCTTCCCAACAGTAGCTTTCTTATAATGCATTGGAGTATTAATTGCAATGCCTGGAGATGCTTCAGTCACACCATATGCTTCCATGATCCTAATGCCGAATTTTTCAGAATATATCATCCTTGTTTCATCTCTTAATTTTTCAGCACCTGCAAAAACATATCGAATACTAAAAAAATCATAAGGATGAGCATTCCTAGCATACCCAATTAAAAAAGTATCCGTACCATATAAAATTGTAGCATTAGAGCCATATATCATCTCTGGTATAATTCTATAATGCAATGGTGATGGATAAAAAAATGATTTCACACCACTTAAAATAGGCATCATCATACCTCCAGTTAGACCAAATGAATGAAATACTGGCAATGCATTAAACACAATATCGTGAGGTGCAAAATCTATGCAACTAGCACCTTGCTTAATATTAGCTTCAATATTTGAATGCGATAATACCACACCTTTTGGCTTACCTTCGGATCCAGAGGTAAACAAAATCACAGCTGGATCTTTAGGCTGAGGCATATTCTGCTGATGAATCACTGCATAATATGTTTTGGGAAAATAACTAATAAATAAAGACTTGAGTTTTGATAAAAATGCAATTTCCACTCTAATTTCTTCTAAAAACAAAATATTTATTCCATTTTCCTCTAAAAAAGCGATTTCTTTATAAAACTCACCTTTTTCTACGAATCTTTTGGAGGTCAGTATATCTGTAATCGCAGCCGCCTTACAACATGCTAAAATATTGTATAAACCAGATGAATAATTTAACATAGCAGGGACTTTACCAAAAAGTTGTAAAGCAAAAAATGTCACTACTGTACCTACAGCATTAGGTAAAAAAATACCAACTCTTTGGTTTGCAATCTTCTTATTGATCACACCTCCTAATGCTATACTACCTATAACTAAACTGTTATACGAAAGCTTTTTGTGGTCAGCATCTTCTACAATTCTATACTTACCACCAAATCTGGATTTTGCATCTAACATAGCTTCAAATAGTGTTTTATTATACTGACTGCCTTCAAACATCATTTGAGACATAATCTCATAAAGCCTCTTGCCTATCAAATGCCTCCTCTGCCTACCTATAATTTCTTCAGGGATTTTTATCTTTTGTGGCTCCATTATTGTAATTGTGATGCTAGGCAAAAGCCTGATCTTAACCTTGCCTTTAAGGCGCGAAAATGGTGTAAATTGTGCTCCATCTATCCTAATGGGCAGCAAAGATGCTTTAGATTTATCTGCAACTAAACCAGGTCCTTCATATATCTTCATCAATGAACCTGTGACAGTAATCCTGCCTTCAGGAAAAATCACAACCGGCTGTTTATCACGAAGTTTTTCTATTAATGTTTTTGTAGCCATAGGGTTTGTTGGATCAATAGGAAAAGATCTAAAATAACTAAGTAATGGCTTTATCCACCAAGATTGGGCTTGCATTGTATCGATTGCAAAAATAAGTGGTTTTGGTAAAAATGCACCAAGAAGTGGTGGGTCTAAAAAAGACATATGGTTTGCAATAATCAAAACCCTTTCACCTGCTTTGTAATAATTTTCTATACCTCTAACTTCAACTCTATAAATCAACCTAAATAATGTTTGAGCAATACTTTTTAATATTCTTTGTGGTAGCAATTTTACTATATAGATAGTTGTAAACAAGTTCGCAATAGTGACAGTGAGAATCAATGTAGATATGCTTATCCCAATACTTATTAATATTGTTGCAATAGTACTTGCAATAATCATAAATATAGCATTCATAAAGTTGTTTATCGCCATTATTCTGGATCTATGAGATTTTTTAGGCGCAACTTGAAGCAATGCATAAAGCGGAACTATATATATGCCTCCAAAAAATCCTATCATAAAAACACATAATGCAACTTGTATACCTGCAAAAGTAGATAAGAAATCATGAATACTTAATAATGATGGCTTATAGATAAACTGTGTACTTGCATACCAAAACCAAAACATAAAAAATGTCATGCCCAAAACAGAAACAGGTACATACTCAGTATTAATTTGCCCTTTCAATATCCGATTACATGCCACAGATCCAAGACCAGTTCCAATAGAAAAAAGAATTAGTAACATTGTAAAAACTCCATTCCCACTAAATAACGAATCTTTTGTAAAACTTGGAAGTTGAGACATCATAATTCCGCCCACTAACCAAAACCATGAAATACCAAGTATCGCCAAAAAAACATCATTATTTTTCTTACATTCCATTAAATTTTCTTTTATATCATCGATAATATTAAAATTCACCTTAATATTAGCATCTGCCGACTTCGATGAAGGCAAAAATAAGCTAACAATAAACCCTGCGCATAGCATTAATACCATATATGATATAGTAAAAAATATATCACCTTTATGTTTTATCAATGTACTTCCTCCTAAAAGCATTCCCAATAAAATAGCAACAAAAGTGCCAGCTTCAATCAATCCATTTGCCCATATTAAATATTTCTTCTCAATATGTTCAGGTAAAATACTATACTTCACAGGACCAAATAATGCAGCTGTACATCCGCATAAAAATATACCAAGAAGAATTAGCGGATAATTTAATGATGCAAATGCAAAAACAGTAATTGGTGCTACTATTAACATTCGAAAAGCATTTAACCCATTAATTAAGAAGCTTTTATCCATTTTATCTGCAATCTGTCCGCCAAAAACAGATAAAAATACAAATGGCAGCATAAATAAGCCTAAAATCATTGTGACTAATACAGATTGAGTCAAGCTGCTAATAGAAGAAGAATAATAAGTGATTAAAGTAATGGCAGAAATTCTGATAAAATTATCAGCAAAAGCACCTATAAATTGGCACACAAAGAGTGGTAAAAATTTTTTACTAAAAAAAATTTGCGATAAAGTAAGATTTTGCGATTTCATATCAATTCAATACAGCTTATTTTAGATTATGCACTTTATACCATATAGCTTTATATGCCAAATAAAAAATTAATGTCAATATAACTAAAAATATTATTACTTTAACTCCCAAAGATTTTCTTTGCTCCATTTCTGGTTCCGCAGCCCATTGCAAAAACACCACCACATCCTTAGACATCTGCTCAACCGTTGCACTAGTGCCATCTGCATATGAAACCTGCGAGTCTTTAAGGGGAGGTGCCATTGACAATTGCTGCCCCCCAGATGCAAAATAAGGGTTATAATGCATATTTTCTCCTAATACGAATCCTTCCGGTGGGTTTTCAAATCCTGTGAGCAATGAATAAACATAATTTGCCCCGTCATGCCTTGCTTTTATAATCAAAGATAAGTCTGGTGGTAAAGCTCCATTATTTGATGCTCTAGCTGCATTATCATTGCTATAAGGAGGCGGTAGATAATCAGAAGGCAATCCAGGCCTTTCAAACATATCACCTTCAGCATTAGGCCCATCATTCACGTTATATGATGCAGCTAATGACTTAACTTCAGACTCAGAAAAGCCTATTTCCATCAAATTTCTAAATGCAATCCTTTTTAAAGAGTGACATGCTGCACATACCTCTTTATACACATGAAATCCCCTTTGTGCTGCCTGCCTGTCAACAGACCCTAAAACACCATCAAATTGCCATTCAACTTGCCTTGGCTCTTTCACATCAGTGGCTGCAAAGCACTGATACATATTAAACGCATTGATTAGTATCGCCAAAGCTATAATTACTATTTTCATATATCAAGACTGAATATCAACTTAAAACTGTTATCATAAATTGCTAATATATCATTGTCAAATTGTCAAGACAACTTTATTAAATATATATCACAATCTCTTATAAAGTGACAGCATTATAATCACTTAATACTCTCAATTTTTGCCTTGAATCCTTCATAATCCAAAAACCCTCCTATAAGTTCACCATTTATTATAAATGCTGGCGTACCTTCTACTCCCAATTCCATGGCAAGTCTTACATTTTCCCCAATATATTCTTCGAGTGATTTATTGCTAGTCAAATGTTTTTTAAATTCATCTGCATCAATACCTGAATCTTTGGCCATTTCAACTAAAGATTTTTCATCTAATTGCATTTTGTTTAACAATAATCTTTTATGAAATTCAAAATATCTCTCGGGCGAAGCATGAAAAGCAGCCTTCGATGCTTTAGAATACAATACAGAAGATTGCCCAAACATAGGTATTTCCTTAATGATAAATTTTATATTTTTATACTCTTTTATCAATTTCTCCTTGATAGGCAGAGATTTTTTGCAATATCCGCATGAAAAATCCAAAAATTCAATTATTTGAACGCTACCGTCTTTGTTGCCAATAATTGCATCATGATCTTTGACAAGATTTTTATTGTCTGAAAGCATTTTAATTGCATTATTTTTCTGCTCTTGCATCTTTTTACGCTGAAAATCTTCTAAAGTTTGCATAATCAGTGGGGCATTATTTTGAATGTATCTTCCTATATCATTGCTATCTTCATAAAATCTCCTTGATACTAAATCAATGGATAAAATACCCACAACTATCATCAGCAATATTTGAGCAAATCTATTTAACATAATAACTCCATTTAAGCATCTAAATTTTCCACCATCAAGGCATTTTCTAAGATGAACGACCTACGAGGCTCTACAATATCACCCATCAATATTGAAAAAACCTCTTCAGCTTCAGCTTCATCATCAATTGAAACTTGTAGCAATGTCCTTGTTTCTGGATTGAGTGTTGTATCCCACAATTGATCAGCATTCATCTCTCCTAAACCTTTAAACCTTTGTATATACAAGCCAGATTTTGCTGTGTCTATAAAATACTGCATAAAATCAAATGGGGTAAAACATTCTACCAACTTATCTTTTTTCACAATTGTCACAGGCTTTTGAAACAATTCATATAATTGCTGAGAAACAGAAATTAATTTGTCCTTTTCACTTATAACAAAATCTTCTTTATCAAGCAAATATTTATCCAGCACGCCTCTTTCTAATCTAGACAATGTAATTCCACCCATATAATCCACTTCCACATCCCACTTGACATTGTGTATGCCTTTTTCTATCCCAGAAAGATAGCATTTTATTTTACTGACGAATTCATCATCTATATCATCTTCAAAAAATCCGCATAAAGAGGCAATTTGCAAGATTTTCTCATTGCTGAAGGAATTGGATAGATGTTTTATCATAGTGCAAAAATTATTGATGATTTCAACAAGTGCAATCAAGTCAGGTCCAGCTCTTTGCTGATCCATCACAATAGCCACCATATTTGCAGCTGCAGATGTTGTAAGATAATTTTGCAACTCAAAGTCATTTTTCACATATAATTCGACAGTACCTTTTTTTATCTTATAAAGCGGTGGTTGCGCTATGTATAAATGACCATTTTTTATCAATTCAGGCATATGCCTGAAAAAAAATGTAAGCAACAAGGTTCGAATATGAGCACCATCAACATCTGCATCTGTCATAATGATAACTTTATGATATCTAAGCTTTTCTATATTAAATGCATCTTTACCAATACCAGTTCCTAATGCCAATATCATCGTCCCTATTTCTGGAGAGCTTAAAATTCTGTCAAATCCTGCAACCTCTTTTTCTTTCCTTTGCACGTTTAAAATTTTACCTCTAAGTGGCAAAATAGCTTGCACCCGTCTATCCCTACCTTGCTTGGCAGGGCCACTGGCTGATTCGCCCTCAACAAAAAATATCTCGCATTCAGTTGGGTCTTTGGACTGACAATTTGCAACTTTGCCTTGTGAACTAGCTATTTCCAAACCACCTTTTTTCCTAGACAAATCTCTAGCCTTACGTGCAGCCTCTCTTGCAGCAGCAGCTTCAATAATTTTGCCAACAATAATTTTAGCTTCTTGTGGATTTTGTTCAAACCATCTGGAAAGTTGCTCTGATACTACTTGCTCAACAACACCTCTTACCTCATGATTAACCAATTTATCTTTAGTTTGTGATGCAAATTTAGGATCAGGCACCTTGACTGATAACACAGATGTCAATCCCTCCCTCATGTCTTCTGGTGTCAAATTAACCTTGTCCTTTTTAAATGCTCCAATTTGATTGGCATAATTATTGATGCACCTTGTTAAAGCGCCACGATAACCTGCAAGATGTGTCCCACCATCTCTTTGCCTCACATTGTTTGTAAAGCACAATGTATTTTCAGCATAGCTATCATTCCACTGCATTGCAAGATCCACGGCAATATTTGCGCTTTCACCTTGTATGATGATTGTGCTATGCCTGACAATTTTATCTTTATCCAACTCCTTTACAAATGCTGAGACACCTCCATCATAACACATCTCTATAGATTCAGCAGTTCTTTCATCCCTCAGTTCTATGTTTAATCCTGAGTTTAAAAAAGCAAGCTCCCTCATTCTTTTTTCTAAAATATCAAAGCTAAATATTTGGTCAGGAAAATATTTTGCAGATGGAAAAAATCTGACCCCTGTTCCTTTTTTATCAACACCATCTTTGACAATGGAAAGCTCCCTAACCTTCACTCCATTTTCAAAGCGCATACTGTATTCTTTATTAGAACGCCATATTGTTAATTCAAGCCAGTCAGACAAAGCATTTACAACAGACACACCTACACCATGAAGACCACCTGATACTTTATATGAATTACCATCAAACTTCCCACCTGCATGCAATTGCGTCATTATCACCTCAGCTGCTGAGACACCTTCAGTTTCATGTATATCAGTTGGTATACCTCTGCCATTATCAGCAACAGAAGCTGAGCCGTCTTGATGTATTACAACAGAAATACTGTCGCAATGACCAGCCAAAGATTCATCCACAGCATTATCAACAACTTCATAAACCATGTGGTGATATCCAGAACCATCTGCTGTGTTCCCTATGTACATCTCAGGACGTTTTTGGACACCTTCTAGCCCCTTCAACACTTTGATGGAAGATGCATTATAATTTAAGTTTGACATTTGCTATATTCACCAATAATTCTTTTACTTACTTAGACTGCATTAGTTTATCATATCCAAAATAATATATCAATAGTATGACTGAATATTTTTAACATATTTACGATCTTTAAAAAACATATATTCAAGGATCTAACTATGCTTGGATGATATGATGTAATTTATAAATGAGGCAAATAACGGATGCGCATCAAAAGGCCTAGATTTTAACTCAGGATGAAACTGCACACCAATAAACCATGGGTGCGATTTTAATTCAATAATCTCCGTTAATTGCTTATCAGGCGATAAACCCGAGATAACAACGCCATTTCTCTCAAAAACATCCCGAAAAGTTAAATTAAATTCATATCTATGCCTATGCCTCTCTGAGATTTGGCTTACTCCTCCATATATTTGATGCACTAAAGACTTCGGATGTATAACACACGGATACGCACCGAGCCTCATAGTTCCCCCCATATTTGATGACTGAAGCTGGACATTATTGCCATTTTGCCACTCGTCCATCATAGATATTATTGGAGTGCAATCTTGGGAAAATTCAGTAGATGATGCATCTTGAATACCAAGCACGTTCCTTGCAAATTCTATTAATGCTAATTGCATCCCAAGACATATACCAAAAAATGGGATTTTATTTTCTCTGGCATATTGTATAGCTAAAATCTTACCATCAGTATCTCTGGAGCCAAAACCTCCAGGCACAATAATGCCATCTATACCATCCATCTTTTGGGCAATATTTTCTGCATTAAGTGATCCAGCATTAAGCCACGTAATATTTATTTTTGCACAATTTTTAATGCCAGAATGTTGTAAAGCCTCTATTAATGACTTATATGAATCTTTAAATTTTGTATACTTACCAACTATAGCAATTTTAACTATATGATGAGGATTTTCTATTGCTTCAACTATAGATTCCCACATATTTAGTGAGAAATTTCTTTTATTCACATCTACACCAAAAAAATCCAATACTTCATTTGCAAGGCCCTCTTTGTGATAAGCAAGTAAAGCATGGTATATAGTTTTTTGATCTAAGGCTGGTATAACTCTGTTCTGAGTCACATTGCAAAACAATGCAATTTTCTCTCTATCACTACTGCTCATTGCTCTATCAGAGCGGCACAGCAAGATATCAGGCTGGATTCCAATCGATCTTAATTCCTTGACAGAATGTTGTGTGGGCTTTGTTTTTAACTCTTTTGCAGTTGCAATATATGGCAATAAAGTAAGATGCACAAAAATTGATCTTTGCCTACCAATTTCATAACTTAACTGCCTTATCGCTTCGCAAAATGGCTGCGCCTCTATATCCCCAACAGTACCACCTATTTCGCACAATACAAAATCAACATCATCAGTATCACTTATGATGAACTCCTTAATCCTATTTGTCACATGCGGTATCACTTGCACTGTACCACCAAGATAATCCCCCCTTCTTTCTTGCGCTAGAACTTCAGAATATATTGTACCTGATGTAATGTTGTCTCCTTTTCTAGCATCCACACCTGTAAATCTCTCGTAATGTCCCAAATCCAGATCAGTTTCAGCACCATCTTCTGTCACAAACACTTCTCCATGCTGATATGGACTCATTGTACCTGGATCAACGTTTAAATATGGGTCTAGCTTCCTTAACCTCACCTTATATCCAGCTGATTTAAGCAAGGCTCCAAGGCTAGCTGATGCAACTCCTTTGCCAAGAGAAGAAACAACACCACCTGTTATAAAAATATATTTTGCTTTCATAATTCATTATTCTTTAAGTTGAGGGGCCTCTAAATCTGCTGCTTGAACCTTAGAGATGTCTTGGGTTATATTGTTGTGTTTTTTATAATTATCATTAATTAATCGCCCTATTAACAGACAATTAAGCATAAAAAATACGGCCAGTATATATGTGAATTTAGCAAGAGCATTGGTTGAATGCTGCACATTTGGCCCACCACCTACGCTCCCACCACCAAGACCTGCTAGACTATCAACACCTGTTTTTTGCAGCATCACTGCCACAATAAGCAATACTACAAGTATAAAATGTATAATTAAAAGAACTGTTGTCATAAAAATTTCTCTATGCTATTTAAGTTTGAATGTATAGTATCATACCAGGTTTGTTATTTCAAGTATATGTATCATAAAATCTCTCATAATAAAATATTATATTTTGGTTTCGCTTTAATCATTTTATATTTTGCCTTCCATACACTCACTGGCAACAGGGGGGTTTTTGCTTATTTCAAAATATTAAATGCTATAAATACACAAAATCTTGTCTTAAAAGAGTTGCAAAATGAGAAAAATCAATTGCAATCTCAATTAAATCTTTTGCACCCAAAAACTTTTAGTTTAGATAAAATAGATGAAATAGCAAAAAGAGATTTAGGGCTATTATCAGAAAACGAAAAAATCATTTACTTGCCGCATTAAGCAAAAGAAATGTGTAGCACCACATAAAATTTTGTGTTATCATTGATTCTGGCAACAGTTATGAAGCCTATAGCAATACAAGAGGTATCTCTTAGTACATCGCTTGGACTCGGGGGCAGCACCCGACGCCTCCACCAATAAATATTTATGGGGGCGAATCAGCTTCGACATGCATGGAAATGAATATCTTTTGCTCGGAATGATACCGCTGTTTAAGGGTCAAAAAAAGTAAATGCAAACTCTAATTTTGCAAATGATAATTACAACGATGCAGAAGGTTATTTACTGGCAGCATAGTTATAATTAACGCGGTTTCTGACAGGGTTTTCCGGGCAACAGCAAAACCCTGTTACAATTTATGTCATTAGAATCTGTCTTCAGCAATTTATAGCTTTACAACAACATAATCCTAATTTGTATCAATTAGATAACAAAACTCTGCAAAATACTCAAAAACTCTTCAAAGACATTAACATTAAGGCTTTGCGCAAGATTGCTAGATGGAATAGACTTCTTTCGAAACTCGCTTCTGGTAGTAACTGCAAGGAGTATACGGAGCCCTAGAACCGGAGCGTACTTAATGTACGTGAAGATTTTGAGGACGCTGCAGGTTGCAGCAGAAGTATAGTTCCCGAAGAAGTCTAAAACAATGTGTGCACTTACCCCTATTGTTACAGCCCACATTTGGCACTTTAGCTACTACTACTTCCCTTGCTGTTTATCAGATTTTGGATTGGGCAATAGGTTTGCATCCATCCAAGATGTGATTTTCTCACCAAAAGGTAGTTTCTTTACAACCGCTTTGCAAGCACTATTATAATGTCCATACATCATAAATACTAAAGGAGTTGAGACACATAACGAAGTCATGCTTACAGTATGCATAGTTGTAAAAAAAGCTGGTGGATTTTTACCATTTGTTTTTAACAAAATATGTGATGCACTGATGCCAACAGCAGTTAAAAAACTCAAAACTGGAATACTTTGAGCGAAAAACAACACTGTCTTATCATCCTTAAACTCCTGTCTTTTATTATTACGTTCTTCTTTACTCGAAGAATTCTTATGTAACATTATATCAAAGCTTTCTATATCTTTGTCCCCACCTTCCACTGATTCATGCAATATTGTTTTAGACATAGCAAATGCAGATGCAACACCAAAAGCTACAGCAGAATTTACAAAGATCTTACTATTTAA
>JACCDK010023446.1_pt1 | contig 11389 bp, 11 predicted proteins | sample 7445871 | NCBI WGS metagenome assembly JACCDK01 (sample SAMN15323436, study PRJNA562643) | freshwater metagenome | isolation source: river surface water | place: USA:Blue River Watershed | collected 2017-08-15
CCGTTTGGCGAACGGAATCCGCATAGGCAGGATCCGCCGAAATGGACGGAATACGTAAGAAATCAAGTAATTCAGCTAAAAAACGATCGCGATTTGCGTCAATGTATTGTTGAGTCTTTGTCATGCTATTTAGGGGCGGACTTTTTTTTCATTCCACCAACAAATATAAAAAAATAAACCGAGGCTTTACTTCTTTGAAGGGATCAGATACATCCGATTTTCCTTGCCTTGAAAAATACGAACAATGTTCATCCGATGCGTGAAAATGACCAAGAAGGCGATAAAATAACCAAAGTATATAAGGGTAGGGATTTCTTCCCCGAATACCCCGTAATTCAACAACAAAGGAAAAACGAGGGATGCGACTATGGAACCCAAGGAGACATAATGCGAAATTCCAAAGACCACGAGAAAAACAAGAATACTGACAAGTGCGGCCATGGGATGCAGGGCCAATACCATCCCTAACGTTGTCGCAACACCTTTCCCACCTTTAAAATCACAGAATATTGGTAGCAAATGGCCAATAATCGCTAGGAAGCCAAAGAAAATCTTTAAAGTAACACAGGTTTGCCAATCGATCAAGTGAAAATAATAGAGTACAGCAGCCAATCCCGTTGCTAAAAAACCTTTCAAGGCATCGACAAAAAGAACGATGCTTCCTGCCTTTTTACCCAAAACGCGGAATGTATTCGTAGCTCCCGCATTTCCACTTCCTTGGGTTCGAATATCAATCCCGTGATACGTCGTGCCATACCAAATGGCGGTGGGAATTGACCCCAAGAGATAACTTAATATAGAAAGGGCTGCAATAATGAATATCATACTTCGCTGTAGAACACTTTTAAAAATGCCACAATCCAAATATAGGCCCCGATGCACCTAAAATCAAGAAGTTCAAAAAAGTTCTTGAAATGTTTAAATTTTGGTCTTTATATTATACCAAAAAGCTGATTTAGAAAAAGAAATTAAAGGAAGCCATCAAGCGAAAACGTTGAGGATTCCCATGATCCAAGTAGGTCAATCGATGAAACGCTTGTACACGAAACAACTTAAAAATATTATCGATGCCATAACCCACCTCCACAAAAGGTTTGGTAGGATCCAAAGAATCAAAGGTGTAACGATCTAGATATTTCGATGGCGGGGCATTATTGACATCCAACATGATCTCCCTATTCGAATTTCGTTGGCTTCCCATCAAAACATTAGCACTCGTAATAAAACGCCACTTGAATTTCTCGAGGTATGGTATTCGATTAAAAAACAAGCCCTCAAAATTATGACTGTATTGCAGAGAGGCAAATTGGTCACTCACAAATTCAAAATAACTCATCGTAGAGAAAGCACTCCGGACAAACAGAGCCGTTTCATTCCCGAGATGAGGAAACAGCAGGGGTGCAGGTAAATTTGAAGGCGTATAACCAGCCGTCAGGGTATATTCCGAACGACCTATTCTCCCCAATCGAAAGGTTTGATGTGCCTTCATCGTGAATCGCTCATAATCAAAGTCGCCTCCCAAAAATCCCTTAATTCCTCGCTGGTACTTGAGTGTAATCACAGGAATTCGCCTTGTTGCTAAGGTGATTTTCTCATTACCATTCATGATAAAAGTTTCATTGTGCGCATACCTAGCCTCTAAAGTGACAAAGGATTCTTGATAATTCTCCTGAACTGCTGAGTTTACCCCCAACTCCGGGTTTACTCGATATTGAAAATGAAACAAAGGGTCAAAGGATCGGCTATTGACGGTGGTTCGAATACTCAACCCTTTGAAAAACTCAGAGGCAAAAAATGCTTCCGTTTCCCGACGGAAAAAAGCGCCTGAAAATTCTCCCCAACGGCTAAAAGCATAAAATAACTTGTTATCCCCAATTTGTTCGGAAGTCAACCCAACCCGTTCGATGTCATAACTATGTCGGATACCCGCAATGGTCCACTTCTTCTTCGAGAATAAATAATCCACTTCAGCAGAATACTTAGGAATTAAATCCTTTGTCCCGAAACCCACATGCCCACGAAAGATCCATTTCTTATCAAAATTCGCATTTGTACGAAAACCCAAACGGAATCGAGCTCCTTCTATTTTATTAATTGCAAAACCGGATATATAAGGCCCAATCTCCAGGTCATTGAATCGTTTATGGCCGCCCACCGCGATTTCGGCAACCTCCAGATAAGAACGGACGATCGATACATTTTTCACAGAATCAATCAAGGTAGATGCCATTATTTCTTTCCTTGTCAGGGGCTCATGTCGGGCTTGCCTCCAAAATTCCGGATTGGATTCCTTCGCATCTTCAGCTACCTCCGATACCAAATCGTAAAATGCCAAAGGATGAGGTTTATTAACTACAAAATCTTTATTGGAAATATAAATTTTTAACAACATCCCCACCGAGTTCTTCGAAATCTCCTCCAAATCAATCAAAAAACGTGTCTTAGCTGGAAGCCAAGCCCCTGCTTCGGTTTGCTCTAATTCCTGGGAAATCTTGACTTTTTCAATAAAATTCAGATTGGCCGACTTCCCTACTGATGCCTCAATTTGCACCAAGGCAAATGAACTTGTATCAATCCACATTTGGCCGGTAAACACCAAATCAGCGGGGTTCTTCGGATCAAAATCCAATTGATAACAGATATGCCCATCAACATTGACGGTATCCCCTAAGAAATAGTTATAATTTCCCTTCCACTGATCACCGATGGGACTAGCAAAGTCTTTCCCAAAAAATGTCACAAATGGACGGTAAAAATTATAACCAGCCACCAGGTTTCCGCCGACTAATTGCGAAATAAGTCCCCCTTCCTTGACGCCAACCCCCTTGATATTTGTCTTCAACACGTGCTCGCGCTTCCGCTGTGGGGATTCTCGGTAATAAAACTTACTAATCGACTCAGAGATATAGGTGGGAATAAGAAGTTTCCCATCGTCACCGGCAAGCGCCTCAAATTTTTTGACCGCATCCGATACATCCCGCATAATTCTGCGCTCTTTGAATTTGTCTGAAATATTATCAACATCCAATTCCATTTTAGTATAGGATGAATACTCATACGCATTCAACCGACTCCGGTCATTTCGGGGACGATTGCGGATAACATTGCGAAGAACCTGAAAGGCAGGATTTTCACCCGAGTAAACTTTAACCTCCGCCATTTCCTTGCTAGCGGGATCCAATTGAAAATCGATTTCAACGGAATGCAATTTCCGATCCATCCACTTAGTCCGCTTTTTATAACCCACAGCAGAGGCATAGAGCGAATCACTCAAAGAAGAAACTCGTAGACTAAATTCACCTTGGAAATTTGTGGTCGTTCCAAAATTCACCCCCCAAAGTCCAACAGAAGCAAATGGAATGGGAACACCATTCGATGCATCCGTTACTCGACCCTTGATGAAGAACTGCGAATAAGCCGTCTGCGTAAATGCAAAAAGAAAGAAAAGAAGCCCCCAAAGGCAACCACGTTTGAACATCAAAAAGGCCTATAAATCAATCAAAAATATAAATTAGCGCAATCAATCTGCTATTCACTCTGAAAAATTCGAGAATCCAATACAAAGGATTTGAATTTTTGCATGGCACGCGCGCGATGGGCCAATTGATTCTTCTCGGCTAATGACATTTCAGCAAATGTCCGCGCTTGACCTTGAGGCCGAAAGACTGGATCATAACCAAAACCCTGTGCACCATGCGATTCCCTCGTAATTTCACCACAAACCTCACCCTCGAATTGAACATACGTTCCGCGATGATGCAAGGTCAAAACCGTGACAAAACGAGCCGAACGATTCGAATGTCCATCCAATTCGCGCAACAACTTGGCAACATTTGCCTCATCGTCCTTTGGAACACCCGCATAACGAGCCGAATACACACCTGGAGCACCTCCTAATTCATCTACCTCCAAACCTGAATCATCGGCCAAACAGGTAACCTGATACCTCGATGCAATAAACATCGCTTTTTGCATGGAGTTTTCAGATAAAGTCCGACCCGTCTCCGGAATTTCCTCCCTCAGTCCTAAATCATAAACGGTCTGAATTTCAAAAAGATCCCCGAGGAGATCTTTTATTTCTTCAATTTTATGCTGATTTTGGGTAGCTAAATAAATGACAGGCTTCATAAATCCTTAAGGGGCAATCACCGTAATTTCAAAATACAAAGGTGAATAACCCGGAATTGTATTTAAACCCGCCGTTCCATATCCCAAACTGTAAGGAATAATCACCGCAGCTTTTTCACCCACCCGCATTTTCTTTAATGCCTCCGTAAATCCTGGAATCAAATTTCTCTGACTTAGCACAAATGGAATAGTCGGGGTACCCAGTGTCCCCGAATCAAAAATCGGATTGTAGACAACAGATCCCGTTACCGCATCCTTTTTTAGGTAACTAAATGCCAATCGACCCGTATAGTTGATCAAGACCGGCGTATCCGCGGAAACTAAGGCACCACTTGGATTATCAACTATTTTTTTAAACAAAAGACCGGTATTCGTTTTCTCAGGATTAACTATTCCATAAGTCTTTTGTAGTAATGCAATCTGTTCGGCCTCATTACGAACAGCATCCAGCGCCAAATCCATTTTAATCACCGAATACGGTGGAATATTGCTGTAAGAAGTACCTCCAAAAGCCAAAGCTGATGGCAATAAAAATACACCACTTTCTCCTTCTTTCAACAAGGAAAGTGGGAGCGTAAAAATTGTTTCTGATAAACCCCAAACAGTTGAGCGACTGATATCTCTAACCCGAGAGGTAGAGTCAATCAGTGTCCCATCTAGCAAAGTCAACTTATAATGGAAGGTAACCAAATCCCCCAAATTTTTTAACTTTCCTGTACTACCCGAGGTGTTCAATTGGTAATACAATCCCTCTGCCGATTTCTGCATGGTCAGATTTCGTTGCTTGATAAAATTCTGGATATCAAGCTCATTCTTGCTGGATTGATCATCAACGGAATCTAAGTTACAACTACTTAAAAAAGCAGAAAATACTAACAATACCCCACAAATGTATTTCATATTTCTATTGAATTTTAGCTAGGTAAATTTCAAAGGATAATGGCATAAACCCTGGAATCTTTGTTCCAGAACCCTTTTCCCCATATCCAATGGACGAAGGAAATACCAAGATAGCTCGCTCGCCCAATCGCATCTTCTCAATTCCCATTTGAAAGCCTATCACCGTTGAAGTCCCTCCAATGGTCACCGAAAAACTATCCGTTCGAGCCATGTTCCCGTCAAAGGCGAAACCATTCAGAAAACGGCCTGTATACTTCAACTTGACCACTTTACCCTTGGCTGGAATATCCCCCGTTCCCGGTGATAATCGAATAAATCGTAATCCGTTCGCTTCCTTCTCCGTCACCGTTAATTTCTTTCGTGCAATAAAATCCTCAATTTGATCATTCTGACTACGAACGACATAATCCTTCAAGGTAACCTTTAAGGGAGTATATGCAGGCAAACCAGGGAAACTTTGCGAGGTTCCCGGAATCGCCATCACAGCTTGCTCGCCCTCCTTTAAAAACGCCAGCAATTTGGCATATACGGGATTTAAATAGCCATACTGATAAATCAATGGCGTCTTGGTGCTGTCCAACACTTCCCCAGTGTTTAAATTAGAAAGGATATACCGCATGCTCACCGTATCGCCCTTTGAAGCTAATTCACCCGTGGGATTGCCCTTGGTCACAAAATAATAGGATCCATCCGCCATCTCAATGGGCGTTTGGTTAAATTTAGCGAAATAAGCCAAAATCTGGGCCTTACTCTCTTTTGCTTTTGCCTCATCGGCTAACTCAACGTCTGTCAAACAGGCCGTCAAACCCACAAGGACACCCATGAAAATGATAACTTTTTTCAAACTACTTGTCATTTAACTAGATTAAGCTCGAACGAAATGCTAACGATTAAAATTAGCATTTCGTATCAAAGCCCTAAATTCTACTTCTTGGAAATTACCTCAAGCTCAAATACCAACACAGAATTCGCCGGGATTGGGCCACGAGGCTGGTCCCCATATCCAATGGATGATGGGATAATAAATGTAGCTTTGGAACCCGCTTTCATCAATGTTAAAGCCTCATTGAATCCAGGAATCATTTGACCCAAAGGCATTTCCGCAGCACTTCCTTTATCAAATTCCTTCCCATTCAAGAACGTTCCGCGGTAATTTACCACCCACGTCTCACCCATTTGAGGAGATGCTCCTGTACCTGGCTTTTCAATTGAATAATGTAAACCCGAAGCTGTCTTTTGGAATTGCTTACCCGATTTAGCTGTATATGCAGCTATCAATGCCGGCTGCTTCGCAATTTCAACGGCCGCTTTCTGCTTCGCAGAAGCAGCTTCTACCTCCATTTCTTTTTCAAATTCAGCCTTGGATTGAACCTTGATCACCTTCACCGTGTATTTCAAATCCGTTCCCGGCTTCAAGAATGGAGGCAATGGAGCCTGAACCGTCTTAATCAAGCTATCAATCGGCACTAAAATGGTTGCGGAATCCCCCAAAGAAAGTAAACGCAATCCATTCTCAAAAGTACCTTTGAATACTCCAGGACCCGATTGAGGCGCTTGAATCATTCCTTTACTGGGTTGACCTTCTTTGCGCGAATCCTGCAAAACAGAATCTGCCCCATTCTTGATGACCAAATCAAAAGTAATGATGTCCCCATCCTTTAATTTTTGTGCTTTATCATCGTGAGAGTGAAACTGTATCTTCACTCCGTCAATAACTTCCACTTTGTCTTTGCCACATCCTACTAGCATCGCAGCAGCCACAGCCAATAATCCAATCGATTTACGCATGATTTTTAGTTTATATTTATAAATTTTTAACTCGTTTTATTTCAGATAAATACAAAGGTAACACTTCCTGTAATTTTTCCTTTGCCTGTTCAATCCCTCCCGCCGAAAATCTTCCACCCGCCGCGTTTTTATGCCCACCCCCTTCAAAATACGACGCCGCAAATTGATTCACAGCAAACGGTTCAATCGAACGAAAAGACAACTTAACCCCATCTGGGCGCTGAATCATACAAATGGACCAAACCGCTCCCTCCAACTGCAAACCATAATTTACCATGCCCTCCGTATCCCCTGATTGCGAGTTGAATTGCTTTTGATCCTCCTCCGTAATCCACATCAACGCTAAATGATATGCCGGCAAATATTCCAAGCGGTTCGCTAAAACATGCCCCAAAAAACGCAAACGATGTAAACTAGCCGAATCAAATACCTTACGGTGTACGGCATTGGTATCAACCCCCTTTTTGATTAATTCAGCAACCACCTCATGAACATGGGCCGTCGTATTGGGATGCCGAAAAGATCCCGTATCCGTCATAATCCCCGAATACAAGCAAGATCCAATCTCTTGATCAATCAAAGAATCATCCCCCCATTCCGTTATCAAATCAAAAATTAATTCACAAGTTGATGCCGCAATTGTACGGTGGTAATAGTAATCCGCAAAATCCTCCGGATCCAAATGATGATCAATCACCACTTTCGGACATCTTGCCAACTTCACCAAGCCCGCCAATCCATGCAAGCGCTGCATCCCCGAAAAATCCAAACAAAAAAGCCAGTCGGCCGAATGAATTTTTTGTTCAATCGTTGCTTTGTGCAATAAATTTTCAAAATCCAAGACCGTATCCGACCCCTTCATCCAGAGCAAATTGCGCGAAAGTCCCGATGGCAAAATCACATCAACCTCCAATCCCTTCTTTTGCAAATACATCTGCCAAGCCAAACTTGAACCAATGGCATCGGAATCAGGATTAAAATGGGTCGTGATTACAACGTGTTGACCAGGAATTAATAGGTCACGAAGACCAGAAATCGAAGACATAAAAATACATAAGGCCCGACAAATTTGGGCGTTCGCAAAGTTAGAGATAAATTTGCAAAAAAAACGTAATGCCAACAAATAGAACATTTACCATGATTAAGCCCGATGCAGTCACTGACGGGTTTACGGGACCAATCATCCAACAAATTGAAGAAGCGGGATTCCGCATAGTCGCGATTAAAAAAATACATTTAACACCTGAGGCAGCTGGTAAATTCTACGAAGTACATAAAGAACGCCCTTTTTATGGCGAATTGTGCGAATACATGTCTTCTAATCCCATCATCCCAATGATTTTGGAAAAAGAAAATGCTGTCGAAGATTTCAGAAATCTGATTGGTGCCACAGATCCCGCAAAAGCAGCGGAAGGAACCATTCGTAAACGATTTGCTCGTTCCTTAGGTTCCAATGCAATTCATGGCTCGGACTCCGATGAAAATGCGGCCATCGAAGGCGCCTTCTTCTTCCCCGACGGAATCTAATTGATATGTTTGTAAAATAAGAAACCATTCTCCTCTTTGATTAATTGCAAATGAGGATGGTATTTTAAACGATCCTCGGCAATCGTCTTCATCACAAAATAGGTGGGACGGTCTGTCGAGGATTTTTTTAACAAAAGCTCCGAATCGGGACTCGGGCCCTGCTTTTGAAAATAAAGCAGATGCGCGAAAGATTTAAATCCCAAGGTCTCAATATACACTTTTTGACCTACATGCGACACATAAAAATCAATGGGCGTCGCTTGGGTATAACCTGCGATTTTAGGCAATACAAAAGCCATAAATCCCATCATGACCAACACACTACCCTGCATCAATCGAATCAGAACCCCAAAGTGTACCTGCTTACGAAAAATCGTCCAAGCAATTAAAAAAATAAAGGAAAGGCCAATGAACCATTCCCAACCAGACCAATAAACGGGAGCTTGTAAATTCCCCCGAACAAATACATCCTTGATGTAGGGTGAAACCTCAAAAGCATACATGCCAATCAATGGGACCAACATCATCACAAGGCCAAAAATCAAACCGACAAAACCTAAAACCAAAGAATAAGAACGCTTCCAAGCCCATTTCCCCGACTGAAAGTCAAATAATACCTGAGCAGAGAAATAAGTAAGCGGCAACCAGCACATCGACGAATAATGAATAATCTTCGTTTTCACCAAACTAAAAACAACCAAAACCACCCAAAAAAGCACCTGCATCCATCGCGTTAAATCGCTTGACTCCTCCGAATGACCCCGACGCAACAAACGCGCACCTGCCCAAACGGAAATAGGCAAACAACCCAACAGCAAGACTAATACATGGTAATACACCGGTTGGCCATGCCCCGCATCCCCCGTCGTCAATAAGCGTAATTGATAGGCTACAAAATCATCCCAAATCCCCCAACCCAATTTTACAATAATTACCGCGTACCACGAAGCAAAAAGGAGAATCGAAAGAAGCGCGGAAAATGATGCCCCGACCAATAATCGGGCTATCACAGGAAGCTTCCATGATTTTTGCAATATTCCGAATACCAATAAACTAGCCCCCCATAGTAAAAGGGCGACAGGACCTTTGGTCAACATCCCTAAACCGATGCTCAATCCGGACCATACTACCCACCGCAGCGATTTGGGATTGGAATAAAATTGTGAATAGGAATAGATACCTAGAAAGATGAATAAATTGAATAGTGGGTCAATAATTCCTGAACTCGCATAAACATGTGGCGTAAAAGCCGCTAAATATGAGAAAGCCCACAAATGCCCGAAACTAGCTGACACATTCTTTTTACCTATTTGAAAAATGAGTAACAACGTTGTGATTCCTACCAAAGCATTCGGAAAGCGAGCAGCAAACTCCATGGAAGCCCAAGCATCTGGGGTAAAGGTGCCGAAAAGCTGAAAACTCAAAACCTGTAACCACATAAATATGGGCGGCTTCTCCCAAAATGGCTGAAAATTGATTTGAACCGTTAAGTAATCCCCACTCACCATCATCTCCCGTGCGGATTCAGCAAAATTAATTTCATCCCAATCGAATAATTGAGACGAGCCCAAAAAAGGAATGTATACAATACAGCCGATCAGGAGCCAAAACAAATAAGGCCTATCTTGTAAGAGTTTCATGATATTGATGGTAAAAGAAAGAAGAACAAATAATTCCAATTAGAGCACCAAAAGCGACATCCACCGGAAAATGCTGAAACAAATAGACACGCGATACACCAACTCCTGCCGCTAGAAAAGCCGCAAGTACCCCGGCCCAAGGTTTTTTAATCAATAAGGCAACCCAAATAAAGCAAAACCAAGCCGCAGCCGTATGGCCCGAAGGAAAACTGTTGTACTCATTCATTTCTACGCCCTTCACCAAATGCCATTGAAAATCACTAGACTTAAAATAGGAATACGGTCGCAAGGCACCTGAAAAAACCAGGTGTTTTAACCCCTGCACAAGGACGGTGGAAGCGGCGTATGAGAAAACAAACGGCTTAATCCAAGCACGTTTTTTAACAAGGAAGTAAACAAGCAAGGAAATAGGCACAAGCAATTCTCCAAGAAAAGTAAGACCCAGAAAAAGCTTGTCCACCGACCAAACATGCCAATCATTAATCATTCGCATTTGATCCAAACGATTATTTAGACAAATGTAAAGAACTAGGATGCATTCAAAAATCAGAAATACAATCCCGTAGGCAAGCCATACCCCATTTAGTCGTTTCATAAATTCAAAGGTCGGAAGATTTTACGAAAAAGGTAAACGCATAACTTGTTGTTTCCAAAAAATTACCTAATTTTGCATTCCTTTTTTTAACCAAGGTCGTCATGAAAGTATTAGACGTATTTCAGATACCTATTATTGCATTAGAGGACAAAACGTATACTTATACCTTCTCGGGAGATGATTCGTTTTTCGCCGCTTTTGAGCAGGATTGGGTAGAAAAAGGCCAATTTGACGTAAAAGTCGACTTAACGAAGTCGGCTCTCATGATACAAATACAAATGCAGATTACAGGCACGATTGAATTAATTTGCGATCGTTCGTTGGAAGCATTTGATTACCCTTTGAACGTTTCTGAAAAGCTTATATTTAAGTATTCGGATCACTCAGAGGATTTGGGAGACAATCTATTCTTGTTGGATAGAAAAGAACCCAAATTGAATTTATCGCAGGATATATTCGATTTCATTGCCCTGGAAGTACCGATGAAAAAGTTACATCCAAGGTTTTTGGCCGATGAAGATTCGGATGTGAACGATGTTTTCATCTACACAACAGAACGAGCAGATGAAAAACCAGCTGCTACTAAGGAAGAGGTGATTGATCCAAGATGGGCAGCGCTTCAAAAACTTAAAGATTTAAAATAAAATTAATTAACAAATACCATGGCACATCCTAAACGAAGACATTCTACAACACGTCGTGACACTCGTAGAGCACATGATTTCGGAACACCAAAGCAATTGGCAGTAGATAGCCAAACTGGCGAAACACATTTATTCCACCGTGCACACGTACATGAAGGAAACTTGTA
>JACCDK010305923.1_pt1 | contig 11386 bp, 10 predicted proteins | sample 7445871 | NCBI WGS metagenome assembly JACCDK01 (sample SAMN15323436, study PRJNA562643) | freshwater metagenome | isolation source: river surface water | place: USA:Blue River Watershed | collected 2017-08-15
CTGACAAGCACAATCGACCGGTGTTAACTCCGATGGTTAAGGCAAGTGAAGCAATTTCCGAAATCCTAAAACGAAATGCTTCTTTAAACACTCAACCTTCTACGATTATTTATGAGAGTACCGTTTATCCTGGCGTTACCGAAGACGAAATGGTGCCAGTATTAGAGCGGGTGAGTGGATTGACTTTTAACGAAGATTTTTTTGTGGGATATTCGCCAGAACGGATCAATCCCGGAGATAAAGAGCATACCGTGACTAAAATTCTGAAGGTTACCAGCGGAAGCACGCCGGAAATTGCAGAATTTGTAGATCAATTATACAAAAGCATTATTACTGCCGGCACCCACAAGGCCAGCAGCATCAAGGTGGCGGAAGCGGCGAAGGTAATAGAGAACTCGCAGCGCGACATCAACATTGCGTTTGTGAATGAATTAAGTAAGATTTTTAACCTGATGGGCATCGATACCCTAGAGGTGTTGGAGGCGGCAGGAACCAAATGGAACTTCTTGAAATTCAAGCCGGGCTTGGTCGGCGGACATTGCATCGGCGTTGATCCCTACTACCTCGCTCAGAAAGCCCAGGAAGTTGGATACCATCCCGAAATCATTTTGGCTGGAAGGCGCTTAAACGACTCTATGGGGAAGCACGTAGCGACGGAAGTCGTTAAATTGATGATGCGCAAAGACCTGAAAGTCATTGACTCGAAAGTCCTGATTCTCGGTTTCACTTTCAAAGAAGACTGTCCAGACGTGCGCAATACCCGCGTCATCGACATCTACCAAGAACTCAAAAACTTCGACATCCAAGTCGACGTCTATGACCCTTGGGCTAATCCCGAGGAGGTGATGCATGAGTATGGCATCCCAATCACGAATACATTACACCCTTCACCCTGCACATTAGACCAAAAATATAGTGCAGCGATTTTAGCTGTCTCTCACAAAGAATTCTCAAACCTTAACATCCGCGACCTCGTTGGCAGCGGAGTTGTGTTTGACGTAAAAGGAGTATTGCCCAAAGATCAAGTAGATGCAAGACTTTAAAAAAATATTGGTTACAGGAACTGCCGGATTCATTGGCTTTCATTTAGCCGAAAGGCTCATTAACGAAGGATATGATGTCATTGGTTTGGATGTTATTAACGATTATTACGATATCAATTTGAAGTTTGCGCGTTTGGCGGAGCAAGGTATTTCGGCACAATCGGGGGTTTTAGTATACTCAACGAAATACTCTAATTATAAATTTATACAAATAGATTTAGGCGACCATGACACCGTTGTAAATTTCATGATAGAGCAAAAGTTCGATTATGTGGTGAATTTAGCGGCGCAGGCCGGTGTTCGGTATTCGATTGACAATCCGAGGGCGTATACGCACAGTAATATCGATGGATTTTTAAGTATATTGGAAGGGGCTCGTTACAGCAAGGTAAAGCATTTGATTTACGCTAGTACAAGTTCGGTATACGGTTTGAATACGGAAATGCCCTTGAGTGAAAGTCAAATGACAGATCGACCGATGGCATTATATGCGGCTACGAAAAAGGCCAATGAGTTGTTTGCCCATTCCTATTCCCATTTATTTGACTTACCAACAACTGGACTGCGTTTCTTTACAGTTTATGGCCCCTGGGGTCGACCCGACATGGCACTATTCTTGTTCGCTGACTCCATGCTCAAAGACGAACGCATTAATGTTTTCAATCACGGAAAAATGATTCGTGACTTTACCTATGTGGATGATATCGTAGAGTCGATTACCCGGTTAATTCCGAAGCCAGCTCCTCAAAATCAAGATGGGGTGCCGTGTCAAGTCTTCAACATCGGCAACTCAGCCCCGATTCAACTAATGGCCTATATCGAAGCCCTTGAAAAAGCCCTAGGCAAAACTGCTAAAAAGAATTTCATGGATATTCAAGCGGGTGATGTACCCGCAACGCACGCAGATGTTTCTAAGTTGGAGGGATATGTAAGCTTCAGGCCACAGACAACTGTGGAAGAAGGCGTGCAGCGATTTGTGGATTGGTATCTAGAAAGTAGGCGTTAATTGGAAACTATTAAAAAACTTAAAATTTAAAAAATCTTAGATACCCAATTTTAAATTTCTTAAATTTCATCAACATGTTCCATTTGAAATCAAAAAAGTCTTTTGGACTTATTATGTGCCTAGTGGAGAAACCCGAGGAGGTCAGGCATGTCAAACACAAGAAGAAGTGATTATTGCTTTAAGCGGAAGTTTTGACGTGGTAATCACGGAGAAACTTGGAAATATTGAAAGAGTACATTTAAATAGAGGCTACGAAGTTTTGTATTTGCAGATTGAAACATGGCGTCATTTGGAGCAGTTTTCTACTAATTCAGTTAGTTTGCATGTTTCTAGTAATGTTATCATGGAAGAAGACTATATCAGAGATATTTCATTAATATGACGAAATTAGTGACCGGTGAGATCTAGCCGAGGTGACCCTAAATTGTCTAAGTTATGGTCCAATGCCTTTTTGGTTTTTAAATAAAACTACTGACTTTGATTATCCAATGTATAGCTTAGAATATCTGGTTTGTAGATAGGGAAATCATAGATATTATTAAATTAGAGGAATTATTCTTAGTACGGGTATAAACAATGAAATAATGAACAAAAAAATAAACAATAATACTTGGGTATTCGAAATCTCACCACCAGAGCGCTCGAAATTCAATCTTAACTTTCAGGAGATATACCAATACCGAGACCTTCTTATGCTGTTTATTAGAAGGGATATTGTTTCGGTATATAAACAAACGGTACTCGGACCCCTGTGGTTCTTTATTCAGCCCATATTTATTTCAATTACCCAATTTATTGTATTTGGGAAAATAGCTTCGATTCCGTCTGATGGAGTGCCTTACTTTCTTTTTGTCTTGGCTGGGAATACGTTATGGAGTTATTTTTCGACTTCCTTTACAAGTGTCGCCGATACCTTCAAAACAAACGAAGGCATCTTTGGAAAGGTCTATTTCCCGAGAGCCATTATGCCTATAGCCATAACCGCTTCAAATCTTTTTAAGTTCGGAATCCAGTTTATACTGTTTCTTGTTGTATTATTCTACAGCATGCATACAGGATCCAATGCTCATCCTAATATCTATATATTGTTTACCCCAATTATCATTGTGGCTATGGCATTAATCTCTATGGGATTTGGTATGGTGATTACTTCGTTGACGACTAAATACCGTGACTTTTCTTTTCTCTTGGGATTTGGAATTACGCTTTTTATGTATGTAACACCGGTAGTTTATCCTACTAGTTTGTTCTTAATAAAAGTGTCACCCGATTTGCATTGGCTTATTTACGCTAACCCTTTAACGGGCTTGTTCGACTTATTTAAATATGCATTCCTTGGAGAAGGTGTCCTAAACTGGATGGGTATCGCTTGGTCTGGCATCTTCGCAATCGTCATTTATATGTTGGGTTTGGTGGTTTTCAATAAAACAGAGAAGTCCTTTATGGACACTATCTAGATGAGAGAATAGTGAATTGTAAAAAGTTGTGAGTTCCAACAAATTAATAAGAAAAATTCTGAATGAATAGAAATTTTAATAAGATAGTTAATAATGAGACAAAAAGAATCTCTAAGATCTCACCCTTAAACGCTAAACTCTAGAATGGATATTATTTTAAAAGTAGAAAACTTGTCCAAGCAGTACCAATTAGGCACATTCGGAACTAAAACCATTGGCGGAGATGTACACCGTTGGTGGACGACCAAGGTGTTGGGGAAAGAAGATCCTTTCCTAAAAGTTGGTGAGATTAATGATAGAACAAGTAAGGAGAAGTCGAAATTTGTGTGGGCACTGAAGGATATCAATTTTGAGGTTAAGCGAGGTGAGGTCTTGGGCATTATTGGAAAGAACGGTGCAGGGAAATCAACTCTATTAAAACTACTTTCAAGGGTTACTTCACCTACTATGGGGACGATAAAGAGTGCGGGAAGAATGGCTTCCTTATTGGAAGTGGGTACAGGTTTTCACCCAGAGTTAACAGGGTTGGAAAATATATACTTAAATGGGGCTATTTTGGGAATGACCAAAGCTGAAATCAAATGGAAGTTAGATGAAATTATAGACTTTTCGGGTTGTGCACTTTATATTGATACACCCGTAAAACGATACAGTTCAGGAATGAAGGTGCGTTTGGGTTTTGCAGTAGCTGCTTTTTTAGATCCGGAAATTTTAGTTGTAGACGAAGTGCTAGCTGTAGGGGATGCAGAATTTCAGAAAAAGGCTATTGGGAAGATGCAGGATGTGAGTCGACAAGAAGGAAAAACAGTGTTATTCGTGAGTCATAACATGGGAGCAGTAAAAAACCTCTGCAAGACTGGACTTGTAATGAATAATGGTGGTATACTATATCATGGCGATGTGGATAGTGCTATAGTAGAATATGGTATAGGGAACAAACTGATAGGGGAGGATTCCGATAAAGTTGAAGCAACATTTCAAAATACTAAGGATCTGCCTGTTTTTATTGAAAAGGTGTCGTTATTAAATAACGGAATTAAATCAGATAGTAATAGCTTAGATTTTAGAGATAAAATAGGATTTGAAATGGAAATTCGCGTCAAAAAAAAGGTTAAAAACAGGGGGGTTGTAATACATTGTAAAGATGAGAATGAGAGATTATTTTCTGTCTATGACATTAGTCAACATCCAGAGAAATTTGATGGCCGTGAGTTGGGTCTTCATAAATTAAGGGTCAATTTAACCCACCCATTGTTTTGTGAAGGAAAATATAGTTTTGATTTCGAGATTGGTCATTTTGGCGTTGCGCCAGAACAATATGAAGAAAATGCTTTGAATCTTTTTGTAGAAGTGCTTTCTAGGAATCCAAGATTTGAGCCGGCCACAAAAAACAGAAATAACAGAGTTTTTGTAGATCCATGTTGGCAATTTATTGAAGAGTGAAAATCCTTCCTCTAGGTAGTAATAGTTTTTTTATAAACAAAAATAATAACTAAGATTTGTTGAATATATAACAACACTTTATTTACCACATGTCAAATATAACAGCTGTTATTCCAATCAGAAAGGGTTCTCAAAGAGTAAAAGATAAGAATGTAAAACCTTTTTCTGGCAGTACGCTATTGGAGAAAAAAATTGATATAATTAAACAATTACCGTTAAATAATATCATAATTAATACCGATTGTCCGATTGCTATAGATATTGCAAAAAAAAACGATATAGAAGTTTTTAGGCGAGAGCATTATTATGCATCATCGGAATGTACTGGTAGTGAATTCCATGAATATATAGCTAAAGTGACCAATTCCGAAAGTATTTTACTTGCTCATGTTACTGAGCCTTTGGTAACTGTAAAATCTTATCTCGAGTGTATTGATATATTTAAAAACAATGATTATGATAGCATTATTTCCGTGGAAGTAGTAAAAAAATTTTTGTGGTTTCAAAATAAGCCAATAAATTATGAGTTGCGAAATGCACCTTCATCTCAGAATTTACCTGAATATTTGTCTCCAACATTTGGAATTTCATTAGCGAAAAGGGATGCAATTCTAGAAACAAAACATATCATTTGTAATCGACCCTATTTTTATAAATTAGACGAAATTGAGGCAATTGATGTTGATACAGAATTAGATTTTGAGTTCGCGGAATTTTTATTTAACAAATTTAGAAGATAGTATGGAAGTTTTATTAAAACAAATTTCGACCAACCTTACTGAGATATTAAGGTTAAGAAGAAATTTTAAGTTAAAAACCGATAAAAGTTATGTCAGTAGCGGTGATTTGTTAGTTGAAAAAATAGTGTTTGATTATTTTTCTTTAAATTATCCCAGTCATGAAATAATCTCGGAAGAAATGGATTTTCCACCCCATAAAACATGGAATGAATTAGGAAATTATATAGTTGTCGATCCTATTGATGGAACAGAAAATTTCGTTTCGGGATTGAGAGAGTGGGGAGTAGGGGTTTCTATCTACACAAAAGGAAAGCATGAGGCTTCATGCATTTATTTGCCGGAATTAGATGAAGTTTTGTTAAGTGGTCAAAGTGTTGAAAAATACAAATCTAGGATTGTGGGGCTATCATCATCATTAACGCGGGATGATTTGTTAAAACTCCCCAAAGATGGGGTTGAGTATAGAATTATAGGTTGTTCGATGTACAACATGTTAGCAGCTATTAAAGGTTCTTTTCTGAGATTTGAGAATGTAAAAGGAGTTAATTGTTGGGATATTTTACCCGGTTTGAACTTAGCATTAGAACATGGATTAGCATGTTTTGTTAATGATAAACCGTATGCCGGACAAATTTTATTTCCTATTGAAAAATATAGAATCAAAATAATTAATCAAGAAGGTGAAGAAAGAACTACTTAATTCGATTCGCGAAAAAGAGAATCAGGATATTGTAATTATTGGAAAAGGTTCAAGTGTTGATAAAATCTACACTGAATTACTTCATAATTTTATTGTAATTAATGTAAATGACTCTGAAGTGATCTATCCAGGTGAAATTGGCATTTTTCACAGTGGATGGGTTCTTGATAGATTTAATTATCACAGTCCCAAAGCTAAAATTTATATTACGGATAGAGAGTTTGGATACGGACCGGAAGTGCTGCGAGCGGAGTACATCCCAAATAATCCGGAAACTGCGGATTTTTTGATAGAGCGTTTTTTTGAAGAACATCTTTACATAGAGCAAAGTATTGTTGCCTCTGCATTAAAATATGCAAATCATATATCCACCTTTTTAGGCTTGAGGAAAAGAGTGTATCTAATTGGTTTTGATTTTTCCACAAAAGAAGGTTTCTCACAGAAGATAATTGATACGCGACATGGGCTGGATATTGAATTTGTAGAACAAACAGTTAATGTTCAAGAAAAAATTTTCGAATCAATACTTTCACAAAGAAGTAAACTAAGCATTGAAATACATCATGTTGGGAGTAAACCCTACAGTTTTTATTCAGTTGACGCATTTAATGGTTTAATTAAAGGTAAGGTACAAGGCAAAATAGAGAATAGAAGTAGTGGTAGTTCAGGTGGTGAAGTGAAAGTAGTAGCTGAAATTACAACAAATCACTTTGGAGATTGGCATCGATTAGAGGCAATGATTAGGGCTGCGAAAATTTGTGGTGCCGATTACGTTAAACTACAAAAGCGCGACGTTAACACTTTTTATACTAAAGAGCAATTAGACAAACCTTACACGTCTCCTTTCGGCGTTTCATTTGGCCAATATAGACACGGTATTGAGCTTAATGATGAACACATTTATAATCTTAAGGAATTATGTGAAAACCTGGAAATAGGTTGGTTTTTTTCGATACTGGATAAACCGTCTTTTGATTACATGAAAAAGTTCGGACCTTCATTGATCAAGTTGCCGTCCACAATTTCTGAAAAAAAAGATTATTTGAAAGCTGTTGCAGAAGATTTTGACGGCGACTTAGTTATTTCTACGGGTTTTACTGATCCATCATATGAAAAATTTATTTTAAATACCTTTAAACGAACAAGGAAAATATATCTATTACAGTGCACTTCAGCTTATCCAACTCCAATGGAGCATAGCCAAATAGGCGTAATAAGGCATTATTATAATTTGAGTAAAAAAGATGCTCGAATAATTCCGGGATATTCTAGCCATGATATTGGTTCTACCTGTTCAATGATGGCAATTGCTGCAGGTGCAAAGATGATAGAGAAACACGTAAAATTTGGAGATGTTTCTTGGTCACATTTTGATCAAGTAGCGATTGATTTGGCTAATGATGATTTTAGTAATTTCGTTGAAGATATAAGACGAGCCGAACGAATAGTTGGGTCTGAAATCAAGGAAATTCATCCCTCAGAACATCATAAATATTAGAATTTATAGATAGATATATGATTAAACTGCCATACGATTATCGAACTAAAGTGTAACTCCTCAAATGAGAATATCTGATATAATAAACTCGCATCAATTGGCCCGTAAACATGATGATGTGTTTATTTTTCTACCAGGACCATCGTTAAGAAATATGAATCATAAACACGTTAGAGAAATATATAAACATTGTGACATTATTAGTGTAAAACAAGGATTTAATATAACAAAGGAATATACTAGATTTCATATAATTAACCAAAACAATTTAGAAAAATATGTTGAATATAAAAATGTTACAACTATTGCAATTTGTGTTCAAAATACACAAGCCAAAATTTATGGTAAGTTTGACGTTCTAATACCACAAAGCATAAATTTTAGCAAATTTGATGATAGACTAGGGGTTAAGGGTAATGTACAAGATTTTAGCTTTGAAAATACAGAATATTTGACATGGGGCCCAGGAATTGTAAACGAGTTTGTTTTTTATTTTGTTGAATATCTTGGTTACAAAAGGGTGTTTATTAATGGGATGGACTACGCAAATCCGGGGAGGAAAGTTAAAAAACTCACTCATTCTTATGATAATAACATGTCCTGGTTTAGATCTATTTTAGAAAAGTGGATTAAGAACAACTGGCTAAGATATAAACTTGGTTTTATTTATAATAAAGCGGGAATCATGCCTGATGACGAGAATGAACTATTGATTAAATTATCGTCAATGTTCTATATCTTTTTCAAACACAAAAAAATTGAAATGTACTTAGTTGAATCTCCGATGTCCCATGCTTCCAGAGAGATACCTCGGATATCCATGAATCGCATGTTTGAGCTTTTCAGTTCTTGAACATTTAGAAATACTAAAATTATTTATTTAATTCAAAATTGACAATAATAATAATTGGAACTAATGGTTTTATAGGTTCAAATCTATTAAGATTATTTCGGCTTAAAGATTTTAGAACAATATCTGTGAACAGTCTAGATAAGTCGTTGATTGAAATAAATTCTAAGTGGTTTTCTGAAGCGGATGTTATCATAAATTGTATTGGTTCTGCAAACGTGGGGTTTTCCTACACAAACACGCGCGATGACTTTACAAGTAATGTCGGAGTTGTACGGGAGATATTAGAGATATTACGTGAAAAAAATTTTAATCATATAAAGTTGATTAATTTAAGCAGTGCAGCGGTTTATGGTAATCCCTTGAGGTTGCCTGTGAAAGAAAGTGATATCACGCAACCACTATCACCTTATGGTTATCATAAAATCATAGCAGAACTTTTGCTGAAAGAATATAGTCAATGTTTCGGTTTTAAATCGGTTTCATTGCGCATATTCTCTGCCTATGGTGACGGTCAGAAGAAATTATTACTTTGGGATTTACACCAAAAAATTCAAAAAACTAATGGAAAAATAATCTTACATGGAACTGGATCTGAATCTAGGGATTTTATTCATGTGGAGGATATCGCGGAACAGATTATATTAGTTATTAAGAATGCTGTCTTTCAAGGTGAAGCGATTAATATAGCTAATGGCAGAGAGGTTAGAGTATCGGAGGTTGTAGAACTATATCAAAAGTTTTACCCACATAGATTTGATTATGAATTTAATGGAGAGGTCCGTTTAGGAGATCCTTTGAATTGGTGTGCAGATATATCGATTATGAATACTTGGTCGTATTGCACCAAAGTAGACCTAGAATATGGCATTGCGTCGTATATAAATAGTATTTTTAATGGGCAATAGAGTCTTTTTATATACTGACAGTACGCTAAATAAATGGCAAGGTTATGTGTTTTATATTAATAATACAATAAACGCATTGTTAGAAGCTGAAATAATTACAGAGAAAAAAATTAATATCACTTTAATTTGCTCTGAAATTGATTATGAAAAATTTTACAAAAGAGATAGAGGTAGAAATATTCAAATACTTGATTTGAATAAATTATATGTAAATAGATTATTAGTTCTATTGTTTAGAGTGGGTGTCTTAAACAAGTTAAAGTTTGTATCGATACGTAAATGTACAATATTTCCAATTTTAAATTCCAATTTTAAATGTCATTTTGTAACTTTTAAGTGGACAAAGTTAATTTATTGGATACCTGATTTTCAACATGTTGTTTTACCTTCTTATTTCTCGTCCAAGGAAATCGCAGAAAGAGATAGAAATATAAGGAATATGCTTTTAAGTGACAATGAAATTGTTTTAAGTTCGCTTTCGGCATTCAAAGACTTAGAGTATAATTACGAAATACCGAAGGTTGACAAAATAAAAGTTTTAAATTTTAGAGTATCTGATAAACTTATGGTTGAAGATAAAATTGAAATGCAGCTGCCAAACAAATATTTTGTAGTATCAAATCAATTTTGGCTCCATAAGAACCATAATATAATAATTAATTCTTTAGCATCCGGCTTATTAAACAAGGAGATTATATTTTTAATAACTGGAAAAACAGAAGATTATCGAGATATGAATGGTGAAATTAGTAAGATGGTTGATAATTTCTTGAAAGAAGAAAATGTAATTCTTACAGGATTTGTTGATGATTCTCAGTTGTTCAACATTATTAAAAATGCACATGCGATAATTCAACCATCTTTCTTCGAGGGGTGGAATACTGTTATTGAATATGCTCAATTGTTTAATAAGGTCGTTGTAGCGTCAAACTTGGATGTTCATTTCGAGCAGTTAGCGAGTGAAGGATTTTATTTTGAACCTATGGATGTTAACGGTTTTACTAAAAAACTAAATGAAGTATGGGAGTTTAACGTAGCTGAATGGGAGTATGAAACAAATTATGAAGAGAAACAGTTTTTATATTCAACTGAATTGTGCAAGATTATTCTTTAAGGATGACCAAAAATAAATTCAAGTTAGGTGTTGTAACGATTAATCTAAATAATGAACGGGGTTTACGGAAAACAGTAGAGTCAATTTTAGTGCAGGACAGTGATGATTTTCTCTATGTCGTCATTGATGGTGGTTCCAATGATGGTAGTCTTTCTTTTTTAGAAACAATACAAAGAAATAGTTTTATTCTAGTTTCGGAGAAGGATAATGGAATTTATAATGCAATGAATAAAGGATTGAGTTATGTATTAAATTGTAATTATGTACTTTTCTTGAATTCGGGTGATTCATTGCATAATAGCTGTACAATTGGAGAAATAATCTATGATTGTGAGAATGTAGGAGCAGATCTATTTTATGGTGATGCAATAAAATGTAAAAATGGTAAAAATTATTTATGGAAAATGCCAAACGAATTGGGTTATAGCTTTCTTGTTAATAATTCTATTTGTCATTCTTCTACAATTTACAAGACTAGTACATTAAAATCGTTAAGTGCTTTCGATGAGAATTACCTGATTATAAGTGATTGGAAAGTATTAATTTTATTTTTTATTAGACTAAAAAAAATTCAATATATGGATAGGGTTCTTTCCATATATGATATGGAAGGTGTTTCAACTGTCA
>JACCDK011030190.1_pt1 | contig 11379 bp, 12 predicted proteins | sample 7445871 | NCBI WGS metagenome assembly JACCDK01 (sample SAMN15323436, study PRJNA562643) | freshwater metagenome | isolation source: river surface water | place: USA:Blue River Watershed | collected 2017-08-15
AACAATCGGTGAAGTTCACTGACCATTATCGCAGCTATGTGATCAACTATGGCTGGGGCAAAGATCTGGTCCGCGCTTATATTGAGCGCGGCAATCCCGACGCGACCGAACGTTGGCGCCGGATGGAGAAAATATTGAGCGAGCCAACCGTGCCCGCGGACTTGCTGCCGTAGCCCAAGTGTTTGCCGAACCAAGCAATGTGGTTGTCTTCGGCGGCTTATCAGCAGCGGTCATACTGATTGAAGGCAGATTGGCAGTCGATGAATTGGGTCAGTTTTCTAAACTGTTTTTGAATTTTCAGAAAATACGGAAATACACATTGTTCTGATAATAAGAGGCCAGCGGCTGGCCCTGTGCGTCAAGCGCGGGCGAAAAACGCGCCCGCCGCATCATCGATTTGCAGACGGCATTGTCAAATTCCTTCGGACGTGTCGTGCCCTGGATGTGACATGCCGTCGGGGAACCATCCTTTCCGATGTTGAGGCGGAAGTTGACCAACGCTGGCTGACCAGCTGAAAGCATGTTAGATGGATAGTCGGACGACACAATCCATTTGCCGGGCGATTGCAGCGGCTTTGCCTGTTTGCTTAGCGTCTTATGTTTTTCGACATCCACGCCCCAGCTTATCAGAAGATTATCGATGCAGGTATCGAGTGCAGCAAGCGGCCCGCGCATAGAACCTGTTTCCAGCACAACGGGCTTTCGCAAAGGTTTTCCGACACGCAAATAGAGAACCGCCTTTTGACGGTCTTCACTTATTGGTCGAAGCAAGACCGCCTCGTCATCTTCTGCGTTTTTCATTTCCAACGTTTCAGTGGCGCTTGGCGGCGCGATCCGTGCGCTGCGTGTAAAAACCAAAGCAGGATTCTGACCTAGATTCCCGTTGAGAAATGCAAGCTGCTGTTTCTGCTCATTGGGTCCGAACTGAATATCGGCATCACCTTTTACGACTAATATTTTAACTACTTGCCCTGAAATCGTCAGACGGAAAGAGTCTGTAGGTGTAAAGCGGTCCATAATTAAAGAGACAGTTTGTTTGCCTTCGCCAAACTGGCGCACGAGCCGGTATTTCTCGTCACCATAATCTACGTGCCATTTTGAAGAGGGTTTCAAAATCAATGGCGTCTGCGGAGCAGCAGCGACTGGTGGTGCCATCGTGACGGCAAAAAGAATCCAGAACGCGACGAATGATTTTGTCATAGCTAACAAGCTACGCATCGCAGCGTCGTTGCTACAAGTAAAAAGGGTGGACATTTCTGCCCACCCTTAAAAATTTACACTTGGTTGCAAAATATTACAGCTTGCCAACCAGTTCCGGTACGACCGTAAACAGGTCGCCGACTAGGCCGATATCGGCCACTTGGAATATCGGCGCGTCTTCGTCTTTGTTGATCGCGATGATGACCTTGGAGTCCTTCATACCTGCCAAATGCTGGATCGCGCCGGAGATGCCGACCGCGACATATACTTCTGGAGCGACGATCTTGCCGGTCTGGCCAACCTGATAGTCGTTAGGCACAAAGCCCGCGTCTACAGCGGCGCGGCTGGCGCCGACGCCAGCGCCAAGCTTATCAGCCAAAGGCAGGATGGTTGCCGCAAAGGTTTCCGCATCCTTCAACGCACGGCCGCCCGATACGATGATCTTGGCAGATGTAAGTTCAGGACGTTCTTGCTTGGCGATTTCTGCCGACAGGAATGATGACGTACCGGCATCGCCTGTGCTTGCAACCGCTGCGATTGTCGCCGAACCACCGGTTTCTTGTGCCTTGGCAAAGGCTGTACCGCGCACGGTGATGACCTTCTTGGCATCCGACGATTGCACCGTGGCAATCGCGTTACCGGCATAGATGGGACGCGTGAACGTATCTGCGCTCTCAACCGACAGAATGTCAGAGATTTGCATGACGTCCAGTAAAGCCGCTACGCGTGGCGCGATGTTCTTGCCATTTGATGTGGCAGGCGCAAGGAACGCGTCATGTGTTGCCATCAACGATGCAACCAAGGGTGCGACATTTTCGGCCAATTGCTGCGCATATATCGCGTCATCGGCAACATGTACGGTGCTAACGCCAGCAATCTTGGCAGCTGCATCTGCAACCACGCCGCAGCCTGCGCCCGCAACGAGGATATGCACTTCGCCCAATTGCGATGCAGCCGTGACGACAGCCAAAGTTGCATCCTTTAACGATGCATTGTCATGTTCGGCATAAACGAGGGTCTTCATGCGGCCACTCCCATTTCTTTGAGCTTTGCGACCAACGCGTCCACGTCGGCAACCTTGATACCAGCGCTACGCACGGGTGGCTCGACAACCTTCAATGTTTTGAGGCGCGGGCTGACGTCAACGCCATAATCGGCAGGTGATTTCTGCGCGAGCGGCTTTGACTTTGCCTTCATGATATTCGGCAAGGACGCATAACGTGGCTCGTTCAAGCGCAGGTCGGTCGTAATGATCGCTGGCATCTTCAACGCCACGGTCTGCAAACCGCCATCGACTTCGCGTGCAACATGCACTTCGTCGCCCGATACATTCACCGTATTGGCAAAGGTGCCCTGTGGGCGCCCGGTCAACGCGGCAAGCATCTGGCCGGTTTGGTTGGAGTCATCGTCAATGGCTTGCTTGCCAACAATGACCAGGCCAGGCTGTTCTTCTTCGACAATCTTTGCGAGGATCTTGGCAACGCCCAGTGGCTCGACATCTTCCGCAATCACCAAAATTGCGCGATCTGCGCCCATGGCCAATGCGGTGCGCAGCGTTTCTTGCGCCTTGTCTGGTCCAATCGACACCGCAATAACTTCGGTCGCAATGCCCTTTTCACGCAAACGCAGCGCTTCTTCAACCGCGATTTCGTCAAACGGGTTCATGCTCATTTTGACATTTGCCAAATCAACACCCGAACCATCGGGCTTAACCCGCGGCTTTACGTTATAATCGATGACCCGCTTAACGGGGACGATGATCTTCATGTGCTCATCCTTCCATACCGACTCAAACGGCGAGTGAATGCCCGCCTAAACTGGAGCGCCTATGCTTAAGGTTAACGTGAACGTCAAGCGTTCGATAAATTAAGCTGCCTTGCGAACTTCCGCGACAATTTTCTCGGCTGCATCGCCAAGGTCGTTGGCCGATACGATGGGCAGGCCGCTATTGGCGAGGATGTCCTTGCCCTGCTGCACATTGGTGCCTTCCAAGCGCACCACGAGTGGGACCGACAGGTTCACTTCTTTAGCTGCCGCAACGATACCATCGGCGATGATGTCGCATTTCATGATGCCGCCGAAGATGTGCACAAGAATACCTTTAACAGCGGGGTCCTTCAAAATGATCTTGAAGGCGGCTGTAACCTTTTCCTTCGATGCGCCGCCGCCAACGTCGAGGAAGTTGGCTGGGAATTCACCGTTCAATTTGATGATGTCCATTGTTGCCATGGCAAGACCAGCGCCATTGACCATGCAGCCAATGTTGCCGTCGAGTTTAATATAAGCGAGGTCATATTCCGAAGCTTCAACCTCTGCGGGGTCTTCTTCGGTCAAATCGCGCAGTTCGGCGAGATCCTTGTGCCGGAACATTGCATTGCCGTCAAAACCGACCTTGGCATCAAGCACCAACAATTCGTCGCCGTTTTTGCCTTCGCAAACCGCCAGCGGGTTGATTTCGATTTGTTCGGCATCGGTGCCTAGGAATGCATTGTAAAGTCCGGCGAGCACTGTTTGTGCTTGCTTGGCCAGATCACCGGTGAGGCCAAGCGCCTTTGCCACGCTGCGGCCATGATGGGGTTGAAGGCCAGCGGCTGGATCAATGACGATGGTGTGGATTTTTTCGGGGCTGTCATGTGCCACATCTTCGATGTTCATGCCGCCTTCGGTCGACGCCACAACCGCAATGCGGCTGGTCGCACGGTCAACGAGTAAAGCGAGGTAGAATTCCTGCTTAATATCAGCGCCATCGGTGATGTAGAGGCGGTTGACCTGCTTGCCCTCGGGGCCAGTCTGGATCGTCACGAGCGTATTGCCCAACATGTCCTTCGCATGGGCCTCAACCTCATCCAGATTGAAGGCCAAACGAACGCCACCCTTCGCATCGGGGCCAAGTTCCTTGAACTTGCCCTTGCCGCGACCACCAGCGTGAATCTGCGATTTTACCACATATAGCGGGCCGGGAAGCTGCTTGGCGGCGGCAACCGCCTCTTCCACGCTTAACGCCGCAATACCAGCGGGCACAGCCACACCGAATTTTGCGAGCAGTTCTTTGGCCTGATATTCATGGATATTCATGGGAGATTGCATCCTTGCAAATGGAAAGTATCGCCGGTCGCTTAAGCACAGAAGGGCACTGAATGGAAGGGCTTGCGCGGATGTTTTTTGGTGCACGTACAAGGGCAGGGGGTGCAGAAAATCTGCACCAATTTCTCTGTTGTGCAAGCCTTTAGGGAAAATTCAACGCAATAAATTGAGAGCAAGCAATTCTCGTCGAAGAGAATCGGCGTCTTTAAAATGATGCGCAGCAAAACCGTTTTGGCGTGCGCTGGTGACATTGTCATGATTATCATCGATAAAAATCGCCGTGCCCGGCATTAATTCGAAACGTTGCAGCGCGAGTGCATAAATGGCTGGGTCTGGCTTCACCAATTTTTCGACACCTGACACAATTATGTCCTGGAAATGGTCGAATATCGGTTGTGTCGGACGGAAAATATTCCAGAATTCTGCGCCGAAATTGGTGATCGCAAATAACGGCACATTCTGTTCGGCGAGTTCCTGCACAATCTCCAGCGACCCTTTGATAGGCCCTGGAATGGTTTCATTGAAGCGGCTGGCATAAGCTGTAATCCATGTGGCATATTGGGGAAACTCAGCAACACGCTGGCGAACCATATCGTCTAAAGCGCGACCCGCATCATGTTGAAAATGCCATTCGGGGGTTACAATGTGCGTAACAAAATATTCCAGCTCTTCCTTATCCGTGATCAGCTTTGCAAAAAGATGCCTCAGGTCCCATTCGAACAGCACTTTGCCGACATCAAAGACCACATTGGTTATTTTAGGCATGGATTTAACCTCTTCACCGGAAGAATTTCGCAGAATCAAGGCGCAAAAAAACCGCCCGCGAATCAGATTCGGAGCGGCATTTTGCCTGTCCCAAATGCCCGCATCGCGCAGGCAGGACGAAATTAACCCTGGCGCGCCTTGAAGCGTGGCTGGGTCTTGTTGATGACATAAGTGCGACCACGGCGACGAATCACGCGGTTATCGCGATGGCGGCCCTTGAGCGACTTCAGAGAATTAACGACTTTCATCGGATTTACCCGTCTAATAAATGCATAAAGCTTGAATTGAAGGCGCGCTCCTATGGGTCGGGCCGCAGAAAGTCAAGCGCGATTGGCGTATCATTGCGGATTCAACCTCCATACATCGCTTGATATGGTAGAGGGCGGGTCTAAGGATATTTGCATTATGAAAATTACCCGAATTTTGCTGCTTCTTTCACTTCTGGGGTTGACCGCTTGCGTCGTGCCAACGGGCCCTGTCGAGGTTACGCGCTTCAACCGCGTTGCCGAAGGTGTCCCTTATGGCATGGGAAGCTTTGCAGTTGCGCTTGTGGGCGAATCGGCTTCGGATCAGTCTCTTGCTGGGTCGCCGTATCTTACCGCTGTTGCGCGCGAAATGCAGCGTATTGGTTATCGCGATAGCGTGGCGAATTCCGACATAATCGCTGAAGTGCGTTTTGGTGCAACTGTGGTTCGGCCAGATCGCGGCGCGCCCGTGTCTGTGGGCGTTGGCGGGTCAACGGGACGCTATGGTTCAGGCGTTGGCGTTAGCCTTGGTTTCAATCTAGGCAGTGGTTCAGCGGCGCAGTTACAATCTAGTTTGGCCGTCCGCATTGTCCGACGCACTGACCAGCTGGTGATTTGGGAGGGCACAGCTGTGCAACTTGCCAAAGCAGGTTCCCCCGCCGCGCAGCCAGGCATCGCCGCATCAAAATTGGCCGAAGCCTTGTTTAAGGGCTTCCCCGGCATGTCGGGGGAGACTATCCGCGTGCCATAAATCTAATTGCGAGAACGAACCAAAAATGCCGATTATTGACATCAATGCCGCCTTCGACAGCGGCAATATTATCGTTCATGCCGTCGATGGGGCTGTTGCAACACTTGGCATCCGTAGGGATAAGGATTCCGAATTCGCGCAATGGTTCCACTTCCGCGTGGCCTGTACTGCGGGAGAAAATTTGGAGTTGCGGATTACGGGTCTGGAGGACAGCGCCTATCCCGGCGGCTGGCCTGATTACCGCGCTTGCGTCTCCGAAGACCGCGATTATTGGAGCCGCGCCGATACCAGTTATGACAAGGCAAAAGATGGCGGCACGCTGACCATCCGCTACACCCCCGCAAGCGATCTTATATGGTTTGCCTATTTTGCCCCCTATAGCATGGAACGGCACCATAACCTTATTGCCGAGACGGCGTCGCTGGAAGGCGTGACCTATCGCTGTCTTGGCCACAGCATCGAAGGTCAGCCCATCGATTGCCTCGAAATGGGCAAGGGCGAAACGCAGGTCTGGCTATACGCGCGGCAGCATCCCGGCGAAACGCAGGCCGAATATTGGATGGAAGGTGCGCTGGATATGCTCACCGACCTGAGCGATCCGCACACCCGCGTGCTACTCGAAAAATGCCACTTCTACATTGTGCCCAATTGCAATCCGGATGGAAGTTGCCGTGGGCATCTGCGGACAAATTATCTGGGCGTAAACCTGAACCGTGAATGGGCCGAACCGTCGGCTGAACGCAGTCCCGAAGTGTTGGCCATCCGCAACGCCATGGATGCAACGGGCGTCCATTGGGCGATGGACGTACATGGCGACGAAGCCATTCCTGCAGCGTTTATGGCGGGGTTTGAACGCATTCCTTCATGGACCGATGATCAGGGTGATCGCTATAATGCCTTCATCAACCGTCTTGCGGCGCGCACCCCTGATTTCCAAACCGAGCTGGGTTATACCAAGGCTGGTCCCGGCAAAGCCAATCTGTCGATGTCGACGAACCAGCTGGCGGAGCGTTTTGGACCTTCGCACCAATGCGTCCCCATGACGTTGGAAATGCCCTATAAGGACACCGTTCACGGTAATGACCCCGATCAAGGCTGGTCTCCCGAACGTTGCCGCTTGCTTGCCCGCGAATGCCTCGCAACCTTGGCCGAGATGGTGTAGACATAACGGCATCTACGGCTTCGCTCAAAATCCATGCAGCCGTTTCGAGACCTTGGCGATAGAGCCAGTTTGCGTTAGGGCGCGGTCAAATAATTTAGGAAACCAAATATGCCAAAACTCATCCTCATCCGTCATGGTCAATCACAGTGGAATCTGGAAAACCGCTTCACTGGCTGGTGGGATGTCGATGTCACCGAAAAAGGGGCAAATGAGGCTTGGGCCGCAGGCGCGTTGATGAAGGAGAAGGGCATTGCGCCCGATACTGCCTTTACGAGTGTGCAGACACGGGCAATCAAGACGTTGAATCTGGCGTTGGAGGCGATGGGACGTTTGTGGATTCCTGTGACCAAAAACTGGCAATTGAACGAACGCCATTATGGCGGGCTAACGGGCCTTGATAAGGCAGAGACGGCGGCGAAGCATGGCGAAGATCAGGTGAAGATCTGGCGCCGCAGTTTTGACATTCCGCCGCCACCGCTTGCGGCAGGCTCGCCATATGATCTTTCATCTGATCCGCGTTATGCGGGCATATCCATTCCTGCCGCTGAAAGCCTGAAAGACACAATCAATCGTGTTTTGCCATATTGGGAAAGCGCGATTGTGCCTGAGTTACAGGCCGGAAAAACCGTTTTGATTTCGGCGCATGGCAATAGCTTACGTGCGCTTGTCAAGCATCTGTCAGGCATTTCTGATGCCGATATTAACGGCTTGGAAATCCCGACAGGTCAGCCAATTGTGTATGAATTGGACGACCATCTGAACGGCGAATATCACTATCTTTCGGCGCGGTAATTTCTCTTTAAGCGGTATTTCAGCGCGTGGGCAGTTAACGCTAGTGTTGCTGGATTGCGCCTTTTGCAGCACAAGGCTAAGGCCTTTAGCATCGAACTTGTCAGGGGAGTGACACATGACCGACGCAGCGCCACTCATTGGCATCATCATGGGAAGCCGTTCGGACTGGGAAACGATGCGAGAGGCGTCCGCGACGCTGGCGGCGCTGCATATTCCCCATGAATGCAAAGTGGTGTCTGCGCATCGCACACCTGATCGGCTTTATGATTATGCCAAAACTGCCGCGGGCCGTGGTCTGAAATGCATTATCGCGGGCGCAGGGGGCGCGGCGCATCTGCCGGGCATGGCAGCATCAATGACACGCCTGCCTGTGTTGGGTGTTCCTGTGCAGTCTAAGGCGCTGGATGGCATGGATAGCCTGTTATCCATCGTGCAAATGCCCGCAGGCATTCCAGTGGGTACATTAGCAATCGGCAAAGCGGGCGCAACAAACGCGGCGCTTTTGGCGGCGGCCATGCTGGCGAATGAAGATGCCGCGCTGGCCGAACGGTTGGACAACTGGCGTGCGGCACAAACGGCTTCGGTCGCCGAAACGCCTGAATAAGGTCCATTTATGGCGGCCCTACCTCCGGGATCAACTATTGGCATATTGGGCGGTGGTCAGCTTGGCCGCATGCTGGCGACGGCCGCTGCGCAATTGGGGTATCGTTGTCATATTTATGCGCCGCCGGGGGACAATGTCGCCTGCGATGTTGCGGCCGCTTACACCATATCCGAATATGATGACCTGGTGGCGTTGGAGGCGTTTGCCAAAGCTTGTGACGTGGTAACTTTCGAATTTGAAAATGTGCCAGTGTCACCACTTGAATCGATCACGGATATTGTTCCTGTCTACCCGCCACTTAAGGCGCTTGAAGTGGCGCAGGATCGCGCCGCAGAGAAACAATTTGTCCGCGCGCTTGGCGGGAAAACGGCGGAGTTTGCGGTTGCGTCGGACGAAGGCGCCGTAGCCACCGCGATTGCGGATGTGGGCATTCCGTGCATCCTCAAAACCATCCGCATGGGCTATGACGGCAAGGGCCAGTCGCGGATCATGGCCGATGGTGACATAAAGGGTGCGTGGGAACGCACCGGCGAACAGCCGCTGATTGCCGAAGCCATGGTGTCGTTTGAGGCGGAATTTTCCGTGATATTGGTCCGCGGCCAAGACGGTGAAATCCGTTTTTGGAACAGTTCGCGCAATAGGCATGTCGACGGCATTTTGGCCAAGTCGACTTTGCCGGCGGGGGCATTGGTTGAAGGCCAAGAACAAGCAGCGCGTGATATGGCAGCCGCTGTTGCATCGGCGCTGAATTATGTTGGCGTGTTTACCGCCGAATTTTTTGCAAGCGCGACGGGTCCCTTGTTCAACGAAATCGCGCCCCGCGTGCATAATAGTGGGCATTGGACCATTGAAGGTGCGGCCACCAGCCAGTTTGAAAATCATATACGCGCCATTTGCGGACTGCCTTTAGGCGCTACAGAAACAATCGCTGCGCGGGTTGAGATGGAAAATCTGTTGGGCGCTGATGGTGACAATTTTGAACAAATTCTAGCAGACCCTGCGGCGCATCTGCATTTATATGGTAAGGCAGAAGCACGACCTGGCCGAAAAATAGGCCACGTCACCCGCTTGTATAGGTAAGAAAAAGTCGGCAAGACGGCGGCATGAATCATCCCGAAATCGTTCTTGTCCTCGCCCGCGCCGCAAATGGAACAATCGGGAAGGATGGCGATATGCCATGGCATATCCCCGCTGACCTGCGTCATTTCAAACAAGTTACCAAAGGGCGGCCCATGATCATGGGGCGGAAGACCTTTGACAGCTTGCCGGGCTTGCTGGATGGCCGCCGCCATATCGTGCTGACCCGCGACCTTGATTGGGAGGAAGAAGGCGCCGAAGTCGTGCATTCGGCCGAGGAGGCATTGAAACGCGCCAATGGGCCTCATGTCTGCGTCATCGGTGGCGCCGAAATTTACAGCTTATTTCTGCCACTGGCGGACCGCGTTGAACTCACCGAAATTGCGGCCAGCCCCGATGGAGACGCTATCGTTCCTGCCTTTGACATGTCGATCTGGCAAGAAATCGCGCGGGAGAGCCATGCTGCGCAAGGCGGTACGCCCGCTTATGATTTTGTAACATTACTGCGACGGGTCGCGACCTAAACATCGGCGTCCTAGGGGGGATTATGCGTAAAAAAATCTGGATACCGGCAACGTTGCTTGCTGCAGCTGCTGTGGGATTTTTCGGCTTTGCCCCTGGCTATGTCGAAGGGGCAATGAACCAGATTGATGGCAAACCGCTGATTGCGGTCAGCGACGAAGCCAAGGCCTTGCACAAGACGCTGAACATCGTTGACCTGCACAGCGACACGTTGATGTGGAACCGCGACCTTAATGGCCGCGCGTCGCGTGGCCATATGGATTTACCACGTTTGCAAGAAGGCAATGTTGCGCTGCAATTATTCTCGTCGGTGACAAAGACACCGAAGAACCAGAATTATGATGGCAATGGTGCCGATAGCGACAACATCACCTTGTTAACCGTCGCGCAGTTGCAACCCTTTAAAACCTGGAGCTCGTTGGCTGAGCGCTCGCTTTATCATGCCCAAAAGCGTGATGACGCGGTTGCTGCTTCGAATAATGCGATCAAGGCCGTCAATACCGCAAGCCAATTAGATGCCTTACTCGCCGCGCGGCAGACCGCTATGCGGCCCGTCGGGGCGATGCTGACCATCGAAGGCCTTCAAAATCTGGAAGGGAGGGCAGCCAATCTGGACCGGTTGTATGACGCCGGTTTTCGTATGGCGGGGCTTACCCATTTCTTTGATAATGAATTGGCGGGTTCGATGCATGGCCTGAAAAAAGGCGGATTGACCCCCTTTGGCCGTGACATTGTTCGGCGGATGGAAGCGAAGGGCATGATCATCGACATCGCCCATTTGTCGCATAAAGGTGTTGCAGAAGTGCTGGCGATGGCCACCCGGCCGGTTGTATCCAGCCATGGCGGCGTGCAGGCGACTTGCAAGGTCAACCGCAACCTGACCGATGACGAAGTGCGCGGTGTGGCCAAAACCGGCGGCGTCATCGGCATTGGCTATTGGGACGGCGCCTTATGCGACACGAGCCCGCGCGCGGCAGCCAAAGCGATGAAGCATGTCCGCGATCTGGTGGGCATTCAATTTGTCGCCTTGGGATCCGATTATGACGGCGCGACTACCGTGCGGTTCGATACATCGCAATTGGTTCAGGTGACACAAGCATTGATGGACGAAGGCTTCACAGCAGCCGAAATCCGCGCGGTAATGGGCGAAAATGCGCTGCGTGTCATCCGTGCTGGC
>JACCDK011116283.1_pt1 | contig 11378 bp, 9 predicted proteins | sample 7445871 | NCBI WGS metagenome assembly JACCDK01 (sample SAMN15323436, study PRJNA562643) | freshwater metagenome | isolation source: river surface water | place: USA:Blue River Watershed | collected 2017-08-15
AGTCGTTCATGGATATCGCAATCATCAAATATAATGCCGGAAATGTGCAATCGGTCATGTACGCCTTGGACAGAATTGGCATGAAATACCTATGGACAGATGATGAAAAAGCGATTCAATCTGCCGACAAAGTCATCTTCCCTGGCGTTGGTGAGGCGAGTACAGCCATGGCTTACTTACGCGAAAAGGGTTTGGACAAATTAATTCCTTCTTTAAAACAACCCGTTTTAGCAACCTGCATCGGTATGCAATTATTATGTAGGGATTCCGAGGAAAATAATACGACTTGCATGGGCGTCTTCGATGTACCCGTGAAACGATTCGTAAGCACCGATTTGAAAATTCCTCATGTAGGATGGAATTCAATTCAAGCATCAGGTGAAAATGTCCTCATGCAGGGGCTTAAGAAAGAAGAATACGTATATTTTGTGCATTCATTTTATGCACCGATAAACACCTATACATCCGCTTCATGTAATTATGCGCAGCCATTTTCGGCTATGCTGCAAAAAGATAATTTCTATGCAGCTCAGTTTCACGCAGAAATATCAGGATTGGCAGGTCAAAAAATTATTCAAAACTTCCTAGCGCTTTAATCTATGTTCCAACTCATTCCAGCCATTGATATTATTGGAGGACAATGCGTTCGATTAACGCAGGGAGATTACCAACAAAAAAAAGTTTACAGTTCCGATCCTCTGGAAATTGCGAAAGCATTCGAAGGGGCTGGAATTCAACGATTGCATTTAGTCGATTTAGACGGGGCAAAAGCCAAAGAAATAGTTAATGCCGCCGTTTTAGAACGTATTGCTTCGAATACACGTCTACATATCGATTTTGGTGGTGGGGTCCAATCCGACGAAATGATTGACCGAGCTTTTTCTGCTGGTGCAGCACAAATTACGGCCGGTAGCATCGCCGTGCGTAATCCAGCACTCGTTCATGGTTGGTTTAAAAAATACGGAACCGATAAAATAATCGTAGGTGCCGATGCGCACAATGAACAAATCGCGGTGTCTGGTTGGCAAGAAAATTCCAACATTTCAATCTTTGATTTCTTAACAGATTATCAAGCAGCAGGTGCTCAATACGTTATTTCTACAGACGTCGCGAAGGATGGTTTATTACAAGGTCCAAGTTTTGGTTTGTATGAAAAAATTCAAGCGAATAATCCTGAGTTAAATATTATTGCAAGTGGCGGAGTTGCCAATATGCAAGATTTAGAGCAATTACGGGCGATGAATTTGTTCGGCGTGATTGTGGGCAAAGCCTTTTATGAAGGTCGGATTACTTTAGAAGATTTAGCCACATTTGCCAAGGAATCGCTATGCTAACGAAACGAATTATTCCCTGTTTAGATATCAAGGAGGGTCGGACAGTAAAAGGCACCAACTTTATCGATTTGCGTGATGCGGGTGATCCCGTCGAATTGGGAGCATTGTATGCAGAACAAGGCGCGGATGAGTTGGTTTTTTTGGATATCACCGCAACAGTCGACAACCGAAAAACCTTGGTAAATTTAGTGCGTGAAGTGGCACGTCATGTCAATATTCCCTTTACGGTGGGAGGAGGAATTAGCTCAATTGAAGACGTTTCAGCACTTTTAAATGCAGGTGCAGATAAAGTATCTATAAATTCTTCTGCTGTTCGTCGGCCGGAATTAGTCGATGAACTAGCCTTGCAATTCGGCTCGCAATGTATCATTGTAGCCATAGATACCCGACAAGTAGCCGGAAGTGATTGGGTACACACGCATGGCGGACGGAAGATTACCGATATTCAGACCCTAGCTTGGGCAAAAGAAGTAGAATCGCGGGGAGCAGGAGAAATCCTTTTAACTTCCATGGATGCTGACGGCACTAAAGCAGGTTTTGCAAATGACTTAACAAGTCGCATCTCATCTCAAGCGTCTATCCCGATTATCGCCTCAGGTGGAGCCGGAACAATGGAGCATTTTTACGACGTATTTACGAAGGGGAAAGCGGATGCGGGTTTGGCAGCAAGCATTTTCCACTTCAAAGAAATTGAGATTATCGAATTGAAAAAATACTTAGCGAGCAAAGGAATTCCGATGCGGATATACTAATTTAACCTTATGAGTTTACAACCTGATTTTTCAAAAGGATTAATTCCAGCCGTTATCCAAGATGCGAAAACGCTAAAGGTTTTGATGCTTGGCTATATGAACGAAGAGGCATATGCGAAAACGATCGCTGATAAGCGGGTGACCTTTTTTTCCAGATCAAAAAATCGACTTTGGACCAAAGGCGAAACATCTGAAAATTACCTGGAAGTTGTGCATATAGCGATTGATTGCGACCAAGACACAATTTTAATCCAAGCAAATCCTGCTGGGCCAACATGCCATACAGGTGCGGATACATGTTTTAATGAGCCAAATACAGATAATGCCGCCTGGCTAGATCACTTAAAGCACATCATTCGATCGCGTAAGAATACCTCCGCAGACACTTCATATACGGCATCATTATTCCAAATGGGTACGCACAAAGTAGCCCAAAAAGTAGGTGAAGAAGCCGTTGAATTAGTCATTGAAGCCATGATGAACAATGATGAATTGTTTAAAGGAGAGGCAGCAGATTTAATTTTTCACCTACTGGTTTTATTGGAGGACCGGGGAATTGGATTAGAAGAAATCGTAAAGACATTACAAGCTAGACATCAGAAATAATTATGATTGGATTTATCATACGTTACCTTATAATCGCCACAGTGGTCATGATTATACCACGTTACTTGAAAGGCATAACCGTTGACGGATTCACGACTGCTCTATGGGTTGCACTTACGATGGGATTCTTGAATTCTTTTGTTAAGCCCATCTTGAAAATTATCAGCTTCCCGATAACCTTTATGACCTTAGGACTTTTTTCATTGGTGATCACCGTGGGCATGGTTTATTTAGTCGAACTATATATCCCGGGATTTCAGGTAACAGGATTTATCGCTCCTCTGATTTTTAGCTTCTTGATTGGATTCACAAATTCAATCGTGGGTATGTTTACCAAATAACTTATAGAGGGATACCTTCCTGAAAAGTAATTTCGGTGGCAATACCCATTGCACTGAAACGAAAGGCAATTGATTTGGCTTGTGATGGTTTTTGCGAACAATGCGGACCTGGTTCCAAGAAATAAATATAATATTCCTGATTCCTGTCTGCTAATTGCTGCAAATCTGGCTTACCTAAAATATCGTCCAAGTTATTCGAACTAACACCTTGAAAATTGAATTTGTGTGCTTTTAGCCAATTGACTTGTTGACCACGCTTCCCATCACATGCCCCACGATCTTGCTTAAAGGACGCCGCATCAAAACCTGTTAAATCTGGCTGATGTGTACAAGCGCTTAAAAAACTAGCCAAGAAGAGTAAAACGATATACTTCATGTGAAAATGTTAGAGCACAAAAGTAAAGAATTGTCAGTAAATTGAACTATTAAATTCTTCACGTGAATATTTTAATCTGTCCAGATAAATTCAAATCTTCATTAACCGCACAAGAAGCGGCAGAAGCGGTAGCAAAGGGTATTTTAGCTAAACGAAAAAAGTCCTCGATTCAAATCATCCCACTTGCAGATGGTGGCGAAGGGACCCTTGAAATGGTTCAAAATATGCATGGGGGAACTTGGCAAACGTGTCAAGTGCATGACCCACTCGGCCGACCAATCGATGCCTCTTTTTTGTGGCTTGCTGACCAAAAAACAGCTTATATCGAAATGGCACGTAGTTCTGGACTTCAGCTACTTCAGAAAAAAGAACAAAATCCATTAAAAACAAATACGTTTGGTACAGGCGAATTGATCAAAAAGGCTGCCCTCCTAGGTGCAGAATTAATCGTTTTAACGATTGGCGGTTCTGCCACAAATGATGCCGGAATCGGTATGGCCGCCGCATTGGGGTTTCGCTTCTTAGATGCATCAGGCAATGAATTAGCTCCAATTGGCGAAAATTTAGTACAAATTGAAAAGATAGAAGGTCAAAATCCTTTCTCAAAAATTCAATTTGTAGTTCTATCAGACGTAGATAATCCATTACACGGACCAAATGGAGCAGCACATGTATTTGCTAAACAAAAAGGTGGAAGTGTGCCATCAATTAAACAATTAGATAAAGGTCTAATTAATATTTCTCGTTGGCTCCCAGATTCTATTCCAGGCGCAGGAGCAGCGGGCGGTTTAGGAGCAGGAGCTGTCTATTTTTTAGGTGCTAAAATAACCTCGGGAGCGGAGTGGCTCCTAAACAAGGTAAACATAGATCGTGCGATACGCAAAGCTGACTACATCATTACGGGAGAAGGGAAAATCGACCAACAAACGTGGTCGGGCAAATTGGTCGCACATGTGGTAGGTCGTGCCGACCAGCAATTTAAACAGGCAATATTGGTATGTGGCACATTTATGGATGAGGAAAAAATCCCCTTATTCATGGACGCAAAGGATATTTATAGCATTTTGCAAGAAGCAAAAAATGAAACCGATGCCATGACAAATGCGGCTTCCTATTTAACACTAATCGGCGAAAAAATAGCTTTGAAATATTTATAGGTTAGCTAACTTCTGTGCAGCTTCCTGAAGAACATCATCATTTTTTGCAAAGCAGAAACGTAGAATGCGATCATTCGGCGGGGTTTCATAGAATACGGAAACGGGAATCGAAGCAACCTTCAACTCCTTAGTTAGGCGTACGGCTAAATCCACATCAGGTTCTGAACTAATTTCGGAATAATCTAAACATTGAAAAAAGCTGCCACGTGAAGGAAGGACTTTCCAGCGTGAATTCACAAAAAAAGAGGCGAACAAGTCCCGCTTTTGTTGGTAAAAATCCGATAACCCAAGGTAGTGTGAAGGCGTTTGTAAGTAATCGGCCAATTCATATTTCAAAGGGGTGGCACTTGAAAAAGTGACCCATTGGTGTAATTTTCGAAACTCGGAAGTGAGAAAAGCTGGCGCAAGGCAATAGCCCATCTTCCACCCTGTTACGTGATAGGTCTTTCCGAAAGAACCACACACAAAACTACGTTTGCGCAATTCTGGGTGCAAAAGGACGGAGGCGTGTTTTGCACCATCAAACACAATATGTTCATATACCTCATCTGAAATAATGAGGATATTGGTTCCTTTCACAAGTGCGGCAAATGCATCTAAGTCTTCCATGGACCAAATAGCCCCAGTCGGATTATGGGGTGAATTAACCATGATGGCGCGCGTTTTAGACGTAATTTTTCGCCCCAATTCTTCCCAATCGATGCAAAATCCATTTGACGCCTTTAAAGGAATATGTACAGGGATACCTCCAGCTAGTCGAACAATCGGATCATATGCATCATATGACGGATCAAACATAATTACTTCGTCCCCTGGTGAAACACAGCAATGAACTGAAGAAAAAAGTGCCTCGGTCGCGCCAGAGACTACTGTTACTTCACTATCTGCATCAAGCGAAGTTCCATAAAATGAATTTGTTTTTTGGGCGATTCGTTGGCGCAATACAGGGACCCCGGCCATAGGCGCATATTGATTGTGGTTTTTGGCATAAAACTTAAGCAACTCTTGAAGTTCCTCTGAGCAATCAAAACCGGGGAAACCTTGGGATAAATTTAATGCACCCTCCTCGGCAGCGAGCTGGGACATTTTGGTGAAAATGGTCGTTTGAACAAAAGGTTGTTTTGATGGAAAAGTAATCATAGCCTAATTTATCAATGCTTCTCCATCATACCAAACTTGCTTGACACGCAAATCGGTACTCAAGTGAACAAAACAAGCTCTTTTACCCACTTCAATACTGCCTAAATCTCGCAAATTGGCAACCTCAGCTGGATAAACGGTTGCCATTCGAATGGCTTCGTCAATTGGAATTCCTGCATGCGCTACACAATTGCGAATCGCTGCATCCATTGTCAAAGCTGAACCCGAAAGGACGCCTGCTTCATTCGTAAATCGAACCCCCGTTTTGGTAAACACATACGGTCCTGATTCATCATGGGTGACGGCGTCCGTAATTAAAAAGAGTTTATCTCCTTTTAATTGCTTTGCCAATCGCAACGATTCAAAATCACAATGTAAGCCATCCGCAATAATACTTGTCCAAGCATCAGAGTTAAAGCTGGCTCCCACTAGGCCTAATGACCTACTTTGCCATTGGGACATGGCATTGAATAAATGTGTAATTCGTGAAATTCCTGCTTGCTGAGCCTGCTCAAATGTCGCATCCGAATGACCCATGGAGCACATGATCTCACTATTTTTCAGAAGATTTAAAACTTCTGTTGTGAACATTTCAGGCGCGACGGTCATGTAGGTTCGCAGACCATGGCAACGGTCAATAATCTCTTGTACAAATTCAAAGGTAGGTGCTTGCACAAATGCTTCCGTATGCGCACCACGCTTAATCGGATTAAAAAAAGGGCCTTCCAAATGCAATCCTACTAAACCCTTACCACTATATGATTTACAAACGTCGATGGCGTCCCACATGGCTTTTTTAGGCGAGCAGTTCAAGGTTATTTGAAAAGCAACAGTCCCTGATCTAGCATGCTCGTAAAAAGTGGCTTGAATTGCCGCTTCCGTCTGATGATTCGAAAAAAGGAGTCCACCGCCACCATATACTTGCAAGTCGATAAATCCCGGAACTAGAAATCCATCTGAAATTCCTCCAACTTCTGGATAGATAGATTGAATACGTCCATTTTCTATTGAAATAGCCTGATTGGAAAGCCATTTATGGCCTGTAAACACCCTCTCGAATATCAGTTTTTGCATCTTCAAATTGCTTTTTTTCACCTACCTTTGGCAAACCTTGGAGGATTGCCAAAGGTAAGGGGGAAATTAGTATCCTGCCGCCTGGCCGTCTTTCCGCGATTCCGTCGCTCCGAAATAAACTTTGCGCACCGGATCCCATCGAATACATTGGTAACCACCATAAATTCCACTCATATACCCAACCTGATGTCCTTTTTGCAATAATTCTCTAATCACCTCATATGGATAACCGTGTTCTAAGGTAATCATGCCACCTGTAGCTTCCATCTTCTCCCCCGTTGGCTCTGAAGAACCCTCATGATTCATACGTGGAAAATCTCCAGCCTCTTGTACATTCATCCCAAAATCCACCACATTCATAACAATCTGCACATGACCCATCGGCTGAAAAGCCCCTCCCATTACACCAAAACTCATAATCGGCTGACCATCCTTGGTCATAAACGCAGGAATTATCGTTTGAAATGGTCTCTTCCCTGGTGCATACGAATTATTCTCTCCCTCCTGCAAGTTGAATAACTCACCACGATCCTGGAACATAAATCCAAGCCCATCAGGCATCATCCCAGAACCAAAGCCCCGGTAATTACTTTGAATGAGCGACACCATATTCCCATCTTTGTCGGCAACAGTCAAGTAAATCGTATCGCCCTCTTTTAAGGCAGGATTTCCTGCCTCGTAATGGCGACCCGCACGGTTCGGATTAATTAATGCGCGGCGCTTTGCCCCATATGTTTCTGAAATTAGTTCAGCTACCGGAATTTTGGCAAATTCTGGATCCGCATAATATTTCGCACGGTCTTCAAAAGCCAATTTTTTGGCCTCCGTAAACAAGTGAACGTGCTCGGCTGAACCTAGTTTGATTTTGGAAAAATCATAGCCTTCTAAAATCGTCAACATCTGCAAGGCAGCAATACCTTGGCTGTTTGGAGGTAATTCCCACACATCATAGCCACGGTAATTCACGGAAACCGGCTCCACCCACGTCGAGGTATGCGTTGCCAAATCATCGTAACTCAAAAAACCTCCATTCTTTTTCATGAAGGCATCCATTGTCCGTGCCATATCTCCTTTGTAAAAAGCATCCCGACCATCACGACCTATTTTTTCAAGGGTATTTGCCAAATTTGGATTTTTGAAAATATCTCCTTCCACAGGTGCTTTCCCATTGGGATAATAATGCTGAGCCACATTCGGGAACTTCCCATAATTTGCCTCCACACGCGTTAACGCTGATGCAAATTCCCCATGTACTGGAAATCCATTTCGTGCATACGAAACTGCCGAATTCAACACCTTATTCATAGGCATCGAACCGAATTTTTTATGCAATTCAAACCATGCATCCACCGCACCTGGTACCGAAACGGGTAATGGCCCCAAGGATGGAATATGTGTTAACCCGCGCTTTTTAAATTCGGCTAAGGTCAATGATTTAGGTGAACGACCTGAACCATTTAATCCATACAATTTTTTTGTTTTGGCATCCCACACGATCGCAAATAAATCGCCACCAATTCCATTTACATGGGGTTCTACTACACCTTCCATGGCATTGGCCGCGATCGCAGCGTCGATGGCATTTCCACCCGCCTTCAATACGTCTAAGGCTGCTTGTGTCGACAAGGGGTGTGACGTCGCAACCATGCCATTTTGAGCCATAACCTGCGAACGCGTTGCCCACAACTTGCCATAGGTACGATCTTGGGCAACTAGACTCAGTGGCAATAAAAGTAATCCTAATAAATACTTCATAGTAAATGTTTTTTTAGCATGTGTAAGTTAATTCGATTTTTCACTTTTGACAAAATTTTTGCCCCTAGCTCTGACCTGAATCCACCAAACAAAAAACCCCCGAACATTGTTCGAGGGCTTTCGAAATCTAGTTGAACCACCAAAAATTAAACTCTATTTGGAAAAAACTTCTGCTTAATTCGCTCCGAGATATAATACATACACGGCACTATAACGAGTGTTAAAACAGTTGAGAACGTCAATCCGAAGATAATCGTCCAGGCCAAAATTCCCCAGAAGTCTGCCGACTCCGAACCGAAGAAAATATGTGGATTCAATTCCGTAAACATCGCCACGAAATCAATACTCAAGCCTACAGCTAATGGAATCAAGCCTAGTACAGCCGCCGAAGCAGTCAACAAAACAGGTGTCAAACGAATTCCTCCTCCTTCAATAATTGCTTCCTTCAAATCATAGCCACGCTTAAATCGCAACTCTTCAATAAATTCAATCAATAAAATTCCGTTCTTCACCACTATACCAGCTAATGCAATAATCCCCACTCCCGACATAATCACTGAGAATGTCATACCGAAGGCCATAAAGCCCAACAATACTCCGATCAAGGAAAGTAAAATCGTTGCAAAAATGATAAATGGCTTAACCGCTGAATTGAACTGCGTAGCTAATATCAAATAGATTAATACCAAGGCCGCCAAAAAGGCAACACTTAAAAACTCGCCTGCTTCTTTTTGCTGCTCTTGCTCTCCACCCATTCGAATTTTATAGCCCTGTGGTGTATCGATTGTTTGAAACAATTGCTCTAACTCCCCTACAATTTCATTCGCATTATAGCCTTGAACCACATCAGAGCCCAATGTAACCACACGCTCTTGATTCTTCCGATTGATCTGGCTAAAGGAGGTTGCATACCGAATATCAGCAATTGAATTCAAAGGTACTTGGCGCAAAGCCCCTCCCATATTCATGTCGCGATACGTAATATTCATCGACAATAACTTTTCGATTTGATTTCGTGAATCATCCTTCAGACGCAATTGAATAGGGTATTCGTCTTTGACGTCACGGAATTTCGAAATCTCTGCTCCAAATAAACCCGTACGAACCGCCATCGCAACTTGCGCTGATGATATGCCTTCACGACTCGCTTTCTCCCGATCCACATCAATAATGATCTCCGGTTTATTTGTAACCAAATCTGATTTTAGCTCCTGTATACCTTCGATACCCGATTTTTGAATAATCTTACGAACCTTTTGCTCTAAATCCTGCAACACGACAAAGTCATCTCCAGCAATTTCAATCGAAATAGGCTTACCCGTTGGCGGCCCTTTCGCCTCCCGTTCGATCGCCATTTCTACACTTGGAATTGGCTTCTCAAAAAACTCCTTTTGAAGCTTTTCCAATAAAACGCCTGAAGATATTTCTCCGCGCTCTTGCTTGGGTGCAAATGCAATCGTCACCTTACTTTTGTGTGGTGTTGCACCACGATCCGGTTGCATCGGATCACCGGCATTCTTACCCACATTCGAAATAACCGAATTAACTGCCTTGCCTGCATTTTCCTTCTTAATGAAGGCAAAAACACGCTGCTCAACAATCTTAGTCACCGAATCCGTTACTTTCGAATCAGTTCCAATAGGCATTTTCGAATAGATGTAAATATAATCTGGATCTGAAGCAGGGAAGAAAATAACCAAAGGCTTCACGATCCCCATCAGCACAATTGTCACGACCAATAGACCAAACGCACTCAATGTAGCGTAAATTGGTCGGCGCCCCTCCAATACCCATGAAATCGCACGGCGATAGGCATTCTTAAATGCTGGCAATGTTTTCTCTTGGAATGGAACCACCCATTTAGGTGTCACAACAAAGTGATTGAAAACATAAAGCCCCAAGGCCAATAAACCGAAATTACCAAAGCCGAAATGACCTAGACCGAATCCCAACACATAGCCAAATACCGTCAGACTAAGTAAGATAACAACCGTCCGACGAATATCTGCAAACTTGGGATCCTTCACATCATTCGCCTCCTCATCATGACGTTTCATAAATGAAACCGCAAAAACTGGATTCATCACATACGCCACAAAAAGTGAAGCAAAAAGTGTAATAATTAACGTTATCGGCAAGAATTTCATAAACTCTCCCACAATTCCTGGCCAAAACAACAATGGCAAGAATGGTGAAATTGTTGTTAATGTACCCGTCAATACCGGAATAAATACTTCAGAAGCTGCTAATTTAACCGCTTCAGTAATCGTCAACTTCTTAAAGTTATTGAACAATCGGTGTGCATTCTCAATCACCACAATGGCGTCATCTACCACAATTCCCAAACCTAATAGAAAGGCAAACAATACGATTGTATTCAACGTAAAGTCCAACCCTGGCATAAATAAGAAGGTAAGCAAGGCCGATAATGGCACCGAAAGGGCCACAAAAGCAGCATCACGAACACCCATAAAAAACATCAATACGACAACCACAAAAATAAATCCAAGAATTACCGTATTAATCAAATCCGCCAAATCACCACGCGTACGCTCCGACTGGTCTGCTGTCACTGAAACAACTAATCCCGCAGGAAAACGATTCTCCTTATATTCGTCAATCGTCTTTTCAATCCGGTCCGCCGCATTAATCAAGTTGGCACCACTACGCTTAATCACGTTTAAGGTGATCACCGACTTGTTATCCAAGCGTGCAAAATCTTGCTTTTCTTCAAATCCATCTCGCACATCTGCCACATCCTTCAAACGCACACGCGCTCCAGTAGATGAGCCAACCATCAGATTGGCTAGTTGATCCACCGACTTAAACTCGCCCACCACACG
>JACCDK011717239.1_pt1 | contig 11377 bp, 8 predicted proteins | sample 7445871 | NCBI WGS metagenome assembly JACCDK01 (sample SAMN15323436, study PRJNA562643) | freshwater metagenome | isolation source: river surface water | place: USA:Blue River Watershed | collected 2017-08-15
AACCCCCCGACGCAAACCTGTGGTGTAAACCCTCCGACGCAAACCTGTGGTGTAAACCCTCCGACGCAAACCTGTGGTGTAAACCCTCCGACGCAAACCTGTTGTGCAAACCTGTGGTGTAAACCTCCGACGCAAACCTGTGGTGCAAACCTGTGGTGAAAAAAAGGATGAATCACAAGGGTTTAACCATACATGGCGCGCATTTCGGCATAGGTCATATTGCGCCCGGTGTTTTCGACGAACTCCTTTTCGCCGTCTTTCATGACTTGCATGACTTGATCCATATGTTCTTTTCCGAAGGGCGGCAATTCACCGCGGTCGATTTTGGCATTGAGTTGTTGCATCTTGTTCATGCCTTCTTTTTCCAATCGGGCCATGAGTTCTTTCTGGGTTTCTGGTTTCTCGGGACTCAATTCAGGGGTTGACATTTTTTGTGGGTTGTATCATAGATGGTGTTGTCGGGTTGTTTCAATTTTCTGGGATTTTTCCAGAAACAAAAGTATTTGTATTGGGGTCAAAATGTGAAAAAATGGATGGGAGTCCAGATGATGTATGATTTTGTGGGAAAAATGGTTGGGATAATATTTGTTCATATTCTGGTTTTACGACCTCGTTCAATGCGGTGTACAAATTACCAATAGAGACATTATTTGGAAATTGATCTAGTGTGGGATCTTCTATTTTAGCTGGATTCATAATAGCTCTTTCTAAGTTCTCACTTAGTTTTGTTATCAATTTACAATCTTCTGATTCGGTTTTACATTTTTTATCTTTTATTTCCTTGAGTGATACTATGAGTGCGAGTATCATTAATAAATACCATTTTAAAGTATTATATATTGCTCTATAGTCTTTCGCTTGATACATACCCCACATGACTGCGCTATGAATTGATTCTCCTCTACTTATCATTAATTTTACTTGCTGACATAATATTTTTATTTTTTCAATTTCTACGTCTGCTAATGCAATTTTTGCATCGAATGTTTTAAATTGAATAGATGTTGGCACATACTCTCCCTCGTGAGTTTTGAATGTTTCATATTCGATTTGTATTTGTTTTTCAATTCCACTTATTGCCATGCTCGCTATATTTTTCATACCGAGTTGGATATGTTTATCGATATTCGCTACCGTGATATCGTTTAGATTTATAGATTCTATTTTTGTATGTGGAAACATCGGTGTAAGTTCTAGTTTTATTTTTTCTTGAATTGAGTTTAATATTTCTGTTTCTGTTTCGTTTTTTGGTGGTAAAGCCGGACGTGTAGAATTATTTGCGATTTCCTGCAATTGCTTCATGATATCCGGATTATTCAATAGTTTATACAAGTCTTGTTTTGACGAAGGAATATGGAGGCTACTTAATGTCCTAACCGCATTAGGAACACGTCTGCTAGTAGGTAATGCAGATTTCAACCCTCGTCGAACCATCCCACCCCGATTTGTTCCTCTTTTTCGGCGTTGCCGCGTCTTTTTATTATTTTTCTTTTTCCTTGTTTGTACCATATACATATTCATGATATAATTCCTGCTAAATACCATTCTTTGAGAACATGGTACATAGTTATTGTCGGCTAGTATATCATCTTATCCAGTGCATTGTATAATACATTATTGTGGGATGGATCTATGGTATAATGACTATCGGACGATTGAATATGATGGACTATATAATTATCCAGAAATGAGTAGGATATTGATTTTCCGGTAATCGACCTTTTTCACAGGTTGGGATGGGATTGGCGTTCTTTATACATGTGTTTTATATTTATAATATCATATAAATATTATATAATAAATATGCTTATAGTAGTATACACATGAAAGGGATTGTTATAGCGTGTCCATCTAAATATGAACTTATTTGTTTAAAAAATATCGAGTTATTAAGAAACAAATATCATTGTAATTTACCTATAGAAATATGGGAAATCGGCAATGAAGTAAATATAGAAATTAAAAATAAAATGAAAATGATGAATGACATTATTTTTAAAAATGTGAATGATTATTGTGACAATCCAAATCATTGGAAAGGGTTTCAAGTAAAAGTGTTTGCAATGTATCATTGCGGTTTTGATGAAATCATATTATGTGATGCGGATGTTACATTTTTTAGAAACCCAGAAATCATTTTTGATGATAGTAATTATCAGAGAACCGGTGCTTATTTTTTTAAAGACTTGGAACAATGGCAATTTACAAATCTGAGTTACGCGAATAAAAGTAAGTTCAATAGTTTGGATTTTTTTAATAAACGAAAACAGTTTATTCATAACTTGGTGCCAACGATAACAAGTATATTTCCAAAAGAATGGTCATATTTATATGATGATAACATTCCTTCTATTCCAGTAAAAGAAGCATTACAGGAATCCGGCGTGGTCTACATGAATAAACATATTCACAAAGAATCGTTACATCATATTTTTCAATTAAACAATAATCACCTTGAAACGTATAAATATGTTTGGGGCGATAAAGAAACGTTTTGGATCGGTTGTGTTATGGCGAACCAAGATTATTATTTTAATCCGGTCTCTGGATATATGTATAATAATTGCCTCACACATGATTACGACAATTCCATTTTTTGGAAACAAAAGTAATATTATACAATCGAAGAGTTCAAATCTTCACCTGTATACGTAATTTTGGGGGGTATTTTTTTGATTCCCCATTCCTTGGATTATACCCTAATGGGGTAAGGGTTTCTCTAACCCTAACCAAAAAAGGAAGGGGTCCCTGCTGAAAATTGATTTGCGTTTTTATTTCTAGCCGTTGTGCACCCTAAAATATCAATTATTAATCCACACCCACTACCATGAGCGCACTTGAATCTTGTCCGGTATGTTTTGGCGATGACGTCGCGATTCGAAAATTAAAAGGATGCGGTCATTCCATTTGCGTAGGATGCAAAAATAATCTAAAGAAAACCAGCAACCAGCATATTCTGAATAATTTCAATCAAACCTTGGTGAAATGCCCTATGTGCCGCGCGATTGAAAAACCCTCTTACCAACAATTGGAACAGCAAGTTCAACAGTTATTAGACGAAATCGCCTACAAAAATCGCAGAATCGTGCAATTATGTGACGGACATTTGGGTTCTGTGGTTCCGCCCACACCACAGGTTCCGCCCCGACCACCACAGGTTCCGCCCCGACCACCACAGGTTCCGGTTATTGACTTGGTTGGTCCAAGACCGTCCACACCAGGTGAAGTCGTTGCATTGTTGGGTCTAGCACGTGCCCCCAGAACTAGAACTCGAGCTAACGCAAATAATCCCTTAATGTTCTGCCAACGAACCAACTGCCGAAGAAAAATTAGAACACGCGACCGATGCCGCAACCATCCGGACACTCCATGCTGCCAGAGTTGTCGATGGTCCGGATGCAACACCTGCCGAGCAGAAATGCGCAACCGTGTCCCCGCTGTTAACCCTGGTCCTGCTGTTAACCCTATCCCAGCGACTGGCAATTAAATCTAGAGTTTATCATACCATTGTAATTAAAGAATTGAATCATCAACCCCCATCCTAATTATATTTGAGAACCTTGTATTATATTGTATCTTTTTCTTGGGGGTGGGCGGCTTTATACAATTGCGCATTTGTAATGCGCAATCCGTATCACATTACTCACTCATAACTGCCCACGAAGTGGGCGTTTTGAATGAGTGTAGGTGTAAGTACTTTTGGGGATTTATATATTACCCCCTCCGAAAAAACTCAAACAAATGGTAGGCTACTGGCGGAATTTGACATTTTAATTTGTCAAGGAAAATGTCAAAAATGGAATATACGGACTTTCTTTTTGGTGAAAAAAGTGGTTGTGACTGACTCAGTGTGAAACCCATCATTATTATTTTTGTATGACTGCATAACTTTTTTATTGTATTTTTCGACGCGATAGATTTAGGCATATATTTTATCAATATAAAATATAAAACTATAAAATATGCCAAAACAATCTGATAGTTTTCATTGCAATTGTTGTGACTATACATGCAGTATTAAAAGCAATTATACCGCACATTTAAAAACTGAAAAACACAAAAGACTAGAAAAAATGCCAAACCAATCAAATACATTCACATGCGATTATTGTCAGTATACATGCAGTAAAAAAAGTAATTTCAATATACATTTAAAAACCGAACGACATATACGGCTAGAAAACAATCGAAAACAATCGGTATCAATTGAACCGATTGTATGCAGTGATAATATACAAAATGAAATACATATACAACACGATAATAATAAACAAGCAATAAATATGCCAAAACAATCGGATGTATTCACCTGCGAATATTGCCAATATACATGTCATAAAAAAGGTAATTTCAATATACATTTACAAACCGAAAAACATAAACGACTCGAAAATGTGCATAAGAAGACTCAAAAATCATCATTGGTGGATACAAATGTGGATCAATCAAGTTTTTCAAGTAATAAATCACAACCTATCGGTGAAAATACAACAGACAATATGGATCTGTATTCTATGATACATTTATTAATCAAGGAGAACCAAGAAATACGTAATTTAGTATTGACTCAGCATAATACATTGACTGAACTAGTGAAAAACCAACAATCATCTACCAATAATAGTCACAATACCAATTCACATAACAATTATAATATCAATATGTTTCTCTCTGAGAAATGCAAAGATGCCCAAAACATGAGCGATTTCATTGAAGTTATCAAAAACAAAGTAGATATGTTCCAAATTGAAGAAAACGGATACGTTAATGGTATTTCCAAATTGTTTATCGACGAATTGAAATCCATGGAAGTGACCGAACGACCACTTCATTGTACGGATGAACGACGAAACACCTTTTATGTTCATAACAATGATACTTGGAATAAAGATGAAGACTTGAAAGATACCAAGAGAGCAATTTCCCATGTCAGTCATGCCAATTTAAGACAATGTATCGACTGGTCATCCAATGTTCCAAAAAGTGGTTCTGAAAGAGAAGATCACATCAACCGATCTATTCGACTTTGTAAAGAAGCCCATAAATCCGGTGAAGATGATAAAGTGGAAAAAATCATACGTAATATTTCGAAGGAAATACCTCTTAATAAACAAGTCATAAATGATGTGTTGATATAATAATAATGTTAGTATTTACACATGATAAAAATTGGGGGTTACCCCCCTCCAAAAAACTCAAACAAATGGTAGGCTACTGACGGAATTTGACATTTTAATTTGTCAAGGAAAATGTCAAAAATGGGATATACGGACTTTCTTTTTGGTGAAAAAAGTGGTTGTGACTGACTCAGTGTGAAACCCATCATTATTATTTTTGTATGACTGCATAACTTTTTTATTTTGTTTTTCGGCGCGATAGATTTAGGCGTTTTTAATATCCCAAATAAATCTCAAAACTATTTTATAGAATCATAATATAAATATAATATCTTTATAAGATTTATAATGCCAAAAACCGAAATTGATTATTCTAGTACTATTATTTACAAAATCACTTGTAAAGACCCAAATGTCAAAGATGTATATGTGGGACATACTACTAATTTCGTGCAAAGAAAACATGCACATAAACAAGGTTGCGTGAATGAAAAATCATCTAATTACAAATGTAAATTATATGAAACGATTCGAACCAATGGTGGATGGAACAACTGGACTATGGAAATAATCAATTTCTTTAAATGCCGTGATCATTATGAAGCAAGAATAAAAGAACAAGAATATTTTGTATCACTAAATGCAACATTAAATAGTATTGAACCATTACCAAAACCAAAACCAAAACCAGTACAAATACCAAAAGAAGTCGTTCCAAAAAATATAGTAGTTGAATCCAATAAACCAGATAAGCCAAAAAATGTAAAAAAAATATTTTGCAAACATTGTAATATTGAATGCATTAAATCTGAATGGGAAAATCATATTTTATCCGATGGGCATAAAAACAATCGTACAAAAACCCTTTCTGGAAAGTATATATGCAATTGTTGTGACTATACATGCAGTAAACAAAGCGATTATAATAGGCATATTGCCACTCGTAAACACTTAATGTTATCAAATGTTATATGTTTGCCCATTGAAAAAACGCCGCAATTTAATTGTGAAAAATGTAATATATCATGCAGTAGTAAACGAGATTATGATCGACATCTAACTACGCAAAAACATAAAACCTCGCGGAATACAAATGACGATAAGACTTATGATTGTGATTGTGGATCTACATATAAATATTCTTCTAGTTATTACCGGCATAAGAAAACGTGTACATATGTTCCACCGAGTCAACCTGAAGTACAATCTATTCGTGAAATTATTCATTCACCTGAACCGAATTGGATGGAAATTATGCAAATGTTGGTCAAAGAAAACCAAGAAATACGTAATTTCATGGTCACGCAGCATAATACAATTATTGAACAAAATAAAAAACTCAATGATCATAATATGGCGGTCGTCGAGCAAAATAAAACCCTAACTGAAGTCGTCAAGACATTGAAACCCGCCAACAATTCCTATAATACTACCAATAACAATCAATCTTACACCATCAATATGTTTCTCAATGAAAAATGCAAAGATGCTCAGAACTTCAGCAAGTTCATTGAAGAATTGAAACCCAAAGTCGATATGATGAAAATATATGAAAATGGCTACGTAGAGGGGATTTCCAAGTTGTTTATTGACGGCTTGTCTTCTATGGAAATTACCGAACGTCCACTACATTGCACAGATGAGCGACGTAATACGTTTTATGTTCACGACAATGATACTTGGAACAAAGACGAAGATTTGAAAGATACTAAGAAGGCTATTTTCCATATTAGTCAAGAAAATCTCAAACAATGTGTTGCCTGGTCCAATAATATACCACCGAATACAGACCGTCATGATCATATTACACAGTCTGTCAAATTATGCAAAGTGGCTTGGAGCGGGGATGACAAGAACACCGAGAAGATTATCAAGAACATTTCCAAAGAAATACCACTCAATAAACAAGTCATGAATGAACTATAATACGTCCGGGGGTGGGCGGCTTTAAATAGTTTAGAGATTTATATTATTGACACCCCCTCCGGGGGGTGGGTGGGCGGCTTTAAGTAGGTTTGGCAATTTATATTATTTACACCCCCTCCGGGGGTGGGTACCGTGCACATTGTATCATACATCATTCTTGGATCGATTTCACTCCTATATGCGTTTGGACAACTGGTATGATAGTATGTATTATACACTTATCCAGAAATGAGTAGGATATTGATTTACCGGTCATCCATGTAATCCTTACTCATCATGGGATGTTTACCCCCTGGTGTTAAAAATCGATATGTTTTTTGTGTTCAATGTTCTCAATGTATGATCGATTCTTCTTCGAATATGTAGGGATCTTTGTATGATACAATCTATTTTGTTTCTTCTATTTTGGTTCTAGTTTTCCCTTTTTGAGAACCTTGTCATAGATATACGCTATTTTAGGGGTTTTTTGGGGTCGATGTTCTCAATTTATAGTTTATTCTTCGAAGAATATTTAGGGGGATTTGTATGATACATTATGTTTCATCTTTGGTATTATGTTTATTTTCATCCCCTTTTGAGAACCTTGTCGATAGGGTATAATGCTATAAAAAATAAAGGGTGTTTTATTTTTTATCGATTGGATTTGAATGCATCTATGTATTATAGTCATGCTAGATACTTATCCAGAAATGAGTGGGATATTGATTTGCCGGGGGTGGGGTGGCTTTAAGTAGTTTTGGGGATTTATTGTATTGTCCCCTCCGGGGATTAGGGCACCGGGGTGGGGCGGCTTTAAGTAGTTTTAGGGATTTATTGTATTCCCTCCGGGGTTGGGGTGGGTTGGGCGGTTTTAGGGATTTATTGTATTGTCCCCTCCGGGGATTAGGGCACCGGGGGTGGGGCGGTTTTAGGGATTTATTGTATTGTCCCCCTCCGGGGATTAGGGCACCGGGGGGTGGGGGCAGCATCTAGGGATCAGGGAGCAACGCGATTTTCGTCTTCTCTTCCACTTTATAGATCGCGATTCTTACTCGGCTTCCTCTTTCGTATTTCCTTTCGCTCTTTACTCTGCACACCCCTATCTTCGCATTATACACTTCTACTTCTCCTTCTTCTTCTCCTATTACCAACACCTCTTCTTCTCCCTCTTTCAATTTCCTCTTTCGCATCTTTCGCTCCAATTCCTTTATTCGGTTTTCTTTTTTTGACCTCACACTTAACCCTACCACTCCTACCATCTCACACTTGTTACACACATCTTCCACGCGACGCATTTCACTACTTATCTGTGCATATGTAAACGTTTGCAACATCTCATGAAACATTGGATCATCTTCCGAATATGGAACATATTCCGTCTTCACTTGATTTATAATAGAGTATAATAATTTATCTGCGTGTGGCGATGGCGCCTGTCCATTCGATTTACTCGTGGTTTTTACAAAGATTCCGCACTTTTTCTTATACAAATAGGCTCCCGCATCACTGTTGATTCGAATCATCCAATATGCAACAAGTTCTCGGCTATTTGTAATGGTAGCATCCAATTGTTTCGTATATTCATACAACTTTTGATAATGATTATTGGCAAGGAGTTTTTCCGAATCATATACATGATTTTTCTTCACTATGATAAGTGTTTCACGGAAGGCGGTATCAACGCATACTCCGTCCTTGAAAATATAATCGACAGTAAATGACAATCGCTCCTTTTTCTCCGTTAAAACACACATATCTACCAATTTATCACACAACATTTGCTTTTTACGATGTGGTAAATAAATGGTGCTTGATTGCTTCAGGTTCTCAATATGGTTCCATAAATCCAAATGTTCTATCCACCGACAAAGATTCGTGGTGTATACGGATATTCGAACTTCTCCTGGATTCAATTCAGTAATACTCAACGCATCATCATAATCAGTTGTATTTGTACCATCAATACTAAATATATATTCATTGCGTCGATCAATCGTTTGTGGATTTTTTGCGACGATTTCGGCTAGTGTGGATACCTCGTCGACATTTTTTACAGCATTGATCAGTTCCTTTGGTTGTTCATGGTATCCGTAAGAGTATAATAGATATTCTCCATAAGCAACATCATCGTCAACGTTTCCCAGAACTTGAGTTAATAAACCCAATGGATGTTTGTCATTCCAGTGTACATAGGTAAATACTACATACTTGTTCAAGATATGTTTCGATAAGCCCAATTTCAAATCATAAGGGATCAAGAACGCCGGGTATTTTTTATTGAAAGGAATACATTTATACAAGAGCCGTTTTTTATTTTCGGTTCGTCCATAGGTTTTCCCATCGGACAGTACTAATATACCAGTCAACACGGTATCGGATTTTACAGTTGATTCGAGAACATTGACAGTATTTTCTGACACTAAGACTTTATCCCCATCAAATACTTTCGCATCGACTGGTTTCCATGTAGTGGATAGGTCCAATAATTCTTTGGTATCGGGATGTGTGAATGTCCACGAATCGTAATTTCGGTTTCCAATATTGATAATTGCTTCCATTGTTTTGGTATTATTATATATTATATTTATGAAAACATTCTTCAATTTTACGCAAAACCATGTAAACACAATGCATCTATGTATACAAATGGATAAAGTTCAATGCAAATCATGTTCAACATTTCTCAAGAAAACCGAGGCAATTATTAGTGTTGATTATTCACAGAAAAAAACGTATTATTATTGTTGTGATTGGTGTTTACAATATCACAATAGTCTAATTCATATTCAGTCCAAATTATAAGTCAATATTTTTCACAAAATTGAATTACCATTATGGTTTATTGCATGATTCCACTTAAAAACAACCAAACATGCAAATCTCCGTCAACTTCGAAACCATCTCTCCAGACCAAACGAATCTAGTGATTGATTATTATAATCAACGTAAACCAGAAGGTGCAAACCCATTAGAAAAATCATATGCCGCTGAAGGTGGGTTTATGATTGCATTGACGCCTGATGAAATTGGAATACGTAAATCATCGAATCCAAATGATCATGTCAAACAAGTTCGCTGGAATCGAAAATCACTTGTCAGTAGTCGTCATGGTAAATACGCAGCAATTCAGTTTGCAGAAGACGAAACATTGTTATTATACGATGCATTATGTTATGTGTTCGGCGACGACCAGGTTTCTTGCCATAATATTTTAGAATAGATATAAACATTTCACTAGTATTATAATAATGCCACCAAAAAAATATAAAACATCATCTAGTGCTAAATCAGTGTCCGCCAATACCTTTTCGAAGAATGGTGCCACTTTTTTAGTGATTGTGGAATCGCCATCGAAGTGTCAAAAAATCGAAAGTTTCCTTGGCGACCAATACAAATGTATTTCATCCAAGGGTCATATTCGATCCATCGAATCATTGAAAGATATTGATATCAAACACAATTTTGCCATAAAGTTCTCAATTATCGAAGAAAAAAAGGATCATGTAGCCTTTATGCGTAAATGTATCAGTCAATTCCTCCCCCATTGTATTTTGATTGCAACTGACGATGATCGAGAAGGCGAAGCCATCGGTTGGCATATTTGCGATGTATTTGGATTATCGATTGAACATACCCCTCGCATTACTTTCCACGAAATCACGAAACCAGCCGTCTTAAAAGCGGTCGCCAATCCGGGGCGTATACATATGGATTTAGTCCATGCCCAACATGCTCGCCAAGTCTTGGATATGATTGTCGGATTCAAAATATCCCCCTTTTTATGGCGCCATATTTGCAACAATAAATCCAATGGATTAAGTGCCGGTCGATGCCAAACGCCTGCCCTGCGATTAGTATATGATCGGGAAAAAGAAATTGAGAAAGCGGGGGTCGAAACCAAATATAAAACCACAGCCACTTTTTTCACCAAAAACTTGCTCTTTCATTTGGACCACGATTTTTTAGATCCATCTTCGGTGAAAGATTTCTTTGAAAAATCGAACACTTTCAATCATATGTTCTCAATGGATGCAGCCAAAGACTCATTACGACAACCACCCAAACCTTTCAATACTTCCGGACTATTACAAACTGCATCCAATGTATTACATATGTCTCCCAAAGAAACAATGCAATTATGCCAACAATTATATCAAGGCGGACACATTACGTATATGCGCACTGAAAATACAAAATACAGTGGCGAGTTTTTGGAGAAAGCCAAACAGTATATTGTAAAAACCTGGGAAAAACCCGAATATGTAGGGAATCTCGAAAATATATTGAATCGCGACGAAACCAATCCCCACGAAACCAATCCCCACGAAGCCATTCGAGCAACCCATATTGAACAT
>JACCDK010304795.1_pt1 | contig 11376 bp, 3 predicted proteins | sample 7445871 | NCBI WGS metagenome assembly JACCDK01 (sample SAMN15323436, study PRJNA562643) | freshwater metagenome | isolation source: river surface water | place: USA:Blue River Watershed | collected 2017-08-15
GCCCGCTGCATCGCTCACGTTGGCCGTGATGGTGTAAGTGCTGCCATTGCTCAGGGCCTGTAAGGCGGTCGCGTCAATGTTGATGGCCGCGCTGTTGCCGCTCACCAAGCCGGCGTAACTTTGTCCGTTGATGAGCACCGTGACGGTTTGGCCGTTTTCCACGCCGGTGGTGGTCACGGTGACCGTGCCCGTGCTGTCGTCTTCACTGGCGTTCAGGACACTGCCCCAGCTGGGGCTGACACCGGTGATGGTGGGCGCCGAGGTGTCAAGCATGAAATTGGCTGAACCCACGGCACTGGCATTGCCCGCCACGTCGGTCGTCCAAAGACTCACGCTGTAATTGCCGTCCACCCCCATCTGATTGGCCGCCACAGTGACAAGGGCCACGCCACTTTGTGCCTGACTGACACTCACGGTGTGGTTGATGGTGTTCACTGCGGCAGTCGGGGACGTGATTCTCAGGCTCAAGATGTCGCCTGCCACGCTGCCACTGGGCAGGGTCACGCTGCATTGCAGTCCATCCGACAGTTCGCTGGCATTCACCCCCCCTGCCGCTTCGGCCAAGTGGAACACGGGCGCTGCGATGGCAGCGTTGCTTCCGTCGGGGTTTTGTCCTGGGGCCTGGGTGTCCAGATGGAACACCACCGAGCTGGCAGCTCCGGTGTTGCCCGCTTTGTCGCGCACCACCGTTTGCAGGTTGTAGTTGCCGTCCTCACCCAGGGTGTTGGTGGGCAGCACGAGGCTTGCGGCCAGGTTGGCCGCTTCGCTGGTGGTGACGGAGTGTGTGAAGCTGCGAGCATCGCCGCTGGGGTCAAGCAGCGTGAGGACGACCGCGTCACCATCTTGCACGCCTGCGGGCAAGCTGACGGTGGCGGCCACGCCTGCGCTGGCCAACAGTTCACCAGCACTCAGGCCGTTGGTGCTGTCGGTCAGGCTGATGCTGGCCATGCCCGGCGCCAAGGTGTCGATGTCCACGTTGCGCAACAGATGGGTGCTGGCCCCGAAGTCGTTGGTCACGGTCAGGCTCAAGGGGCTGATGCCGTCGTTCAGGTTGGCCACATCGCTGGCGGGGACCACCAAAGTGAAGCTGTTGGGGTTGCCGCCTGTGCCCGCTTGCACTTGAGCGGTGTAGGTCTGGCCGTTGAGCTGGGCTACCACGGCGCTGCCCGCCGGAGCGTCGGTGCTGCCTGTCAAACTCAGGCCTTGCGTGATTTCTTGCGCGTTGATGCGGTCATCCAGCGCCACCGGGGCCAGACTCAGCGTGGGCGCTGTGGTGTTGAGTTGCAGCTCTGCGCTGGTGATGTCTTGCCGGATGACGCTGCCCGCTTGCACGGTGATGCGAACGTCATAGGTGCCGTTGGCGAGCGCGCTCAAACCCGCGGCCCCCATGTCCAATTGCCATTGACCTGCAGTGGGGCCGCTGGTGCTGTAACTGAACCCTGGGGCTGCGGTGCCGATGGTGAACTGCTGCGGGCTTTGCGCGCCCACTTGCACCGTGAGGGTGTCACCGATTTGCAGCGGAATGTAATTCAGCGGGTCGCTGTCGTTGGCGCTGGGGTTGGCAATTTTTTTATAGGCCAGGCCGTTGAGCACCGGTGTGTCGTCTGCAGTTTTCTGGGCCTGCACAGTCGGGGTGTCCGGGTAGGCGGTGTTCACACGCAGTGTGTTGCCAGCGTTGGCGTTATTGCCCACCCAAACGGTGTTGGTGATGGTGTTGCCAGCCACGTCACTCACTTGCACATCAACTGCATAAGTACTGCCATGCTGCAGAGCCAGGGCGTGGGCATCGGGCAAGGTCTGGCTCCAAAGGCCGTTTGCGTCAACTGCCGGGGTATAGACCTGCCCGTTGAGGCTAAGGGTGACGGTTTGCCCCTGCTCAGCGTTGCTGGTGCCGTTGATGACCAAGGGCACAGCCACCGTGCTGATGTGCACCAATGGATCACCGCGCTCTGCGGCGTCAAACTCACCCTGGTTGCCACTCACAGGGCCAGCGATGCCCGTCACCACGAGCGTCGGGGCTGTTGTGTCCAACGTCATCGCTGCGCTTGTGCTGACCCCTGTGCTCAGGTTGTCGCTGGCGCGGATCACGTGTGTAGTGAGGCTGTACTGACCGTCTGAACCCAATTGGGCCGCCGGAATACTCAGGCTGACTGTGCCTGCGGCCAGCTCTTGCGCCGTGAGCACATGGCTCAAGCTTCCCGAAGAGGTTTGGGTGCCGAGGTTGAGAATGTTCAGGTGCAAGGTGTCGCCCGGACTGGCCTCAGCGGGCAAACTGATCACGGTTTGCAGACCGTCAGCCAGTTCGGCAGCGCCAATGCCGTTGGCCGCTTCGGGGATGAGCGCAGGGGCTGTGGCCTGCTTCCATTGGGCGGTGTTCACCAGGGTTTGCAACTCGCCCAGGGTGTCGACCGCCAGACCATCATTGGCAGTGGCTGCGATCTCGGCCAGCACAGCATTCAAATTCACGCTGGTGACACCACTCAAACCCGCGTCCGTCAGGTCATTGGCTGTGAGTGTGCTGCTGATGGCCGCTGGCGGTGTCTGGGCCGCTACGGCGATGATGCGCTGGGCGATGCTGGCCAGGTTCAGGATGTCTGCTGCACTGACCACATCGGTGCTGGCGGCTTTGTCCAGGATGGCATTGAACAGGTTGCGCTGGGCGTCTTGGGTGATGACCCCCGACAAACCCAAAGCCGTGATGTCAGCGGCGCCCAGGACAGATCCGGCTTGAGTGGTGTTGTTGGTGGTGCCATCGGTCAAGGCTGCGATGCGCCCCAGGGCATCCACCAAGGCTTGGATCTGCGCCGGTGTGCCGACCCCTGCAGCGTTGATGGCAGGGGTGTTCAACATGTCGTTGATCAACGCCAAACGACTCGTCTCGACCCCATTGACACCAGCGCTTTGGTAGTCGGCTGCAGAAGGTGTGGAGGCCACGGCCGTGTCGTTCTCAGCCGCATCTGCAATGCGTGCCAATGACTGGTTGATCAAGTCCACCTTGGCTTGCAACTGCGCCAAGTTGGCGGTCTGACTGCCGTCACTGGCTTGCGCCGCAAAGCTGGTCAACACCACATCCAAGTTATCGGCATCGACGCCATCCAAGCCAATCAGGATCAGGTCGGCCACGCTCAGGACGGAGCTGGCTTGTCTGTCTGCAGCGCTTTGCTGGATCGCGTTGGCGATGCGCGCCAAGGCGTTGAGCTTGGCCACGCTGTCCACGTCGGCAGCTTGGCTGGCGCCCACGATGTCGTTGAGCAAGGCAAGGTTCTGTGCATCGGTAGCGGCTTGGCCAATCGCCGCGCCGATGGCGGAATATTGAGCGGCTGTTGGATTCACGCCTGGTGAGGCGTCGGCCACGTTGTCGCCTGCGTTGGCATTGTTGTCATTGGCCTCGGCCAAGATGGCTTGGTAAGCATCAACAATGGCTTGAACTTTGGCGGTGGTATCGGCCTCTGTGCCACCGATGCCGGGCGCGCTGGCGGCAGCACCTGGCGTGCCCGAGTTCAGGGCATGGTTGATGGCGGTCACGTTCGTGTTGTCCACACCGGTGACACCCGCTGCAGCGTACTGGGCAGGGGTGAATGAGCCCGCGCTGTTGCTTTCTGCGGCGAGCGCGATGGCCGCTATGGCTGAGTTGAGGGCTGCAACGGTCAAGTCGACCACGGTTTGCACTTTGGACACGGTGTCGGTTTCGCTGCCGTTGTCATTTTTGACCGCAATGGCGGCTTGGATGGCGACAAGGTTTTGCGCGGTTACACCAGAAATGCCGGCTTTGGCAAAGTCTTCCGGAGTGAGCGCTGGACTTGGCGTTTGGCCAGCTGCCGTGGTTTGGATGGCATTGGCAATGTGGGCCAAGTCGTTGAGTTTGGCCACTGTGTCCACGTCAGTGGCTTGGCTGGCGCCCAAGATATCGTTCAGCAGGGTCAGGTTTTCGGTGTCGGTGGCTGCTGTACCGATGTTGGTGCCAATGACGGCATAGTCGCTGGCCAGTGGATCGGTCGGGGTGGCGTCTGGGGTGGTGTCACCCGCAATCGCGTTGTTGTCGTTGGCCTCGGCCAAGATGGCTTTGTAAGCGTCAACTATCGCTTGAACTTCAGTCGCGGTATCGGCTGCACCTCGGTCGTCCATGGTGCCCACCAAGCCGTCCACACCCGCTTGGGCATTGATGGCTGTGTTGACAGCGGCCAGGTTGCCTGTGTCGACCCCGCCAATTCCGGCCGTGGCGTAGTGACTCACAGCGGGGGCCGTGATGCCCGTTTCCGCGTAATTGGCGATCACGTTCAGGGCAGCTGTTTTGGCTGCCTGTGCAGCTTGGGCAGCAGCCTGTGCAGCTTGGGCTGCTGCATAAGCGGCTACACCCGTATCCACCGCCATTTGCACTTTGGCTAAGGTGTCGGTTTCGCTGCCGCTGTCGTTTTTATGGGCAATGGCTGCATTGACTTCAGCGAGGTTATGAGCTGTCACACCCGAAAGGCCGGCTTTGTCAAAGTCGGCGGGTGTCAGCGCCGGGCTTGGTGTTTGGCCTGAAGCCATGGATTGGATCGCGTTGGCGATGCGGGCCAATTCGTTGAGCTTGTCCACGGTGTCCACGTCAGCGGCTTGACTGGCGCCCACGAGGTCGTTCAACAGTGCAAGGTTCTCGGTGTCTGTAGCAGCCTGGCCAATTTTGGCGCCAATGGCAGCGTATTGGACCCCTGTCGGGTCTGCGCTCGGGGAGGTATCTGGGGTGTTATCCCCCGCATGGGCATGGCTGTCGTTGGCTTCAGCCAAGATGGCTTTGTAGGCATCCACGATGGCTTGCACTTCAAAGGTGGTATCGGCCGCACCTCGGTCGTCGGCATTGCCCACAATGCCATCAAAACCCGCTTGAGCGTTGATGGCGCTGTTCACAGCAGCCAAGTTGATGGCGTCAACACCGGTCACGCCTACTTTGACGTAGTCACTCAAAGTAGGGACTGTGATGCCGTATTCGGCGTAGTTCGCGATGGCGTTCAGGTCGTCTGTGGGGTCGAGATAAGCAGCCACACCAGCGTCCACCGCTGTTTGAACTTTGGCCAATGTGTTGGTTTCGCTGCCGGTGTCGTTTTTGACACGAATAGCGGCGTTGACGTAGAGCAGGTTTTGCGACGTCACAGATGAAATGCCTGCTTTGGCAAAGTCTTCGGGAGTCAGCGCTGGAATTGGCGTTTTGCCTGCCGCCGTCATTTGAATCGCGTTGGCGATGCGGGCCAGATCGTTGAGCTTGGCCACGGTGTTCACGTCCGCGGCTTGGCTGGCGCCTACGATGTCGTTCAGAAGAGCGAGCTTGTTGGTGTCAGTCGCAGAATGGCCAATGTCGGCACCAATGGCGGCGTATTGCGCCGCTGTCGGGTCCAAGCTTGGTGTGGCATCTGGATCGGTATCGCCCGCACTGGCGTTGCGGTCATTGGACTCGGTCAAGATGAATTGATAGGCGTCAACAATGGCTTGCAGTTTGGCCTTGGTATCAACCGAGTTGCCATCAACCGACGGGGCGTTTAAAGCACTGGTGATGGCCGACAAATTTTGTGCATTCACCACTGAAATACCCAGATCGGCGAATTGCGACAAAGTTGCTTTATGAATGCCATCTGCGTCGTTGTCTTGTGCCGCAGCGCGAATGGTCAGCAGTGCTGTTGTTTGCGCCAGAACGGCCGCCAAGACCAAATTTTGGACTTCGGATGTGGTGTCAGCACCTTGTGGGTTAGCCGCCAAAATTTTGGCATTCACCAAACCCAAATTGTCTTGCGTCACACCATATACATCCGCATTGACATAGTCTTGAACTGTCAGCGGCGCAGGTGTAATGCCGTCTCCGTTGTTGTAGGCTTCTATTTTGGCAAGTGCCAATTGAATGGAGTTCGGCTGAACCTCACCGGTACCGGAACCAGCACCAGCACCGGAATCGGTGCCTGAGCCTGAGCCTGAGCCTGAGCCCGGTTCTTCTCTCTCCGCGCCCTTGCCACCACCACCACCACCCACGGCCATGAGGCCACCAGCACCTGCAGCCACCCAGGGGTTAAACCCAATGGCTCCCAAAGCCGCTTGCGCACCCAAAGGAAGTGCAGAACCGCCTAAGACCGCATTCAAACCGTCTTGCGCCTCCAGCAAAGACGTTAAAGGCAAGTCAGCAACATCGGCCTTGACCAAATACTCATAAAAACTGCCATCGCTCGCTTGCCCGACCAACCCAGAAAAGCCCTCGGGCACCACGACAAAATAGTCCTCGAACAAAACCTGTGAAATTTCACCCTCTCTAGTGACTTTGACCAGCAGGTCTTTTCCGATACGCTTGACGGTCACAAATTCTTGGCGCTCAGTCCCTTGGGATGCCAAATGCTTGATTTGGTGCACCCAACCGGGCTGCACCTTGATGCGGGCAATGGGCTCACCGTTGACGGCCGTTTGGACATCCAAGACTTGAAAAGTCCGTCCCTTAGGTGGCATCGCAAGGACCTGAATGTTGGGTTTATTCATGCTGGAAAGAATTCAATCGGGCAATTGAGGCGTGTTGGACGAAGCTCCAATGGGACGGCAATCTCGCGGATCTGCGTCAAATTCAGCAAGCGGCTTTTTAGAAGCTATAAAATGTAATTTTATCGTATTAAAGTATTTATTTCGCAAAATTTGTCAATTACACACCCATCTAAAGGGTTGTTAATTGTTAATTTCTTCTAAAAATCGATAGATATTGAATGATTAAATTGATTTTGTTAGATTTATCAAATAAAAATCTCCTGCAAAGAAAAGTGACCGGGTGTCAATTGAGCTGTGAAAGATGACGTTTGATTGTTAAAAGCGCTATGATCAGCAGTCTGTGTCGGGAGAGATTGCCCAACATGATTTGCAACGCCGAAGGAGCAACCACCCCGGAAACTCTCAGGCCAAAGGACCGATGCAGACTGCTCCCGACACCTTGTGGAGGGGACAAAAAACTCTGAAGAGTGAGCCGGGTTCGTCACCCGGGTCCACCGCAGGAGCAAGCCGAACTGGGTTCGGTGAATCTCTCAGGTTTCAAACAGAGGGGGTCATGTTGTGCACATCCGGTGCGCAGTGTGTCCAACTGTTTGAGACGTTCAATCGAGAGAATCTCCATGAAAAAACACATGGTCATCATTGGCGGCGGCATCACCGGCGTCACTTCTGCTTACGCTTTGGCCCAGCAAGGGGTTCAGGTCACCCTGATCGAAAAAAACCGCTACCCGGGCATGGAAACTTCTTATGCCAACGGCGGTCAGTTGTCTGCCTCCAATGCCGAAGTCTGGACCCACCCGTCCACAATCATCAAGGGCATCAAATGGATGCTTAAAAACGACGCACCGCTGCTGATGAACCCTGCCCCTACATGGCACAAGCTCAGTTGGATGGCCGAGTTCGTGGCCGCTATTCCCCGGTACAAAAACAACACCATTGCCACAGCACGTTTGGCCATTGAGTCCCGCGAGCACCATTTCGCCTGGGCCAAAGCAGAAGGCATCGACTTCGACCACAAGCGCGAAGGCATCTTGCACATCTACCGCGACAAAAAAGGCTTTGACCACGCAGGCGAAGTCTCCAAGCTGTTGGCCCAAGGCGGTCTGCCACGCCGAGCCGTGACGCCAGACGAGATGAAGGCCATCGAGCCCACCTTGCAAGGCCAGTACCACGGCGGCTACTTCACCGAAAGCGACTCCACTGGCGACATCCACAAATTCACATTTGGCCTGGCCAAAGCCTGCGAACGCCTGGGCGTGAAATTCCTGACCGAACACCATGTATTGAATGTTGCCTCAGACGGCCAAACGGCCACGGTGAAAGTGCAACACCAAGGGCAAACCGACACCCTGAGTTTTGACGGCATCGTGATCTGCGCGGGCGTGCATGGCCGGAGTTTTGCTGCGCAACTGGGCGACCGCCTGAACATTTACCCTGTCAAGGGCTACTCGATCACCGTGAACTTGAATGACGCCGCAAGCCAAGCCTGTGCGCCGCAAGTGAGCTTGCTGGACGACGAAACCAAGCTGGTCACCAGCCGTCTGGGCACAGACCGTTTTCGCGTCGCCGGCACAGCCGAATTCAACGGCATCGACCTGGACATCCGCGCCGACCGCATCAAGCCGCTGGTCAACTGGGTGAACGAGTGCTTCCCCGGCGTAGACACCCGCAGAGTAGAGCCGTGGGCGGGGCTGCGCCCCATGATGCCGAACATGCTGCCGCGTGTGGGTGCGGGCAAAAAGGACAACGTGTTCTACAACACTGGCCACGGCCACCTGGGCTGGACGCTGAGCGCCATCACCGCGCAGCAACTGGCAGGGCATGTGCTGAACAGCATGAGGGACAATGTGCGCTCTTTCATGACCCCTGCCACCGCCTGACCATGACACTTCACATCCTGCCCGTTGATTACCAAAACCCGGCACACCGCCAAGCTCTGGTGATGTTGCTGGACGCTTATGCCCAAGACCCGATGGGGGGCAGTGAGCCTTTGGCGCAGGATGTGAAGGCGCGCTTGTGCGATGACCTGGGCGCGCGCACGGACGCGGCCAGCTTCATCGCCTGGATGGGTGATGCGCCCGTGGGATTGGTCAACTGCATTGAGGGCTATTCGACCTTCAAGGCCCGGCCTCTGATGAACATCCACGACATCGCCGTGCTGCCGGGCCACCGGGGCGCGGGGGTGGGCCAAGCTTTGTTGGCCGCTGCCGAGCAGCACGCCAAAGTGCGCGGCTGCTGCAAGCTGACCTTGGAAGTGCTGACGGGCAACACGCGGGCATTAAAAAGTTACCTGGGCTTTGGCTTTGAGCCCTATGCGCTGGACCCCGCAGCGGGGCAAGCGAGCTTCATGCAGAAGTGGCTTTAGCCAGCAGCCATTGCTCTTTGAGCCAGCGCTTGAGTTCAGCCTCGTTTTGAATGCGCCGCAAATCGGCCGCCAAGCTGTCGGCGCTGTGCCGCTGATCGGCCTGGATGCGCTGCAGTGACTGGCTCAAGGCCGCCTCGTCAGCTGAGGCGCTCACCGGCACACACAGCTCGCGGCTCAGGCGGTTTTCCAACTGCTCCAGATCGTCTTCGAGCGCGGCCACCTGCTCCTTGAGCCATACCGACATGGCGATCAACTGGTCGTCGGCCATGCGTGCATTGCCTGCCTTGGTTTGGGGGCTAACCTGAGTCACCTGCATTTGCAAACGCAACAAGGTGGTCAGGTCGTTTTTTTCATAGGCAGCGTTGACCTCGCTCATCAGCGCAGTCTTGCGCAAGCGTTCGGTGTCATCTGGCTCACGGTCGGGATGCAAGGCACTGGCCAATTGCCGAAAGATGGTGCGGATGGCGCTTTTGGCGTCCAGCTCGCGCATCAGCGCAGCCGGCACTTGGCCTTTTTCGGCGGCAGCGCTTTTCTTTTGCGCTTGTTTTTGCGCTTTTCTGGCCGCGCGCTTGGCGTTCTTGCGGTCTTCGTCGGCTTGCTGCTGGCGTTGCCACTGGCGCATGCCAGCTTCCATCATCTCTTCAGGCGTCTGGTACTGGCTGGGTTTCTCCAGGGGTTGACCCAAGGCTTCTTCGATGCGTTCACGCAAACGTTGCGCGGCTTCGGCCTGCTCCTCGGCGGCTTCTTGCTCGTATGCTTCGCTCACATAAAGGTCCACCAGCGCTTGAATTTGTGGGTCGTGGGTGGTGGCCAAATGCCGAATCAGTCCACGCACCAGCCCCTGGGCCATGCGCTGCTGCCGATCGGTGAGGTCTGCGCTTTGCAGGCGTTCGTGCACAAAAAGCAGCAAACTTTTGCGGTGTGCCTGTGACAACTGCACCGACTCGCGCAGGGCCTGAATGTGGGCATAACGGTGCTTGTCAGACCACGATTGCAGTCGCTGGATCTGACCCGAGAGCTGCTCGATTTGGTCCAGCAAGTCGTTGAAGCGCTGCTGTGCGGGGCTCAGTGTCTCTTGTGCCGAGGCTTGTACCATCAAACTCGACAAGGACGGTGCAGCGTGAGGGGGCATTTCGGACAAGGGGGTTTCCAAAGAAAAGTCGATCGGGCGTATGCCTGTGGGCTGCTGGATGTTAACGCGGCGCTGTGGGCTATCGCGGCGGCACCTGCCGGCAGTGAGGCTGCCCGTTGATAATCAGCCACCCATTGCAAAACACCGCCCATGCCCAGCCCCGCCCCGATCAAAGTCCTGAGCCTCATCCCGCCGATGACGCAGCTCAACACGCCCTACCCGTCCACGGCCTATCTGACGGGTTTTTTGCGTTCACGGGGCTTGGATGCGGTGCAAGAAGACTTGGCGCTGGCCACGGTGCTGGCCTTGCTGAACAAAAAAGGCCTGACCGAGTTGCGTGACGCCGCGCTGGCCTTGCCCGTCGAAGAGCGCTCGGGCCCGGTGAACTTCTTTCTGGACCACTTCAACGATTACGCCGTCAGCATCGACCCGGTGATCGCTTTTTTGCAAGGCCGCGACAGCACACTGAGCCACCGCATCGCGGGCCGGGGCTTTTTGCCCGAAGGCCCGCGCTTTGCTGCGCTCGACGCCTATGACGACGACGGCACTGGCGACCCGATTGGTTGGGCGTTTGGCGCTTTGGGCCAGACCGACCGCGCCCGGCACTTGGCCACGCTGTACCTGAACGACTTGGCCGATGTGCTGCGCGATGCAGTCGACGAGGGCTTTGAGTTTGTGCGCTACGCCGAGCGCCTGGCCGCCAGCCAGCCCAGCTTTGACGCGTTGGCTGAAGCCCTGGCCGAGCCACCCAATTTGATTGACACCACGCTGGAACGCCTGGCGCTCCAGGCCATTGAGCGGCATCAGCCCACCTTGGTTTTGCTGTCGGTGCCCTTCCCCGGCTCGGTGTATGCGGCCTTTCGCATCGCCCAGTGCATCAAGCGTGCTCACCCAGCCATCCGCATTGGCCTGGGTGGCGGCTTTGTGAACACCGAGCTGCGCGAGCTGAAAGACGCCCGTGTGTTTGATTATGTGGATTTCGTGACGCTCGACGGCGGCGAGCGCCCGCTGCTCAGCCTGATCGAACACCTGCAAGGCCAGCGCAGCGTGCAGCGCCTGCAACGCACCTTCATCAAGAGCGATGCAGGCCAAGTGCAATACATCAACCTGCAAGAGCCCGATATCCCGTTTGACGAGGTGGGCACGGCCACTTGGGATGGCCTGCCGCTGCACCAATACCTGTCATTGCTGGACATGCTCAACCCGATGAACCGGCTGTGGAGCGATGGGCGCTGGAACAAGCTCACCGTGGCGCACGGTTGCTACTGGAAAAAGTGCAGCTTTTGCGATGTGAGCCTGGACTACATCAGCCGCTACGAAACCGCGCAGGCCAGCACCTTGGTGGACCGCATCGAGCAGATCGTGGCCGAGACGGGCCAGACCGGCTTCC
>JACCDK010424934.1_pt1 | contig 11376 bp, 10 predicted proteins | sample 7445871 | NCBI WGS metagenome assembly JACCDK01 (sample SAMN15323436, study PRJNA562643) | freshwater metagenome | isolation source: river surface water | place: USA:Blue River Watershed | collected 2017-08-15
ATCCCAATGGCTGGCGGCGCGCCAGCGCATACTAGGTAAACAAGCCAGCCCCTGCCGCACCCGCAATCCAGAGCGGACTGAGATCTCTTGACACCGGTGCTACTTCCGTCTGCAACTGTGGCGGGCCATTCACCGACTCGACACCGGGAATGGCGGCCACCAGAGCGAGCACCTTGTCCTGTTCATCTTGGTCGAGATGGCCAGACAGCGTCACCGCGCCCTGATGGGCATGCACTTCCACATCGCGCATATGGGACATGGCTCGACCCAAACGGGAGCGCACCCGAGCTTCGAGCACATGATCATCAATCGGCTTGGCCTGCCGTTGCGACAACATGCGCATCGCACTCGCTTGCAAACCGGACCAGCGGTTGTGCGCATCATGCAAAGTCTGGTCCATCAATCGAGAGGTGGAATGCGTGACATGCGTAAATTTGTCTTGTAACAGCGCTCTTCGCCGTCGCCCCTGAACAGGGTCAGCGATATACATCGCGAGTGCGCCAAGCGCGATGCCTCCCATCCAGCTTAACCAGGGTATCTCGGTACTGCGCGTCTGATATTCCACATTGCTCTCCTTAAGCATTCAAAGGGGATCACTGCATACGGCACGACCGTCGTGCAAGCCCCGTGCCTGCCCGCCTCGGCCGCCAATCTCGCTCTTCTTCTGAACCGCAAGCCTTTTGACCTTGCCGGCCAAAAAAAGCTCAAAGTTTCCTTCAGGTAAACTTTCTGTTTAGCACCTTCGGCTATCGAGCGGAACTTCGTTTGATCGCCCCGATTCGAACCTGCAAGACCGGCCCCGTATCCTTTTCATGAAAAAACTGCTGATCGCCTTCCTGCTACTGTTGCTCAGCACGGTCTCCACAGCCCAGACCACCGCTTGTCTCGAGCATTTTGTCCACAAGACCGCACCCGAGTTGACACGGCCTGCGCTGCAGAAGAGGACCACAGGTTTGTGTTTCGAGGCGTTTGCGGTCATGCATTCAGGTGTGTCGCGCACACCGCTGTGGGTAGCGGAAAAGCTCACACGCGAGAGCCTGATCCGTGCGAGAAGCGTTGAGCGCGAAGATAATTTTCACGCGGAAGAAACGCTGCCACCGCAAGACCGTGCCGAGTTGCACGATTACGCGCGCTCGGGATTTGATCGCGGTCACATGGCACCTGCCGCAGATATGCCGACCCTGAACGCACAGCATGAAAGCTTCTCCCTGGCCAATATCGTTCCCCAGCAGCGGCAAAACAATCAGATACTCTGGGCAGCAATTGAAGGTGCCACGCGACATATGACCAACCAGCGCGGTGAGCTGTATGTGATTACAGGACCGATATTTGAAGGTGAGAAAATCGAGCGCATCAATAGCCGTGTATTTGTACCTACCCACATTTACAAAGCAGTCTACGATCCGGCAAAAAAAGAAGGTGCAGCCTGGATTACTCCCAACACTGGGGACAATACCTATGAGGTTGTTTCCATAGCAGCGTTGGAGAAGCGCATACACATTAATCTGTTCCCCGGCGTAGCGCCCGATGTAAAAGATAAAATCGCGGCACTCCCCGAACCACGCATCCGCCAACGCCAACGCAATCCCTGAGAGGCCTCATGAAGCTTCAGCCTTTTGATAATGAAACCCAGTCCGTGAGTCTCGGAGATCTGACGATAGAGAACCGTCTGGATCAGCTGGAAATCTACGGTTCTCTGATCATTACCCGGGATCAGGCGGGGCTGGCGCTGGCGCTGCAACTCAAGCAACTGCTGGATGACACGGTGGCCGTTCTGCAGCAGGCGCAGGATTTGCCGACGCAGATCAGCACCAAGCCAACCGACCAGGTCGACAATCCCTTCAAATAAGCAGGGGCATTCGCCCCAGCCCGCCACACTGCTGCGGTACGCAAGTGGCGCAAGACTGTCATACTGTCGCTCCCGAACGAAACGCTGCACACCGCATGACACCCACGCCTGCCAATTTGCGTTCCTACCCGCTGCATCGCGCTGATCTCAAGCCTGCGCCATTTCTGCCCATGTCGCGTGCAGAAATGGACAAACTCGGCTGGGACAGCTGCGACATCATCATCATTACCGGTGATGCATACATCGACCATCCCAGCTTTGGCATGGCGCTGATTGGCCGCGTGCTGGAATCGCAGGGCTTCCGTGTTGGCATCATCAGTCAGCCCGACTGGCATTCCGCAGACGCTTTCCGTGCGCTAGGCAAACCGAATCTTTATTTCGGTGTCACTGCCGGCAATATGGATTCGATGATCAACCGCTACACGGCAGACCGAAAAATTCGATCTGATGATGCGTACACCGCCGGCGGTGAACCGAACAAACGCCCCGATCGCGCTGTCACCGTGTATGCACAGCGTGCGCGTGAGGCTTATCCGGGCACACCCATTGTGATTGGCAGTATCGAAGCCAGCCTGCGACGCATTGCGCACTATGACTACTGGTCCGATACCGTGCGCCGCTCGGTACTGACGGATTCGAAAGCGGACATTCTGTTGTTTGGCAATGCAGAGCGTGCCTTGCTTGAACTGTCACACCGCCTCGCAGCGGGAGAATCAGTCAAGGCGATTCGCGACATGCGCGGCACCGCTTTCATGGTGTCTCGCGGCTGGAAACCTGCGGAGGACTGGCGCGAAGTCGACTCGACGCGCGTAGATACCCCCGGCAAGGTCGAACCGCATCCGGATCCGTACGAAATGAAGGAAAAAGATCCTGAGGCCTGTGGCACCAAAGATGGCAGCCCCGAACCTGCTGTGAAACCCATACGCCTGATGTCGCGCGAAGAGCGTCTCGCGCAACAAAAAGAAATACGCGAAAAAAGTGTTGTACGCCTGCCTGCATTTGAGGTGGTGAAAGAAGATCCGATCAGCTACGCCCACGCATCGCGCGTCTTCCATCTGGAATCTAACCCGGGTAATGCGCGTGCAATGGTACAGGCGCATGGAGACCGCGATGTATGGCTGAATGCGCCACCCTTGCCGCTGGCAATGGATGAAATGGATTATGTTTTCGATCTGCCGTATGCGCGCGCACCACACCCCGCTTATGGTAAGGCGAAAATACCCGCCTGGGACATGATCCGTTTCTCGGTGAATATCATGCGCGGCTGTTTTGGCGGTTGCACCTTCTGCTCGATTACGGAGCATGAGGGCCGCATCATCCAAAGCCGCTCCGAGCCATCGATTCTGCGCGAGATCGAACTCATACGCGACAAAACCAAAGGCTTCACGGGTACCATTTCGGATCTGGGCGGGCCAACGGCAAACATGTATCGCATGGCCTGCAAGGAAAAAAACATCGAAGAATCCTGTCGGCGACTTTCCTGTGTCTATCCAACCATTTGCTCGAATCTCAATACCGATCATAGCAAGCTGATTCAGCTGTATCGACGCGCGCGCGACATACCCGGCGTGAAAAAAATTCTGATTGGTTCAGGTCTGCGCTACGATCTCGCAGTACGTTCACCCGAGTATGTGAAAGAACTCGCCACCCATCACGTAGGCGGTCTGCTGAAGATCGCACCTGAGCATTCAGAAGACGGGCCTTTGTCCAAAATGATGAAGCCGGGTATGGGCTCTTATTACCGCTTCAAGGAGTTGTTCGACAAGTATTCGAAAGAAGCCGGCAAGGAACAATACCTGATCCCCTACTTCATCGCTGCGCATCCGGGTACGACTGATGACGATATGCTTAACCTTGCGGTATGGCTAAAGGAAAATGACTTCCGTCTCGATCAGGTACAGACTTTCCTGCCCACACCGATGGCCATGGCAACCACCATGTATCACACGCGAAAAAATCCTTTGCGCAAAATTTCAAAAGATTCGGAAACAGTGGAAACACCGCGCGTGGGGAAAATTCGAAAATTTCACAAGGCACTGCTGCGCTATCACGATCCAGAAAACTGGGAGAGCATTCGCGAAGGCTTGAAGCGCATGGGACGCAGCGAACTGATCGGCAATGGGCCACAGCATCTGGTGCCGAGATCGGATGCTGGCGCAGGTCGGGTTCGTGGCATGACAAAAAATGAAACACCCTCAGTGAACCGGATCGCAAAAAAATTCGGTCAGAACAAACCCCGAGCGGGTGCGGCCATTGCGCGAAAGCGGCAGCCGTAAAGCGACCGCCCTAAACCAACAGACATAAAAAAACCGACCTGAAGGCCGGTTGATTTTATTTTACTAGTTGGTGGGAAGTGCTGGTTTCGAACCAGCGACCTATCGCGTGTGAGGCGATCGCTCTACCCCTGAGCTAACCTCCCAAACCGGCGCGCATTATCTCACAAGCGCCGCAGGGCAATCAATTTTCCGCCAACTGCCGCCACATGCAGGTCGCTTTGGCTTCCTTGTCCAGTCCTTTGAGCAGTTCTTCATGCGCTGCCAATTCATCAGGCTGGGCGGGCAGCACGATGATTTCGGCCAACGCAATGGCATCGCCACCCCCGTCTACGCCCGATCCAGTACCGTACAGATCCATGCTCAGACTATCCTGCCCGCGCGTCATCGCGAGATACACCTCAGCCAGCAGTTCCGAATCCAGCAGCGCACCATGCAGCGTGCGATGCGCATTGGAGATGCCATAACGTTCACACAGTGCGTCCAGCGAATTACGTTTGCCCGGATGCAGCTCTTTTGCCTGCGCGAGCGTGTCGGTAATTTTGACAACGTAGGTATGAAACGCTGGCAGCCCCAATCGCTCAAATTCGGCATCAATAAAGCCCACATCGAATGAGGCGTTGTGGATGATGATTTCCGCGTCTTGTACAAAACGACAAAATTGTTCGACGATTTCAGCAAATTTCGGTTTATCGCTGAGGAAGTCAGTGCTCAGACCATGCACCGCCAGTGCGCCAGGGTCGGAGTCTCGCTCGGGATTGATGTAATAGTGAAAATTATTACGTGTCAGCCGACGATTGAGCATTTCGACACAACCAATTTCGATGATGCGATCACCGCTTTTCGGATTGAGCCCGGTAGTTTCTGTATCGAGAATAATTTGTCGCATTGGGTGTTAGCTGGTGATCTCAAATTTCCTGCGGCACTTTACCAGAAAGCACCAACTCAACGCCGCGATTGGCCAGCATATCAGCGCGCTCATTACCTTCATGTCCTGCATGGCCCTTGATCCAACGCCAGTCAATGTTGTGTCGTGCCTGGGCTTCATCGAGCGCCTGCCACAGGTCAACGTTTTTTACCGGTGCTTTGCTGGCCGTCTTCCAGCCGCGGGCTTTCCAGCCTGACAGCCATTCGCTGATACCCTTTTGGACATATTGGCTGTCGGTATGCACGACCACTTCACTGGGCCGCTTGAGTGCATTCAATGCCTCAATCACCGCCATCAATTCCATACGATTGTTCGTGGTGTTGAGTTCGCCGCCGCAGATTTCTTTTTCACGGTCGCCGGCAACCAACCACGCGCCCCATCCGCCGGGACCAGGATTACCCTTGCAGGCGCCGTCGGTATAAATCTCAATTTTTTCCATGCGTAGTATGAAACAGTATTAATTTTTGATTCGTTGCGTAACAGGTACCGCATGACGCACGCGCGCACCTTGCTTTTGTAATGCAGGTCCTACCAGACGCATGCCCTGCACACGCTTGATCGCCTGCACAATATACAAAGCACCCAGATAAGGCCACCAGCGATTACCGGCTTTTTCAATGAAGCCAAATCGATCAAGCCATTTTGTGCTGGCGAAAGGTGGCGCATAGCAGCCGAAGTGTCCGCGATTGATTTCCATGTTCAAGAGCTTGAGCCAGTCTTTCAGTCGCGGCACGCTAATAAATTCACCATGCAAGGGCAGAAAATGCTTGCCTGTCACACGACCAAAGAATTGTCGTACACCCCACGTACTGTGAGGATTGAATCCACAAATAATCACCTGCCCCTCGGGAATCAGCACACGCTCGACTTCGCGCAATACCTGATGCGGTTCAGCGGCGAATTCCAGTACGTGCGGTAGCACCACCAGGTCGAGGCTTTGCGTTGCGAAGGGCAGATCGGCAAAATCATGCACGACCACCACGGATCGTCTCTCGGCCACATGAGGGTCATCCGACGGCAGAACCGCGTCCGTCACCCACCGGTTGGGCATACGATTGGCTGCCAGCGTATCGAAGCCGGGCAAGCCGATCTGCAGCGCGTTGTAACCGAAAATATCGGCCGTCAGCTCATCCAGCCGCGCCTGTTCCCACGCATAGGCGTAGCCACCCCTAGCCGTGTGAAACCAGGGTGCGAGCGATATAATCCGGTTTTCTGAAACGTGTCGGTTCATTCCCATGTCAGTCAATCAATCACTGCAGGTCACCGCAATACCGGCCTTTGAAGACAACTATCTGTGGCTGATACACGATCAGGAATACGCAGCCATCGTTGATCCCGGCGATGCAATTGCCGTTGAGGCGGCGCTGGCCACGCATCAGCTCAAACTGGCCGCTATTCTACTCACTCACCATCATGCTGACCATGCCGGCGGTGTTCCCGCCCTACTCAGACACTGGAATGTGCCAGTGTACGGACCCGCCAGTGAACGCATACCCGGCATCGATCATCCTCTGCGCGAGGGTGATGTGGTGACTCTGACATCACCCTCACTACAACTGAACGTACTTGATGTGCCCGGCCACACCGCAGGCCATATCGCCTATGTCGCGGCAGATGAGCATTGGCTGTTTTGCGGCGACACCCTGTTTGCAGGTGGCTGCGGTCGTTTATTCGAAGGTACTGCGGAACAAATGACGCAATCGCTGGGAAAAATTGCAGCATTACCAGACAACACAAAAGTGTATTGTGCGCATGAATACACCGTATCGAATCTGCGCTTTGCGGTAGCGGCTGAACCCGATAATCAACAAACCGCGGAGCGACTGGCCGCGGCCCAGGCTTTGCGTGCACGTGGAGTATCAACGGTGCCTTCGACGATAGGTGAGGAAAAGCTCACCAACCCATTTTTGCGTTATCGCGAAAAACCCATCACCGAGCTTCTGAAAGCTAATGGGCGGCTACAGAAAGAAGATCCGGCTGCCGCCTTTGCAGCACTACGCGAATGGAAAAATGTTTATCGGTGATTTGATGTAGGGAGATACCGAATAAATCTACGTTTTGTGGCGCGCCAGCGCAGCTTTGCGACGCGGGAACCAGCAAGATCAAGGGCTTGATGTGATTGATCTTCTCACAAAAGTTTCTGGGTTTATTTAATCAGCGCTTCCATAGCAAGGTCAGCGCTGATTCTGCTTGACGGAGTTTGATGGGCTTGCATACACTTGCTGCAATTCAATTATTCAACTGGGCCCGGCGTCCGGTGATTCCCACAGGACCCATGTCGCATTTCCGAATAGCCAAGCACCGATCAAGGGTTTTCCTATATTCCCGATTGTCTCTGGCGCTGATTTCCTGCCTGGCGACCAGCCTCTCTGCCACCGCCAATGACCTTTCGATACCGCCTTCGCAACCCGCAACGAACTCGTCCAGAGATTTGGTAACGGAAGCACCACAAATTCCAGCGGCGATTCAAGACAACATTCTGGCCGAAGATATCGAGCTGCAAAATTTTGATGTATGGGAGCGTATCCGCAAAGGTTATGCAATTCCGGATCTGAACAATCCTCTGGTGGCCACGCATTCGACTTGGTACACCGCCCGACCCGATTATCTGCAGCGAATCACGCAGCGCGCGTCACGCTACATTTTTTACGTTGTACAGGAGCTTGAAAAGCGCAACATGCCGACCGAGCTGGCGCTGCTGCCCTTTATCGAATCTGCATTTAATCCGCAAGCTTATTCCAGCGCGAAAGCAGCGGGCATGTGGCAATTCATACCGAGTACCGGCCGCGATTACAACCTTAAACAGAATGTGTTTCGTGACGAACGCCGTGATGTGCTGGCCTCGACCAATGCTGCGCTGACCTACCTCCAGCGACTGTATGGCATGTTTGGTGACTGGCAGCTGGCGCTGGCGGCGTATAACTGGGGCGAAGGTTCAGTCTCGCGCGCCATTGCAAAAGCACAAGCGGCCGGCAGGCCGACCGACTACAACAGCCTGTCCGCTTACATGCCCGCCGAGACGCGCAATTATTATCCCAAGCTGCAGGCAGTAAAAAATATCATCGCAGCACCTGCGCAGTACGGCATCACCTTGCCGGTGGTTGAAAACCAGCCTTACTTCGTCAGCATTAAAAAAACGCGCGATATCGACGTCAAGCTGGCCGCGCAACTGGCCGAGTTGCCGATGGAAGAATTCAAGGCATTGAATCCGCAGTTCAATCGCCCGGTGATCACCGGCAGCCCGAATACCCAAATTCTGCTACCGCATTCGAACGCGGAAAAATTCAAGGAAAACCTGTCCAAATGGACACGTGCCTTGTCGAGCTGGACAGCTCATAAAGTCACGGCAGCGCGCGAGCGCATTGAGATTATCGCGGCGCGCTTCAAAACCACGCCAGAACTCATTCGAGAGGTCAATGCGATACCACCGAACATGCACCCCAAGGCAGGCTCGACGGTACTGGTGCCCAAACCACCCACCGAAGCCGACAAGGACATTGGACAGGATATCGCAGATAACGCAATGCTCTCTTACGAGCCCGACGAGCCGCCGCGCAGAAAAATCACGATCAGGGCCGGAAAGCGCGACACGGTCGCTGGCATCGCCGCTCGCTACAAGGTCAAACCTGAAGAAATACGCGACTGGAACAACCTGAAGAATGACAAGCTGACCGCCGGTCAATCCTTGCATCTGGAAGTTCGAGCTGGTCGATCCGTGGCAAACCGCGGCAAAGGAAAGCCCGACACACACGCAGAGAGAAAAATTGCCGGCAAATCCGACCGAGCAAGCGATTCTCGGCGCATCAGCAAAGCCGAGAAACGTACAGGCAAACCGGAAAAAATCGCTTCAGCCAGACACGGCGCCAAGACTGACAGAGACACGCACCGGCAGGCACGATAAGCCGGATCTCCCGCCAGGCCAGACTTCTACTGCGTTCAACGGCATAGTGGCCGCTTTGCAGCGACTCCCAAATGCAGCATTTCTTATCAGGCCTGCTAAGCGCGCACGCCAAGAGGGTATCAGGCAGTCCGTCAATGCGTGGTGAAGTTGGCTGCAGCCAGCAATCGCTGTGTGTATGGATGCTGGGGTGATGTCAGAACGTCAGTGCTCATTCCACTTTCCACCACCTTGCCATCTTTCATCACGATCACACGGTGCGCCATTGCACGAATAACCGCCAGATCATGGCTGATGAACAAGTAAGCCATACCGTACTTCTGCTGCAAGCCGGCCAGCAATTCAAGCACCTGATACTGCACCGACACATCCAATGATGAGGTAGGCTCATCCAGCAAAATCAGAGCGGGCTTGAGCACAAGTGCGCGCGCAATCGCGATACGCTGTCGCTGTCCACCAGAAAACTCATGGGGATAGCGCGACATCATGGTAGGTGACAAACCCACTTCCTGCAAACCGGCACCTACGGCTTCGCGCAATTCAGACTCGGACAAATGCGGTTTGTGCAACGCCAGCCCCTCGCCGACAATTTGTTCAATCGTTCGGCGCGGCGATAGCGACGCGAAGGGATCCTGAAATACGACCTGCATCTGCGCGCGAAGCGGGCGCAATTGGGCCGCCTCCATCGCACTGATGGGCTGTCCGTTAAAAACAATATTGCCCTCCGTGCGAGCAACCGACAGTCGCAAGAGCGCCATGCCGAGCGTGGATTTCCCTGAGCCCGACTCACCCACAATACCCAGTGTTTCGCCCTGAGCCAGCGATACATCCAATTGGTCAACAGCAACAAATTCTTTTTGCCGGAACCAACCCTGCGGTATGGCGAAACTGCAGCGCACGCCTTCCGCCCTAAGCAGAGGACGCGCATCAGATGCCATATCACCGACCATGCGCTTGGCGTGGCTGGCAAGCAGTCGCAGTGTGTAGGCTTCACGCGGCGACCTGAACAAAGTTTCCGTATCCGCAGTTTCAATCAAACGCCCGTTTTGCATCACACCGACACGATCAGCAAACGATTTCACCAGATTCAGGTCGTGCGTGATCATCAGCACCGACATTTTTTCTTCGCGCTGCAGCTGATTCAATAGCTCAAGTATCTGCACTTGTATCGTTACATCGAGTGCAGTGGTGGGCTCATCGGCAATCAGCAGTTTGGGTTTGCAAGCCAGTGCCATCGCAATCATCGCGCGCTGTCGCTGACCGCCAGAGAGTTGATGCGGATAGGACAAGGCGCGACGCTCAGGTTCAGGAATACCTGTTTTGGCGAGCAGATCCACCGCACGCAAGGCTGCAGCGCGCGCACTCAGACCTTCATGCAGCATCAGTACTTCAGCGATCTGATTGCCAATGGTGAAAAGGGGATTGAGCGCTGTCATCGGCTCCTGGAAAATCATTGCGATATCCTTACCGCGCAATTGGCGCAGCGCAGCGTCGGACTTCTTCAGGATTTCCTGATCTTCAAACAAGATCTTGCCCGAGATATCCGCATCCGGCAGCAGACGCATCATCGACAAAGCAGACACGGTCTTGCCCGAACCGGATTCACCCACCAGCGCAAATTTCTCGCCGGGTGCGATCGTGAAACTGACATCATCCACCACGGTTGTGCTGTCAAAGCGCACCGTTAAATGATCTACTTGCAGCAGGCTCATGACTTCCTCCGCACATCCAGCGAATTGCGCAGGGCATCGCCAATGTTAGTGAGCAGCAGCAGTGTGATCGTCAGGACCGCGAACGTGGACAAAGCAATCCACCATGCATCCAGATTATTTTTCCCCTGCGCGAGCAATTCACCCAAACTGGGGGTGGATGGCGGCACACCAAGCCCGAGAAAATCAAGACTGGTGAGCGCCAGAATCGCTGCACTCATGCGGAACGGCAGAAAGGTCACGACCGGCGTCAGACTGTTGGGCAGCACATGGCGCCAGATGATCTGCCAGTTCGACAGTCCCATCGCACGTGCAGCCTGCACATATTCAAGATGTCGGTTGCGCAAAAAATCTGCGCGTACATAGTCGGACAAGCCCATCCAGCCGAACAAGGACAGCAGCACCAGCAACAGCAGGATGCTGGGTTCGAAAATCGAAGCAAAGATGATCAACAGATACAACTCAGGCATCGAGCCCCAGATTTCCATGAAGCGCTGGAACAGCAGATCAGTTTTACCAGCGAAGTAGCCCTGCACTGCTCCCGTTAGCACACCGAGCACCACGCCGGTAACGGTTAATGCAAGACCGAACAGTATCGACACACGGAAGCCATACAGCAGTCGAGCAACAACGTCCCGGCCACGATCATCGGTGCCAAGCCAGTTGTCATCGGTGGGTGGCGCTGGGTTGGGCGCCTTCGCAAAATAGTTGAGCGTATC
>JACCDK010618921.1_pt1 | contig 11374 bp, 5 predicted proteins | sample 7445871 | NCBI WGS metagenome assembly JACCDK01 (sample SAMN15323436, study PRJNA562643) | freshwater metagenome | isolation source: river surface water | place: USA:Blue River Watershed | collected 2017-08-15
CTCCGATCACTTATCGGCACCTTCACCGGCGTTGTGGTCATGTCCCCTTCGGTCGGTGTTTTTATTGAGGGTTCGACCGTCCAAAAAACGGAGAAATGCCAAATCGTAGCTTTCGACGCGCCTAGGGTGCTTTTATCAGAGTCCATGGACATTCAATTTGAAGCTGCAGAGGAATTTGAGCTAGAGCTTAATGTCCTCTCGGACTCAGAACTAGTAACTCCCATTGTCGGCTTCTGAGCCGTCATTGGGCCAGACCCAATTTGCGGGCTCTTGGCCTCGAGGGTCGGAGGTGGAAGGGTGGAGGGTTCTGCAGTATGACTGAAGTGCCGCGCCGCGGCGGCGGCGCCGACGGCCGTTCCTGCGGCAAACGAAAGACCGAGACCTGCGTAAAAGCCGAAACCTCCAGGGGACCGCATCGCGGCCTTGACCTCCGCGACAGTGACCGGAGATCCGTGGTTAATCACAAAAATTAAAACATCACGTTTGCCTCTCCTTTGAACCTCCAATCTTCCGTGGGGAATCAGCCCTTTCCTGTGCAGCGAACGCAAGAAGTGTTGGCATTCGAAAACTAAAGGTTCTTTAGGTTCGTTGGGCCTCCAGGTGACGTCTTTGGGTTTGGATTTGGGGCCTCCGGGGAAGTGGACAATCCAGGAGACGTGGGTCCCTTGGTGAGTTCGGCAGGTTTGCACCGCGTGAGCGAAACTTGGGTCCTTGAGGTCGACGTTTGGGGTTCGCGTGGGTGGGTTCTGCATTGGGAAGTCTTGCCTTATAAAAAAAAAAAATTCAACGTCTTTTTCTGTGTTGTTGTTTTTTTATCAGTATTTAATGAGTCTAAAAATTTTATAAGTCAAGACTTTAGGCTGGGCGCGATGAGGCTCGCCAGCATCTCCCGGGACGGGCAGCATCCTAAAGCGGCGTTCGTCGGACAAACGCAAGACTGGGCCTCGAAGGAGTCCGGTGCCGTGACTTTGCAGCTCGGTCCGCCGCAGACCACGCGCGCCGCCGGAACCTGCGCCCCTACGGCCCTCAGTACCCCGGCACTGTCGTCGACGAATACGACGGCCTCCAATGGGATCCCAAAACTCGCCGCGATCACTGGGACCGCGTAGGCCTTCCGCGCGCCCTCGCCCGCGTTGGGGAGAGACTCGTCCCTCGCGCCGAGGACCAGGTTGTGGCTCGGGTGCACGTTGTTGAAGAGCCGCATGCCGCTGTCTAGGATCCCCTTTGCCAGCGCGGCCGGGAACCAGATCTCGGACCTGAGTTCTGAGAAGCTCGCGTCGGTGGACCCGAGGACCCCGACCAGGAACCCTTGCTCGACGAGCCCCGCGACGAGGACCCCGTTCTCGGACCCGACCGAGATAACGCCCTCGATGTCAAAGAGCACGATCCCCCGCGGCGGGGCCGTCGAGGGAGGTCCGCGCGTTCGAGTGACCGTCAAGGCCACGGCCACGGAGAGGGCCGCCAGCGCCCCAAAGACGACCAAACCCACCACCCACCACAGGATCATGGCCTTTTGGTTTCATCCACGTGCGGGAGCGTGAACACCACCGCGGGGCCCGCCATCTCACGGTCCTCGGGCTCCGGCTCCGCGGCCCCGAACACAGGGAGGAGCCTGTGGAGCGCGGCCACGAAGGCCGGGTATGGGGCGACCTCCCGGAAGTCCTCCGCGTCCCCGGCGCAGGCGGCCACGATCTCGTCAAAGGTCCTCTCCGAGAACACCCGCGACAGCGCCACGTGCGCGGTCGGGTCCAGGAAAAACGTGGATGCCAGGACCCTGAAGAGCATGGAACAGAGAGTCCAGCCCCGCTCGGCGAGCCCCGCGGCCCTCTCGGCCAGGGCCCGGGCCGATTGCTCGTGGTTCTCGGTGTGGGCGGGGATCCCAAAGGTGTCTAGCACCCTCTGGACGCCCCTGGAGTAAACCTCAAGGGCCGAGGGGTTCCCCTGCATCTCCTTGGCGGCCTGAGGCGTGAGCCAGGCCCCGCAGAAGTCCCCGGCCCCTGAGGGCGCCAGGAACCCAAAGTCGACGGGCACGGGGAAGAGCCGCACGAAATTCCTCGGCGAGAAAAAGGTGGCCGCGTCCGCCCCCGCGAGTGTCCTGGCCTCCCCCTTGAGGAAAAAGGCCACCGTGCACATGGTCTGGCGGCGATCCGCCGCCTCGCGGTGCTCGTGGCAGTGGAGGATCGCCTGGCGGAGCACCGGGGTGGACATCAACCCTCCACCGCCGATGCGGCAAGCCTCGAGGTCGAGGAGAAGCTCCTGTCTCTCTGGGTCCCGAGGTTCCATGCTGCCGACACACAACCAAAGTGCGATAAAAAAAAATTATTGCGAAAGGTTTTTTTTTTCTTTGTTCTTTATTTCGTTTGGATATTTTTTGATGGCGGACGCGCGCGCGCGGGTGCGCTCATGCACGCGCCCTCTTGGGCAAGGGCGCTAAAGTGACGGGGTCGAGCTCCACGGTGGCCCCGTCCGCGCCAAAACTCGGGTCCGGGGATGGCGGAGGACTCGCCACGCGCTCAGGGGCCGTAGGCTCTGGGGGCGTCGGCTGCGGCGCGGCCGGTTCTGGCGCCGCGGCTCTCGGGGTCGAGGGCGCGACGTGGATGTCCTCGGGCCTGCACTCCATGAAGTCCTCGCCACCGGCCAACTGCGCGAGGCTCTGCGGCGGGGGCGGGTACCGGATCATGTTCGAAATGTCGTTCGCGTACCCCACGAACCCGTTGAAGAAGTAGACCATGCCCGTCTGCTCGATTTGGGACACGAGGTCCCCCGCGCGGATGGAGGAGTAGTGGGCCCTCGAGAACTTGCGGGTGGACTCGTTGACGTCGATGAGGCAAAAGGGGACCTTCGAGTCCGGGGCGGTGTCGAACCGCGCGCGCAGGTAGGGCTCGTAGCCGTCCTTCTCGACGACCGAGGGCTTGAAGATCGCGCGCACCTCCTGCTCCGTCATCTCGCGTTTCAAGAATTCCTTGGAGTGTTTGGCCACGGCGCTGATGATCTTCTCGTCCTTGGCCCGGTGGAAGGCGACGAGGTCCTCGCAGCCCTTCGGGATCGAGAGGCACACGCTCCACTTTGACCCACCGCTCTCTGGGGCCTCGGGGTTGAAGACCACCGTGAGCCTCTCGCCCTGGGACCCGCCGCAGCCCCGGTACCGGAAGCTCTTCCTCGCCGCCCCGTTCACGTACATGTTGAGCCCTCGCTTCTTGTTTGGGACTGGGGCGCTGACGTGTAGGTCCTCGAGACTAACCTCCCGAAACGAAGGGATGGACCCAAGCGAGCTCGCGGACATGATCGAGAATCGGCTCTATCTTTTCTTTTTAAACAAAAAAATTTGAGACGCAGATTTTGCAAGACAAGAAGGAAAACCCGCCTCGCCCAAAAAAAAGCCGCTCGCTTTATGCGCCAAATTGCGTCAAGCAGGCGAGAAAAAAAAAACTTTCACTTGCAAACGTCAAAAGGTGATGGGGAGGGAAGAGGGGCTTGTGTGTGTGTGTGTGTGTCTGCGTTTGTGAAAGTCACAAATCCTCCTAGGGCAAGTGTCTTTGGTGGGGGCAAAAAGAGATGGGAGTCCTGCGGACGTTCGAGCGGTCGATCGAGGACCCGGATTTCTGGAAATTCAGGCCAAAGAGGCAGGAAGGGACGCGCGCTAAGGTCAAGGAGGTGGCTTTCGCGCTGCTGTCCGCCTCCGAGATCCGCCGCAGGTCCGTCGGCGAGGTCACGACCGCGACACTCGACGAGCGCGGGTACCCGAAGACCGGGGGTCCGAACGACCTCCGCATGGGCCCCATGAACCGGACCCAGCTCTGCCACACCTGCGGGAAGGACTTCCTCCACTGCCAGGGCCACTTCATGCACATCGAACTGCCGCTCCCGGTTCTGAACCTCTCCTTCGTGCCCCTGATTTCGAGGGTCCTCCGGTGCCTGTGCTTCAACTGCATGAGGCTCCGTGGATCCAAGGAGACCGTGGGGTTGATTCTTGAGAGGGACCGGGCAGGGGTCTGGCAGACGCACTGGAACAGGGACCTGGTGCGGATCTCCGACGTCCTCCGCAAGCGCGCCTCCTGCGAGCGCTGCGGGGCGCCCTGTCCGGACGTCACGAACAAGGGGTGCACGATATCGTGGATCTGGAGGCCCGGGCAGCTGGAGACCCTCGCGCAGATGCACGCGGCGGACCCGGAGGCCACCTTCGTGCCGCCCGGGGTGAGCGTGACCCCGCCCATGGCCCGCGCGCGCGGGGTGATCGACAACGCCTTCATCATGAACACCCTCCTCGCCGTCCGAGGGGAGGACTTCCGGACCCTCGGGCTCGACGTGCGGGCCTCACACCCCGCGAACGCGGTCATGGAGGCGCTCCTCGTGCCCCCGCCCTGCGTGCGGCCCGCGATCCGCTACTCGGAGAGCAACAAACACCGGTCCGAGCACAACTTCACCAGCTGGATCCAGGACATCCTGCGCGCCAAGGCGAAGCTCGAGAGGCTCATTTCCCCCAAGGGCCAGCCCGGGGACCGCACGGTCGGGATCCGGCAGGCGACCCAGGCCGCGAGGAACCGGCGCAACAACCGCTCCTCCGAGGAGCTCATCCGGCACCAGTTCGAGGAGCTCTCTGGGATCATCTGCGGATTCATAAACTCCGAGTCCTCCGCGGCCAGGAGCTCCGCGAACGCGCGGCACTGCCCCGCGCAGTCCAACCGGCAGTCGCTCCTGACGGTGCAGTCCGGGAAGACCGGCCAGTGGCGCGCGAACACGCAGGGCAAGCGCATCAACTACACCGGTCGCACCATCGCGTGCCCGACGGTCGCGCTTGACCCCAACGAGCTCGGGTTCCCGCACCTCTTCGGGCTGACCCTCACGCACCGGACGCGCGTGCAGCCCTACAACATCGAGGGAATGCGGGAGCGCGTGCGCAGGGGCGACGGCAGGCTCGACGGCGCGGTCTCCGTGGAGCTCCCGGACGGCACCTCCATCGCGCTGTGCATGCTGGACCGCGCGCAGCTCGAGACCCTCGCGGTGGAGCTGGTGCCCTCGGTCGTGGTCGAGCACCCGATGGAGAACGGCCACCACGTGATCCAGAACCGCCAGCCGACCCTCAGGTGCGCCTCGATGATGGCGCACCAGGTCTTCCACGAGAGGGACAGCAAGGTCCAGCGCGTCAACACCGCGATCGTCCAGGCCTCGAACACCGACTTCGACGGCGACGCACTCAACAGCATCAAACCACAGACCGAGCTGGCCCGCGCTGAGACACAGGAGTTGATGGCCGTGGGGAAACACATCGTCTCCACGCAGTCCCACGAGCCCCTGTTCGGGCTGATCCAGGACTCGATCCTCGCTGCCTTCCGTCTGACCGAGGACTCCGTGCGGGTCGGGGTCCAGCAGGCGATGCAGTGCGTCTGCCAGGCCCGCCACGAGGGCCCGGTCGAGCGGCTGGTCCGGAGGCACCTCTCGGGCGCCGGTCCGCGCGCGTTCGTCACGGGAAAGGAGCTCGCGTCCACCCTATTCCCGGACGGCTTCCACTTCCGCCAGACGGTGCAGTCCGAGGCCGGCCCGCAGGAGGTGGAGATCGTCGACGGGGTGCTCGTCAAGGGCCGGCTCTGCAAGCGCACGCTCGGGGCCACGAGCCGCGGGATCGTGCACTCCCTCGAGAGGGTGTGCGGGGAGACCGCGACTCTCCGGTTCCTCGGGGACAGCCAGCGCGTGCTCGGGTGGTGGCTCTCCCAGAACGCGGTGACCATCGGGATCGAGGAGTGCCTGTTCGACCCGGCCTCCGCGGCGCGCTCGCAAGCGATCGTGGAGGCTGCCCTCGAGCAGGCCGACGCCGCGGTCGACCAGACGGACGCGGAGGTCGCCGCCGGTCTCCGCCAGGTGCTCGCGAAGGTGGGGACCATCGCGGTCCAGAGCCCCTCCAGCAACAGCGGGTTCAAGGACATCGTGCAGTCCGGGGCCAAGGGGATCGTGGTGAACCTCGCCCAGGTGCTCTGCTGCGTGGGGCAGCAGAGCACGTCGGACCCGAGGATCGGGACCGCCGACAAGCGCACTCTCAGCTGCTTCCCGCACCCGACCCCGGAGCGGCCCAACTCCGCTCGCGCCCGCGGGTTCGTGGCCAGCGGCTTCGGGCGCGGGCTCACCCCGGCCGAGGTCTGGTTCCACTGCATGGCGACCTGGGACGCCCTCGAGAAGACGACGGGGAGCGTCCGGGAGTCCGGGTACGACCAGCGCAAGATGACCAAGGCGGCAGAGGACGTCACCCTCTGCTACGACGGGACCGTGCGCCACTCCAACGGCACCGTTGTGGCCTTCGTGTACGGGGCCGACGGCATGGACAGCGCGAAGCTGGACCCGGTCCTCGTCCCTGAGCTCGCCGCGAGCTTCGAGGGCGCGGGGAGGGCCGCCGGAAACCCGGAGGCGGAGGCACTGCTCGCCGAGTGCAGGGAGGAGCGCCGCTGTGTGATCGACCAGGCACCGGACGGGACCATCTTCCTGCCCTTCTCCGGGCGCCAGAGGCTCGCCCAGCACCCGAGGCCCGAGGGGCCTCCAGCGTCCGCGGAGGTCCTCGAGGAGGCCGAGCGCGCGCGCCGGGAGCTCCTGGAGCTCCTTGAGCGCAGGGAGCAGGGCGCAAGGGTTCTCTACCGCACGAGTTTCCTGAGACTGCACATCCTCCTTGACCTCGAGCCCGCCCGCGTGTGTCGCAGGATCCGCTCGGCGGAGGGCGTCCGCGCCTTCTTCCGGGACCTCGAGCACCTCTACTTCCAGGCGTGCGCTGACGCCGGGATGGCCGTCGGTCTGCGTGCCGCGGAAAGCATCGGGGAGCCCCTGACGCAGCTCGTCCTCGACGTCTTCCATACCGCGGGGATTCTCCAGGTCGCCGTGACCCAGGGGATCCCGAGGTTCGACGAGCTCGTGGACGCCATTGTCAAGATCAAGACCCCGAGCCTCAGCCTCTTCTGCCCTCGGGAAAAGATCGCCAAGGTCGCCGTCGAGCTCCCTCGCGGTCCGCTCTCCGGGGTGGTCTCCGAGGCCCACGTCTTCTACCAGCCCTTTGGGATCTTCTCCCCGCGAGGGCTCGAGCACGAGGACCGAAGCGCGTGCGGCCTGGCCCCGGGGCTTCTGGAGGAGCAGGTGACCGTGGTGCTGGGGAGCGCGGTGCTCGCCTCGGGGCTCTCTGGGACGTACCCGGCGGAGACCCCGGAGCACTCCCCATTCGTCCTGGTTCTGGTCCTCGACCAGAGGAACCCGCGCTGCCCCTCCGCGCTCGAGGTCGCGTCCGCAGTACGCGGATTCATGGGCGAAAGACCTGACCACTCCCGGCGCTACTTCCTCGAGGTCTCCGCCCCCGGGATGAGGCACCGATTCGTGCGCGTGCGTATCACGAACAGCGCGGACCTGGCCGACCGCGCCGAGGCGGACCTCCGGGGAATGAACCCTGGCTGGGCCCCCGAGAAGTTCCGGCGAGCGAGACGCGAGCTCTTCCACTTCATGACCCACGCGCTGAGGCGGCAGTTGCTAGCGCGGGTCCAGGTCGGTCGCGTCCCTCAGATCCAGCAGGCTCAGGTGGTGGTCCCCAACGACCGGCTCTCTCGTCACCCGGACGAGCCTCGGATCGTGACCTCGGGCTCGTGTCTGAGGGCCTCCTGGGAGATCCCGGAGACCGACTGGCGCCGGTCGCTGACCAACGACGTCCACGAGGTGGAGCAGGTCCTCGGGATCGAGGCGGCGACCTTGGTGCTGTTTCACGAGCTCCGCGCGGTCATCGCCGCCGGGGGCACCGCGGTCGCGGACCGGCACATCGAGTTGATGGCGAGCATCATGACCTGCCGCGGGACCTACACCCCTCTCACGCGCTACGGGGACGCGCGCCTGGGCCGGACGTCCGCGATCGTGCGCGCGAGTTTCGAGCAGCAGAACCTGCACATAATGGAGGCCGGCGCGTTCTCCGAGCGCGCGCCGGTGGTCTCCCTCGCGGACTCGGTGGTCGTGGGCCGGGCCCCGCCGATCGGGACCGGGGCGGTGAGCCTGTACATCAAGCCCTCGTACCTCGCGGCCGCCCGCGCCGCGGCCCCGAGAACCGGGGACCTCGGGATCTCGGCGGTCAGGGCCCTCCCGTTCTCGGCCCCGTCCGCGGAGCGCGAGCGCGAGCGCCGGAAGGTGGAGGTGCTCGCCGACGACCCATCGAGGCTGAACGCGAAGCCCTGGAGGAGCTCCTCCGCGCGCCTGCGCACGGCCCGTGGGGCCCCGCGCTCCGAGGGGTCCGTGGACCCGCGGGAGGCCCTGGGCATCGAGGAGGTGCGGAGGAGGACCAGCACGGCCCCGAGGCTCGCCGGCGCGTGGTCCGAGGGCCCCGGAATCACCGCCGAGAGGATGGAGAAGCTCTTCGAGTTCTCCCCGAGCTCCCCGCGGCTGTCAGGCCCGAGGCGTCTCCCTCCGGTGGACGCCTCCAAGGTCGGGGACCTGATCCGCGCGATCGGCGCGATGGTCAAACGCGAGGACCGGCCCTTGTACTCGGAGGACGGAGAGCTGGACCTCGACGAGTTCCAGGCGCTCGTGAACCAGATGCTCTGACGTGCATAACCCACCAAGACGTGGAAGTGGGTCATTCTTTAAAATGCAAAAAATAAAGAAACAGCAAACGCGCTTTTTCCTTCGTTCGTATATGAAAAAATCACGAGGTGATAACGAAACACGCGTCCACACAGGAGACGGGAAGTACGCAAGATTGGCAAATTCTAAACAGGGATTTGTGTCTCTCGGGTTCCAGATCATCGAATATCGTGAAATGAACGGGGGAACCGACCCACACTCATATTTGGATATCCTCTTGCATCTTGGTGGTCAGGATCCATCGGATGTGAGGCAGTTTTTAGATGATTTGTTACAAAAGTTCAACTTGGAAGATGTCCCCTCGCCTCCACCCGATTCTGACGTTACAAATTTATTGACGTTAATCGAGGACTCAATAGACGCTTACTTCAAGAGTGACCAATGGGATCTGCCTAAAAATCTCTTGCAAGCGTTATTGCTGTTACGTCATATATTATCTAATAATCCGACGTTTTGGAAGAATCACAAGTTTCAAAAGTCGAGACTCTCAAAGTCCGAGTTCGAGGGACGGGGGTTGAGCCAAATCCTTCGTGAGATTATGGCAAATGTCAATAATTCCACACTGATAAGCGAAGCACTGGGGATCCTCGATGCCGCGGGTTATAGCAACGCGTATAGTGACGCGGATAATGACACCCCTGTCCCAAACTGGAAAGTTGCGATTAGAAATTCCCAAAAAAGCGAAAGTCAATTTTACGCTCTTTTCAAAGCGCTTGAAGTCTGGAAAGGGGGAAAATCAGTTAAAGCTTCTGAGGGCCAAGAGCCACTGCAAAATTCGCGGAAAACGCGCGCGCCCGAAGTAGTGCCAAATGCCAAAAAACAGCAGCTTGGAACCACCGGGCAGATGGTCCCATGGACCGCCAGTGCCCAGACTCAAGATAGCTCGGATCTTCGTACCAACGACCGGCGCCGATCAATTAGTAAATCACCCGCGCGAAACGCAGATTCCTCTGGCAGTTCGGGAAGTGAAGACTCGCCCCCTGAAGGCGACACCGAGGGTCAAAATAAATTCGCATTGGTTGTTGCGGCCTCCGGACCCGAGCAAGCGAGCGATACTCCAGATTTAGAAGCTCATTTGAAGGATTTGCAGAAATTAGAAAAAGAATATGAACAAAGTGAAACTCACGCAAAATTCAATTACCAACGTAGAATCATTGAATTTTTAGTGAAAAGTCGAGCTTTGAGGAAGGGTGGTTCCCTTATACATATGGATGAGAACTCTCGCGCCGAATTTCGAAGACAAGAGCAAAAATTGGCAAAGTTTGTCCGAGAGCTTTATACGTTTCTTAAAAATGGACCTACCTTTATCAATAACCGTCGGCGCCGTTTATTTCACTTGACAACCATGCTTGCTGATCTCGAAGACTTACGCTCAATTCCTAAATTTCCTTACGACAAACGGAAAATTCGGCTAACAAATATAAGGCGCACGGAGTTTGAAAAACTGAAAAGACAGCCTGATGCTATTCCTGCTTTACAGGAATTAGAAAAGGAGTTGAAGACAGATGATAGGTATTTGAAATCTGTGGTTGTACAATCTTTTTGTCAAGATGTAACAGCCGCTATCCAGAGTGCAAATGACACGGAAAAAAACGTAACAGACCGAGCATTAGTCCATTTTTCTACGTCGCCTGCACGGAGTTTGACGTTCTCGAGCCCCGCCGTCCCAAAAAGTAGCGAGGTTCATCAAAGAGCGGTCGCGCTTGTCGCAAATTTTAACGACAAAAAAAGTGAGCTTGGGATAATAGTAGCTAATGTGCTCAGTACGCTTCAGGGTCAACTTACGTTGAGTGACTGCATAAAAACGATTAATTCAATTTTACCCAACGACCCAACTTTAAAAAAGGAAATTGCGGCTCTTTCTGGAGCCCTTGAGGATTTGCGGCCGCCAGGATCCTTATATTGGGAGAATTTTGTTGCAAGCTTATCTAAAGTTTCACAATCGGTCCAAAAAATCCAAAACTGGCAATTTCCGGTGCTTGGTAACGACGCACTTAAGTCTGCCTTCGGCGCTCGCGCAAAAAAAGCCCGCGCAGACTTGGTTTCCAGGACCCAAGAAGTCTTGCGCCTTCATATCCAGGAATTGAAGAAAGATCCGCAGGTTTCGGAAGCTTACGTTCCCAAAATTGAGCGTGAGCTTCAAAAACTTCACGAATTAATGATCCAAGAACGTGAGGAATCCGTCTTCAATGGAATTCAAACATCCACAAACTTAATTATTGCGGAATTTCGGCAATGTTTAGCCCAGTTATCAATCTTGCGTAAGGTAATAGCCCAAAATACCAACGTTCGTGATCAACAGGTGAACTGGATGCCTCCTAGCGCCGAAGGTGTCCAGATCAAAAATTTAACATTAGCATGGAATTACCATGAAACCAAGGAGCGTTTACAAAACCTAAAGCGGGCAGAAACTTCATTTACAAATCCTACTTCTTGTCCGAATTTTGCCCGGGATTTTGGCCAAGATTTCAGTGAGTTAAATAGTATAATCCTCGCAGTTACTAAACAGAACTTAGCCTTTAAAACAAAGATTCAAAAGAATATAGCCGAAGATACCAAGAATTTAAAGTCTGTCGTTTCAAACTTGCAACGGGATCTACAATCTATAGATAATACGGACACCGTAACGTTCAATGCGTGGTTTGTAAACTCGCAACTGAATTCGAAAACGGTAATGTACAGTAAAATGGACGCAGATATCAAACTAGCACTCGAACGTGCGAAATCTGCAACGTGGTGGTCAACATACATTCAAGTAAAGGAAACCAAAGAGCTTGCGGCGGTC
>JACCDK011606138.1_pt1 | contig 11370 bp, 10 predicted proteins | sample 7445871 | NCBI WGS metagenome assembly JACCDK01 (sample SAMN15323436, study PRJNA562643) | freshwater metagenome | isolation source: river surface water | place: USA:Blue River Watershed | collected 2017-08-15
GCTGCTAAGGCTGCCCCGAAGGCAGCCGCGAAGCCTGCTGCTAAGGCTGCCCCGAAGGCAGCCGCGAAGCCTGCCGCTAAGGCTGCTCCGAAGCCAGCCGCTAAGAAGCCAGCTGCCAAGCCAGCTGCTCCGAAGGCTGCTCCAAAGGCTGCTCCAAAGCCATCAGCAAAGCCAGCCGCTAAGAAGCCTGCTGCAAGGAAGTAAAACAAACCAAAAAGTTAGAGACCTCGGTGAGCGATCACCGGGGTCTTTTTCTTTGGTTAGGCTTTGTTAGTTGGCGAAGGAGCAAAGGTGAACGAAAACGCTAAAGATGGGCTCGGCGCCGCATTCAATCGTCTTTTTTCGGCCTTTGCTCTAATCAAACTGTCAGACGGTCTGATCGCCGCCGCATCGCCTCTGCTCGCTCTGCAGCTCACCCGTGACCCATTTCTGATTTCGCTAACCGGCGCGCTTTACATGCTGCCGTGGCTGCTTTTCGCAATACCGGTCGGCACTCTGCTCGACCGAATTGACCGCAGGGTTGCCCTCACGGTCACGGCGTTGGTTCGAGCATCCATAGCCAGCCTGTTGTGTTCGGCAATATTCTTCGACTTCACGACGATCTGGCTGCTGTACGTAGTGATTTTTGTTGTCGGTCTGTGCGACGTGGTTTCAGACACCGGGTTGCAATCGCTGATTCCAACGGTGCTGCCGCATTCAAAGTTAGAGCGAGGCAATTCACGGATGCAGGCTGCAGACACGGTTCTGGCAGGTTTCATCGGCACACCGCTAGGTTCGTTGCTGTTCACTCTCGTGGCCGCGCTGCCGTTTCTCTTCAACTCGATCGGGTTCTTTTTGGCTGCTCTAATGATCTCGGCGATTCCAAGAGAGATGATCGCCGTGTCTTCGTTGCCCAAGAAAGAGCGACCAGCATTCACCGATGAGATGAAGGCGGGCATCAGCTATCTGCTGAATGACAAGAAGCTTTTGAGATTGGTTTTGACAACCGCAGCCTTAGGTATGTGTTTTACGGTTTCAAACGCTACCCAGGCTCTATTTCTGGTGGATGAGCTCGGAGTGCCCGAGGCAGCGTTCGGTACCGTTTTGCTCTCGGGTGGAATCGGAGCTGTGGCCGGAGCGCTGTTCGCCGCGAAGATTTCTAAACGTTTTGGTCGTGGAACTGCGCTAGCCACCGGCATCACGATTACTACGATTTTTGGTTTAGTTCAGGGTTTTGTGCCAGAGGTCGTTTCGCTGATGATCTCGATGGCGATCGCAGGCTTTGGAGTTTCGCTATGGAACATTCTTCTGATGAGCCTGTATCACGCTCTAATTCCGAATGAGATTTTCGGTCGCATCCACGGCACCAGGCGCACCTTGGTTTGGGGGCTGATGCCGATCGGCGCGATGATCGGGGGAGCGCTCGCCAAGATTGACCTGCGCACGCCATACATAGTCGGTGGTGCGATTTCGGTAGTTATCGCGCTTTACTCGTATCGATTCATCAAGGAGCTGGGTGACGAGTCAAACCAACCCGACGTCGTCGACACAGCCGCCGTTTAGGGCTTTTCGACTACGTAGTCAACGGCGTTTTGCAGAGTTGGATGCTCGAACCTAAAGCCCGACTCAATCAAACGGTTGGCGGTCATTTTCTGGCTGCAAAGTAGCAGTTCTTGTGCTGCCTCACCGATTAGCAATCGCATGGCGAATGCCGGAACGCGCAAGAAGGCCGGCCTGCGAACCGCCTTGGCCAGAGCATCTATCATCTGTTCGCAGGTAGCGGGTTCTGGAGCCGTGATGTTATACGCGCCAGATGCATCACTCTTATTCATCAAGTGGATGATCGCTCGCGCCTCATCAACCACGCTGATGAAGGCCCACCACTGCTTGCCCGAGCCGAGCGCCCCACCGATGCCGAGGCGAATCAACGGCATTAGTTTGCCTAGTGCACCGAGTTTGCGTGACATGACCATAGTGGTGCGAAGCAGCACGACGCGTGTTTGTGCCTTGGATGCTTCGACCTCCCACTGCGCGGCTAGATCGCTCAAGAAACCCTCGCCTTTGGGAGTGGTTTCGTCGACCAAGTCGTCTGCACGTTCGCCATAGAAGCCGGAGGCAGAACCGCTAAGCAAGACCTTTGGTTTCTTCGTTGCGGTGTTTATTGCGTTGACTAGCGTGCGAGTTGAATCTAGGCGCGAAGAGATGAGTTCTTGTTTGTACTTTTCGGTCCAGGGAATCTTGCCGGTAGTCGCCCCAGCCAGGTTTACGACCGCGTCGACGGTTTCGATGACACCTGGGGTTAGGTAGCCCTCGCTTGGGTTCCATTCGACCTCAGATGAGTCTCGCGCCGTTCTGCGCACTAGGCTCAACGGTTCGTGACCCAGAGACTTGAGTTGGGCCTTCAATTCGGTTGCGATTAATCCGCTGGCGCCCGAAATTAGCACTCTCATCTTGGCCTCTGTTCTGCTGTGGTTTCACTGTTACTAAATGTTGCAGTGAGTGGATTATTCCGTCAGCATCTTTGTTCAATAGCGTTATGACCTCAATGATGAATGTTGATCTAAACGTTTGGCTCGTGACTATCGGCGTTCTCGTCGCCGTGATCGTTTTCGACTTGATCTATCAGATTCGCAACCCACACGAGCCAACCTTCAAAGAATCGGCCATTCAAAGTTCGATTTACATGGCTTTGGCTCTCGCCTTCACCTTCGTCATTGGTCATTTCTGGCCTGGCCAGTTTGCCGGTGAGTACCTAGCGGGATTCATCACCGAAAAGAGCCTGTCGGTAGACAATCTCTTTGTTTTCTTGATTATCTTCACCTCGTTTGCGGTGCCTCGAGCGCTTCAAAGTCAGGCACTTCTCATCGGTATCGTTGTCGCTTTGATTCTTCGAGGAATCTTCATCGCAGTAGGAGCCGCAGCGATCGCCGCATTCTCTTGGGTGTTTTACATCTTCGGTGCTTTTTTGATTTACACAGCTGTGATGCTTGTTTGGGACACCTTCCATGAAGCCCATGAAGATAAAATTCCCGGTGGCAAGCTGATGCAGATCGTCAAGCGATTCTTTCCGACCGTTGACGATTACCACGGCACTAAGTTGACCATCGTGCAGCAGGGCAAGCGTTATCTGACGCCGCTCATGCTCGTGATGATCTCGATTGGTGCAACAGACGTACTTTTTGCTCTCGACTCGATTCCGGCCGTTTACGGCCTAACTGACGAGGCATACATTGTTTTCACCGCCAACGCGTTCGCTTTGCTCGGTCTGCGTCAGCTCTACTTCTTGCTGAGTGGGCTAATGCAGCGCCTGAAGTATCTGGGCGTTGGCCTCTCGATCATTCTGGCCTGGATCGGTGTCAAGTTGGTAAACCACGCACTGCACAAGAACGAGCTACCGTTCATCAACGGCGGCGAGCATGTTGAGCTGATTCCAGAGATTTCTACCGAGCTATCACTCGGCGTGATCATTGTGACCCTCGTGGTGACTACTGTCGCCAGCCTTATGGTCACTCGCGAAAAGCCTGCGAAACTTTAGAAGTTTCTAGGGTCTGGGCCGATTCGAATACCGTCTTCGAGCAGGTCAATCGCGCTCATCTCATCAGCGCTTAGTTCAAAGTCAAAGACATCTAGGTTTTGGGCCAAGCGCTCTGGATTCGATGATTTTGGAATCACGAGGTTGCCGAGTTGAATGTGCCAACGCAACATAATCTGAGCGGATGTTTTGCCGTGAGTTTTGGCTGCTTCTAAGATTGCCGGCGCATCGCTCTTCTGGCCGCGCGCGAGCGGAGACCATGCCTCGGTGGCAATGCCGTGGTTCACGTTGTAAGCGCGAATGTCGTGTTGCCCGAGCCCAGGGTGAAGCTCCACCTGGTTCAAAGCCGGCACCACGCTGGCGGAGGCGAGCAAGGTATCTAGGTGCTCGGGGTGAAAGTTAGAAACACCGATGCCGCGAACCTTGCCACTTTCGAGCGCTTGCTCGAGTGCCTTCCAAGTTTCGACAAATAGCCCGAGCTTCGGGTTTGGCCAGTGAATCAAAAGCATGTCAACATAGCCGATGTTCAGTTTCGCGAGCGACTCGTCGATGGCCTCTAGGGCGTTATCGAAACCGTGACGATCGTTCCAGATTTTGGTGGTGACAAAGACCTCTTCACGGTCGAGCCCGCTGGCTCGGATGCCTGCACCTACCTCATGCTCGTTGTCATAGAGAGCAGCGGTGTCGATGCGTCGATAACCCAGCGATAGAGCGAGTTTGACGAGGTCAACTGCGATGTCTTGCCCGACTTTATAGACACCTAGCCCAAGTTGCGGAACAAGTTGACCAGAGTTCAGTTGAACCAGCGGGTTCTGCGAAATGTTGAAACTCACGCGGCGCTCCACGGACCGAAAACTGGGTTCCACTGCTCGATGACTCTCTCACCGATGAAACCGGCGATGTCGAAAGGATCAAGGTCGAGAACCGAACCTATTTGCTCAGCTGATTCACCTTGCAGAATGAGCAGTGCTCCGGCTCGATCGACCAGGGGTCCGCTGGCGAGCAGCACACCGGAGGTCAAAAGGTTGGCGAGATAATCTCGGTGTATCGGTCGAACTTCGGCGAGAGCATCCGCGCTTGCCGAGTAGTTGTAGGTGACTGCGAAAATGGCCACTATTTTGCCTCTTCAGGGTCGTGATTTGAGATTACGGGCGTGAACTTGGCTGAGAGTAGGGCAACGAACACGGCTCCTGCGCCCATTACCAGCGCGACGAGAAGGGCTGCCTCGGGGGCGATCCAGTCGATGGCGAATCCTGCGATTGCGGCTGCGCCAGCGTAACCAATCATCTGCCCGCTGCCAACCCAACCATAAGCCTCTGGGGCATCTTCGGTCTTCACCGAGGCGCCGATGATGGCTCCGAGTAGACCAAGGGCAGGTGCGATTCCGAGACCAGCGATGAACCAGGCGACGCTCACAATGATCGGCGAACTCGGGTCGATAAACACCAACGCGAATCCGACTGTGACCACCATCAAGAACCTAGACAGCGCCCAGCGAGTTCTGCTTCGGTGACCCAAAACGAAGCAGCCCAAAAGTGACCCTACTGATAGAACGCCGACGATGATGCCAGCGGTTGCCTTATCGGTAAATAGTGCGACTGTGCCGATTTCAACTCCAGAGAAAGAGCCGATCAGCAGAGCGCCAATCACGGCGTTCGAAACCACGATTCGGTTTCGAAGCACGCCACCCAAGCGACGTTTCGATCTCGGAATTTCGACGTTTCTGATTTCGCTGTTTGATGCGAACCAGATCGCGCCGACGATTTGAATGACGCCCATCACAAACACTCCAACCGTGGTGTTGGTGAAGGCGGCGATGAAGGTTGCGGTCACGGGGCCGAAGATCCAAATGACCTCTTGCAACGTGGCATCAAGTGCGTAGAGGGTGCCCATCTGCTTTCGTTCGACGAGCATCGGGTAGATGGTTCGAACGGCCGACTGAATCGGTGGGCTCGACAGGCCGACCACGAGACACAGAACGGCTAGAAACTCGGCCGGTAGGGGAGCAAGTGCGATCACGAAGATGGTCGTTGCGCTAATGCTCGCCGAGACAATCAGCGTGCGTCGAACGCCGAATCCGCCCATCCACCGACCTAGAAGCGGGCCAGAAATTGCGACACCGACGGTTTCGAGCCCGAGCGCAAGCCCGGCAAGGGCGTAAGAGCCAGATTTTTCTTGAATGTGTAGCACGAATGCCAGGCTCATCAAACCGAACGGAAAGCGAGCAAAAAGTTGCGAAGAAACCACTCTCAAGACGCCAGGGCGCGAAAGAACTTGCATGTACGTGGCCATGGGTCAAGCCTACCTTCTAGCCCCGACTCGCTGAGTTTGCGTCGGTTAGATCCAGCTCGGTAGCCACATGTGAATGCGCCACCACCAGTATGGTGTTTCGAATCCGAGCCAGATGCTTGAGAAAAATGCGCTGAACGCAAGCACCAGCCCGAGGTAGGCAACCACGGTTAGCTGGGCCTTCTGTCGGTTCGATGACGAGTGAAGGTAACGCCTGAGAACGAAGACAATCGCCAGAATCGTGAAAGGCAAGAAAACCACCGAATAGAACTGAAAGGTGGTGCGGTTTAGCAGCCCGAGCCACGGCAGGTAGCCGCCGGCAAGTCCGAGAAGAATCAACCCGGATGTTCGGTTGCGAGTGCGAACCCAATAAACCGCAAGCGTAACCAGCGCCGCGGCACCGAACCACCAGATGGCAGGGTTGCCAAGGGCCGTGACTGCGCTCGAGCATCCACTTGAGTCTTGGCACAGAGCGCCCGTTGTCGGGTTGGTCGCACCGAAGGCGGTGCCCTCGTAGAAGAACGAGGTCGGTCGAAGTGCGATCAACCACCCGAAAGGGCTGGCCTGATAATTGTGCGGGGTGGCCAGGCTCACGTGGAACCCGTAGGCCTGCTGGTGGTAGTGCCACAGTGCCTGCAACGGCTGAGGCAACCATTCGAACGCGGCCGGCAACTTGACCTCGCTCGCATCGATGTTGCGGTAGTAGCCGCCTTGGGTAAACAACCAGCCACTCCAACTGGCGAGATAGGTTGCAAAAGCCAGTGGCTGTGTGATTGCGGCAGTTGCCAGCCCGCGAATCATGGTGCGAGAGGCCCAGTTGAATGGCTCGCTGCTTTTCGCATAGAAGACTTTGCGCTCGAGCAGCACGTCAGAGATGACCACGTACAGGCAAAAAGCGGCCAAGAAGTAGAGCCCCGACCATTTGACGGCTGAGGCAAGCCCCAACGTGAACGCCATCGCAATCAACCAGGGCCGAGAGAACAACTTGAGGCCAATGTGGTCGCGGTCTCTCAGCAAGAAGTAGAAACCAAGAATCACAAAAAACGCGAGGATGCCGTCGAGTAGGCCCGTGCGTGAAAGCACGATTGCGTGGCCATCGACTGCGAGCAGGAGCGCGGCCACCTGACCCCACAGTTTGGAGTCAAACATGCGTTTGGCTACCAGATAGATCAACCAAACCGAAGCCAGGCCAAGCAAGGCAACCGAGTAGCGCCAGCTAACCGGGTTGTCTACGCCAAGCGCTTTGATGCCGAGCCAGATGATCCACTTGCCCAGTGGTGGGTGAACCACATAGGCGGGGTCGCTGCTGAAAATGTCGGTGTTGCCCGATTCGAACTGTTGATTCGGGTCGGCTGGCCATGAACCCTCATAGCCGAGGTTGCCCAACGTAACGGCATCTTTTACGTAGTAGGTTTCGTCGAAGACGAGCTTGCGCGGGTAGCCGAGATTGATGAATCTCAAGGCAGCGGCCAGCAGCATGATTAGCCAGATGCCGTAATCATTCGAGATGCGGCGAATGGTGAGAAGTGTTCGGTTCATCGCCCCCGCCGAAGTCTGAGATGTGTCTGGCACAAAGCCAATGCTAGTTTGCGACAATAGAGCGTGCTAATCATTGCGGCAACTCCCATCGGAAATCTTGGCGACGCTTCGCCACGGCTGATCGAGCACCTAGCCGCGGCCGAACACATTGCTGCAGAAGATACCCGAAACCTGAGCAAACTAGCCGGGTTGCTGGGAGTGAAACTCAAGGCAAAGCTCTATAGCCTGCACGAGCACAACGAGCTCGAGCGCGCCGAGCAGATTGTGGCACTCGCCCTCGACGGCGATGTGCTGTTGGTTTCTGACGCTGGAATGCCAACGGTTAGCGACCCTGGTTTTGCCCTCGTTCGTGCCGCAGCGGCCGCCGGTGTAGAAATAACGATTGTGCCCGGGCCATCTGCTGTACTCTCTGCGCTCGCCGTCTCTGGCCTTCCTACCGATCGATTCACCTTTGAGGGTTTTGCTCCGCGCAAAGACTTAGAGCGAAAAAGCGTGTTTGAGGCGCTCGCGGCAGAAACTCGCACCATGGTTTTCTTCGAATCACCTCACCGCATTGGCGAGACCTTGGCTGCAGCATCCTACGTGTTTGGAGCAGACCGCCAAGCATCGGTTTCACGCGAGTTGACCAAGAAATTTGAGCACACCGAACGTGGCACCTTGGCCGATTTGGTGGAGTGGTCTAAAAGCGAACCGAAGGGTGAAATGGTTCTGGTCATCGCCGGTGCAGTGAAAAGCACGAAGGATGTCACGACCCTGGTTGCCGACGTGCTCAAGCTCGAGTCCTCGGGTTTGCGCATGAAAGAGGCCGTTGCTGAGATTGCCGAACTAAACGGAGTCAGCAAGTCGGTGCTCTACCAGCTGAGCCTAGATGCCAAGAAATAGAACCCAGCTAGCCGATTGACCTTAAACTAGAACAATGCCTAGCCAAGCCGGTAAGTCGTTTTATGTAACGACCCCCATCTTTTATGTGAACGATGCCCCGCACATCGGACACGCCTATACCGAGGTGGCTGCCGATGTTTTGGCTCGCTGGCACAGACAGCGCGGCGAGGGCTCGTTTCTGCTAACCGGAACCGACGAACACGGCGAGAAGATCTTGCGCACCGCGGTTGGTAACGGAAGCACCCCAAAGGCTTGGGCCGACCAGTTGGTGCACGACGCCTGGTTGCCACTGCTCGAAACCATCGACATCGATAACCAAGACTTCATTCGCACCACCGAGCCTCGTCACGAGCAGAATGTGCAGAAATTCTTGCAGCACCTCTATGACACCGGGTTCATTTATCGCGGTTCTTACGAGGGCAACTACTGTGTTGGCTGCGAAGAGTACAAAACCGAAGCAGACCTCATCGAGGGTGAAGGTGAATACGTTGGGCAAGATGTCTGTGCCATTCACACTCGCCCGGTAGAGCGCCTGCAAGAGACCAACTACTTCTTCAAGCTCAGCGATTTCACCGCGCCACTGCTCGATTTTTATGAGCAAAACCCCAAGTTCATTCAGCCCGAGTCGGCGCGCAACGAGGTAGTCGCATTCGTTCGCCGCGGGCTCGAAGACCTGTCTATATCGCGCTCGAAAGAAAAGTTCGACTGGGGAATCGACATTCCGTGGGACGACTCGCACATCACCTATGTCTGGTTTGACGCGCTACTGAACTACATCACCGCAATCGGTTACGGCGAAGACCAGGCCAAGTTTGAGTCGCTGTGGCCCGCGTCGGTGCAGGTCGTCGGTAAAGACATCCTGCGTTTTCACGCGGTCATTTGGCCGGCGATGCTAATGGCAGCTGGCCTAAAGCCTGCCGATCAGGTATTCGGTCACGGTTGGCTTTTGGTCGGCGGCGAAAAGATGTCTAAGTCAAAGCTCACCGGTATCGCGCCTTCGCAGATCACCGACACATTTGGCTCGGATGCTTTCCGCTACTACTTCATGAAAGCAATCGCCTTCGGTTCAGACGGCTCGTTCTCGTGGGAAGACCTGTCTGCCCGCTACCAAAGTGAACTGGCCAACGGTTTTGGCAACCTAGCCTCGCGTGTGCTGGCCATGATCAGACGCTACTTCGGCGGTGTTCTTCCGGCGGCCGCTAGTTACAACGAGGTTGACCTAGCTGTGCAGGCGGTTGCCGAAAAGGCGATTTCAGTTGCCGACGCCGCTATCGATGAGATCGCAATTCACGAGGCGATCGGTTCGGTTTGGACCTTGGTAGACGAACTAAACAACTACATCACCGTCTCTGAGCCTTGGGTTTTGGCAAAAGATGAGGCGCAGCGAGACCGCCTTGCCTCGGTGCTTTACACCACGGCCGAAGGTCTTCGCGTGTTGAGCGTGGCACTTGCGCCGATCATGCCGAAGTCCACCGCCAAGCTTTGGGCGGCGCTCACCGAGGGCAAACTGGGTGAACTGGCCGACCAACCGCTAGCCGATGCCGGTCGCTGGGGGCAACTGCCTGCGGGCATCCAAGTTGGCGAACTAGACATTCTGTTCCCACGCATAGAAACCGACGTCGAAGGCAAATAATGAGCGAAGATGCTCCTATTCGCAATCGCACGAACGTGAGCGAAGATGGCAGCACTCGAGACCTGCGCTACCCACCGTTGCCAGAGCCGCTCGAGGTTGGCACCTATGACAACCACACCCACTTCGACTTTGCCGACGGTGAAAAACCGCTAACCCCAACCGAGCAGCTTGACCTAGCGAACTCAACCGGCATTCTCGGCGTCGTTCAGGTGGGCGTGACCCTCGAGTCATCGATTTGGTCGGCAAAGTTAGCGGCGCGCGAGCCTCGCGTTTTGGCAGCTGTCGCGCTGCACCCGAACGAGGCACCTGGATATGAAACAGTGGATGCCCTTGCCACGGCGATCGCTGAGATAGAAGCACTTGCGGCCGAACCCCGGGTGCGAGCTATTGGCGAGACGGGCCTCGACTTTTTCAGAACCGAGGGTGAGCAGTCGCTCGAGCTGCAGCACCTGTCGTTTGAAGAGCACATTCGCATTGCTAAAGAAAACAACATCGCCCTCATGATTCACGACCGCGAGGCGCACGACGAGGTTTATGAAACCTTGCTTCGCGTCGGTGCACCAGACAAAGTTGTCATGCACTGTTACTCGGGAGACCTGGAGTTTGCTAAAAAGTGCGCCGACCGCGGTTGGTACATGAGCTTTGCCGGAAACATCACCATCAAGCGCAATCAGCACCTGCGCGATGCGCTGGAGTGGGCGCCTCGAGAGCTTCTGCTGGTTGAAACCGATGCACCGTTTTTGACTCCCGAGCCTTACCGCGGTCGCCCCAACGCCTCGTATCTGGTGCCGATTACGGTGCGAAAAATGGCCGAGGTGCGCGGCGTCGACGCAAACGAGTTGGCTTCGACGCTCACCGAAAACACCGTGCGAGTTTATGGCTCATGGAGCGAGGGGCTCTAGTGGTCGAGTTGCTTGGCGGTAGCGACATCCGCGAATTGGCCGATCGCCTAGGTGTTGTGCCAACAAAAAAGCTTGGTCAAAACTTTGTCACCGATCCAAACACGATTCGTCGAATCGTTGGCGCTGCAAAGCTAGTTGGCACCGAGTGCGTGGTAGAGATTGGCCCAGGCCTAGGGTCGCTAACCCTAGGGCTTCTAGAAGTCGCCGACTCGGTCATATCGGTTGAGATCGACACCAAGATGGCTGCCGCCCTTGAGCAGACCATTGCACAGCGAGCACCGGGCAAGAACTTCACACTCGTTACTCACGATGCGATGACCATTAATCAGCTACCAAAAGCTCCAGATGCGTTGGTTGCCAACCTGCCCTACAACATTTCGGTGCCGGTGCTGTTGAACTTTATTGAACGTTTTGAGTCGATTAAAAAGGGATTGGTTCTGGTGCAGGCGGAGGTAGCTCACCGCCTCGCCGCCAAGCCAGGCTCGAAGGTTTATGGCGCCCCGAGCGCAAAGCTCGCTTGGTATGCCGAGGCGCATCTCGCCGGCAACGTTGGAAGAAACATTTTCTGGCCGGTTCCTAATGTTGATTCGGCGTTGGTGTACTTCGCAAAGCGA
>JACCDK011323108.1_pt1 | contig 11362 bp, 9 predicted proteins | sample 7445871 | NCBI WGS metagenome assembly JACCDK01 (sample SAMN15323436, study PRJNA562643) | freshwater metagenome | isolation source: river surface water | place: USA:Blue River Watershed | collected 2017-08-15
CTGCAGATGGTCCAATGAAAGGTATCTTGGAATTCACAACAGATGAAATCGTTTCGATTGACATCATTGGAAACCAACACTCTTGTATCTTAGATTCTAAGTTAACTACTGCAATGGGTAACCTTGTGAAAGTAGTAGGTTGGTATGACAACGAGTTTGGTTATTCTTCTCGTGCTGCAGATTTGATCGCGCGCGTTGGATAATTATTCCCATATCTATATTCGCAAAAAAGAGGCTTTTAAGCCTCTTTTTTGTTTTGTACCCTTGCGTAGTTGATCGAGTAGCCCTTGTCATACCAGATTTTCTCAAAACGCGTCTTGATTCCATAATGATCCTCATTCCATTCCGACTCATATAGATTTTTCGTTTCAGCTAATATGGGTAACCCATATACCCTAAATTGTTCCATGGAATAATCAAAGAAGGGTTCCGAATCGGTCTTTAAATGAATAATACCATTCGGCTTCAGTAAATTCAAGTATTTCTCTAGAAAGAATGGGAATGTCAATCGCTTTTTCTCGTCGCGGTCCTTCATTCGAGGATCTGGGAAAGTTATCCAAATTTCATCAATTTCATTGGGTAAAAAAAAGTCTTCAATGAATTGAATCTGAATGCGTAAAAAAGCTACATTTTTTAAATCCCAATGATTCGCCTCGCGGCCGCCCGCCGCTAATCGATCTCCTTTGACATCCACTCCTATAAAATTCATATCTGGAAAAAGGCGTCCGAGTCCATTGGTATATTCTCCACGTCCACAGCCTAATTCAACGACTATTTTGTGGTCATTCTTGAAATAATCTTTGTTCCAAGCACCTTGGCAGGCCGACCAGAATTTTTTGGGTGATTGAATGACATTCTCCAATCGTTCAGCCCATGCATACTTGTAAGTTTTTTGTCTACTCAAAACGAATCTTCAATTTCTGCAACCAAATAGGTGCTTCCTGTTACTAAAATAAAATCGGGCTGTGCATTTTTAGCATCCTGAATTGCCTCGTTGACATCGTGGCATACATGTCCCATCAATCCATGACTTTGGGCCAAGCTTTTTAATTCCTCTGCCTTCAATGCTCTTGGATTATGCGCTGAGGTAAAAATATAATTTGCCTCCTTCGGAAACAAGGCCAGAACCCGATGCAAATCTTTGTCGGCCACCATCCCCAAGATGATAAATAGATTCTTTGGATTATGTTGGGCTACCTGACTCAAGACCAAACGAATACCTGATTCATTGTGGGCCGTATCTGCGACCAACCAGGGGTTTTCTTGATATATTTCCCAGCGACCCCTTAGTTTAGTGTTTTTCCGACATGCCTGAATCCCTTGCAAAATTTTGTCTGAATCCAATGGAATGATATCCAAAAGAGTGAGCTGTTCACACCAGGCAATGACTCCAATGATGTTATTCGCTTGATAATTGCCCGCGTAAGGGCTTTGACAATCCAAAATTCCCCAAGTCTTCGTATTGAGAGACAATTGCATACCGGTTGATGAATTCATCTGCCTAAGGATCGAAATTTCCTCTGAAGCAAATCGGATAGGTGAGTTCATGGAATCCGATTTTGCGGAAAACACCTTAGTCGTTTCGATTTGTTTTTCGCTGATGCAAATAGGCGTATCTCTTTTGATAATTCCTGCCTTTTCCGTCGCAATCATTTCGAGCGTATCCCCTAACAAGTCTTGATGATCAAATCCGATGTTTGTAATGAGGCTACCCATTGGTTGAATAATGTTCGTTGAATCCAAGCGTCCCCCCAATCCTGTCTCAATAATAGCATAATCAACTCCTTGTTCCTTAAAGTATTGAAAAGCCATGATTACTGTCCATTCAAAAAAACTAGGTTTAATCTCAGCTAGTAAGGGTCGATAGCTTAAGAAAAAATCGACAATCCAAGATTTAGGAACCTCTTCTCCATTGATTTTGATACGCTCGGTAAAGGATTTTAGGTGTGGGGATGTGTAGAGCCCAACTTTATACCCATGTTCTTGCAAAATAGAGGCCATAAAATGGGAAGAACTTCCCTTTCCATTGGTTCCGGCAATATGCAATGATTTAAACGCTTGCTGGGGATTCGACAATCGTTCAGCCAATTGTTCAATATTCCCTAATCCGGGTTTATAAGCTTTTTTTCCTTCGCGGTGGAAGACGGGTAATTGCGCATACAAGAAGCTGATAACTTCTTCGTAACTCATCATCATTAATTAGTAGGCACAATTTTAATTGTTTTGAATCCACTCGCTCCCCGACTGATTCCATCGCTCTTTGGGAAGAAACGCGAATTTTTAATCAGTTTTTTATATCGTTCTGCTAAGGATAATTTCACATTTGTCCGATCAATTCGAATTTCAGTAACATTTCCCTTCTCATTGATACGAATGAAAAAGGTAATTTCACCCGTCTCAGTTCCATTGTCAATTCCATTCAAGGCTTTTGAATCAAAGGTCCAATCCTGTGCAATTTTGCCTTCCCCTAATCCTGAACCGGAGCCAGTTCCTTTACCGTTACCACCCGAACCTGTACCAGAACCACTTCCCGACCCATTTCCTACACCAGTTCCTGAACCGGATGAAGCCTTAGCCGTTCTTTTTCCCATTGTTAAGCTCTGATCGATGACAGGTTCAACTTCTTTTTCAATTTTTGGAGTTTCTACGGGGCTATTTTTTATCGTTACAGGGCTTTCCACATTGCTTGTTAAGGGAGGCACGGTATTGGCTTCTTCAATCTTTGTTGTCTGAGTAAGCTCATTTTGGGGTATTGGTTCCGGTGCGGGAGGTTCCTGCTCAAAGGTTATTTCACCCGCTTGGGCATCCTGCATACTTGGTATTTTAGGCGTTGGGGATTCATTCCAAATTTTTACCTGCCAAATCAATAAAAACAAAATCGTATTGATGAGAATCGTAATAATCAATGCCTTGATCTGATTCTTTTTTTCAAAGTCTTTCTGTGAATAGCTAACGCTCATATCCTTATCTTTTGTAAACCCAAATGTCTAATTTTTTTTCTGACTTTAAGCGTGCAGCTTCCGCGTACCCCTCATTAAAATTGGCTACTTCCCCTAAGCTCACGCGATAATGCGTCTCTCCTACCTCCTTTTCAATAATTTTTACATCCTCGAATCCTTGCGCGACTAAATCTGCTTGGCACAGGGTCGCTTTGGCCTCTGTCTTGAAACTGCCCACCACTAAATAAATTCCAGCTGATTTTGGCACCTCATTTTCCTCTTTTTTCTGCTCAACTTTGCTTGGGACCTTCACTGATTCCACCGACTTATCTAATTTATTTTCAAGGGTTTTCACTTTTTTGATACGAATGGTCAATGGGCTGAAAGAACTATTGACAAAACGTGAATTGGGTTCCGTAAGATAAAAGGCTGCAATGCCTCCCAACAAAAATGCCAGGAAAACATAAACATAGAATTGGCCTTGGCGAGTCCGGCGAACGGGTTCTACCATCGGCAAATCTTCCTGCGATTGTTCTATGGGATTAGGTAGTAAAACCGGTTTCGTTTTTTTGTGTCCTATCCCTACGGGAATTAAACCATATTGCTCTAAATCAAAATTAACTGCCTGATTGGGTTCAAATTGTAGTCGTCCTGATTGACTCAAAGAAAATACGCCTATTTTGCCAAATGCAAATGATTTCTCTGATTGAAGGACGAATTTTAATTCCTCTGCCAACTGATGTACAGCGATAAAACCCTGTTTTTGTGTGATTCCATTAAACTTAGCCCACTCTGTGGCAAGTAAACCATCGTCCGACTTTAATCGCTCATTGAATGCCACCCATTTCGACTTAGGGATAATCTGTGCTTGATCATCACTTAAATGAAAATCCTGATTGTTTAAGACAAAACCACCAAATTGTGGAATAATCACACAATCATGTGAGTATAGTAAATTCTCAATAAAATCGATCATTGGATGCATCATCGTCTTTATTAAAATGAATAAGCTACCCCTACTGTGTAGTTTAATCCTTGTGTTGAATAATTTAAATAGCGCTGGTAATTCCTATCCAATAAATTATTGGCACTTACTGAAATATTAAATTGTTTCGTAATCAAGTAATTGACCTTTAAGTTTAAATCAATAATGTCATCCATTTGGACGCTTTTTTGAGTAGAACTTTGCCACCCGTATAATCCCGATAGGTAAAACAAATCAGGGGAAACAATGATTTTATCCTTAAATGTAATTGAATTAGTAAATGATAAATTCATCAATGGACGATGAAAAGGTTTATCCACGGTCAAATCTTGGTAAGAATTGAAATCATATTTCAAAATGGAAAGTACTTTGTCAAAGGTCTGGTAATTCACTTGGCCAGACATATTAAATACCTTCGCCGTTTTCGCCACATCTTGGTTCGAATACGTCACATTGAAGCGCGACGCATCATTGGCTGTATTCACCATCAATGCCAAATTAGTGTATTCGGCATAACCAAACTTCAATTCAAAATCCAAGTTACGTTCATTAGAGCCTTTTAAGCCACCATAGATATTTGAACTTTGGGTGGTATTCATTAGTTTGACGGCCGACTTGTGTTCAAGCCATGGATTCTCATTCACAAATTGGTTATAATTGTTGAAGTACGTTTCTCCACCCAAGCCCACAAACACATGCAGGAAATCGGTTGGCTTAAAGTCCACCTTCAACAAGGGGAATAAACGTGTTTTATTGACTGCAATTAATTGATCTTTTTCATTGACAATGTTCAAGCCCCCTGTGACAGATAAACGATTGTTTTTATACAAAAAGGTAGGTTTTACACGATACAATTCCCGGCGATTATTTTCAAAACTGAAGGTATTTTCAGACATATTCATTTCGGCTGTTAAATAAGCTGAAAAGTTTTCGGTCACATGTAGAATTCCTTGCAATCGGCTATCCCAAACCCATTCTTTACTCGTATAACTATTGGTTAAATAGGTAAGCCCCGAAGTAGCGATGTAATCAAACTTGGCATCTTTCTTTGAATTTGAAATGCTTCCCGAATAATTAAACTTGTTGTAAGCAATTTCTAAGTCTTTGATAAAAGGAACATTGGCAAATTCCGACTCGGGTCGTCCGTAGTAGTTATTTCCTGAACGTTTAAAGCTGATTTGACCATCTAGAAAATAATTTCCCGTAAATGTTTTGCTATAAACTTTTGCTTCATTCTCATTCCGACTCGAATTTCCCAGACTAACCGGCCCACGACGGTTGGCATCGTGATTGATGTAAACCCCTTGAAATTGATTCTCTTTGGGATTAAATCCAAAATGTCCATTCAGCATCGTATGACCGTAATTTCCCGCACCAATCTTAACTAAATTTTTAAATTTTGGACCAAAAGAAGAAACCAATTCATCACCCTCTCGTGGCCCAATAATGGACGTAGTTAATAAGGTATTGCTTTTCGCCTCCCATTTTCGATCAAAGAATTCATATTTCATCTTACGCCCTTTTTGCGAATTTTCAATTTCATTCAAGGGTTCAAAATTTCGAGAAATTTGGGGTTGTAAAACAATCTTACGCTCCTTCTCTAAGATGATATCATCGTTTTGAATGTTTCCTTCCTTTTTATCTTGCGCAAACAAGGATGTTGATACCCCTAGCATGAGTACAGCACAAATGATTATTTGATGAGCTTTCATTTGAAATTTCATATTCGTTTATTTTAGGGGTAAGCTTTTTAAGGTTGTTTTGGCTATTTCAATGACTTCGTTATCTGTCGAATTATCAATAACTGATTTTAAAATGGCTTTTGCCTGAGGAAGATTTTTTAAGGCAACAAAATTGGTTGCTAATAAAATATAGGCTCGTCCCATGATTGAATCAGATGCCTCTGAAAATTCGTTTTTGAATTTAGACGAAATCATCTCATTGGATTCTTTTAATTTTCCAGCTTGGCTGAGTTGTTTTGCCAATTGATATTGTGCTTCAGCACCGATATCCCCTTTGGGATCCATGCTTATGGTTTTGTTTAACCATTCCGTTCTTGAATCGATGCTTGTGCTATCGGAGTATGCCTCAGCTAACCCTCGGGTAAGTTTCGCTTTCTCCTCATTCGAATACAAGTTTAATGGTTCCACTTCAGCGATTAGTTTTCCTACAGAGTCCAAGAGTTTAGCCGCATAATAGACTTTGAAAATGTTGTTGTAAGCGTTGAGCTGATTTTCAAGTTCCGGGTTTTTGTTAGCATGCATGCGGTAAAAAGCAACCGACTCCGAATAATTCCCCGTGTGACTAGCCAATTCAGCTGCCCGTAGAATGGCTTTATTGACCTGCGGATGTGCATTTTGTTCGATAACCTTTTTGTAGGCAAGGAATGCCTCCGTTGAATCATTAATTTGATCTGCAGCATCGGCAATTAAGAAATATGCTTCCACCACATTCTCATCGTTCGGATACTTACTCACAAATTCTTTTAAGGCCGGAATTGCTTTATCGAATTTTTTACCATCATAAATACCTTTTGCGGCGCTGTATTTTAAATCCATGGCATCCGCATCCTCCATCGCATTCGTGGCACTTTGGTAATTTTCTAATACTTGCCCAAACTCTTCGGGTCGACCCACTTTAATTAAGTTTTCTTGAAGTCCAATCAAGGCATCTTTGGCAATTTTATCCCCTGAAAACTCATGGATGATTCGTTTGTAATCTGTTAATGCCAACTCAAACTGATCTGTATTGGTATAGGCCTGCGCACGCTTTAAAATCGCGGAAGCTAAAAACTCACTTTTTGTTTTGGCTTCAATGATCTCTGTAAAACCTAGAATAGCTTCCTTGTAGCTGTGTGCGTTAAACAACAATAGATTTTCCTGATACAAAGCGTCCTCTGCATATTTGGAATCCGGGAAGTTGCTACGCACTTGCTTAAATGCTTGCCGGGCCTCTGAATCTCGATTTAAATAACTAAGTGTCATTCCCTTTTGATACAAGGCATAATCCTTTTCTGTCTTGGCTAATTCAGCCGCTTGGCTGTAATATGTCAATGCATCTTGGTATTTGCGGGATATCAAATAAGTATCCGCCAAACGAAGTAAAATCGTTGGATTGTTTTTCGCATTTGGCGTCGCCTTTAAACGATCCACGTAGGCCTTAAAGAGATTATTTGCTTTGCTGAATTCTTTGGTATTAAAGTAAGCAAATGCTAGGCCAATTCGAACCTGTTGAATAAAATCCTCCGTTTGACCTTTTCCGCTCAACAATGGATTATATAATTCAATGGCATCTTCGTATTTCTTTAATTGACTCAATGCCTCAGCTTTGCCCAAGGACGCTAAGGACGTGTAACGATCATTTTGGGCTGTTTCAATGGATTTGTTGAACAAATCAATGGACGCCTCAAATCGTTCGTCATTGTATGCTCTGACACCTAAATTATAACTTAATGTTTGGTAGGCCTCATTTAATCGTGCCGACCGTTTTGTAATTCCTTTGAGGTAATTCAGCGCTATCTCTAGATTATTCGAATTAATAAAGGCATCTGCCACTAATTCGGTGGCTTCCTCCGAAAATTTACTTTTCGGATATTGGGCATTGAATGCCTGAATCTCTTGAATCGTTTCCGAGGCATGCCCTAAATCCAATTGCACTTTGGCATGATTAAAGGCTGCTTCTTCCTGAATAGAAAGATTAAACGACAATTTGCGCGCGAAATCAAACGCATCCAAAGTTGCCTGCAGGTTCCCCGCATTTAACTGAGCTAACGCCAAGGTATACGCTGCATATTGACTCAGTGAATCTTTTGCTGCTAATAAACTTTTCAACTGTGTTGCCGATTCATTGAATTTTTTAGTTCGGTACAAGGAATAACCCAAGCGATACTGGGCTATTGGAACAATTTTTCCATTGCTTGCCTTGATTAGGACTTCATAGCTTTTGGCCGCTTTATCGTATTTTTCTAATTTAAACTGCACATCCGCTACTAATTGAGAAAGCTCATCCACGCGGTATCCCGAATTTTTTTTCGCCAAAATTGGTTCCGCATAATTCAATAATTCCGCAAACTTAGACTGATTAAAATAACAAAGGGCTACCCAATTCGCAATTTCCCGACGGTATTTACTACTCCCCTCGGCTTTCATAAAATCAGGTGCTGCATCCGCATAGCGCTTATCATTGAATTGGATAATCGCTGCATAATATGCCGCTGAGAATGCATATTCTTCATCCTGTTCCGTTTTAATATCATTAAAAACCGCTAAGGCCTCATTGAAATTCTTTAATTCGTAATAGGCAACACCCAAACGGTATTTAGCCTCTAAATTGGTATCAGACGACCTGGATAGGTATTTAATGGCCTTTGCATAATCTCCATTGTCATAAAAGAAGGTTCCAATACCTCGCAACAACTTGACTGCCTGTGGGTGTTCCGGATTGTTGGCTACAAAACGCTCCGCCAATATTTCAGCCTCGGGCTGACTCATGTACAAGGCACACATCGTCATGTAATACTCGGCTAATACTTTCTGACCCGACTGCTCATTACTCATCGGTTCAATGCTTCCTAAATAAGCATTAAACTCCTCGCGCGCCGCAACGTAATTTTTAGCATCAAAATATTCTTTCGCCTGACGGAAGTGTAATGTTTGATCTTTGTAGATGAAAGTTTGCTGTGCGGAAGCACAATAGGAAATGCCTAAAAGAATATAGGCCAATATCCAATTTGTTGATTTGTTTGTAAGTCGCATTATTAATTGGTTACAGCATGCACAATTAATCAAAAATACGATTTTTCTTTTAAAATATTGTAGGGCTTTCAGAAAATATTTTAGACTATTTCCATGAATAAATGTTTAATTCATAAAAGATATGGCGTATTTTTTTAATTTTATTTTTTCTATTTCATCTCACTAAAACGTAAACCTATGAATTTGAAGAAATTAGGTCTTTTAGGCCTTTTGTTCCTCGGTTTTAATCTGGCAGCGGCACCGATTAAACACCTCATCCAAATGCCCCATCCACAATCACATTACTTTGATGTCACCACAACCCTAGACGTTTCAAAAGAAAAGTCTCCTTACATCGATTTGAAGATGGCTGCTTGGACCCCTGGTTCTTATTTGATTCGGGAATTTGCCAAAAATGTCGAACAAGTATCCGCCAAATCAGGTAATCAATCCTTGACTATTTCGAAAAAATCAAAAAATACCTGGCGAATTAATTTGCCACCGGGACTTAAGTCGGTTGAGGTACATTATCAAGTTTATGCTTATGAATTATCGGTGCGCACGTCTTTTCTAGATGATGTGCACGGTTACATCAATCCGGCCAGTGTTTTGTTGTATGTAGATAAATTTGCCAAAATGCCGCAGGAATTAAGTATTGTTCCTCACAAAGATTTTAAAAAGGTTTCTACGGCATTAAAAAATGTGGGTGCTTTCAATTACATCGCGAAAGATCTGGATGAATTAATTGATTCACCTATCGAAATCGGGAATCATCAAGTTTGGAATTTCAAGGTAAACAATATCCCCCATCAAATCGCTTTCTTTGGGCAAGCGAAAGTTGACTCCTTGAAATTTATTGCCGATGTCACCAAAATGGCTCAAACTGCGCAAAATGTGGTGGGCCAACATCCTTGTGATCGTTATCTTTTCATTATTCACAACATCCAACGTGGAACAGGAGGTTTGGAACATCTCTATTCAACGACCTGTTCTGTTTCCCGTTCAGCTTACGAAAGCCCGAATGGTTATCAAGGCGTTCTGAACTTATTGGCACATGAATATTTCCACCTTTGGAATGTGAAGCGCATTCGTCCGATGGCTTTAGGGCCTTTTGATTACGAAAATGAAAATTACACGCATAACCTCTGGTTCTCGGAGGGAATTACCTCCTACTACGCCGATCTGATTAATCTTCGTACGGGTATGGTGCCTGCAGATGTTTATGTGAGCGAATTAGGCAAAGAAATTTCCGCCGTCGAAAATACACCCGGAAATCAAGTCGAATCGGCCGCCTCAGCGAGTTGGGATGCTTGGATCAAATATTACCGTCCTAATGAAAATTCGCGTAATTCAACCGTTTCCTATTACGACAAGGGTTCTCTTTTGGGTGGAATTTTAAACTTATGGATTATCGAAAAAACGAACGGCTCCAAATGCCTTGATGATGTATTCCGTTTGTTATACCAAACCTATTACCTAAAACAAAGCCGTGGCTTTACGGATGCTGAACTTGAAAATGCCTTTACAACCGTGGCAGGTACCTCAGCTGCGGGGTTCTTTAAAGATCACATTTATGGGGTCAAGACACCCGATTATGCAGGATTATTTAGCAAATTTGGGTATTCCTGGATAGATACTAACCAAGGAAAATCGATTCCATTTGCAGGATTTTCGGTCGCTGCTAACCGCGTTACATCCATTTATAAAAACGGACCTGCTTTCATCGCCGGATTGAATGTTGGGGATGAAATCGTTTCAGTCAATCAAGTGAATTTTGCTGGGTTGGATAAGATGATGGCCGACAAAAAAGTAGGTGATCAACTACAGATCCTAATAAAACGGGATGGTTTGGAGCGTAACTTCGAGTTAAAGATTGAGCAAACCCCATTAAAAGCATTTGAGATCCAATCGGTTGCGAGTCCTACGGAGGCGCAAATGAAACTCCGTAAAAAGTGGTTGGCGCTTAAATAAGCTGTTTACCCATCTCAGCATACATTTGCTGAAAGGTTGAAATAACGAAAGTTTGAAAGGAGGAGCTGGTTGCCAGCTCCTCTATTTCTTTTTGGCCCGAAAAGTCCAGCACAGAAAATTTATAACTCTGCTCTAATTGCGGTGTCTCGAATTTGAGAATGTACTTGGAATTCCATTCAAATAACGAGATGCGCATCTTTTCGTGCGGGATTTCTTTGATAAAATGCATTAGTCGTGGATGATTTTCACACGTTGTATCACATCTCCTTCACGAACTTGATCGATGACATCCATTCCTTCGATTACTTTACCGAAGCAAGTATGTTTGCGGTCCAAGTGAGCTGTGTTATTGCGCGAATGGCAGATGAAGAATTGTGATCCACCCGTATTCGGTCCACGGTGTGCCATCGATAATACGCCACGATCATGAAACTGATTATTTCCCGTTAATTCGCATGGAATGGTGTATCCTGGTCCACCTGCCCCTGATCCATTTGGGCAACCTCCTTGAATCACGAAATCAGGAATCACACGGTGGAACGTTAATCCATCGTAAAAGCCCTTTTCCGCTAAATCAATGAAGTTTTTTACGTGAATTGGTGCGTCTTCTGTATAAAATTCGATTTTCATTAACCCTTTGTCGGTCAACATTTCTGCGTATGCCATCTTTTTTTAATTAAATTTGAGCCACAAAGATAAATATTAAAATGAAATTGAGGTATCTCGTTCTCTTA
>JACCDK011374654.1_pt1 | contig 11359 bp, 10 predicted proteins | sample 7445871 | NCBI WGS metagenome assembly JACCDK01 (sample SAMN15323436, study PRJNA562643) | freshwater metagenome | isolation source: river surface water | place: USA:Blue River Watershed | collected 2017-08-15
AACCCCTACGTGCTGCGCACCAGCTTCACGCAGGAGACCGCCATGCCCAAGGTGGCCCGCTACATTGCCAACGACCTGAAGGCCAAGAACGTCGCCGTGCTGTTCGTGAACAACGACTTCGGCAAGGGCGGCCGCGACGCGATCACCAAGGCCCTGACCGACGTGGGCGTCAAGGTGGTGGCCGACATCTCCACCGAGTCGGGCCAGGTCGACTTCTCCGCCCCCGTGCTGCGCGCCCGGCAAAGCAATGCGGACGCGCTGTTCGTCTACACCAACGAGGAAGAATCGGCCCGCGCCCTGCGCGAGCTGCGCAAACAGGGCTTCAACAAGCCGGTGGTGGGCGAGACCACGCTGGTGGGCCAGAAGGTGATCGAGCTCGCGGGCGACGCCGCCAACGGCGCGGTGGCCCACGTCGGCCTGACCATCGACGCGCCCAACCCCCTGATGCTTAAGTTCAAGGCCAAGTTCTACCAGGACTACAAGTACCTGCCCGATCACAACGGCATCAAGGGCTACACGGGCGTGTACGTGATGATGGCCGCCATCGAGAAGGTCGGCAAGTTCGACCGCATCGCGGTGAACAAGGCGATCCACGGCATCAGCCTGAAGGCCGCCCAGCACCCCGGCATCCTGATGGACGTCACCTACGACGGCAACGGCGACCTGGACCGCGAGAGCTTCCTGGTGGAAGTGAAGGACGGCCGCCAGATCGTCAAGCAGGTGCTGCCGGCGCTGTCGGCCAAGGCGGCGCCTGCCGCCCCGGCCAAGAAGTAAGCGCGCCAGCGCGCTCTTGCCGCGGCTGTGCCGCGGCGGTCTTCTTTTCCTGGATGGTGGCCGCCGGGTCCGCGCAAGCCGCGAACCCGGCGCCATACGCCGCGCCTCCCGAATGCGTCCGTCATGACCGACTTCTTCCAACTGGTCTTCTCCGGCATGGCCACCGGCGGCATCTACGCCCTGGCGGCCCTGGGCTTCACTTTGTTGTGGCAAGCCTCCGGCACGGTGAACTTCGCGCAGGGCGAGTTCGTGATGCTCCCTGCCTTCACCATGCTGGCCTTCGCTGCGCTGGGCCTGCCCCTGTCCATGGCCTTCCTGGCCACCTGCGCGGTGGCGGTGGGGGTCCTGGGCTGGGGCTTCAAGCGCGGCATCGCCGACCCGCTGTTGCGGCATGGCCTGATGCCCATCGTGGTCGCCACCATCGGCCTGGCCATCGCAGCGCGTAACGGCGTACGGGCCGGGTACAGCGCGGAGGCACACCCCTTTCCGATGCTGTTCGCAGACAAGTTGTTCCAGTTTGGCGGCGTCACCGTCTCGCTGGCCGACATCGGTACGCTGGCCATCGCGCTGGCACTGGTGCTGGGCACGCAGGCCTTCCTGTCCAAGACGGTGACGGGCCGTGCGATGCAGGCCGTGGCCCAGAACACCGAGAGCGCCACGGTCCTGGGCATCAACGTGCCGCGCATGATCTTCTATGCCTTCGCGATCAACGCCCTCCTGGCCTGCGCCGCAGCCTTGCTGGTCACGCCGACCTATCTGGCCAAGTTCGACATGGGCGAGGGCCTGGGGACCAAGGCCTTCTTCGCCGCGATCATCGGCGGCTTCAACAACAGCCGCGGCGCGCTGCTGGGAGGGATCATCGTCGGCGTGGGCGAGAACCTGGCCTCGGCCTATATCTCCCCGGCCTACAAGGACGCGGTGGCCCTCGTCCTGTTCATGGTGGTGATCCTGTTCAAGCCGCAGGGCCTCCTGGGCAAGAAGGTGGAGCGCAAGGTATGACCGCCCTGAAAAAGCTGCCCCTGTTCGGCGTGCTGGCGATCCTGGCGCTGCTGCTGGTGGCGCCGCCGTTTCTCAAGAACTACGGCATCTACCTGTTCTCGTACTGGCTGGTCTACGTGATCGCCACCATGGGCCTGAACCTCACCATCGGCTACGCCGGCCAGAAGTCGCTGGGCCACGCGGCCTTCTTCGGGATCGGCGCCTACACCGTGGCCATCTTGATGAAGGCTGGCTTCAGTTTCTGGCTGGGACTGCCGCTGGCGATGGCAGGCTGCTTCCTGGTCGGCCTCGCACTGGGCTTTCCCGCGCTGCGGGTGCAGGCGCTGTACCTGGCCTTCGCGACACTGGGCTTCAACACGGCGGTGTGGCTGGTGATGCGCAATGAAGAATGGCTCACTGGCGGCACCTTCGGCATCAACGGGATCGCGCGGCCCTCGGTCTTCGGGCTGTCCTTGGACAAGCCGCTGGCGTATTACTACTTCGTGCTGGCGGTGACCGTCATCCTGGCGGCACTGCTTTGGAAACTGTTGTCATCGCCCTGGGGCAAGGCCTTCACCGCCCTGCGTGACAACCCGATTCGTGCCGAGAGCCTGGGCATCGACACGCGGCGCTATACCCTGCTGGCGTTTGCCATCGGCGCGGCCTATGCGGGTGCAGCTGGCGCGCTGTTTGCCAGCCTTGTGGAGTTCATCGAGCCAGCGCCGTTCACGGTGGGAGCGTCCATCATGATGTACCTGATGGTGGTGGTCGGCGGCTCGGGGTACTTCTTCGGCCCCTTGCTCGGAGCCGCCGTCGGCGTCCTGCTGCCGGAGTGGCTGCGCTTCGCCCAAGCCTGGTACCTGTTCATCTTCGGTGGCGCCGTGGTGGCCCTGATGTTGTGGCTGCCCGATGGCCTCCTGAGCATCCCCGACCGCCTGAAGGCGCGGCGCCAGGCCCGCGAGGCCAGCGCACAGCGCGCTGCTGCAGCAGCGAATGTGAAAGGGTCGCCGACATGACCGCCCCCATCTTGCAGGTGAACGACATCGCCAAGTCGTACGGCGCGATTCGTGCCGTGAGCGGCGTGGGCTTTGAGGTGATGCCCGGCGAAATCTTCGGCGTGATCGGCCCCAATGGCTCGGGCAAGACCACCCTGTTCAACAGTGTCCTGGGTCAGATCACCCCGGACAACGGCCGCATCGCGCTCAAGGGACAGGACATCACCGGCCTGTCGCCGGTGGAACTGAGTCGACGCGGCGTGGGCCGCACCTTCCAGACCCTGCAGGTGTTCGGCAAGATGACCGTGCGGGACAACCTGCTGGTCGCTGCCCAGGAACACCACGGCAGCATGTTCAGCCGCATGTTCGCGCCAGGCGACTCCGGTCTGGGTGCGAAAGCCGACGCGCTGATCGATCAGTTCCGCATCCGCCATGTCGCCGACAAGAAGGCCGGCGAACTCAGTTATGGACAGCAGAAGCTGGTGGACATCGCCATGGCCTTCATGAGCGACCCCGACCTCGTGCTGCTGGACGAACCCTGCGCCGGCGTGAACCCCTCGCTGGTGGGCGGCATCTCGACGCTGCTCAAGGAATTGAATCGCACCCGGAAATGCAGCTTCGTCGTGATCGAACACAACATGGACTTCGTGATGGATCTGTGCCACCGCATCCTGGTGATGGTGGAGGGCCAGGTGCTGGCGGTGGGCACGCCCGCCGAGATCCGCGCCAACAAGCAGGTGCTCGATGCCTACCTCGGGAATTAGCGTGAGAGTCCACCTCCGAAGCGCCTTCGGCGCCTGTACTCATTCTGTGGCTGCGACTGGTAGCGCCGTGGAGGCTCCGAATGGCAGATAGCGATTTCGCGATCGAGTTCGACGATGTGGTCGCCGGCTACGGCGACTTCATGATCCTGAACAACCTGAGCCTGAAGGCCCGGCGCGGAAAGATCACGCTGCTGCTCGGGCCCAATGGTGCGGGCAAGAGCACGGTGCTCAAGGCCTTTTTCGGCCTGCTGAAGGTCCGCCAGGGTCGCATCCGCCTGGACGGCCAGGACATCACCGGCACGACGTCCAAGACCTTGCTCACGCAGCACGGCGTGGCCTTCGTGCCGCAAGGGCGCAACCTGTTCGGGCAGCTGTCGGTCTACGAAAACCTGGAGCTCGGGGGCATCACCCTGGGCATGAAGACCACGCGCGAACGCATCCCCGAAGTGCTGGACCTCTTTCCGCGGGTGAAGGAGCGGCTGCACAGCGCGGCTGCCTCCCTCTCAGGGGGCGAGCAAAAGCAGCTTGAAGTGGGCCGCGCCCTGCTGCTGCGCCCGCGTGTGCTCCTGATTGACGAACCCTCCATCGGCCTGTCGCCGCTGGTGGTGCAAGACGTGTTCCGCCTCCTGCGCAAGCTCGCGGACGAACAGGGCGTGACGGTGCTGATGGTGGAACAGAACGTCAAGAGCGCACTCAAGATGGCCGACGACGCGATCGCGCTGGAATCAGGCCGCCTGGTGCTGCACAAGGCGGCGGCCGAACTCCTGGCCGATCCGAACATCGAGCGCCTGTTCCTGGGCGGTGCGCACGCGGTCGTCAGCCGCTGACGAATCCCAAGTGGGCGCGTATCAACCGACCAGGCTAGGGGCCCCGCCTACACTCAATCCTCGACGGGTTGCCGACCCGCCAGGCTCGCAAGCCCCAACGCGCTGACCGCCAGGGCCACCGTCGCCGCGCTCGGCCAGTCCAGGGCCCATGACAGGGCCAGGCCTGTGAAGCACGCCGCGATCGCCGCTGCCGTGGTCCGTGCCATCGACAGGCCCCGTCGCGTCCACAGCGCCGGCCCGATCAGGAGCGCAAACACCAGGTAAAGGCCCAGCGCCTGCACCGCGACGCTGAGCGCGAGGGCGAAGGCTGGGTAGAACACGGCATCTCGCGCCAGTCCGCTGTGCCGACCCGCCAGAACCACGACGACCGCAGCCGCCGCCAGCGCAAGCACCGCGCCCCACGACACCCACAAGACATCAGCCGCCAGCAAAACCGACAGCTTCTCGCGCCCGTGCGGGTCGGCCGCCACGGCGACAACGCAGGCGCAGGCGGCGCCCACATACACCAGCCCGATCAAGGCCTCGCGCTGGCCAGGCCAGCGCCGCGCGAGCCACCACACCACGGCGCTACCTGTCAGGGCCGCCAGCGCGCTGGCCAGCCACCCCACAACCGCGTGCGCGTCCTGCAAGCCATGACCAGCCACCAGCACACCCAGCGCCGCCACCTGGGCGACAGCCAGATCAATGAACACCACGCCGCGCGCCAGAACCTGCCGCCCCAAGGGAAGCAGCAGCGCGCAGGCCGCGATCAGCGCCGCGACGGGTGCAGCCAGCCAACCCAGGTCGGACAGGCCGGTCATCGCGCGATGCCCAGAAGCTGATCGATCAGGAAATCGAACAAGCCCGGCAAGCTATCGGCCGGCGGTTCGTCCGCGACCGTCGCAGGCAGTTGCAGCAAGGGGGTGCGGCCAGCGAGCTGGCGTGCGAACCATTGCGCGGAGCGCGGGTCCTGGTACCAGGCCACCACCACCGCATGCGGAGGTGCGCCGCGCTTGGCGCCCAGCATCGCCTGCAGATGGCCCGGCGTGGGGGCGACGCCGGGCTTGGGCTCGAGATCGACCACCTGCTCGATGCCAAGCCACCGCCACAGGTAGGCATAGGTGGTGTGCTGGCCGGCCACGCGCAGACCGCGCAGCGGCGTGGCACGCTGCTCCCACCGGGTGATGCGCGCAGACCAGTCGGCCTGAAAGCGTGCGGCCTGTGCGCGGTAGGCTTCGGCCTGGGCAGGGTCCACCTGCTCCAGCCGCTTGGCCAGGGCCGCTGCCACCTGCTGCAGGCGACGGGGGTCCAGGTGCAGGTGAGGGTTACCCGCCGCATGTACATCGCCCGCAAAAGGCCCCGCCGCGGGCTGCGGATCGATCAGCCCCGCATGGTCCGACGCCAAGAACAGGCCGGGCGCTCCCCCCTGCACCCGCGGATTGCCCGCGCGTTGCAACAACACCGGCAACCAACCGTCCTCCAGGCCAGCGCCGGTACACACGACCAGGTCGGCGTTGCGCACCTGTGCAATCAGGCTCGGCCGGGCCTCGATATGGTGCGGATCCTGGCGCGCGTGCGTGGCGCTGCGCACCTGGGCAGTCGGCGCGAGCTGGCGCAGAAGTGCCGCCCACTCGGGCTCGCAGGTCATCACGGTGAGTGCCTGGGCGCTACTGGCCACCAGCACCAGGCCGAGGGATAAGGCCAGGCGCGCCAGGCGCTTGCGAAGGTCAATAGCTGTGAGCTGCATGGGCACCCAGATTGAGGATGTATTGAAGTTGCACCGCGCGCGTGGCTTCGGAGAAGCCGCCGCGATCACGCTGCTGCGTGAACTGCAGACGCAGCGTCTGCTGGTGGGTCGGTTTGTAGGCCAGCATGAGAACCGTCTCGCGCAGGCGCTTGTCTTCGAAGGTGTCCTCGTGCGGCGCCCTTGCCCGCAGCATATCGGTCCGTAGCCCGGCCTCCCACGCCGAGGTGAAGCGCCAGACCGCGCTGAGGTAGCTGGCATGGTGGCGGTCATTACTCGTCGCGTGGCGGTTGATACGCGTGACGACCGCATGCTCGTAAGCGATGCGCACCTGCTCTCGGCGGTTGTTGCCCTCGGGCGCCCATTTCCAGGCGAGATCGGCTACCCACATGCGCCGGCCGCTGTAGACGGCGCCATGCGCGTGGTCGTGGCCTTCCTCGTGTTCTTCGACCACAGCCTCGCGCCGGTTATGCAGAAGGGACAGGCCCGCCTGCCAACTCTGGCTGCGGCCGATGTCGCCACCGGATCGCGCCGAGAGCGTCATCGCACCGGGCTGGCTGGTGCTGGCGACGGCCTCCTTGACCAGCGCACGCCCCCGAAAGGCCTCTATCCCGAGGCGCAAGTAGGTGGCGGTGGGCGCCGTCCAATTCACGCGCAGTCCGTCGTCCGACCAATGTCCCCCCAGAAAGGCGCGGTGCAGCAACGGTCGCTGCACAAAGTCGTCGGTGTGCAGGTGCTGCTCGTTGAGGTAGCCAACCTGCGAAGCGAAGCGCCCGGCGCGCACCTGCCAGCCCGCCGGCAGGGCGCGGGACTGCACCCAGGCTTCCTCGAACTCAGTCTCCAGGCGCTGGTCACGGGTGTGAGCCACCGCGGTCACACGGGCCTCGAGCTGAGAACCCAGCGGGCCGCTGGCGCTGAGGTCGCTGTGCCCCAGGCCCAGGCCGCGGTCGCGCGAGCCCAGCGCCAGCGAACGAGAACTGGCAGTGGCATCGAGGGCGGCGCCGAACTCCCAGCCAGCAGCCGGGGCCTGGGCATGTGCTGGGCGCAGCGGAAAAATAAACACCGTCACCAGCGCCAGGCGCAGGACAGGGGCGGGAATAGATGCAAATGAATGAAGCATAGAAAACCACTGAAAAAGAACGGAAATCCCCGTGCCGCGTGATGCGACAGGGGTCATCAAGTCAGTTCAGTGGATCGCGGGTGGACCGCGGGCTGCGGCCGGCACATCGGCCACAGCTACGACCCGGTACGTACGCTGCGCCGCGTGCTCCCGCGCGAGGGGGAGGAATCCCAGTGCGGGCGCTCCGGACGCGCCATCGGCATGGGTCAGAGCGTCCAGCAGCTTGCAGGTCTGAGAGCCCGCGTCATGCTCGAAGGCGTTTGCATCCGAGGCCTGGCTGCCGTCCTGCTCTGAGTCACAGACCTGGGCGGCACCGCGATCGGCATGGGTCGCATGGGCCATGCCGTGCCCAATACGATGCCAGCCCCCAACGGCCTGCGCCAGGACCAGCGCCAGCATCGCCAGCACCAGAAGGTAGCGGCGGACAGGTTGCAGTGGTCTTGGGGCAGACGCGATCATGATCAGGCTGCGAAGTTTATATCGCTACCCCGGGCCACCGATCACGGGGCTGCCTTGTGTTCGGGCCGGGGCAACAGCAGCAGGGACACTGCCCCAGCCACGCCTAGCGCCAGCATCAGCGACGCCAGGTTGACCGCGTCATGGTGTGGCACCAAGCCCACCAGGAAACCGCCCATTGCACCGACCATCTGCTGCATCAGGCCGGCCACCGCCGCTGCGGAACCCGCCAGCGCCGGGATCACGCCCACCGCGCCGGCCAGGGTGGACGGCATCAGCAGGCCATGGCCGGCCCCCATGAGGGCTAGCGGCAGCACCAGCGCCAAGGGTGAATTGACACCCGCCAGGGCCAATACCAGCGTGAGGCCCAGGCCAACGACGGTGATGCCGTGGCCCGCGGCCATCAGGCCATGGTCTCCGAGGCGATGCACCAGCCGGGCCGCCATCAGGTTTCCCAGGATGTACGGCAGGGGCACGGTCATGATGTACCACCCCAGGTGCTGCGGCTTCACACCGTAGGCTCCCAGCACGATGGGCGCACCGGCCATGAAGGTGTAGAGCATCGCGGTAGTCGCGGACACACCCACCACGTACATCAAAAACACGCGTTCACGCAGCAAGCGCCCGTAGCCGGACACAAGCGGTCCCAGCCATGCGTTGCTACCGGGGGGCGCGGGCCTGGAAGCCGGCACGACGCGCCAAGCGCAGACCAACAGCAGCACCGCGAGACCCAGCGTGAGCACGAAATTGGACTGCCACCCCAGTTGGACATGCAACTGTCCGCCGACCAGGGTCGACAAGGGTGGGCTCAGACCCATGGTCATGCCCACCAGGGCCATCATCCGGGTGCGCTGCGCGCCGTCGAACAGGTCCTGTATCAGGGCGCGACTCACCACCATGCCTGCGGCTGTACCCGCGCCCTGGAGCACGCGCGCCGCGATCAGCCAGTGCACGTCCGGCGCGACGATGGCCAGCGCAGTGCCCGCAATGGCAATGATCATTCCGCCCAGAAGCACCGGCTTGCGCCCGATACGGTCGGACAACGGGCCGTGCACGAGCTGAAAGCCGCCGTAGGCGAACACATAGCCGCTGAACGTGAGCTGTACCTGGGCCTGTGTGGCGCCCAAAATCGAGGACCACTCCTGCATCGACGGAATGCACAGCGTCATGGCAAACAGGCCGAAGGCAAGCTGCCCCAGGAGGATGGCGACCAGCCCCGCGCGCGCGGCAGGGGAAGGCGAGGTGGCAGCTTGGTTCATGTCTCCCTGAGTGTGGCGCGGCAAGAAGCCGGCGCGTGCCGCCGACGCCAGACGGCCAACGGAGCGCCTGATTGTGGCGCAAGCGACGCAGGGGCCTCAGTTCTCGAGCGAACCGCGGTCGCTGCGGATCTCGCGCGCGTCCGCCCAGCACGCGTGCGTGCCACTGCTGATTCGGTGGGGCAGCAGGATGCGCGCGACGGGCCCCGCGTCGATCTGGCGCGCATCAAGCACCAGGCACTCGGAGCGGTCGGCCTTCATGTCGGTGATGAAGGTGACCACGTAGCCGTCGTCCTCGGCCTGCGCATCGTGGCAAGGGGCCATGGGCGATTCACTGCCGAAGCGGCCTTCACCAAACAGGTAGGTCTGGGTCTGGCCGGTCACCCGATCGTGGCGCAGGACACCGTCGAACAGGAAGGAGCCCGGGTGAGCAATCATGTTGTAGGTGTAGCGGTGCGGCCGACCCCAGTAGCTCGCATTGATCATCCCGAACTCCAGGGGGCGCTCGTCCAGGCGGCGCTCGCTCGTGCGGCCGGTGCGCAGGTTGAAGCGCCATTCGTACAGCGTGGGCCCGTAGCGCTCGGGGCCCAGGGTGTTGCCGGTGTTGTCGTAGCCGGCCTTGGGCATGGGCGTCTTCTGGTGGTAGCCATGCAGGACGACCTCGTCGCCCTCCTCCCAGGCATTGAGCCAATGCAGCACGTAGGTGGGCCCGGCCTCGAACCAGCGGATTCCCTCCTGCGGCGCGTGGCGGCGCGGCACCAGGGCAAAGCGTGAGGGGCGGTCCGGGTAGTAGGTGAGCTTGTGCTTGCCCTGCGCCAGCAACGCCTCGTCCCAGTGCAGCGGGAAGTCGTTGAGGATGGCGAAGTTCTCGGTGAACATCATGTCGTGCGGCAGCCGAGGTCCCGGCAGCGGCACGGGCCGGTAGTGCACCAACTGGTTGTGGCGATCCACCTCGCCGTAGTGCAGGTAGGGCGCCTGCTTGGAGTAGTTGAAGAACAGCAGGTCACCGGTGCGCGGGCACACCTTGGGGTGGGCCGAGATGCCGCCATCGGGCAGCACCTGCGCGCCCCAGGCATCCACGCCCTTGAATTCCAGCGTGCGTGCGTCCAGGCGATAGGGCTCACCGCATTGGTAGAAGGTGGTCAGGGCCTGGCCCGCGTGCACGATCACGTCGGTGGCGGAGCTATCACGCAGGCCACCGCGCGCGCCCCAGCCCGGACGCTCGGACACCCCGGGCTTGTCGATCAGGCCGGCATAGAGGGCGCGGCCCGCGGCCTGTTCTTCCAGAAACGCCTTCGTGCGCACGAAGCGGTTGCGGTATTCGCAGCGGCCGTTCTCGAAACTCAGGAGGTGCAACATGCCGTCGCCATCGAACACGTGGTACGTGCCGCGCGGCTGGTGCACCGGGTTTTGCGTGTTGCGCAGGTAGACACCGTTCAGGCGCTTGGGGATTTCGCCGATCACCTCCAGGTCGGTGGCATTGAGCTCCTGGTAGTTCGGCGTGAAGGGCCCGGTCATGTACGGGTGGTGGCCCGGCACCAGGGTCGGGCGGATGTCGGCGACGACTTCGACGGACATGTCGGCTCCTTCGGAAATTCGGTGGGGCGGTGTCGCGGGCCGCGCGGGATCAGCCGGCGGCGCGCTGGGCAAAGCGCCCGGCAGCACTCTGGTACTCCTGCACCAGTCGATCGACCACAGCGCTCACCGGCTCGACCTGCTTGATGGCGGCCAGGCCCTGACCCGCGGCCCACACATCGCGCCAGCGCTTGGTGGCCAGATTCGTGTTGCTGTCGTAGCTGCGCGGGGGCGCTGCCGGCAGGTTGTCGGGGTCCAGCCCCTGGGCGCGCAGCGAGGGTTTGAGCCAGCTGGCCGGTGTGCCCGTGAGGCCTGCGCTCACGATCAGATCGTCGGCCGTGCAGTCCACCAGCATCTGCTTGTAGGCGGCATCGGCGCGGCTTTCCTCGGTCGGGATGAAGCGCGTACCCATGTAGACCAGGTCGGCACCGCAGGCGATCGCACCGGCCACGCCCCAGCCGTCACTGATACCGCCACCGATGATCACCAGACCGTCGAAGAACTCGCGCACCGCACTCACGAAGGCAAAGGGCGAGAGGGTGCCGGTGTGGCCGCCCGCGCCCGCGCAGATGCAAGCCAGTCCGTCGGCGCCCGCCGCCGCGGCCTTGCGCGCCAGGGTGAGTGTGGTGACGTCAGCGATGATGCGGCCGCCATAGGCGTGCACCACCGGGATCGCTGGCTTGGGGCTGCCCAGGGCGGTCACGACCAGCGGCGGCTTGAAGCGAGCGATCAATTCCAGGTCCTCGGCCAGGCGTGTGTTGGACGAGTGGGTGACCAGATTGGCACACCAGGGGCCCAGCGTGCTCGCGCCCTGCTGGTCGCGCGCCTGCGCCAGGCCTTCGGTGATCTGCTGCATCCACTCGCCCAGCACCTCGATAGGGCGCGCGTTGG
>JACCDK010533602.1_pt1 | contig 11356 bp, 7 predicted proteins | sample 7445871 | NCBI WGS metagenome assembly JACCDK01 (sample SAMN15323436, study PRJNA562643) | freshwater metagenome | isolation source: river surface water | place: USA:Blue River Watershed | collected 2017-08-15
AAGACGCATCCCGTCTGGCTGGCAAGACGAAGGCCATAACATCTACCTCCTCGGTGAAACCAAAGACGAGCTCGACGGCTCCGTCTGGGCCGGTGTGATCCACGACCACCTCGGCGGCAACCCCCCAGCCCTCAAACTCGAAACCGAGAAGAAGCTCGCCCAAGCCCTGAACGCAGCCAGCGAACAAGGACTCCTCGCCTCCGCCCACGACCTCTCCGAAGGTGGCCTCGCCCAAGCAGTTGCCGAAAGCTGCTTCAGATTCGGTGTTGGCGCAAGAATCTTCCTCGACGAACTCAAAGCCGATTACCAACTAGACGACACCGCCGCCCTCTTCTCAGAGAGCACCAGCCGAGTCCTCGTCTCAGTAGGCCGCGAAGATGACGTCAAGTTCGTAGGCCTCTGCGAAGCACGAGGAATCCCCGTCCACCGCATCGGAGTCACCGACGGCACCAACCTCGAGATCCAAGGCATCGCCAACTGGGAGCTGGCCGAGCTATCTAAGGCTCACAAGGCGACTCTGCCTGAACTTTTCGGTTGAGACGCTGTCTGTTTTTCCGGCTCAAACTCCAAAAGGACCTCTCCAAGGACCAGCCACCTTGGAAGCCTCAAAAACACGATTACTTATGATTCGGGAAGAAATCTTGTGGATTTTCTTTTAGAGACTGCAAGTCCGGTAGGGCTAAAGGATTCGGGTCCAGTCGGGCGCGTTTAGAAATTTCTCTCTCCCAATAACTGGTATTTCCCCGCCATCCTTCACGGTCGAGCTCTGCCAACAATTGCAAGGCCTGCAGATAATGTCGCTGTGCGCACAATACTTTTAGCGCTGCGACTTCAACCACAGACTGGCTCTTTTCCAAGCTCCAATCGGGATCAATTTCATCTCTAAGCCCTTCGGCAAACGTCCGTACATTCTCCGCATCTTCACTTTCCAGAAATGCACAAGCTGCGTACACCATACAAACTAGAGCAATATTTGGTTTGACTTTGGCGCAAATGACAGCAATTTGGTTAACAGCTTCGATCCCTTGACCTCCCGCGAGATACGCACTAGCGAGAGCGGTTCTAGCGGCAACACTATCTGGATCAAGCTCAAGCGCTCTCTCAGCATCTTTGAGCCCGTCGGTAATATTTCCTAGGTCTATGTGGGTTGCTGATCTGCAGACAAGAGCGAATGTATCCGCGGGCGCGACGCCGATAATTTCATCCAAAATCCCTTTGGCAACCTCGGGTTGACCCCACCTAATTTGGCTTTCATAGGGGTTTTGATTTCGAAGTTTTGCCGCAAGTCGCGTTTGAGAAAACTTGTCATCTGATGCGGCCAATAAGAGCATTTGGCTAATTTCAGGGTCGAGATAGTCAGCCAGAACGGCCTTCTTTGGAGACAGTCTTCCCCTCAGATCCGCCCGAATTTGGTTCGCCAATCTAAGTAACCAGTACTGAGATTCTGTCGGTTTAGTTACTATCTGCGATGCACGAGCCTGTAGGTATTGTGCGACTAAAGCCAAGAAATCGTTCTTACCACTTTTGCCGGTTTTGGGGTCTCGGATTAGGAGTACGGCACGCACTATGCATTCCACCGACTCTTCGGAAAGGCCATGGTTCACGAAGATTTGTGCGCACTCCGACCATTCTTTCCACGTAGCCCGGCCGCTTTTGAAGACTTCTTGGGCGTGCTCAAGTGTTTGAATTGCGCGCTCTTCAAAGCATAGACAACTCGTAGATGCTGGATTCCCTGTGCAACCAGGTAGGTGCCCTGATGAATAAGTTGACATTCTTCCCCCAGTGTCATCTTGCAAAAATCTTGAATGAGAAAAGTCTAGTGAAGCGCAATGCAACAAAAGTGTCTCCGCCCGCTTGTAGCCTTCATGGGTTAGGGGAATCATGTCTGCAAAGAGAGTTTCAGATCGTGAGTCGGTTGCCGCTTTGGCAAAGGGGTTGTTAGACCCGAGCCGGTCACGTCCATGGTGCGTTGTTTCAACCACTGACCCAGACGGGTCGTCACTGTTTGACGTAGCAGGTCTAGCGGAATCGGTTAGCGAGATCTGCGAATTTTGGTTGGTTAGCGACTCGGACCTGACTTTTTACCTTGCCGACTTACTCCCCGAGCGCACGAATATCTACGGCAACGCTGTCCGCGTCTACCCGCCTGGATTCAACACCGACACGAACCCATTTGACTCTCCAAGATTTATAGCCGACGAGTCTCGAATTAAGCAGCAGCATGAGCAAATCGAGGCTGTCATTTGGAAGCTTGCTGACATCGGAAAGTTCAAAAGCGAACGAGACAAACGCGCATATCGGGCAACCGCAACTGTCAAGAACCTTTACCCGCCATCGATCGCGATTGTTGAGCTTCAAAACGGCTCCCTGGCCTCAGTACGCCAAGAGGTCTGCTTCCCCGAGGTTCCAATTGACTGGGTACTGGAACCCGGCGATTCCATTTCAGGGACGTTTGACGCCGCAAACAATGACTTCATTCCTGATGGTGTCATGAGAGACGTGCCTTCTATCGTGGAAGCTTATGGCTTCGACAATGTGATTCTCGGGCTCGTAAAAGAGGCTGGTCGGCAAGATGGTCTCGTAACTGTTTTCCCAGGTATCGATCTGCCTATTACCCGCGACGAAATCTCTGGCAACCCAAGAGATCTAGTCAGCGACTTCTTGGATAGGGGTGACGTCATCTCGGTTCGCCTTTACCGCAACCCTCAAGGGCGCACACGACTCCGCATGGATGACATCAATGATGACGAAGAGCCTCTAGAAGCACTTCCCGTTATTGCCGGTGGGCGGCCTTGGCTAATCGAAGGCCGTATGCTTCTAGGCGAGTCTGCGCCACAGGTAGAAAAACCCCCGGTTGCGCTTGCCGCCCCCTCCGAAGCGTTGCAGGGAGGCGAGCAGACCGACCTGGTTGAGGCTCTACCACCAGTAGAAACCCAGCAACCCATTCCACCAAAAATGACTGGGCGTCAGAAGAGCGACTTTGAGCACGAGATTTCAGTTCACAAGCAAACAATTGCGCTACTTAGTGGCATGCTCAAGGCGAGAGAAAACGAACTGACTGAAGTCAATAGAGACCTGGCCGACGCAATCGCCGATTCACGCCGATTAACGCTAGCCCTCAGCGAAGAACGCAAGAAGAACACTGCCGCCAGGCGTCTCAGCGTTCGAGTGGACGCAGGGAAGAGCACCACAGCCGACAGGCGAAACCGTTGGGACAACGATGAAGACTGGTTCCAAGAGGAGCTGAGGCGCGCATGGATCGGCCGTTATAAGCCGTCAGATAGGGCAGTTTTCAAACTGAACCCCGCTCGCATTGCGTTCGGCCCAGAGTTCTTCAAGAGCTTGCAGGCGCAGCACATGGACGAGGACGACTTGCGAAAGTGCGTCCGTGTGATTTTGGACATCGTCACTGAAAGAAACGCTCAGGAAAGAATCCATGAAGTCCACCCGCTGAGGGAGAATGCTTCCCCTTCGGCAGCCAACTTGGTTCGTGAAGACGGCTCGGCTTGCCTTCGCGCATACCTAGAGGAGAACACTCCTCAAGCCAAACGCCTTCACTTCTGGAAGACGCCCAAGGGTTATGAACTAAGTAGAGTTGGGCTGCACGACGATCTCCGGCCATAACGCTTCGAAAATCTGGCCGGACTTGGCCGAAGTATGGGAATCGTCAGTCTCCACCGGCAAGCAGGTAAGCCTCTTTTATCAGTGCTTGGGCCTCTTCGACGTGTGCGGAATTTTCAATTACAAGCTCTAAGTTTCCTGTACCGTAGTGACCAATATTTGTGACATCCTTTGCGATGGATGGCATGCCAGCTCTCCACGTAAGAGGAATCCAAATCTTGATTTTCCTAGATAGCACCTCAACGCTGGCGATGTTCTTTGCGAATTTATAGGCGATGTAAACCTTCTGAGGTACGGCCACGATCGAGGGGTTAAGCGAAAGAATGAATTCATCTATCTCCACGAAGAGCGCCTTCACGTTTTCGTTGCCTTTTTTCGTGTGGCGAGCAATCGAGTATTCAGTCGACTCATCGATCCGGCCAGTGCCGTCCTTCGATGCCCCACGTGGGCGCTCACTCTTTTTGATGTTGGAGCTTCGGAAGATTTCCTCGAGTTCAAGTACCCCGTTTGCATAACGGTGGTACTGCCATAACTCCAGCCCGACGCCCATGTGATGCACCGCATGAAGCGAATATCTGTCGAAGCTTGGCGCGATGCAGATAACTCGGATGTTTGACCAATCAATCTCGACAGAGCCAAGTTTCTTCTGAACGGCAACTTGGAAGTCTCCTTTGTGGTCCTTCAACCAGTCCAGATAGAAGAGGCCTTGAGTGACAAGATTTGAATTCTCAACTTTTTTGTACTCGATTATCACTGGGTTGCCATCTTCCGAGATGGCAAGAGTGTCTATTCGGCCGCTGTGCAGGCTCCCAGTAGAAAACTCTGTTGCAACAACCCGACAGCCAAAGATTTCTTCCAAGTTGTTTTCAACTAGGGTTTGCAGCTCTTTTTCTGTCTTGAACTCGGTGCGAGCAACAGTCTTCAGTTGGCCGTTGCTTTCTTGAAGAATCACTAGCGGGCCTGATCTTTTGAAAGCGCTGCTAGCACAGCTTCAATCTCGGAAACAGCCGACTCCAAGCTTTCCAGAATCTCCGCGGCAATTACTTCAGGGGCTGGCAAGTCTGCTGCGTCAATTACTGAGTCGTCCTTCAGCCACAGAATGTCGAGGTTGGTCTTGTCTCGAGCAATCAGTTCTTCATAGGTGAACTTCTTAAATCGCTCTGTCTCTTCACGCTTGTTTCGCTCACCAGCACAGTATGCCTGGACAAAATCTTCAAGATCAGCACGCTTCAGCGCTTTGGTCTTCTGGGTAAAGTGCATGTTAGTTCTGAAGTCATAAACCCAGGTTTCCTTGGTCCAAGGAGTATCGCTGGCTGGCTTCTTATCGAAGAACAAGACGTTTGCCTTAACTCCTCCGGCATAGAAGATGCCCGTTGGTAGGCGAAGAATCGTGTGAAGGTCGAACTTCGTAAGCAATGCCTTGCGAACGGTCTCCCCAGCCCCACCTTCAAAGAGCACGTTGTCAGGCAGAACAACTGCCGCACGGCCCTCAATGTCCAAGATGGTGGCAATGTGCTGAACAAAATTGAGCTGCTTGTTCGCCGTGGTCACCCAGAAGTCGTCACGCACAATTTCCAAGTCACCCTTAGTGCTTTTGCCATCTGCACCAACGACTGTGTTCGAGGACTTCGTTCCAAAAGGCGGATTAGCTAGGACAACCGAATAACGCTTACCTGGATCTGAAGTCAGAGAGTCACGAACATCGATAGGACTAGGTCCATTCGCTCTCGTCATGCCGTGAAGAATCATATTCATTGACGCCAAACGAGCGGGGCCGTTACCTAGCTCGGTTCCCGATACGAATTTAGTCTGAAGGTGCTCACGCTGGGCAGGAGTCAGATTCGTGGGAGCAGCAGCGTGTTCAAACGCAGAAAGCAAGAATCCACCTGAACCACAGGCAGGGTCGCAAACCGTGTCATCAGCGTTGATCTGCATGACATCTACCATCGCCGCAATCAGAGGGCGAGGGGTGAAGTATTGGCCAGCACCAGATTTCATATCCTCAGCACCTTTGGCAAGAAGTGCTTCATAGGCGTCACCCTTGATATCAACGCCAGTGCCAGACCAGTTCTGCTTATCAATGAGTTCAACGATCAAGCGCTTTAGCTTTGCAGGATCCTGAATCTTGTTCTGAGCCTTACGATAAATCGTTCCAAGAACACCAGGCTGCTTTGCTAGAGTTTCAAGAATCTCAACATAAGTAGTCTCAAGGTCAGCGCCGTCAGCGTCCAACAAACGCTGCCAAGAACACTCGGGCGGCACAATCGTCTCCGGCATAAGCGGATTAGTCTCACGCTCATGAGCCATCTTCAAGAAGAGCAAGTAAGTAAGTTGATCCGTGTAATCAACAGTGCCAACGCCATCATCACGAAGGACGTTGCAATAGGCCCATAGCTTGTCAACCAATTGCTTAGATGGCGACTGGGCCATTCGCTCTTCGTTTGTTGCGCATATGGCGCAATTTATACTCTTCGCCATTTACTTCTCCTCTAGTAACTCGCCGGTAAAGGCTTTGTGCAGTAGCGATCGGCGCAAAGTTTGTGCGATTTCGATGATTGATTGCATCTGATTCTTTTGTGCTTTGATTGTGCCGACGACTGAATCCAGAGTGTTGGCAATAACACGCTGAGTCTCGATTCCCGGCACAGGAATGGTTGCTTGCTTTACATCCGAATCGCCTACTGCGGGATAGCTTGCGCCCCTCTGCAAAGGTAAGACTTGATCGAGCAACATGTCGGACTTCAGGTAGTGAAATAGGTACCTTGTATCCAAAACACCAGACGTTGGTCTGAGAACACAAAATCCTGTTGAGGCAATCTGCCCATCGAGGTCATCATCGATAAGCGCTATTTTCTTTTGGTAAGGGCGAACAGTGGAAAAGACCACATCTCCAGACTTGAGGTGTTGCCGTGCCCTAGACGGAGCAGCCGCTGCCACTGTGGAATTTTCGATACGAGGGTTTTCCAAATCTGCTGAGATCGAACCGATGTCTACGTACTTGATCTCGTGGACGCCTAAAGTCTTTGGATCTAAAGACTTCACTTTGTCGGTAACGGCACTTAGCGGGAAAGATTTTGCGTGTTCTGAATCCAAGACACCCTGGAAATTCGCTTCTAACGACGAGCGTTCTAGTGTTTCGAACTTCAACATCACCGCCTCCACCTCGGCTAGCGCCTTGTCGAGTCTGGATAGCTGGTCGTCGAGTGCTTCAACGATGCGATTCTGAACATCTAGCAATGGGAGTGGCACCTCGATTTGCATATAATCAGGTGTATTAATGTTTCGGATGTTCGTAGAGGAGCTCTGAAGAGGTATCGTCTGACCCGTGAGGTGGAGATAAGTCAAGAAGTGGTGGAGATACCTACTCTGGACCACACTTTCATCCGGTCTCATGAGCAGCATGAAGTTACTGCAGATAAAGTCTTCCGGTAATTCTTCAATAAGGGCTACTCGACCAACAGGGGTATTCGGTCCACCTCCGGATTTTTCAAGCACTAGGTCGCCGGTATTCAGCTTCCTGCTAGCCAGCTGCTTCGCTGAGACGGACCTAACAGCGGCTGTTGAAGGGTTTGACTTACCATTCGACCCCAGCTCAGTGATACGCATCACCTTTACATCAATCTCGGATTGACCTGGTGCATCGCCCCAAAGACCACCTATGTAAGACTCGAGAATCTCTTCCAGCGGCACAAACTTGAAGTTTGAAATCATGCGCTCAAGGCCTGGTTCAGATCATCGAGCAGTGAAACGGCTTTATCAAAGGCCTGGACGATGCCGGCGGCGCCGCCGTTGTCGGTGAATGGTGAGAGTTCGAGCTGTGATTTGTCGAATGAGACGCCGGTGCAGATGGCGTTCTTAATGTTTTCGAGCCACCACATCTGTTGAGGAGTAAATGTGACCCCTGCTTGTGTTTGCTGGAGTAGCCAGCCTTGGAACCGCTGTTCAACGACTTCTGCGAATGGCTTTAGTTCGTCCGTTACTCCTAGAGTGTAGCGGATGAGGGAGACGAGGTCGGCTGTGCTGTTTTGGATGCTCTTGTTGGTCTTGTTTAGTGCCTGGTAGGCGGCCCAGAGGATTTCTGGAGTCCATTCTGGGTGAGGCGTTCTGATCGCTTGGATGAGGCTCTGGAGCTCCTTGAAGGTGACTTTTGCACCTTGGGGATTCTTGTAGAGAAGCTCGATGGCGGTGATCTCGTCTTTGTTCTCTTCTAGGTATTTCTTCCAGGACTGAACTGTGTGTTCGGCTTTTTCGGTGTCTACGACTCCGAATGCGTCTAATAGGTAGTCAGCGGTTAGTTCGTCTTTGAACAGGTACTGGGAGCGGTGCATCACTACTAGTGCTGTGCGGAGTGCAACGTTGCTTGCTAACGGTGCAGCAAGTTGTTGCACGAAGTCATGGATGGCATGGGCGACGTTCTTGGTGCCGTCTGGTTCGTCTGGGCTTGCTTCAACTGCCGCTGCGATTGCGTCGGCATCGACTGCTTTGATAAGGCCCATTGAGATTTCTTCTAGCGGCATGCCGGCGATTGCTGCGATTTCGTCGTTCTCGGCTGAAGTTAGGCGGCGACTAAGTCGAGATAGACGGCTTGCCAGGGTTGCGGCTTCATCTTGGGTGAGTTCACGATTGGCGGCCTTTTCGAGAAGGCGCTCTAGGTTCTCACTCTTTACTCGGTCTAGTGTTGTTACGTCGTTGAAAGGGTGCTCGGTTACTCCGACAGCATCGACAATAACAAAGCGTTCTTTGTGTGTGGCATCAGGGGTTACTTGTTGGAAGGTTGCGTCATCGATGCTTCGAGCGCCTCGACCCTTCATCTGTTCGAAGTAGGTTCCCGATTTGATGTCACGCATGAAGAAGACGCACTCGATTGGTTTTACATCGGTGCCGGTGGCGATCATGTCTACTGTTACAGCGATACGAAGTAGTGGATCGTTGCGGAACTTTTGAAGTAGGTCTTTGGGGTTCTGGGCTGAGTAAGTGATCTTCTGGGCGAAGTCATTGCCTTTACCGAATACTTGGCGTGCCATGAGGACGATGTCCTCTGCGTGTGCATCGCTTTTAGCAAAGATTAGGGTCTTTGGAACCACTGAGCGGCCGGGGAAAATTTCAGTGAATAGGCGATCACGGAAAGTCTCGAGAACTGTCCTGATCTGACTTGGGTTCACCACAGCTCGATCGAGCTCTGTTGGTTTGTATTCAAGGTCTTGTTCGAGTTCGTGAAGTTTCTGTTCACGGGTGCGCTTATCGATCGCTGGTACCGTGCTGCCAGCCTCGATCAAACCACCTTGTTCGGTTACTGCTGTTTTAATGCGGTAAACGTCAAAGTCAACGTTTACTTTGTCGGCCACCGATTCGGCGAATGTGTATTCGCTAACCAGGTTCTGCCCGAAGAATCCGAGGGTTTGCTTAGTTGGGGTGGCGGTTAGGCCAATGATGTGTGCGTCAAAGTATTCGATAACGTTGCGCCAAAGACCATAAATCGAGCGGTGGCACTCATCAACAATGATTAGGTCGAAAGCCTCTGGAGGTAGAGCTGGAGAGTACACGGCGCTCACAGGGGCATCGGGTTGATAGTCATCGAGCTGCTGGTCGTCGTCTTCAGGGATCGGGTCGCCTTTAATGCCCGCCCAGACTCGTTGAATGGTCGAAATAACCACCTTAGAAGAGTCTGTGAGGCCAGCTGAGGTGAGTTTGTCTACGTTGTAGAGTTCGGTGAACTTGCGACCATCATCTGGAGTAGTGAAATCTCTAAACTCTCTCAGGGTCTGGTCGGCCAAGTTGTTGCGGTCTACCAGGAACAAGACTCGTTTGAAGCCGCCAAACTTCAATAGTCGGTAAGACTCAGTGACTGCCATGCGAGTTTTACCAGCGCCAGTAGCCATTTGAACCAGAGACTTAGGGTGCTCATCACCCTTCAGAGATTTCTCAATAGCCAACACAGAACGCCTTGACGCTGGGCGAAGGTCATACGCCTCGGTGTCTGGAAGGTCTTGAACCTTCGCACGCCAAGTTGACTTGCCAGGGTCTGCCTGCGCGTCACGAATGAAGCCGGCAAGTGTTTCAGGACGTTGGAAGTTGAAAATAGTGCGAGCTCTAGGTTGCGGGTCGTAGTGATTCGTGAAGTAAATCTCAGTAGAGGTAGCTTCAAAAACGAAGGGGAGAACACCATTTACAAGCACCGCATTTAGCTTTTGAGCGACGGTTAGGTTTTCTGCATAGCGCAAAGCCTGGTGGTGAACCTCAGCGAGCGTCACTCCAGCTGGTTTCGCTTCGATAACACCGACAATTTTCTTATCGACATAGAGCAAGTAGTCAACACGGCCAGCTTCAGAAGCTACATAGACCTCACGAATCGCAACTCCACGACCAGCATTTAGATCTGTCTCTTTGCGATTCTGAATGACCCAACCGGCGAGCGCAAGGTTAGCGTCGATCACACGACGTGCAGCCTGCTCTGCTGGAATTTCCCCACTCATAACTTCCAGATTAGTAGTTGCGGCAGACAATTAAGGCTGCCCAATTGCTATCTCCATCTCTCGACTCCCTGCAAGTGACTATGACTTCTCCTAGCTGCCAACCTTGCTAGCCCGGCGATTGATCCAATTTCTCCAACAGAAATGCTCGCAAACAACTGCCAAATTTGCGCGGATCCTTGGGCAGTTAAGTTCAGCCTCGAGTAAGGCTCATAGTTGGTAACTAATTCGCTCTTCGCTAACAACGCATATTGCTTTTTTAGCGCTAAACCCAAATCGGGACTGTTGGGATCAATCGCCTCTAGGGTTTCAATCACTGAAGGTTCGCTGGCATATCGGAGAAAGAGGATTTTGGAGAGTTCGTCGAAGCGCTCAATTATCGACAAATGGCTCTCACCGTCTCTGAGAATTGTGGAAACTCTCGAGATCAAGCTCTTGACCACTTTGGCGCTAATTTCCGCCTCGACTCTAGACATTAGACTCCTTTGGTCTAGCCCTCACAGGCAAAATAACATTCTTCTAATTGCGAAAGAGCTCTTGAACTCTCTTTTTGACGGTAGGTCAATAGGAACGTGGATTCAACAAGCGGCAGTGAAGACCTTAATATTACTTTCACCCTTCGACACCTTTTGTTTGGACGACATCTAGGTGCTTCCAATGCTCCGATTGTAAATCCAGAGTAAAGGTCCAACATTGGTTTGCTGCAAGGACCCATTGCCTAGGCTGAAGTTCAAAGAGCCATCCCAAGCATCTGGGATTGAATTCCAGAACAAAGCAAGGTTTTCGGGAGAAGTAATTAGCTCGAAGTGCCTCTCGATCTGCGTTGCCGTGGCTGGGGTGGTTGCTTCCCCAATTTCCGGTAGAGAGTGATCGACTCTGCTCCAGGTATCATCTCTCAATGTTTCTAATCTTGACGTGTATTCGGCAACGTCTATCTTTTGTTCGATAGCAACTTGCAGAAGTCTCTGCTTGATAAGTGCTGTTACCTCTGGGAGGGCTTCTTCGGGGCAGGCTGCCAGATCGAGATAGGAGGGCAGCCAGTTGAAGTGCTTCTCAACTGCAGCTTCCAGTGCTCGGGAGAATTCTGGCGACCCTGCCTGAACCCGAGCCATGGGTAGATAGCTTGGATAAAGGGGATGCCTCTGGACCTCGGCAATTGTGTATTCGTTGTCTTTTTCCGTGGGGAAGGCCTCGAGGCTTTGAACAGTTGGTCCCATCGGGTTGAATACGCCAATGACAAAGAACTGGAAGCTGGACTTGAGCCT
>JACCDK010058809.1_pt1 | contig 11353 bp, 11 predicted proteins | sample 7445871 | NCBI WGS metagenome assembly JACCDK01 (sample SAMN15323436, study PRJNA562643) | freshwater metagenome | isolation source: river surface water | place: USA:Blue River Watershed | collected 2017-08-15
AAAAGTCATTTATACCACTTTTCGCCACTTAAGGAGCCCCAAAATCCGCAAAGCTGTTTACGATTTTTTAAAACAAAAAACCCCGCGAAATTCGCGGGGTTTTTTCTTGTTGTGGTATCGGGCGGAATGATGAGTTGAAATTCTTTGAAACTGAAAATTATCAATCACCTACATTTTAGAGGGGATTTTGAATTTCATTTTCAGTCTGTTGATATCATACGATATCACAGAAAATCAAACTTCTGTTAACCAAATTGTTAACCGGAAACCCGATTTAAGTTTGTGTCATGGCTAAATTTAACTACTATCTCAAGAATCAAAAACAGGACAAGGAAACTCTTGTAAGTTTAAGAATTACTCATGGAGGCAAATCTGTTTTTCTATCAACAGGTTTGAAAGTACAACCTAAATTTTGGTGTACAGATAAAAACAATCCCTTTTTCCAAAGAGTATTGAAAACGTCCCCCAACTCTAACAACATCAACATTGAGCTCAATAACCTAATGCAACTCGCCGAAAAAACCGAGTATTCGTTTGGAAAAGACATATTTAATGTCTTTGAATTAAAAAACAGGCTTTTAGGTTATTTGGAAAAAAAACAATCCCCTAAACAAATTGAGTCAATCAGTTTTTTTACTTTTTGGGATGACTACGTGACACATACCTCTCAAAAAACTAACCCAAAAACCAACAATCTAATTACCAAACACACTATCAAGTGTTTAAAGCAAACTAAAGCCGTATTGTTAAGGTTTGAGCGTAGCACCAGATTCAAAATTGACTTTGCAACAATCAACATGGACTTCTACCGAAGATTCACTCGCTACTGCTACGATGTTGAATTATTCCGCACTAACACATTCGGCAAGCACATAAGAAATATCAAAGGGGTTATTAATTACGCAGATATCAAAAACATCCCAACAAACAAGGAGTTTAGATTGTCAGACTTCAGAAGTCCCAGAGAGACAACAACTAACATTTTCCTCACTGAAAAAGAAATACTTGAGTTCATTAATTTGGACTTAACGGACTTTCCTGGCTTAACAAAAACACGTGATTTATTTGTGATTGGTTGTTACACAGGACTGAGATGGGAGGATTTTTCTAACCTATCTAAAGCAGATTTCACAGAAGAGAACACAATTAAAATCACGCCATCCAAGACCAAAATCCCCTTAACAATTCCCATTCTACCAATAATTCAACCAATAATGAAAAAGTACTTAATAGATGGACGTTACCAATTCCCTAAGCCAATTACTAATCAAAAGTTCAATTTACAATTAAAGGATATTGCTAAAAAAATTAAATGTCTTCATACGCCAGTTGTATACAACTCAAGCCGTGGTGGAAAGGCTATTACAATCACCTTGAAAAAATGGGAAAGGGTGTGCTCTCATACAGGTCGCCGGTCATTTGCAACAAATATGTATTTGAGAAAAATTGATGTCTTCTTGATTATGAAAATGACAGGGCACAAAACGGAAAAACAATTTTATGAGTATATTAAAATTGAAGCTAAGGAGAGTGCTGACAAATTCTTGGACCAATTTAATCAGTTCGTTTCCTAACTTACTTTCTGCAGAACAGAAGTTGTTTACGAGAATTTCAAACAACAAACAATAATTAAATTCAATAAAAACACCCCCTTCACTTTTCAAGTGATACATTATCTTTGGTGTAATTTTACACTATAAATTACATCAATGAACTTAAATTCCTATATCAGCAACATCAATCAGCGATACCGACTTGGAAATGCGACTGAACATACATTTCGTGGGGATTTACAACAACTTCTAGAGACGATGGTGCCTGAAATTAGGGCAACTAACGAGCCCAAGAGACAATCGTGTGGTGCTCCTGATTACATAATCACAAAAGGAGAAATTCCTGTTGGATTCATTGAAGCCAAGGACATTGGGGATAGTGACCTTGAAGGAAAAAAGAAAACAGGAAATCAGGAGCAATTTGATAGATATAAAACAGGTCTTTCCAACCTGATAATTACAGATTACATAGAGTTCCTATTTTACAAGGATGGCATATTGAATTCTAAAATCTCAATAGGGAAATTAGAAAACGGCAACATACTTCCTGTTACTGAGAATTTTGAGGAATTTACACGACTGTTCAAAAATTTTACAGAAACAATATCACAGTCAATAAAATCTCCTACAAGGTTGGCAGAGATGATGGCAGGTAGGGCAAGATTGATGGCGGATATCATTGAAAAGTCCCTTAATTTAGATGACCAAACAGAGAATTTGTCTAATTTGAAAAAACAAATGTTGTCATTTCAGCAGATGTTAATTTCAGATATTGATAACAGGTCTTTTTCAGATTTATATTCTCAAACAATTGCTTATGGAATGTTTGCTGCAAGATATCACGACCCATCCTTGGAGAACTTCTCACGGGAAGAGGCCGTTAAATTAATCCCCAAAAGCAATCCATTTTTAAGAAAACTATTCAAAGACATTGCGGATGAAGATTTAGATATTAGATTGAATTGGATTATTGATGAATTGGTTAGCATCTTCCTAGCATCTGATGTTTTATCTATTATGAAGGACTTTGGGAAATCCACCAAACAAGAAGACCCTGTGGTTCATTTTTATGAAACATTCTTGGGAGCCTACAATCCCGAACTTCGGAAAGCAAGAGGTGTTTGGTATACACCACAGCCCGTAGTTAATTTTATTGTCCGAGCGGTAGATGATATCCTTAAATCAGAATTTGATTTACCTGAAGGTTTAGCAGATTCAAGTAAAAAGAAAATTAAAGTCAATCTCCAAGGGCGACAAATAGAAAAAGAAGTTCACAAGGTTCAAATATTAGACCCAGCAACAGGAACAGGGACATTTCTTGCGGAAACCATAAAACACATACACAGCAAGTATGTTGGAATGCAAGGTATTTGGAGCAAATATGTTGAAGATGACCTCATACCTCGTATTAATGGATTTGAATTGCTAATGGCGTCCTATGCAATGGCACATCTAAAGTTGGATATGTTGTTAACCGAAACGGGATATATTCCAACAAGAGACCAACGACTTCGTGTTTTTCTCACCAATTCGTTGGAAGAAGCACACCCCGATTCAGGAACTCTGTGGGGGAGTTTATTGTCTGAAGAAGCAGACCAAGCCAATGAAGTAAAGAGAGATACTCCTGTTATGTGTATCATTGGTAATCCACCTTATGCGGTTAGTAGTTCAAATAAAAATCTGTGGATTCAAAACTTGATTGCTGATTACAAAAAGAATCTAAATGAACGAAAAATAAATTTAGATGATGATTACATAAAATTCATTCGTTACGGTCAACATTACATTGATAAAAATGGTTTTGGAATTTTAGCGTATATTTCTAACAATAGTTTTATTGACGGTGTTACTCATCGTCAAATGCGCAAGCACTTATTGGAGAGTTTTGATAAAATTTATATTATTGACTTACACGGGAATGCTAAGAAAAGAGAGGTTTGTACGGACGGTAGTGCCGATATAAATGTATTTGATATAATGCAAGGTGTTTCAATAAATATTTTTGTAAAAACAAGTCAGAAAAAGCAAAGTGAATTGGGAAAGGTTTTTCATTTTGATTTGCAAGGCAAGAGAGAATTTAAGTATCAATTCTTGAATGACCACTCCATCATGTCATTAAATTGGAAACAATTAAAATATTCAGAACCTTATTTATTCTTTGTGCCAAAGAATTTTGATGAAATTAAAAAATATGAGAGTGGCTTTTCTTCAGAGGAAATTTTTATCCAAGGCTCATCAGGAATAGAGACGATGAAAGATGAGTTGGTAGTGAGTTTTGATAACAAGAAATTAGAAGAGTTAATAGACGCTTCAAATAAATTAAATTTTGACAAAATCAAATCAATTTCAAATTCAATTAGACCTGAACAAATTGATAGGTTCTTTAGTGCTATTAACAACAAAGAATATGAAATAAGGGAAATTTTATACAGACCTTTTGATTACAGAAAGATTTTTTACTGGAAGGATAACAGTGGTGTAATGTGGCGTAACAGGGGTAAAGTTATGGCTCAACTTTTACACAAGAATATTGGCATAGGTTTTTCACGTACCGTTTATGGCGACTACGATTGGCAGGATGTAATTATTAATTCCCATATGGTTGAAAAAGGATTTATGGCCATGAGAATAAGTAATGCCGCAAAATTTTTTCCTCTTTATATTTATTCGGAAAACAACAGTCAACAAACTATTGGCCCATCATCAGAACGAATACCTAACCTAAATTTAGATATTGTTAAAAAAATATCCGCCCAAATTGGATTAACATTTACTAACGAAAAAGAAACTATTGAAAACACTTTTGCCCCAATAGATATTTTGGATTATATCTATGGGGTATTACATTCCCCTTCCTACCGAGAGAATTACAAGGAGTTTTTAAAGATAGATTTCCCGAGAATTCCGTATCCAAATATTGAGACATTTTGGAAGTTTGTCAACTTAGGGGGAAACTTAAGGAAAGTTCATTTACTTGAAGGTCCAGTTATTGACAACCCCACCTCCACATTCCCACATGTAGGTTCTAATGTTGTAGATAATATCAAATATGAAAACGGCAAAGTTCACATAAACGAAACACAATGTTTTGAGAATGTCCCTCTAGTTGCTTGGAACTTATACATTGGGGGGTATCAACCCGCTCAAAAATGGTTAAAAGATAGAAAGGACAGGGAACTTCAGATTGATGATATAAGACATTATATGAAGATTATTGTTGCACTGTCTGAAACAGATAGATTGATGAAAGAGATAGATAAAATTACTATACTGTAAATTGTAGTTGTTTCTTTATCTTGGAGATGGTATTCAAGTGGATACCGACAATTTTAGAAATTTCTACTCCCTTGTAACCTTTCTTTATCAAGTCTACTGCCTTTTTGTTTTTAGTTTTGGATAGAAATGTAAGTACGTCTTCTCTTGTGCCTTCAACTCTACCCTTGTATACACCCCTTGCTTTGGCAATTTGTATTCCTTGATATTGACGCTCTTTAATTTGATTTCTTTCCATCTCGCTTATTACTCCGAGAATATTGATAACTAATTTAGATATGGGATTTTCGCTTCCATCAGGATGTAATGTTCTTAAACCCTGTTGAATGAAATGAATGCAAATACCTTTATTACTGAAATAATGAATTGTATTGACAATATCACGCATATTTCTTCCAATACGGTCAATCTGCCAAACTGATAGTTCTGTTAATTGCCCTTTTTCAACTAATTCAATTATTTCTTTTCCTCCAGGTCTTTCTGAGAATTCTGTTGAACCTGAAATTTTATCTTCAATTACATAATCATAATCGGAGGCATTAACTCTTTGCCTATCTGTTTTCTGTTCAACAGTGCTTATCCTAACATATAATACTTTCATAATTCACATTTTTAGGTTGGGGTATCCTTTATGCTAAAATACAGCGCAAATGCCATTAAAACTGCTTCAAATAGCAGATTTTCATATAATACAGAATTCACATTTTGGGGAATACTCTAAATTGTAAACCGACCAATGCATCATTTGGGATTAAACACTTTTTTCATTGTTATAAGTCTTTTCCTTTCTATTATACAACTTAAACAAACACTTGACATGATAATTGAATTGTTACTATTCAAAAACAACGATACAGGTCACCCCGAAACGAAATTTAATTTTGCCATTGGCCACAAATAATATTGCCGCTTTTTCTTAAACATACTCTGTAAGCGCAATCTTTAGAACAATAACGACCTACATTATCTTTCTTAAATTCATAGTCAACGATTTCACCACTATAACAAATTACTCTAAACACGTATCCATGAGTCCACATTCCGTCCCATATTTTACCACACTCAGGACACTGTTTTGTGAAATAATGCTGAGATGGGACAGATTTGTAATTCGGACTGTGAGCCGGTTCTTGTGACACAATTATTTGAATTTCACTAGCACGCTTTTTTTGCTCGTATTCTTCAATAAGGCGACTTGCTGAAACGTTACCATTTGCTGCAGCCTTTTTTGCCCATTTCATTGATTTATTTTCATTAACTACAATGCCTCCGTCTCCATGATAATACCAATATGCCAATAAATATTGTGCATCTGAATATCCTTTATCTGCAGCTAACTGAGCATATTTCAGTGCAAGTTCCGTAGATTGTTTAACTCCGAGTCCATTCATATAACAAATACTCAAATCACTCTGTGACGTAACATTGCCCATGTTGGCACCTTTGGTTGCCCATTTAAAGACCTCCTTCATATTAACGGGTGTTCCCAATCCATCATGGTAAAAAATTGTGATGTCAATTATAGCTCTGGGGAAGCCATGCTCTGCGGATTTTAACATCATCCTAAAGGCCAATGCAGAATCTTTACTTCCTGTTAAAGATTGACCTTCATACATAATACTACGCCCCAACACAAAAGGCAAATACCAATCATCCTCCTCTGCTTCTTCAATTACTTTGCTGTAATTACTTTTCCACCATCGTCTTTGAAATTCAATACCTTGACAAACCGATATCTTCCATCCACCATATATTTCTTCACCGAGGTTAAAAGACTTTTGAAAATATATTAAAGCTTGTGAAGTATCTCCATTTCTTAAATAATACTGACCCAACAAATAACTTGCTTTTCCATGACCTTCCTCAACTAACGGCATTAAATTAGCAAGGTCAACTGAATCTTTCATTTTATAAATCTCAAACAGTTTTTCAAACCGCTTATTTTGTTCATTTTGCTTGAACAGGTAAAGTCCATATGTCAAGGCAATAACGAAGAAAATCAAGATTATCCGAAATTTATATTTCATAATTTTAAACTATGTTTGTGGCAATTTAGTAAACCTTTTAAAAAACACCAAAATACTTGACTACAATATAAAAATAAAGTTCTGTGTAGGCAATATACTTCAATTCCACAGAAACGAAGTTTGTAATGGGTTATCACAATTTATTTCAGCGGGTTCTCAAAGCAGACCTCCCCCTCCTCAGTTTTTAATTTCTAAATTTTACACTTCAACTGACCAGTACGTTTACACCCATATCAGTTTTATAGTAAAACAATTTTCGTCACTATCGGTGAACCTCGTTCGCTATGTTTAGGTGTTATTTCAACCCTGCAAACTACTAACCGACTTCTAACCCTCCTACTCAAGTTTCTAACTCTGTACGTGCCTCGGTGGGTGGTCTGAGTTTTGCCCTATGCCGGACTCAGGTAACATTTTAATCATAACATATTCAATTAATAAGTAAAGGATAAAAAATATTTTTATGCTGCTATAAAATAATTATTTTAAGAAATTAGCAATATGAACTATGAATCTAAAAACCTCAAACTCATTAAGTCAATTGAATCTTATTACAAACAGTTAAATTCAGAATCAATAATATTTTCCAACCTCTTTGAGATTCAATGGCTTGTTTCAAGAAATGGTATTGTTTCTCATCTGTGTAAAATCGGTCAGTTGAAAAATGAGGAATTAGACGATGAAATAGATTATCACGGAGAAGTTGAATGTTTCAAAGAGTTTGTAGAAATCTTCTCTGTTTGTTTTATTTATTCTCGTCGTTCAATACTTTCTGAATTTGAGAATATTAAGTTGGAGGATTTTAATTTCCCCAATCTATTATCACGTATTTCAGAAGACGCATTTTTATCCAATGGTATTTCAAAAACCTTTTCCGACCTAACACGGATTAAAAAGGCAATTCAGCCTGATTTTTTCCCCTTGTAAAATAAGGGAGAAATCCTTCAGGGTCTGCACCATCATAATCTAAAGGGCTATTCGTTAGCCAGTAATCTTTTGAAGATTTTGGATTTTTGACAATTTTTACATCTTCACTTCGGTATATGCTTATGGGAATCCTAATCTGATTGCTGACTAAGAGGAATTCATTGATAAAGTCCAAATACTCTCTATCAAATCTCTCCCTCGTCAATTGATACAGTTGTTTAATGTAATTTTCGTTGTTGTTGAGTTTTACTTGCTCAAACACTACCAACATTTTTTCATTGTGTTTCATATATTCTGTTTTTGTAAAGTTCTCCGAACGGCTGAATTCTTGCTTCTACATTAAAATTTGATTGAACCTCAAGTGGTGAGCAAATATTAAATTGGGTTATTTCTCCGAACATTAACTTTCTCGTTCGGTATTTGATTTGTTTAATGAAATTTTCAAATTGGGTATTGGGATTAACGACGATTTGATATTGAATGAAAATCCAATGTGATTCAACCCAATATTTGTAAAACCCTGATTGAATTGTTGATTTCCACCACATTCTATTAGACAATCCAAGACTCAAATTCCAACTATTGGATAAGCACCTGTGATAAGCACCAACAGAGTGGTATTTTTTATTGAAGGTGTTTTTGTCTACTTTGATTTGAAATCTTATTCCTAAAGAACACTCAGAACTATAGCATTGCATATTGATAAATACTCATGATGTTTGAAAACGACACAATCCTTTTACGCTGTAAATTCCCTGTATCTCTGTAAATCTCTTTATATCAGGTAATGCAAAACCCAGCAAAAAAAGGTTGTTATGGTGGACTTCAGAAAAATTGCCCAAAGATTTTTTTTACCTAATTGGGATTGACCCACAGTTAGGGTCATCTTTTGAAACAGGGGGGAGGGATACCCATTGGAGGGGCTAAGGAGGGAGGAGGGGGTGTTTTTGTTGTTACGTATCATTATATTTGTTTATTAGTATGGAAACAATTTCGGAATCACAATTTCAATGGGCTCTTCAACAGCAGGACTTTATTCAATCAGAATTGGAAGATGTCAATAAAAAATTGAAGCCCCTGTTAGAATATCAATCTCAATTATTGTGGAAACAACAAAAGTTGGAAACGGAATTTCTATTACCTACTATTTCAATATCCGAGATTAACCCGAAGGAATCTACGGCAATGGCTACGAATAATTCCATTACATTTCCTCACTTACGCGCATATGTGACATATCAATTTGGAATGAAACGCCATCGGTTGGGAATTTACATAGGAGCATTAAGTGCATTTCCAAATGGGAAAGACGATGAAGAAGCCATGAAAATTGCTAAAAACAAATCTTATTCGGCGATTAGACGTAGGCATCCAGAGGTGTTTTCCGAGTAGTGTCATAGCATTGTCATTGTTTTGCGTATTTACGTATCAAAAAACAATAAATTTGATACGTTGATATTTTTGCCTACATTTGTGGGCACAAAATCAAATACGTAATATGAAAAACAAAGAAATCCGCTACATCAAACCTTCAGAGTTGAAGGTGAGCGAACACTACATCTCTATCTATGGAGACAAAGAAGAACTGGACGAATTGTTGATTTCAACAATCAAAAAAGAGGGAATCAAAGAGCCACTGATAATTGATTCTGACCACAGAATCATTTCGGGAGTTCTTCGTTGGAGGATTGCCTGTGAGTTGTCAACAATGCCTGAGTTTCACAGGCATTTCACAACTGTCCCTGTCATTATCTCCGATGGAGGTAACTCTATTGTGGATATTGTCATTCACAATCAAGGAAGGACAAAGAAATACAGCCAAAGACTTCAGGAAATCAAAATACTAAGAGAGGAGTTCCTTCCAGGACAAGGCTATCGATTTGACTTAACACACAAACCAAAAAAGTCAAAAGTGGAATTAAAGAAAATACTTGGGCTCTCCGACTCAACAATTTCTCGTCTTCTTAATATTGAGAAGCTCCTCCCTCAGATTTTCCCTGACGAACCTGAAGCAGTTCAAAAAAAATGGGAACTCTTGGATGCGGAAAAGTTAAGTGTTACTGGTTTACACAACTGGTGTTTAAATCAAACTGAAAAACCAAACAAATTGAACATACCCAATGAGTTTAGACAGGGGGAAATGTTGCTCCTCAAGCAAAGCTGTGAGGATTTGAGTTGTTTAGCAGCAAAATCTGTGGATTGTGTTATAACAAGTCCCCCGTATTACGACCAGCGACTTTACAACAATGGCAGCGAAGAATTAGGAACCGAAGAGGATGTAACAAAATACATCAACAAGTTGGTAAAACTCCTTGACAATACCAAATCCAAACTCACCGAAAATGGAAGTCTGATTGTCAACATTGCTGACACCACTATTGGTGGTAAATTGAGTTTAGTCCCCCACCGCCTTGTCTTAGAAATGAATAGGAAGGGGTGGGAAATTAACACCACTATCATATGGGCGAAAACGAATCCCCCATTCTCAGGTATAGACAAGAGACCAAATCCATGCCACGAGTATATCTTTCAGTTTTATCAGGGAAAGAAACCACATTACGATGTAAGTTGGTTAACTAACGAGGATAACAATGCCTTGATTGCTCCAATTACCTATGGAAAAAACGGCGAAAATGAAAACAAGAACTTGAAGAGTGTTTGGAAATTTGACAACGACGTAATTGAGACGGCTGTAAATAACACAGCAGAATTGGACAAGGTGACAGCAGAATTAAAACTGCGAGTTAGGCATCCAGCAATGATGAATGACTTGGTAGCAAGTATTCTCATAATGAGTTTCACAAAGGTGAATGACAACGTTGTTGACATCTTCAATGGAGCCAACACTACGGGAATTACCTGCACCCAATTGGGAAGGAACTTCACGGGATTTGAAATAAACCAAGATTTATTTCACTATGGTGTTGAACGAACAAAGAAAGTTCGATACAAAAAGGTCAACAAAGGAAACCAAGAGTCTGAATCCAAAATCGCAGCATAATGGAAAGGAATGTAATCCTCAATATTCCCACTCAAAATGAAGTGCGTGAGATTATCAACGAGGAACTTCAGTCATTTATGAACACGCTCATACAGAGACTACGTGAAAAGGAAAAACCAAAACTTCTCAATAGCAAGGAGGTTGCGGAACGACTTCACATTTCTTTACCAACTTTAAGAAGGTGGACAAGAGACGGCATTTTAATCCCCCACAGAGTTGGTTCGTCAAGAAAGGTGTTATTCAAAACGGAAGAGATTGAACAACTCCTTGAAAGGAAAAACCTAATGAAATGGCGGTTGGCAAGTTGAATTGTTAACCATTTTGTTAACCACCCCAAACCCCAAACAAAAAACCCCTTGAAAATCAAGGGGTTTTCTTTTTTCTTTGTGGTATCGGGCGGAATCGAACCGTCGACACAAGGATTTTCAGTCCTTTGCTCTACCAACTGAGCTACGATACCAACATGTAAAACAATCAAATCCGAAGAGTTTCTTGTTTAACGGGCTGCAAAAATAAGAAATCTTCCCGATTTCCCAAATACTATTTCAAAATTAATGTCCGCCAGCCGCTGGACC
>JACCDK012035286.1_pt1 | contig 11352 bp, 31 predicted proteins | sample 7445871 | NCBI WGS metagenome assembly JACCDK01 (sample SAMN15323436, study PRJNA562643) | freshwater metagenome | isolation source: river surface water | place: USA:Blue River Watershed | collected 2017-08-15
CTCAATGAGCTCTGCATTCTGTTCTGCAGAGAAGTCGTACTCTGCCAGCATGCCATCGCTGACAATCTGACGGATACGCAACATCTTCTCACGCTCTGTGTGTATGGTTAGATCAATGTAGTGGCAACGGCTTTCCAATGCTGCCAAGTGATCCTGTAACTTCTTGCTCTTGATGTTTTGGAAGTTGATGTTAGTGATAAAGATAGCACCACCCTTGAACTCAAACGAATTGGGCACACCTTCTTGACGCAAGAGTCTACTGTCCGTGTTCCAGTGAATGGTACGCTTCTTACCCGAATCCAAAGCTGCCTTGAGAATGTTCAAGCTCAAATCATCTAGCAAGACACTGTCACAGTCATCAAATACTAGGATGCATTTCTTATCCGAGAACTCATACAGCTTCTTGTACAAGCCAATGGCACTCATCGCGCCCTTGACTACTTCGTACTTCTTCAGCTTTGAATCGTTGGCTACATCAGCAAACACATCATGCTTGCCCAGAACCTTTTCAACACCAAAACTCTTACCAACACCGGGCGGGCCTGTTACGATCATAGCACGTACATCACCCTTCTTAACAGCGCGGGTCATTTCTTCTAGGATACCAAAACGCTCACCCAAACGAGTCATGATCTGCTCGTCAGTCTCAGTAAGTACTTTCTCAATGGGTTCTTGCTCAAGGCTCATACTAGTGCCCTTGTCAGTCTTGGGCTTCTTTGCCATTGCGCTCAGTGTCATTACTCGTGCCATTCAATCGCTCCTTAATTAATTACAAGTCGTTAGTATACTGTCTGCAGCTGTTAACGTCAATCAATTTGGTAACAGCTGACAATTTGGCAACCTCTGCCATACTGTCCACGCACCATGGCCTCTGCCTTAAAGCTGTCAAAAGCCTGGATGCGAGTGGTTAGCCACATGTTCTGACTTTCCATCACACCCTCTGGCGTGGCAATGTGAAAGGTTACTTCGTAGGTATGCATGGTTAGTCCAATCTTGAGCCGGCGTAGGCTTCAAAGCCATACTGTTTGAACACAGCCGCAGCAGCTTCTGCACCCGCTTCTAAGGTGTCCACATTCTGCACACCCATACCCGACGGGTTCCACAGTTGCAGGCCACCGGTGTAGCTCTTGCGCACATCGTTCTCTAGAAGTGCCCGACCAACCTTGGTACTACCTTTGACGCCGTGGATCGTAACCCAAGCAAAGCCACAGGCATACTGGTCCTTGCCACCCAGCTTATCGTAGAAGAACTTCATGGCAGCTTGGTAAGCTGCAGCCTTGGCTTCTTTAACAATCTCAGCTACCTGCTCTTTAGTGTAGTCTTGCATAGTTTCGCTCCTATGTTTCGTTGTTGAAGTATGTATTATACAGCCAAATCAAGCCGCTGTCAACATGCTCAAAGGCACATTGTAGGTCACGTTCTTGCTGGGGATGAATACATCTGCCTTCTTGATTTTGATCTTGCGGACCGTACCAATAACAGTGCCGCCCAACTTGGCATGAGTAATCTTAACTTGGCTACCAATCTTAAGGGCAAAGCCCACGTTACGAGCAGTTTTGGCTGCTGCGAACTTGACTGCATCGCGGATTGATTCCAGCTGTTCAGCGGTAAAGTCGCCTGCGATGATTGCTGAGTTGATTTGTTTAATGTCCATTGTGTCGCTCCTTTGTTACAGTTTCAATAGTATAGCGTCTTTGGGCTATCGTGTCAACCGTTATTTGATTTCGCGGATAGCACCAGTGTTCAAGCACTCGCCAAATGCCTTGCCTGCTTCCATTTCGTCGTAGGGCTCACCGCCACGCTTAAGATACCCTGGACGACCACGAACTAAGGTGCGTTTGATAGCCAAGAACTCATCGCGTTTGAATACGCGGCCACCTAGTGCCGCACGAACGATTGCTTCTTCGCCTTTGAGCTTGATACCCTCGGGCATCACAAATTCACGAGTTTCATATCCTTTTGCCATATTTGCTCCTGTGTGTTTAAGTGTCTATAGTATAGCGTCTTTGGGTTATCGTGTCAAGTCAGGCATAAAGCACAAGAGCACGATGAAGGCCACAAAGGCCACGCAGGTTATGATCTCATTGATCTTCTGCTCTGGGGGCAAGTCTTTAAAGTTCATGTTAGGCTCCGTAGTAGGCTGCGTCAAGGTCTGCTGAACGGTCTGCGTATTCAGCTTCTCGAGCTGCTTCCAGCAGGCAAAGATCCGTGTAGCTGATTGTGGGCTCTGCGAACACAATCTCACCATCGTACTCCATCTGGCTACGCTCGAACCAAGAAAGGTAGTCATCACTCTCAAAGTGGGTGCCAATAACGGTGCTGCTGCTACCGTTGTCACTCCAGGAGACTTCCTGACCCAACATGAACAACACACGGTTCACGTCGACGTTGCGGGGGATGCCGGTAACCTTGTACTCACTGCCACCCTTGGCCTTCCAGTACTGTGGGCACTCACCCTTACCGTCCCAATCGTGGGCACCGTAGTTTTCCATGTACTGCGTGTCGATTACTAGCATCATAGTGTTCGCTCCTTTGTTTAACTTAGCCTATAGTATAGCAAATTGGGCTCAGGCTGTCAACCAATTATTCCCAGGACTTCTTGTCGCCGAACTGCTCATTCCACTGATAGCCTGCGAGGTAGGCTTGGATCTCTGTAGGAGTCATGTTAGACTCAGTGATCTCTTCAGTGGAGTAGGTAGCACCCACAAACATGTGCGGGCGGCGTGGACGGCCATAGTAGCTGTCTGCACTTCCACGGTCAAAGGCTCCGCCGTGGCGTTCATCGTAGTTCTTGCGGGTTTCGTATGTAATCATTGTCGCTCCTTTAGTATGCCTATAGTATAGCAAAGTCTAGCCAAAATGTCAACCTGTGAATGTTGTATAAAAACAACAGGGCGAGTGCGGGAAATGGTGGGCCCCCCGAGAGTCGAACTCGGCACCAATGGATTATGAGTCCACTGCTCTAACCAACATGAGCTAGAGGCCCTAGGTATTACCTACTGAATGATTCTATTTCTAGATAGTCGCCGTCGTCTGTTTCTTCAAAGACTTGGACATGGTCCGCGCCATCGTTGAATGTCTTACGGGCTAGAGCTATTGCTTCTTTCTTACTGTGTGTAGTTTCGATCAGTTCTTGATGGCCATCTAGTTCGGCCCATACTTCATACTGAGTCCAGCTCATGATTTTGTTCTTGCAGGTTTAGTAAATCACAAATGTTCTGTGCTATCTGGTTAGCTTCGTGCAGGTTGTCTCTTGCTATAATGCAAAGTACGCGGCCTTGCGGGGTGCTCTTGAAGTCACGGATTACGACCCTGTGTGGGCTGTAGTCGTCACTTAATGAGCACCCGTACCGCATAGCTTAGAAGGGAGCGTCTTCCAGATCAGCAGCAACTTTGGCCTTAGGAGCAGACTTGGCTTTGGCAGGAGCCTTAGCAGGTGCTTTAGCCTTAGGAGCAGACTTGGCTTTTGGTGCCTTGTCTTCCAAATACTCCATGATGGCAGACTGAGCTGCGGCATCTTGGAACTCGTCCATAGTCTGGATCTGTTTCACTGCTTCATACTTCGAAACAGCAGTATCAAGCTCTGCAAGACGAATGTCTTCGTGACCTGACTTAGCTAGGTTCTTGATACGAAGGATATCAGTTGCGAAGCGAACCTTGTAACCCAGTTCAGGGTGTTTCGAAACGCCAACGATGTTAAAAAGTTTATCTGTAGCCATGTGTGTACCTCTTTCTGTGTGGTTTAAGTTATATGCCAGTTTCCTTAGCATGTTCAAATTATATTACCTTTTTGGTTGTTTGTCAACCGTTTTCTTTCTCTTTTGGACAACCTTTTGAGTGCTTCTTTCGAACTCCTTTTTGATGTAGTATTCAACCAATTGGTTCCTGATCATAATGGTTAGATCAAATCCTGTGTCGTCTGGGCAGATAAAACGGACAGGACAACGGCCCCAACCTCCATAGTCAACGAATTCATAGTACCAGCGCCTATGATCCTTGTTGTTAGGATCAAAGGCTACCAGTGGGCGACAGTAGAATTCTAACTTACTCACTATCCTTAATCCAGGATCTAATTACTGCCTCTAACAGATCCATGGCCTCCTTATTTGGTGTCATGTGCTTCTAGTCCTTTCTTTTCAACTCCGTCCTCATACCATACTTGGACTTCGTCCTTTTCACTTTCTTCATAGTCTGCCATGCTCTCAGAGATACCAAACATTTCGTCCAGTTCTTCTCCAATGCAGTCTACAACCGTTTCGCTGGTATGACCGCTATAGTCGTAGCAGTCGTCCACACCGTTGTCATACTTGCCTACATAGCCCATACCAGGCTCATAGTAGTAGGCAACGACTTCGAATCCGTCTTCAACCAGTGCTTCGTAGATGCCCATAGGAGGGCTCCAAGCACTATCAAAGCCAAACTCAATAGTATTATTTACAACTTTGACTGATTCGGGATCGTAGGCATCTACATCCCACTTGGTGCCCCAACGGCTAGTGCAGAATCCATACCAGTCAGTGGCACCAAAGTATTTCTGATTCAACTGCATCTTGAACTGATTCAGTTCTTGGGCATACTCTTCACCCAAGTGTCCTGCTACAGTCTCCGTGAGCTCTTTGGGCACAGGAATTACATGATTACAGAACTTGCCTTCGCGGACAGCACTCGCAAGCGCCTCCATCTTAGCAGAATCTGCGTGTGAAATTGTGACGTTGTTGTTGCACCAATTAGGCATAAGGTTCGCTCCTTAGTTGTTGAAAAATCCGTTGACGAATACTGCTACCGCAAACACCAGGATCAGGACCTGGATGATGCGGAGCAGGATGTAGGTGATAAATTCAGCCATTAGCCAAACTCGTAAAAGGTTACAGCAGGGTCAATGCTCTTCAACTCCTGTGCGGCACGGGTCAACATCTGAAAGCGTTGCTGGACTTGCGAGCGAGGCAGTTCACCATCGCAGGTCAAGTTCTCTGGGCTAAGGTCGGAGTCAATGCGGTCTGCAATCTTCTGACGATCCTTTGCGTTGAGCAGGCTGAGTGGTTTGTTGCCAAACAGTTTGCCCCAACGGTTCAGACCGTCTACATAGTTCTCTAGTGTGCTGATGTTCATCTATCGCTCCTTATTTGTTTAACTTAGCCTATAGTATAGCACCAAATTACCGGCCAGTCAACCGCATTTTGGCAATAACCTGGTCAGCTTCAGGGGTATTGGTAATGCCCATTTCACGGCGGTAGGACTCAACACACTCCATACGCATCATTTCGATAATGCCCTGGGCTTCTGCTTGTTCGCGTTTGGGTAGAGCATCTATGAACTTCTCTACGTCAGTCCATTCCTCAAAACTCCACAGAATGTCTGCTAGGACCTTTTGGCGTTTGTTCAAGCCATTGAGAGTAATTTCAACCATGTTAGACCTTAGGAGTTAATCGTTTCGAACGGGCTGAGATCTTCAGCGCCATCGCACCCGTTGTCTTTGATCCAATCGTAGACAATTTCAATAGGGCAGTTCAGCTGCACGGCAATGCTCTTAGGACCATAGCCCTCAATGTAGAGCTGTTCAATGTCGTATGCCAGTTCACTCATCTTACTCATCTACAGTTACCTCCGGTAGGTATTGGCGCATGGCCTCTTCGTCACAATAAACAAGGAGCTCTTCGATAGCAGTCAAATCGCCATCGTTCACATCCTTTACAATCTGTTCTAGCACTCGTTCACGCAAGTCAATCCACTCGGTATTGAGCTTGTCGAGGGCCGAAGCCCTCTTGCTTTGGAATCCTGTCATGCTGCCTCCTGTGCTTCTTCCTGCTCAATTGCTTCCTTCAGCAAGCCGTCAAACCTGCCGTAAAACTCTACATACCAGTTGCCGTCTTTGCGCAGGATGTAGTTGTATTCCTCAAACTGTGCATTGGCACGATAGTCGGCGTAGTCTTTGTAATAGACAGCCTCGGTGCCTGTTTCACCCCTATCGCGTCCGTAGAAGGTAGTGATGTTGCGTCGACGCTCACTCTCTGCTTCGTATTCAGGGGAGCCATACTTGAAAGGAATATCAAACTCGTGCTTGTCGCCGATGTTAGGACCCAGCGAGCTAATGTCGCCCAAGTCAATCAAGTCACGCAGTTTGAACGGGTCAGAGTAGTTGTTCAGCAAGAGCTTGCCGTTGTTATCCAAGTAGCCGTCCCAGTGACAGTAGACCTTGCCCACTGTGCCGTCTGCAAATTCCAGTGCAATAGTTGAACGTGTAGCCATTTGAGTCGCTCCTTAAATGTTTGTTTCAGTGTTTGTATTATAAGCTCAATCCAGCCAGCAGTCAACCGCTCGTTGGACTGTTGTTTCTAAGCCACCAATGTAGTCGCCCTGGAAGCCGTTAGGGTTAGTGAGCACTAGTCTATTACCGCTGAGGATAGCCTCAATCTTACCGCTCTGCTCAATGTCGCTTTTAAAGGATACCCAGTCGCCTACCTGTACCCGTTGCCCTTCTACTGTTGCCAAGTCGCTCTCCTTAGTATGTGTATATTATAGCACCACTAGTCCAAACTGTCAACCGTTAAAAATCAGCTGAAATGCCGCCAGTACTGTGATCAAACGTCACGAAGACCTTACCCACTTCATAGTCACTGGTGCCTGCTTCATCAAAGTAGGTTACCTTGTAGCAGAACTGGCCACCGTTGGTAATGCCTAAGAAGGTAGCACTTTCAAAGCTGCACATGGAGTAGCCGCTTTGATCCAGTACCACTGCCAGACCTTTAGGACCCAGCGTGGTAACTGTTTTAAGTTGATCCGCAGTAATCACTCTGCGTCCTCCATGTCCTCTACATTCTCATAAGTGTCAATGCACTCGTCTACACGGTCGCCCTGGTAAAAGGTCCAGTCGCCTACGGTAACAACCATCTCTTTGTCAATGTATTCAAACCCACCGTAGTATTCCAAGCTGCGTTGGTTGTTGCTTGCGATAACGCGGTCTTGTGTGTTAATGTATAGCGTACCAACACGCATATCCAAACCCACATCATTGCCGTTAGTGCGTTCAAAGTTCTCGTGTATGTTGCGCTCTACCACCTCGTTGATAGCGTCCAGCATATCCAGCGGGCTGTCAAAACTAGTGTCTGTAAAGTATCCCATCGTTCGCTCCTTTGTTTAACTTAGCCTATAGTATAACTGATCCTACCCAAAATGTCAACCCCATGCTTTGTATAACCCTGCAAGCCCTATGGTTATTGCTACAGCATTGACAACTAGTTGCGGGCTATTGCGCACACGTATACACCAAGTCAAGTACAGCACACCTCCAAGTACTCCGCAAACAATGTTCCAAGGATGCAGGTGTGGGTAGAAAGACATTAATACGTACATTGTCAGCAGGCAAGCTGTACCTGCCCACTGTAGTGTATTGTTAAGCATCCGCATCCTCAGGGTTGTTTTCACGCAAGTATTCCAGCACATCCTCTGCTGCGTTTTCTATAGCATTGTGCAACTCATAGCACTCGTCGCTCGCACCCAGTGCCTTTTGTACCAAGCAGTCTGCTTCGTTAAGTAGCTCTACAGCCTGCAACAGCAACTCGTTTTGTTTTGCATTAAGCATTAAAACGCTCCTTCAAAAATTTCTTGTGTCTCGTATGCGTACAAGTCCCCTGTAGCCTTTTCGCGTACAGTAATAAAGTCTTGTGCATAAAAGCGTTCTTGCTCAGTAGCACTACCCATAAAAAAGTAACAGTTCACAGTCACAAACTCAATCTCGTCTGTGCTAAACTGTCGTACAATCATTTCACCGTCATCGCTTACTGCCAACCAGTAGCCGTCTTCGCCTACGCTTTCAAGCACATTACGCACCCACTTTGCTTTGTCCTCTGCTGTGTCCATTTCGTATGTAATGTCCAGCAAGTTGCACAATTTTACAAAATTACGCTTTTCCATGTTCGCTCCTACTTAAAAAACTAATTATAGCACACTCAACCCAAAACGTCAAGTGTGCTATGTATTAACCCTTTAAGCAAAAAGGTTAAACTTAGCGTCCCATAGTTTAATAAAGTCCGCTTCTACGTCCAAGCTCACGTAGTTGTCTCCCTGCATGCCTTGTTCGCTGTAGTTCACAGCGTCACTAAGCTCGTACGTAATTAAAAAGTCACGCAGTTCGTCTAAAAATTGCGTGTCTGTGTAAATTAGTCCGTCCTTCTCAACGTCCCAGTCGTCTGTGTTAAAGTACACACACAGCTCGCCGTAGTCGCGTTCGTCTGTAGTCCAGCCCAGCTGCATGTCTGTAATACGCACAGCCTTAGCTTTAGTGCTCCAGTAGCCATCGCCACAAGTGTTAAAAACAACGTTTTCCATCTTTCGCTCCTTAAAAAACAATTATAACACAGTCTGCCCAATCTGTCAAGCCAGTACCTGCGCAGCAAATGCGTCCCAGCTGTCCTCGCTGTCTGCAAATGTAAAGCGTTCTACACCCTCGCTGTCCTCAAACACCACCATACCGTCTACTCGCTCGTAGCTGTACCAAGTGTCGTTAATCCAAGCCTCTCCGCTAGCCCACTCACCATCCATCAACAGCTCATTGCCGTTCATAGTGTAAGTAGCCTTAGTGTCGTCAACAATCAGCTTCAAGCCCTTAACGCTAGTGTCTAGTACTTCCATTGCTCGCTCCTTTGTTACAGTTTCAACAGTATAGCGCACCCTGCCCAAAATGTCAAGCAGGGCGCACTAAAGACCCTTAAGCTGTCAGGGTCTTTGCATTGTGCTGTTGCATTTTATACGCTACATAATCATTAACTAGCGTTTCGCAAAAGCGCGACCTACCACCAATATGCCAGTCAGTAATATATTCTTTATCTAGCCCTGCAGGACCATTATAATTTTTACCATCTTTGTAATTATAGATAGTGCAAACTACACCATTAATAACTACGTCCCAAGCGCAGTCACTTTTATAATCATCATAACTACCCTTAGGTTCGCCAAATACTTTTACTAGCGTTGCATAATCGCAGTTAATATAACCCTGCAAGCTAGTGCCATTAAGCACACGCCAATCTTTAACTAGTTTAACTTTAAACATAAAATCAGACAAGGTTCGCTCCTTTGTTGCTAAGTGTGTATTATAGCGCACACAGCCCAAAATGTCAAACTGTGTGCGCTAAAGACCCTACAGTTTAGTCTACTAATTGTATGTTGCTGCTGCGTATTGCACTAGCGGCACGTACTAAAGTATTATTAACATCCTCTAAACTAATATCTCCGCTAACATAAGCACATTGTTTTTGTGTAGGGAATTTATAACTTCCGTTTTTAGAGATCTCTGTTACATTAAACGCAACTACTAATTTATACAGGTCTGGGATTTTGCTTTTAATTAACTTTGCTTTTGCAATAGTGTTTTTTGCATTACTAAACATAGTTCGCTCCTTTGTTTTAGTATTTGTATTATAGCGCAACTAGTCCAAAACGTCAACCGTTTGGCGTCAAAGACCCTAGGGTTTACTCGGGTATTGTTCTTTTGGTTGACTGTTTGGCTAGAGATGTTATACTAACAATGTCGAACAGAGGGGGGTGGACGTGGAGGGTGGGCGGAAGGTCTAGAGGTTGACACAATGAAAAACCGGGATGGTTTTGGTAAGTCGCACCCGGTGTTGACTAGCCTTTTTCGCAGGGTCTTTGTATAGCGAGCGGGCAATGCCCGACCCTACAGGAACGCACTTGTCCCTATCCGCTGTTATCGTTACATGCTCCAATAACTTTCAGAGCTAGGGCTACAGTACCTGGGCGTATCAAACCTCTCCAGGTACTTGGCACCACCCATCATGTTGACACGTTCAACCATAGTTTCATGGATCTCATAGCGGAACCCATGCCCAGCCCGCCACGTATGCTTGACGGTATGCTCTAGGGTGCTGCGGTCTGTAGTGTCATAGTCCGCATAATGCACTCGCCTCTCACCTGACTTGGTACGAGCATCCTTCTTGTAGATGATAACGGTATACATAGTGTCTCCTTAGTCCAGCAGAGTCATGTAGGCTTCTGCATTGTTCTTCATAAACCACTCCAGAGCCTTGCGCAGGTTCTTGTAGTCACCCATGAGCTCACAGCCCTTCAAGTAGTCATATACAGCCACTTCCTCTGGGCTGAGCATACATGCTTCACCTGAGAATGGGTTACGTACTTCAACTGGCTCCTTGTCGTATATAGCAAGGCCAGGGAAAAGTTCTTGTACAGTTTTCATCAGTTCGCTCCTTTTGTTAACTTAGCCTATAGTATACACTCAAACGGGCTGGATGTCAAATACACGACGCACGAAGCCCGAAGTGTCCTTTTTAGCACGGCCCTTGGCCTTAAGCCCAGCAATCACGTTCTTAGGGTCCAAAAAGCGCAGGTCAGTGTCATCTGCATTAATTACAGTTCTGCCCATGTACTCTGCGGGCAGCTTATCAAACACCATGGCCACGTTCATGCCTTGTGCAATCGCACCCGCTACATCTGCATCATTGCCGTCAGCTGCTGAGAACGTCAAGTGGTAGTTCTTCAAGTGGCTGACCTTACGGCCCAGGACCTTAGTGTAGTCGTAGAACTGTACTTGGGGGAACTTTTCAATAATGCCATACTTCTCCCAGCTCAAGTCGCTAGTACCATTCAAGCGGAACACGGGCGTCAAACCCAAGCGAGCTGCCTGCTTGATGCCTAACTTAATGTCCTTCTCCAGTTGAGCCATAAATGCATCGCGCTGCTCAAAGAACATGCGAGTCTTGCGCTTACGGGCTTCTTGGATGACATTGGTGTTCTCGCCCTTGCGGAACATGCCACCACGCCCTGCGGTGTTAAGACATGCAGCAGTACAACCTGCCGTGCGCTTAGGGCATACTTCGCGCCCACTTACATCAGCAGGAGCAAGGTGCAGGATAAAGCTCAAATAGCCCAGTTTAGAGCCCTTTTGAATTTTGGGATTTGCTGTGGAAAGTAACTTCAAGTTTCGCTCCTTGTTTGTTTACTGTAGCCTATAGTATACTACCAATCTGTCGCCCAGTCAACCGTTTATAGATATTGATCATTTAAGGTTGGGCGCAGCTCTTTGACAAGCCCACGCTCAAAGTCATAAGCCTCTGCTCTGCCGCGGATCACAGCGATGATCTTATGCTCCCAAGTCATGTCCAAGCCGCCAGTCTTTAGATAGACGTAGAGTGCCCACAGTCTGTTTTCATTGCGAGCACGGCTTAGATGCTTACGCCAACGCTCTCGTACTGCCTTTGAGACTGTAGTAGAGCCTTTGCGGGTCAAGCCAATGTAGTTCTCGCCAGTCTCTGAGACAGCTTCATAAATTACATAATTTGAGTCTTTACGGGCAGTTCTCTTCATACATCGCTCCTTCAC